>Ga0180009_10000312_pt1 | contig 68543 bp, 59 predicted proteins | sample OS_PC_MetaG_FD_123537 | JGI IMG/M metagenome (GOLD analysis project Ga0180009, IMG submission 123537) | Groundwater microbial communities from the Aspo Hard Rock Laboratory (HRL) deep subsurface site, Sweden - OS_PC_MetaG | ecosystem: Environmental > Aquatic > Deep subsurface > Groundwater... | reverse complement strand
GCCTCAGGGGCGCTCCCACAGGGCGAGGCGGAAAGCACTCATCCGCTGTGTTATGGCTCTTGGCCATGGAATGGCCATGACCTGCGAGCCATGCCTTGCGGCTAAGCGCTTTCCGACTCGCTGTATGTTACAGTATTTCCGGCGGGGTACACTAGGGCGCGCTGCTGAGGCCAGCTCAGATGAGCACAGCCTGACCGGGGGGGTTGGAGATCGTTCCGCCCGGCTGTGCTGCCAGCATCATTCTGCCGAAGCGGCTGCCTTGTTCCGGTGTGCCTGGATCTGCTGCAGCATGGGGGCGATCATCTTGAACGGCGCGGCGATCACTTCACCGCTGCGCAGGTAATCGTCACCACCGTCAAAATCCACCACCACGCCACCGGCTTCACGCACGATCAGTGCCCCGGCGGCCATGTCCCATGGCTTTAGACCCGGCTCGAAGAAACCATCCAGCCGGCCGCAGGCGATGTAGGCAAGGTCGAGACAGGCGGAGCCGCTGCGGCGGATGTCCTGCGCCTCGCTCATGAAGCCGGTGTACATCTTCATGTAGCTTGGCATCATGCGCCGCTTGCGAATCGGAAAGCCGGTGCCGATCAGGGCATCCTTGACCGCGCTGGCGCGGCTGCAGCGGATGCGGCGGTCGTTCAGCTGGGCGCCCTCGCCACGGGTGGCGGTGAACAACTCCTCACGCAGCGGATCGTAGATCACCGCATCCTGCATGACACCGCGCACACGCAGTGCGATCGAGACACAGAAATGCGGATGCTCGTGCAGGTAGTTGGTGGTGCCATCGAGCGGATCGATGATCCACAGATGATCGCTGTCCTGATTGCCCAGTTTGCCGCCTTCCTCGGCCAGAATGCCATGCTCGGGGTACATGTCCTGGATGGCGCGCACGATGGTGGCCTCGCAGGCGCGGTCGATCTCGGAGACGAAATCGCCTGGTGCCTTGGTCTCGATGTGCAACTGATGCAGCCGGTTGCGCTCGCGACGCATGATGTCGCCGGCACGCATGGCGGCGCGGATGGCAATGTTGAGGTGTGCTGAGCGGGTCATACTGCCGCATAAGATACAGCAAAGCGCTGTGCTTGTGTCAGCCGGCGTGGTGCACCGGGCAGTGCTGCTGTGCGCAGTCGCTCAGGCTGCAGCATGCTGCAATCATCAGCAGCATCTTTGCCTGGGTCTTGTTCAGGCTGATACAGCGAGCATGACACAGACTGGGCAGGCACAGCAGGTGCGTGCTGCGTGGATGACTCAGAATCGCCGCCGTCTGCGCGCGATTCCAGCTGCGCAACTCACGGCCGCAGCGGCGCTTGAGCAGCAGACAGGGCTCGGCGGTGTGGCGATATTCCAGTTGCCAGTCGCCTACAGTGGTGACGGCGGCATGATCGCAACTGTCGCCGGCAGGGAAGGTGATGGGTGATGACTTCAGGCTCATGAATCAAATGATAATCATTCTCATTTGATTGTCAAGCCTGAAACTCATAAAACCTCTCGCTGAATCAGTTCAGCATGAACGTTTCTCGCAGGAGATGTCGCATTGTGTGGAGTGTTTTTTGTGTGGTTTTTGTGGGCAGGCAGACCAGTGGCACCCTATTGCACGGTAATTGCTTTGTATTGAGGCTCTACTAGACTAAGTGCACAAACAACCTCGGTGCTCGCCCCAATGGATAAATCCGGCCGGGTGAATTAAACTACACCCCCGTTGCACTTGCTACGGATTCCCAGCTTCATGTCTCGATTCATATTTGTCACCGGCGGTGTGGTCTCGTCCCTTGGTAAAGGCATCACCGCTGCCTCGCTGGCTGCGGTGCTGGAGGCGCGCGGGCTGAAGGTGACGCTGATGAAGCTGGATCCGTACATCAATGTCGATCCCGGTACCATGAGCCCGTTCCAGCATGGGGAAGTGTTCGTCACCGAGGATGGAGCCGAAACCGATCTGGATCTGGGACATTACGAGCGCTTCGTGCACACGCGCATGACGCAGAACAACAACTTCACCTCTGGCAGCATCTACGCCGATGTCATCGCCCGCGAGCGTCGTGGCGAGTATCTGGGAGCCACCGTGCAGGTGATTCCGCACATCACCGATCGCATCAAGGAGCGCATTGTGCAGGCCGCCGAGGGCTTCGACGTGGCCATGGTGGAAATCGGTGGCACCGTCGGTGACATCGAATCGCTGCCGTTTCTGGAAGCCATCCGCCAGCTCGGCAGCGAGCAGCGCGGGCGTTGCGTGTTCATGCATCTGACACTGATCCCGTATCTGGCTGCGGCCAACGAGATCAAGACCAAGCCGACCCAGCATTCAGTGAAAGAGCTGCGCAGCATCGGCATCCAGCCGGATGTGCTGGTGTGTCGCAGCGAACGCCCGGTGGAGGAGTCCGAGCGCAAGAAAATAGCGCTGTTCACCAACGTGCGCGAAGAGGCGGTCATCGCCGCCATGGATGTCGGCAACATCTACCAGATTCCGCTGGAGCTGCACGCCCAGCAGCTGGATGACATCGTGCTGGACAGTCTGCAGCTGGAGTGCCCGGCGGCCGATCTGTCGGCCTGGGAAGCGCTGGTACAACGCATGGCCACCACCCGTGCTGCGGTCACTGTGGCCATGGTGGGCAAATACGTGGAGCATTCCGATGCCTACAAGTCGCTCACCGAGGCGCTGGCCCAGGGCGGCTACATTCAGGGCATCAAGGTCAACATCAAGGCCATTGATTCCGAACAGATCGAACAGCATGGGGTTGGCATTCTGGCCGATGCCGATGCCATTCTGGTGCCGGGTGGCTTTGGCGAGCGCGGTTTTGAAGGCAAGATCGCCGCCGTGCGCCATGCCCGCGAACAGCGCATTCCGTATCTGGGCATCTGCTATGGCATGCATGCGGCGGTGGTGGAGTTTGCCCGCCATTGCTGCGGCCTCAACGATGCCAACAGTACCGAGAACAATCTCGCTACACCGGCACCGGTGATCGCCATGATCTCGGAGTGGTTGGACCGCACCGGAGCGATCGAGCAGCGCGATGCCTCCTCCGACATGGGCGGCACCATGCGTCTGGGTGGTCAGCAATGCCAACTGCAGCCAGGCTCGCTGGCGCATCAGGTGTACCAGGCCGACAGCGTGGTCGAGCGGCATCGGCACCGTTATGAACTGAACAACGCCTACCGCGACATCCTGCAGCAGCATGGATTGGCCATGACCGGCTATTCTGCAGACGAAGAACTGGTGGAAATCATCGAACTGCCGGAGCACCCTTGGTTTCTGGCCTGCCAGTTTCATCCTGAATTCACTTCCTCGCCGTTGCACAGTCACCCGCTGTTCGACAGCTTTATTGCTGCGGCGCTGGCGCACCAGCAGGCGCAAGCCACACCGGCCGCATGAGGCTGGCAGGTCGCGCCATCGGAGCCGATCAGCCACTGTTTCTGATCGCCGGACCTTGCGTCATCGAATCCGAGCAGCTGGCCATCGACACCGCCGGTGCGCTGGCCGAGATGACCGCGCGGCTGAACATGCTGTGCATCTACAAATCCAGTTTCGACAAGGCCAACCGCACTTCCGTGAACAGCTATCGTGGGCCCGGTGTGGACGCCGGCCTGCGCATTCTGGCTGAGGTCAAGCGCCAGACCGGCCTGCCAGTACTCACCGACGTGCACGAAGACAGTGACATCGAGCAGATCGCCGCTGTGGTCGATGTGCTGCAGACACCGGCCATGCTGTGCCGGCAGACCAATTTCATTCAGCGCGTGGCCGCCGCCGGCAAACCGGTGAACATCAAGAAAGGCCAGTTCCTGTCGCCCAGCGAAATGCAACATGTGGTGGCCAAGGCGCGCGCGGCCGGCAATGAGCAGTTGCTGGTGTGTGAGCGCGGCTTCAGTTTTGGCTATCATGATCTGGTGGTGGACATGCGCAGCCTGCAGATTATGCGTGAGACCAGCGGCTGCCCGGTGGTGTTTGACGCCACCCACGCCGTGCAGCAGCCCGGTGGCCGGGGTGAATCGTCCGGCGGCCGACGCGAGTTTGTACCCCTGCTGGCCAGAGCCGCCGTGGCGGCTGGCGTCAGTGGTGTGTTCATGGAAACCCACCCGCATCCGGATCAGGCGCTGAGCGATGGTCCCAATGCCTGGCCGCTGCAGTGCATGCCGGGCTTGCTGCAGACCCTGCAGCAACTGGATGCGGTGGTCAAAGCCCCCACCGCAACGGCAGCAGCGGCTGCCGGCTGAGCGCAACCCGTCAAACCACAGGTACTGAACAGGAAACATGAGCATCATCAAACGATTACATGCCCGCGAGATACTCGATTCGCGCGGCAACCCGACCCTGGAAGTGGATGCCTTGCTGGAATCCGGTGCCTGGGGCCGCGCGGCGGTCCCGTCCGGTGCCTCCACCGGTATCCACGAAGCGGTGGAGCTGCGTGACGGCGATCAGCAGCGCTATGCTGGCAAAGGTGTGCTCAAGGCGGTGCGCAACGTCAACGGGGTCATTCATTCGGCATTGAAACATGTGGAGGCGGCCGATCAGCGGGCGCTGGACCAGCGCCTGCTCGACCTGGATGGCAGTGACAACAAATCCGAACTGGGTGCCAACGCGCTGCTCGGCGTGTCGCTGGCGCTGGCGCGGGCAATGGCCGATGAACAGGGCCAGCGCGTGTATGAATACCTGCTGCAGGGCGACACCCGGCCGCTGCTGCCGGTACCGATGATGAACATCATCAATGGCGGCGCGCATGCCGACAACGCGGTGGATTTTCAGGAGTTCATGATCCTGCCGGCAGGCTTGCCCAGCTTTACCGAAGCTCTGCGCTGCGGGGTGGAGATTTTTCATGCCCTGCGCAGCGTGCTGAAGCAGCAGTCCCTGAGCACGGCGGTCGGTGACGAAGGCGGCTTTGCGCCTGAACTTGCGTCCAACCAGGCGGCTCTGGACATGATCATGACCGCCATCGAACTGGCCGGTTATCGCCCCGGTGAGCAGGTCTGGCTGGGGCTGGATGTTGCCAGCAGCGAATTCTATCGTGACGGCAGCTATCATCTGGCTGGCGAAAACCGCCAGCTGGATGCCGAGCAAATGGTGCAGCTGCTTGCGCAATGGGTCAACGATTACCCGATCCTGAGCATCGAAGATGGCATGGCCGAGGAAGACTGGCCCGGCTGGCAACGGCTCACCGAGGTGCTGGGCGAGCGGGTGCAACTGGTCGGCGATGACCTGTTTGTGACCAACACCGAGATGCTGCAGCGTGGCATCGACGAACACATCGCCAACGCCATTCTGATCAAGTTCAACCAGATCGGCACGCTGACGGAAACCCGTGATGCCATCGCCATGGCGCAGCAGGCCGGCTATGGTGTGGTCATCTCGCACCGCTCCGGCGAGACCGAGGACAGCATGATCGCTGATCTGGCTGTGGCCAGTGCTGCCGGACAGATCAAGACCGGCTCGCTGTGCCGCTCCGATCGCACTGCCAAATACAATCAGCTGCTGCGCATTGAAGAGCACCTGGACGATGCCGCTCGCTACGCTGGCCTGGCGGCGTTTGCGGTGTTGCGCGGGTAGCGTTTTGCAGCCAGACCAGCATGGTGTAAGCTTGCTGTATGAGTCATCCGGGGTGCGATCTGCCGGCTGGGTGGACAAGGGCTGGGTGTTGCGGCTTGCCGCTGGCGCAAGGAGACTGCTGTGTATCGACTGATCATTTTGCTGTTGGTGATTCTGCTGGTGATCATGCAGCTGCAGTTGTGGCAGCAGCGCGCTGCGGTGGCCGAGATCACCGACATTCTCGCCCAGCAAAGGCAAAGCAGTGAACAGATGCGCAGCAGCAACGAGGCGCTGGCAGCCGAGGTCGAAGACCTGCGCCAGGGTATGCAGGCGGTGGAGGAGCGCGCGCGCAGTCAACTCGGGCTGATCGCCGAAGATGAGCAGTTCATTCAACTGATCCCGGCACCTGCCGAGCCCCGGGCCAGCACCGAACGTGATTGATCCGGCACAGGTCTGATCAGATTGCATAGCAATGGAATCCGAGTGCATGAGTGAGCTTGACAGCAAACACGGCAAAACCATGATCTGGGCGCTGATACCGGCCGCAGGTGCCAGCAGCCGGCTGCGTGGCGATCTGCCCAAGCAATACCGCCTGATCGATGGCCAGCCGGTGCTGCTGCACACACTCAAACGCCTCGCCCGACATCCGCGCATTCAGGGCTTTACCGTTTGTCTGGCCGCCGATGACCCGTGCTGGGCGTCCATGCCGGCGGCCGATCTGGGCAAGCCGGTGAACACCTGTGAAGGGGGGGCAAGTCGTGCTGCCAGTCTGCTGCAGGGGCTGATCGCCATGCATCAGGCCAGCGAGGATCATGGCTACGTGCTGGTGCACGATGCTGTGCGACCCTGTTTTACCCTCGCCAGCATTGATGACCTGATCGCCGCCGGCTGCCAGGACGAACACGGTGCCATCTGTGCGTTGCCGGTCACCGACAGCCTGAAACAGGTCGACGAGGTCAATGCCGACCGGGTGTTGTGCAGCGTCAACCGCAAACAGCTGTGGATCGCACAGACCCCGCAACTGTATCGTGCCAGCGTGTTGCAGCAGGCGCTGCAGCAGGCGCTGCAGAAGAAACCCGATCTTTATGACGAGGCCGAGGCGATGGAAATGGCCGGATATCATCCACATCTGGTGCATGGCTCGCCGGCCAATTTCAAGCTGACCTTTGAGGATGACCTGAAAATTGCCCGCCGCCTGCTGGAGACCTCGGCATGACGGCAGCAAGCCAGGCTCCAGTACTTCGTGGCATGTCGGCTGAGGTCAGGGAACTGCGTCTGGCGATCGCCGATGAGCTGACTCTGGGCAGCAACACCGCAGCCGATGTCAACCTTTCAGGTGCCGGGGTTGCCGCCGATCATGCGCGTCTGCGCTGGGATCAGCAGACCCTGCTGGTTGAGCGCGGCAGCGAGCAGGCCGAGCTGTTCGTCAACGGCAAGGCAGTCACCCGGCAGCAGCTCAATGCGGGCGACGAACTGCGCATCGGTGCCCACCGCTTCGTGGTGAAAATGCCGGCATTGCGACCACAAAGCGTGCTGCGCGATGTGCCGGCCGAACAAGCTGCCAGCAGCCTGCGCTGGTGGCTGCTGGCAGCCGCATTGCTGGCTGCTGCGGCCAGCGTTTACTGGTATGTGCTGCGTTGACATGGACACGCGATGAGGCACAACAGACTGCTGATGGTCGCGCCGATGATGGACTGGACCGACCGTCATTGCCGCTATTTTCACCGTTTGCTGGCACCTTCGGCGTGGCTGTACACTGAGATGGTCACCACCGGGGCACTGTTGCATGGTGATGTGCCCCGGCACCTTGCATTTGACCGCAGCGAGCATCCGCTGGCGCTGCAGCTGGGCGGTTCCGATCCCGATGATCTTGCGCGCTGCTGTCAACTGGCGGCGCAATGGGGCTATGACGAGATCAATCTGAACGTTGGCTGTCCCTCAGACCGGGTGCAGCGCGGCGCTTTTGGTGCCTGCCTGATGCGCGAGCCGGAACTGGTGCGCGATTGCCTGATCGCCATGCGCGAGGCCAGCACAGTACCGGTCAGCATCAAATCACGCATCGGTGTGGATGAGCTCGACAGCTGGGCATTTTTTGAGAACTTCTACCGCATTGTCGCCGGGTCCGGCGTGCAGCGCGTTATCGTGCATGCGCGAAAGGCCTGGCTGCAGGGGCTGAGTCCGAAACAGAACCGGGAAATCCCCGAACTGGATTATGCCCGTGTGTACCGGCTGAAAACCGAATTCCCGCAGTTCGAGGTGATCATCAATGGCGGCATCACCAGCGTTGCGCAGATCGAACCGCACCTGCAAAATGTGGATGGGGTCATGATCGGCCGGGCCGCCTACCAGACGCCATGGATGCTGACCGCCTGCGAGCGTCTGCTGGGAGCTGCCGGGCATCGGCCTGAGCGCGATCAGATTCTGCAACAGATGATCGACTACGCCTGCCGACAACAGGCCGAAGGCGTTCCGGTGCGCCACATCGGCCGACATCTGCTTGGTCTCTATCATGGTCAACCCGGTGGCAAACAGTGGCGCCGGCAGATGAGCGAGTGTCTGCAGAATCATGCCGCCGGGCCGGAAAGCTGGCGACGGCAATGGCAGCAGCCTGGTTCGCTGAGTGCTGAGGTGGCCTGATTCATGGCGAAGAGCAAAGCGCGACGATCCCCACTCAAGGCTGCACCGCTCCGGCACGCAGGACAATCGGTGCAGGCCTATCGATGGAAGCTTCTGGAGAAGACTCTGTGGTGGCCATTTGTGATCTGGTCCGGGTTATTGATCACAACAATCAACGCATGGCAATACACCTTCTTTGGTACAGTTCCGAATCCATGGTTGCTGTCCATGCTGTTGCTGCTGTCATCCATCTATCTGCTGTATAAGGTGCTACGGCTGAAACCGACCATGTCCAGGCTGAAAATGGCCTACCAGGGTGAGCAGGTGGTCGGTGAGTTTCTGGATCAACTGCGCGCAGAAGGTTACCGGGTTTTTCATGACATCGTGGGTGATCAGTTCAACATTGATCACGTGTTGATTGGGCCGACTGGCATCTATACCGTAGAGACCAAAACCTACTCCAAGCCGGAAAATGGAAGAGCGGAGCTGCTGTTTGATGGCCATTCGATCAGAATAGGCCAAGGCCAGCCAAGTACCGATGCTGTCATTCAGGCACGAGCGCAATCGGGATGGTTGCGTGCTTTGTTGCAGGAGAGCAGCGGCAAGGATTTTGATGTTTTCCCGGTGATCTTGTTTCCCGGCTGGTATGTCAAATCATCCGGGAGACCAAAACGCCCGATCTGGGTGTTAAATCCCAAGTCATTGCCTGTGTTTCTCAACCGCCGCCAACCGGTGTTGACGTCTAGTGACATCAGCCTTTCCAGCTATCATTTGTCACGCTCTATTCGGGCCGACGAAAAGTGGGACTTGGCAAAGACATGATGAGATGCAGGAACTGTGTCTTATTTAGATGACGCCCAGAGCCTTGCCGACTTTGCTGAACGCGGCAATGGCCTGATCCAGCTGCTCGCGGGTGTGTGCGGCCGACATCTGCACACGGATGCGCGCTTCACCCTTGGGCACCACCGGAAAGAAAAAGCCGATCACGTAGATGCCCTCGGCCAATAGCAGGTCAGCCATCTGCTGAGCGACTTTGGCGTCGTACAGCATGACCGGGACGATGGGGTGCGTGCCCGGCTTGATGTCAAAACCTGCGGCAGTCATCTGGTTGCGGAAATACTGTGTGTTGGCTTCCAGTTGGTCGCGCAGTTCGGTGCCTTCGCCAAGCAGCTCAAACACTTTCAGTGCCGCCCCGACCAGCGGCGGTGGCAGGGTGTTGGAAAACAGATAGGGCCGGGAGCGCTGGCGCAACAGATCGATGATTTCCTTGCGCCCGGTGGTGTAGCCGCCGGATCCGCCACCCAGCGCCTTGCCCAGGGTGGAGGTGATGATGTCGATCCTGCCCATGACCCCGCAATGCTCGGGTGAGCCGCGACCAGTGCGGCCGAGAAAGCCGGTGGCATGGCAGTCGTCGATCATCACCAGGGCCTGGTATCGCTCTGCCAGAGCGGTGATCTCGTCCAGTTTGGCAATGTAACCATCCATCGAGAACACGCCATCGGTGACGATCAACCGATGGCGACAGTGTTGGGTTTTCTCCAGCGCTGCTTCCAGCGCCTGCATGTCACTGTTGGCATAGCGATGTCGTTCGGCCTTGCACAGGCGAATGCCGTCGATGATTGAGGCATGGTTGAGGGCATCACTGATGACGGCATCCTCCGACCCCAGGATGGTTTCGAACAGACCGCCGTTGGCATCAAAACAGCTGGTATATAGAATCGTGTCTTCGGTGCCGTGGAACTCGCTGATGGTCTGCTCCAGCTGTTTGTGCAGGTCCTGAGTGCCACAGATAAATCGCACCGAAGCCATGCCGAATCCGTGTTCGTCCAGGGCGTCGTGCGCGGCCTGCACAATGCGCGGATCATCGGCCAGACCGAGATAGTTGTTGGCACAGAAATTCAGCACTTCGCCGCGGCCCTGAACGTCGATGGCGACGTTCTGCGGCGTGGTGATCAGACGCTCGCGCTTGTACAGGCCGTCGTCCTCGATGCTGTGCAGGGTGTCTGAGAGTTGCTGATAGAAGCTGTTGTCGGTCATGGTGATGAATATTGGCTTTGGTTCAGACAGTGATGATAACCAGATTGTCAGCACGGCAGTTGTTCACTTGGCGTGGACTGATTTTGCGATCCAGTGTCGCCAGGCGGCCGCCATGGCGACAGACCAGTGCCAGCAGATAGGCATCGGTGACCTGCCTGGCATGCAGCAGTTCCGGCCACTGCAGCGTGTCATCCTCGAGCGGATCGACATCGTCTGCCCAGAACGTATGCTGCGGCGTCTGCATCGCCAGCTGCAGCCGCTGCACCACTTGCTGCAGAGGCACTGCATTGGGATAGGCTGGCTGTGACATGATGCGCAGGCAGCCATTGATGGTGATCGGACATGAGGCCCAACCATCGGTGATGTTGTTGCGCAACCATTGTTGGCTCAGTCGGTGATGTACATGCTGGGCGTCCAGCAATGCGATCAGTACATTCACATCCAGCAGCGCGCGCACTACACGTCTTCCAGTTCTCGCAGCGATGCAATCAGTTCATCGGTGACAATCCCGCCGCGGGAAGGAAACGGCACAAAGCCGTGACAAGCATTGGTGAGGTCAGCCCCGACTTCTGCGGGCACACCCGTGATGGCTCGGCGTGCCAGCTCAGACAACACCTCGCCGGTGGTTTTGCGTTGCTGGCGGGCCAGCGCCTTGGCCGCCTGCAGCACTTCATCATCGATGTTGAGTGTGGTACGCATGATGTATCTGCATCTGATGTTATGATGACATCTTATCATGAAACCGGATGCTGAAATGATTTGCGCTCAGGCGCCAACCCATGCACACTTCATGACATGAACAAAAGCGCATCTGACCCCCACCAGCCATTGCGCGCTGACGTCAATCTGCTCGGCACGGTGCTGGGCGAGACCATTCGTGCCCAGGCCGGTGAGGCGGTGTTTGCCTGCGTGGAAAAGATCCGCGAGCTGGCCAAACAGGCACGTGATCATCAGGCACGCGAACACGGCGATCATGCCCCGTTGCAACAGTTGATTGCCGGGCTGGATGCACCAGAGCTGGTGCAGATCGCCCGCAGCTTCAGCCAGTTTCTCAATTACGCCAACATTGCCGAGCAGCACCATCGCATCCGCCGCCGACGCCAGTACGCCTTGACGCATGCTGAGGACAGCGTCGCCGAGCCCGGCTCGCTGGACGAGCTGCTGCCCCGATTGCTGCAACGAGACATCGCGGCCGGACAGGTCATCGACTGTCTGCAACAGATGAACATCGAGCTGGTGCTGACGGCGCATCCCACCGAGGTCACCCGCCGCACTCTGCGGCACAAATACGGCGACATCGCCCAGGTGCTGGCATTGCTGGATCGCCCGGACATCACCGCCGAGGAACGTCGTGCGCAGATTGCCAAGCTGCGTCGGCGCATCATTGCCGCCTGGCACAGCGATGAGATCCGGCGCGCCAAACCGACCCCGATGAACGAGGCCAAATGGGGCTTTACCACGGTCGAACGCACATTGTGGAATGCGGTGCCGGCGTTGCTGCGCAAACTGGATCGCAAGCTGCAGCAGCATCTTGGTGCAGCGCTGCCGGCCACAGCCACGCCGATCCGTTTTGCCAGCTGGATGGGCGGTGATCGCGATGGGAACCCCTATGTCACCGCTGCGGTGACCCGCGAGGTGCTGTTGTTGGCGCGCTGGAAGGCGGCCGACCTGCTCATCCGCAACGTTGCCTCTTTGCGCCATGACCTGTCCATGCTGGATGCCAATCAGCCCCTGCGCGCGGCGGTGGACGATCACCCGGAACCTTATCGCGCGCTGCTGCGCCGGGTCCGGCAAAGGCTCGAAAACACCCGCGACTGGGCCGAAGCCTGTCTCAACGACAGCGCCAGGCTGGAGGCCGGCGTGCCGGACGACATCTATTACGAGGATCAGCAGCTGCTGCAGCCACTGCTGCTGATCCGGCAGTCCCTGCTGGATTGCAACATGGCCGAAATCGCTGATGGCACATTGATCGACATCATCCGCCGCGTGCAGTGTTTTGGCCTCACCCTGCTGCGCCTGGACATCCGCCAGGAGGCCGCGCGGCATGCGCAGGCGGTGGCGGCGATCGCGCGCTGTCTGGAAGATGTGGACTATGCCGCGCTCACAGAAGCGCAGCGTCAGGCCTGGCTGTTGCAGCAGCTGCAGCAGCCAGAGCGCAGCGGCGAGGAAATCCGCGCACTGCTGGATGCGCTCGACGACGATGACCGTGAAGTGCTGCAGACCTTCCAGTTACTGGCGCAACAGCCACCGGCAGCGTTGGGTGCCTACATCATCTCCATGGCGCGCGAGCCTTCTGACATTCTGGCCGTGCGCTGGCTGCAGCAGCTGGGTGGCTGTCGCCAGCCGCAGCGCATCGTGCCATTGTTCGAAACCCTTGATGATCTGCGTCACGCCGAAGCCTCACTGCGGCAGCTGCTGGCGCTGGACTGGTATCGCCGGGATTGTCGACAGCACCAGGAGGTGATGATCGGTTATTCCGACTCGGCCAAGGACGCCGGTTTTCTCAGCGCCGCGTGGGCCCAGTATCAGGCGATCGAGAATGTCGTCGCCGTGTGTCGCGAGTTTGCCGTCGAGCTGACCCTGTTTCATGGTCGTGGCGGTTCTGCCAGTCGTGGTGGCGGGCCCTTGCACCCGGCGCTGCTGGCACAACCGGAGGGTGCCATACCGGGGCGGGTACGCATCACCGAGCAGGGCGAGGTGATCGACTTCAAGTTCGGTCTGCCGGAAATTGCCCTGCGCAACCTGGAGCTGTACACCAGCGCCACTCTGGAAGCCAGTCTGCTGCCGGCGCAGCCGGTTGCGCCGCAGTGGCGCGAGTTGATGGATCAGCTCAGCGCCACCGCCTTGCAGGCTTATCGTGCCACGGTGCACGATGATCCGCGCCTGCCGGAATACTATCGTCAGGCGACGCCGGGTCCGGAGCTGGGTCTGCTGCACCTGGGCAGCCGTCCGGCCAGCCGCAAGCCCGATGGCGGTATCGAGAGTCTGCGCGCCATCCCCTGGGTGTTTGCCTGGACCCAGATTCGCCTCATGCTGCCGGCCTGGTACGGCGTTGAAGCGGCGCTGGGGCAGGCACTGCAGCAGGGTCAGCAGGATGCGCTGCGCGAGATGGCGCAGCAGTGGCGGTTTTTCCGCATGCTGCTGGACATGCAGGAGATGGTGCTGGCGAAAACCGATGCCGCCGTGGCGGCCTGTTATGAACGCTCGCTGGTTGATGCTGCCCCGCTGCACGATCTGGGTGAGCATTTTCGCCGGCAGCTGGCTCAGGCCATTGCCGTGATCGAACAGATCAACGATCGCCGTCTGCTGGCGACCCAGCGCGTACTGCGCCGTTCTATAGCGGTGCGCAATCCCTATGTTTATCCGCTGCACATGATCCAGATCGAAACCATGCGCCGACTGCGTGGTGGCGACGACGATGCAAACGGCCAACTGCAGCATGCGCTGCAGGTGGCCATCACCGGCATTGCTGCCGGTTTGCGCAACACTGGTTAGTCAGCCGGAATTAGCCTGGCCAGCATTACTCTGCTGATGCGGTGCCAATCTCACCAGTCCAGTCGCACACCACCTTGCCGCATTCGCCGGCGGCCATCAGGGCGAAGCCGGTCTCGTAATCATCGATCGGGATGTGATGGGTCATGGCCTTGTGCAGCGGAAAACCGGTGAGCACCATCTGGGTCATCTTGTACCAGGTCTCATACATGCGCCGGCCGTAGATGCCGTGCAGTTCCAGCCCCTTGAAAATGATCTGATCCCAGTCTATACCGCTGCCATTGGGCAGAATGCCGAGCATGGCGACCCGACCGCCATGAAACATGGCTTTCAGCATGTCATTGAAGGCGGTGGGGTTGCCGGACATTTCCAGGCCAATGTCGAAACCGTCGATGCCCAGAGCCTTGACTGCACCGGCGATACTTTCGTGTCTGACATTGATGGTGTGGCTGGCACCCATGTCGCGCGCCAGCTGCAGCCGGTAATCGTTGAGATCGCTGATCACCACGTGGCGCGCGCCGACGTGCCGGCATATGCCGGCGGCGATGATGCCGATCGGGCCGGCACCGGTAATGAGCACATCCTCACCGACCAGGTCGTGCTGCAGGGCACAGTGTGCGGCGTTGCCGAAGGGGTCAAAAAAAGCAGCCAGTTCCGGCGCGATGGCATCGGGAATCGGCCACAGGTTGCTGGTTGGTACGACCACGTATTCGGCAAATGCGCCATCGCGGTTGACGCCGATGCCAACGGTATTGGGGCACAGGTGCTGTTTTCCGGCTCGGCAGTTGCGGCATACGCCGCAGACAATGTGGCCCTCGGCAGAAACCCGCTGACCAGCCTGATAGCCGCGCACGTCTTCGCCCATGGCGACGATGCGGCCGACAAATTCATGGCCGATCACCAGCGGCGTCCGGATATTGCGCTGTGACCAGTCATCCCAGCTGTAGATGTGCAGGTCGGTGCCACAGATGGCGGTTTTCTCAACCTTGATCAGCACCTCGTTGTTGCCGGGTTCGGGGACCGGCACGGCGAGCATGCTGATGCCTTTGGCTGGCTGATCCTTGACGAGGGCGCGCATGGTGGTGGTCATGGTGGGCTCCGGGGAAGGTAGGGTGAATCTGTTGCGCAATTATAACGCTACACCGACTGTGCCCGCTGTTCAGCAACAGTGTGTCATTGCGACCATCAATGTTGACAAAGGTTGGCGCTATAATCTGTGAAACAACGATAAGCATACCAACAATCACTAATCACAGAGCTGAGGTTCACCATGTTCGATTTCACCAAAACCCTGGAACTGATCAAGGGCGGTTTGCTGCAGCCACAGGCCACCTGGGATCGCTTCCTGGGTGAAAACCCCGATCTCAAGACCACGCTGATCCAGCTGACCGGGCCGTTGATTGTGGCCAATGTGCTGCTTAGCGTGATTTTTTCGCGTCTTGTCGGTGGCTTTTATGCCTATGGCATGGGTGGCGGTTGGTTCATGGCAATCATCATGGGTCTGATCATGGCAGTGATCGGATTTGCCATCGCCACAGTCGTCATCAACGCGCTCGCCGGCGCATTTGGCGGCAAGCCTGATCTGAACCGGGCGTTTGCTGCATTGTCACTGGCATCGATACCTGGCTATCTGGCGTCGATCGTCGGCGCATTGATTCCATTTCTGGGTTTTCTCATCATTCTGGCCGGTGCCATCATGTCGCTGGTGTTCCTGTGGCGTATCCTGCCGCAGGCTTTGGCCATCCCGAATGAAAAGAGAGCGCTGCACTATATTGTAAGTCTGGTGAGCATATTCATCGTCAACATGATCATGGTCACCATTCTTGGCATTGGATCTGGCACCAGACAGTTCGGCTCAGCCGAATTTGGCGACATTGGTGATGGCGCGTCGGGCGGTATGTTTTCAGGCATCATGCGGCAGGCCGAGCTGCAGGACGCCGCTGACCGTGACCGCTATGATCCGCCGGGCAGTGGCAAGGTCAGCGAAGACCAGGTCAAGGCATTGCTGCGGGTGGCGGAAAAGGTCGAGACGCTGCAGCAGCGCGAGAGTGACAAACTGAAGAAAATGGCCGAAGAGATGGAGAACAAGGAGCAGCCATCATTCGGTGATATCGCCAAGGTGTATCAGAGTACCGGCAGCATGATGGGTTTGGCCAATGCCGAGATGGAAGTGGTCAAGACCGGCGGCGGCAACTGGGCCGAACATCAATGGGTCAAGGAGCAGTTGCGCATCGCCATCGTGCAGCAGGATGGCAGCGACGCCATCGAGCACAACCATCGCCTGTATCAGAAATACCAGGATGAGCTGGACAAGATCATCGATTGACGCAGCCTCTGTCTGCGATCAGCGCGCTATTCCGTACAACAGCCGATCCGTGCCGTCGCGGCTGGACAGATAAAGGTCGGGCAGGCCGTCGCCATTGAAGTCGGCCTGCTGCACGTCAAAGCCGCGACCGATGGCGCTGGCCGGCAGCAACTCCCCGGTGGCGTCGGTAAAGTGACCGCCGCCATCGTTGCGGTAGGCGCGCCACGGAGTGGTGTCAATCCATGACTCGGTGCCGCGATTGGCATTGCAGGTGATGATGTCAAGATCGCCGTCGCCATCGAGGTCCAGCAAGGAGCCATCAAAACTGCGGTCCTGATCGGGCGGCAGGTGGCTGGCGGTGATGTCGGTAAAGCGGCCTGTGCCATCGTTGCGCAACAGCCGGTTCTGGGCATCGGCGTCGTCGACAAAGGCCTGCACGTTGGCGAACAGGATGTCCAGATCGTCATCGCCATCAATGTCCCCGAAATCCGCTTCGCGGGTTTCCTCAGCCGCTGAGCGCAGCGGCAGCGCTTCGCTGGCGTGGACAAACACGCCCTGGCCATTGTTCAGCAACAGCCGGTTGGCGTCCTCGTTGCCGAACAGCAGGTCAATGTGACCATCGCCGTTGGCATCGCCAGAGACCACGTCCTGGGTCACATCAGCAAAGCTGGGCAGGCGAGCTGAGGTGACATCGGTAAAGTTCGCCGCGCCGTCGTTTTCCAGCAGCACGTTCTGACCGTTGTTACCGATCAGGATGTCGGGGTGACCATTGCCGGTGAGATCCATCACCAGCACGGCGTTGGAAGTGCCGGTGACCGGCAGGCGTTGCGAGGCATCGCTGAAGAAACCCCGACCGTCATTCAGATACAGCTCATTGGTCTGGTCGTCCTCGCTGACCACGACGATGTCCAGATCGCCATCGCCATCAAAGTCGGCAATGCCGATGTCCTCGCTGTCGTGCTCGCCACGTGGCAGGCGCGCAGCGCTGGCATCGCTGAATCTGCCGCTGCCGTCGTTGAGCAGCAGAATGTTGGCGCGGTGCTCGTTGGCAATGATGATGTCCAGATCGCCGTCGGCATCGGCATCCAGCGTGCGGGCATCCATGCTCAGACCGTCGGTAACGCCAGCCGGCAGATGCGTGGCGGTGACATCCTCGTACCAGTCGCTGCTGGTGGTGGTGGCGGCTGCGGCAATCGCTGGTTGCTGTGCCGTGACGTGGCTGGCCGACCACAACAACAGCAGTGCAGAGAGCGGGCCGAGGTATTGGCGTTGGTTGGCGGTGGATTGCTTAAACATAATTGATCTCGCTGTGGTTTGTGGTGGTCACCAGAGAGTCTGTCGGATTTGACCGATCATAGCGAGAGAATTCGGTTGCATTCAGATTTTTGCGTTTTTTCAGACACGAACCAATGAGCAAATATGACAATCAATGCTCGGAGAATCTGACGCAACCGGCTATTCTGCGGTAGCCCAGCCTTTAGCCTGAAAGGCTTCTAAACCATTGATCAACAGCCATTGTCGCAGATCCATTATCATGGTAGGAGTTCGTGCCAGACGGTGCGTGTCCCGGCGTATGTTGCTGCAACGGTAATCCCATGGCCAAAGTCAATCCCGGCAAAAGCGTTTCATCGATCATCATGCTGGTGCTGCTGCTGGCAGTGGCCTGGCAACAGCAGTGGCTGCCGCATGCGCCGCCTGCTGAATCGGTTACTGGTCATGACAGCGAGGCCGGGCCGTCTGGCAACGCCGCCATCCTGCGCGCTTTTGCCGAGCAGCGCAGCAACGTGCAGGTACGCGGTGAGGGCACCGTGCAGCGCGTGCTGCCGCCGGACAACGACGGCAACCCGCATCAGCGCTTTATCGTGCAGATTGAACCCGGACACACCGTGCTGGTCGCGCACAACCTGACCCTGGCACCAGCGATCGACCGGCTTGCCCGTGGCGACCGGGTGGCGTTCTATGGCGAGTACGAATGGAATCCGCGCGGCGGCGTCATCCACTGGACCCATGACGATCCGCAGGGCCGCCATGCCGATGGCTGGGTCGAGCATGCTGGCAGACTTTATCAGTAGTCTGCCGTGGCCAATGCAAGCAGGATTCACCGTCTTGTGCAGTCAGCACAATCAGGAGGTGCTGGCGGCAGGGCGTAACAGTGACCCTGATGCAGATCACCCGGCGTATCTGCTACCATCGACAGCCGCTTACACTGCCTCTGGATACACAACATGCCACACCCACTGATTGCCCGTGTCGGTCTCGTCTTTGTGCTGTTCCTGCTCGTTTTGCCTGCTCCGGCGCAGGATGATGAGCGTCTGCTGCAGCAGGCCCGCGAGCTGGCCCAATCGGCCCTGATCGTGGACACCCACGTCGATGTGCCGTATCGCATCCACGGGCAATGGGCCGATGTGACCGCAGCCACCGATGACGGTGATTTTGATGCCCCCAGAGCCAGGGCGGGTGGCTTGAATGCGCCGTTCATGTCGATCTACCTGCCCTGGCACAGCGAGCACGATGGCACCGCCACGGCGCTGGCCAATGCCCTGATCGATCAGGTCGAGGCGATCGCCGCGCGCGCGCCCAGGCAGTTCACCATGGCTTATTCCAGTGCCGATGTGAGACAGGCTTTCAAGGACGGCAAAATCGCGTTGCCGCTGGGCATGGAGAACGGTGCCGCCATCCAGGGTGATCTGGACCTGCTGGAACACTTCCATCGCCGTGGCATCCGCTACATCACGCTGACCCACTCGCGCGCCAATCACATTGCCGATTCGTCCTATGACCCGGTGGCCATGTGGCAGGGGCTGAGTCCCTTCGGCCGTGAGTTGGTCAGCGCCATGAACGATCTCGGCATGATCGTCGACATCTCACACGTGTCTGATGCCGCCTTCCACGAGGCGGTGCAGATCAGCCGTGCACCGCTGGTGGCGACGCACTCCTCGGTGCGACATTTCACCCCTGGGTTTGAGCGCAACATGAGCGATGCCATGATTCAGGCGCTGGCGGAAGGCGGTGGCATCATCATGATCAATTTCGGCTCCAGTTTTCTCACCGCAGCGGCGAATCAGTGGCAGCAGCAGTTTTCTGCTGCCCGCGACAATCTGCTCAGTCAACTGGGCAGCGATAACGACGACGATCCACGCGTGCAGGCGTTTACCCAGAGCTACCGCAGCAAGCATCCCTATCCCTATGCCACGGTGGCAGACGTGGCCGATCACATCGACCATGTGGTGAAACTGGTCGGCATTGAGCATGTCGGCATCGGTTCCGACTACGACGGCGTTGGCGATTCACTACCGAGCGGGCTGAAGGACGTGACCACCTATCCCAACCTGGTGGCCGAGTTGCTGCGGCGTGATTACAGCGAGGCCGATGTGCGCAAAGTCCTTGGTGAGAATTTCATGCGCGTGTGGGCGCGCATCGAGGCGATGGCCGGCGCTGACTGACCGGCGCTTAGTGCCAGCTTATGCCTGATCTGCGTTAGAATACCCTGTTCAGAAACATCAACATCAACGCTATGAGCGGCAAGCTGTACATCAAAACCCACGGTTGTCAGATGAATGAGTACGATTCGGCCAAGATGGCCGACGTGCTGGCGGCTTCGCACGGGCTGGAATTGACCGATCAGCCGGAGCTGGCCGATGTCATTCTGATCAACACCTGTTCCATCCGCGAAAAAGCCCAGGAAAAGGTGTTTTCGCAGTTGGGGCAGTGGCGTCCGTTAAAACAGAAAAACCCGGCGCTGATCATCGGTGTCGGTGGATGCGTGGCCAGCCAGGAAGGCGAAAACCTGGTGCGGCGTGCGCCGGTGGTCGACATGGTGTTCGGTCCGCAGACCCTGCACCGGCTGCCGGAAATGCTGGACGCCACGCGTGCCCAGAACAAGCCGGCCATCGACATCAGTTTTCCCGAAATCGAGAAATTCGATCGCCTGCCCGAGCCGCGTGCGGAAGGCCCGACCGCTTTTGTCTCGGTGATGGAGGGTTGCAGCAAGTACTGCAGCTTCTGTGTGGTGCCGTATACCCGTGGCGAGGAAGTCAGCCGGCCATTTGAGGACGTCATCACCGAAGTGGTCAGTCTGGCAGGCCAGGGCGTGCGCGAGATCAACCTGCTGGGGCAGAACGTCAACGCCTATCGTGGCCGCATGGGCACGGGCGATGAGCTGTGCGATCTGGCGCTGCTGATCCGCTACATCGCCCAGATCGACGGCATCGAGCGCATCCGTTTCACCACCTCCCACCCGGTCGAGTTCAGCGACACGCTGATCCAGGCCTATGTCGATGTGCCGAAACTGTCCAGCTACCTGCATCTGCCGGTGCAGTCCGGTTCCGACCGCATCCTGGCGGCGATGAAACGCGGCCACACGGTGCTGGAATACAAGGCCAAGATCCGCGCGCTGCGCCAGGCGCGACCGGAGCTGGCACTGTCCTCGGACTTCATAGTCGGATTTCCCGGCGAAAGCGATCGCGATCATGCCGCCACCATGCAATTGATCAACGATCTGCGCTACGACCAGAGTTTCAGCTTCATCTACAGCCGCCGTCCCGGTACACCGGCCAGCAATCTGCCCGATGGTGTGCCGCTGGAAGTGAAAAAAGCCCGACTGCAGGAACTCCAGGCCACCATCAATGGCTTCGCTGCCGACTACAGCCGGGCCATGGTCGGCAGCAGCCAGCGTGTGCTGGTGGAAGGCCCCAGCAAGAAAAGCGCCACGGAACTGGCCGGTCGCACCGACAACAACCGCGTGGTCAATTTTGCTGCCCCGGCGCGATTGATCGGTGAGTTTGTCGATGTCATCATCACCGAAGCCATGGCCAACAGCCTGCGTGGCCGCGTGCAACGCCATGATGAGCCCAGGCCCGATGCATCCAGCAGCGTCGCGCTGCAGAACCAGCAGGTAGCATGACCACCACCACGGCGGAAGCCTACCAGCTGCCATTCTCCATCGACGCCGCAGACAGCCAGCGTCTGGCCAATCTGAGCGGGCCGCTGGATGCGCATCTGCGCCAGATCGAAAAGCGTCTGGCGGTGCAGATTGCTGCCAACGGTGAGCATTTCCTGATCTCCGGCGAGCGCAAGGCCACGCGTGCGGCGCGGCGCATTCTGGAGGAACTGTATGACCAGACCGCCAGCGAGGTGCTGACGCCGGCCCAGGTCAATCTGCATCTGCAGACTTCCAGCCGCATGGAAGCAGCCGACGCCGAAATGGCGCAGATTGCTGCTGCCAGCGAAGTCATCATCAAAACCCGCACCGGTCTGATTCGCGGTCGCGGCCCCAGCCAGAAAGCCTACTTGCGTGCCATTGGCGAACACGACATCAATCTCGGCGTTGGCCCGGCCGGCACCGGCAAGACCTATCTGGCGGTGGCGTGTGCGGTGGAAGCCCTGCAGACCGAACAGGTGCAGCGCATCGTGCTGGTGCGTCCGGCGGTGGAAGCGGGCGAGCGGCTCGGCTTTCTGCCCGGCGACATGGCGCAGAAGGTCGATCCCTACCTGCGACCACTGTACGACGCGCTTTATGAAATGCTCGGTTTTGACCAGGTCGGTCGACTGATCGAACGCCACGTCATCGAAGTGGCTCCACTGGCGTTCATGCGCGGGCGCACGCTCAACGACGCCTTTGTCATTCTCGACGAGGCGCAGAACACCACCAGCGAGCAGATGAAGATGTTTCTGACCCGCATTGGTTTTGGATCCTGTGCCGTGGTCACCGGCGACATCACCCAGATCGATCTGCCCGATCAGCGCCGCTCCGGGCTGGTGCATGCGCTGAAAATCCTGCAGCATGTGCCCGGCATCAGCGTGACCCGCTTCACCCACGAGGACGTGGTGCGGCATCCGATTGTACAGAACGTGCTGCTGGCCTATGAGCGCGACGAGCGGCGCCGCCGGGAGCAGCAGCAAACTTCCGAAACATAAGCCGTGCCAGCGCAGATTGCCGTGCAGTATGCCCTGGCCAGTCGCCGCGGACTGCCTGCGGCCAATCGCTTCCGCGTCTGGGCCAATGCCGCGCTGCCATCGCGGCAGGCCACGAGCAGCCTGACCATCCGGCTGGTCGAGACGGCCGAAATCCATGCGCTCAATCAGCGTTTTCGCCAGCAGGACAAGCCCACCAACGTGCTGTCGTTTCCGCTGCCTGCTGCGCTGCAGCAGCAACACGATGTGCTCGGCGATGTGCTGATCTGCCCGGCGGTGGCGGCGGCAGAAGCCCAGGCCCAGCACAAGACGCTGGCCGATCACCTTGCCCACCTGACCGTGCACGGGGTGCTGCATCTGCTCGGTTTTGACCACATCCAGGCCGATCAGGCCAGGCGCATGGAAGCTGCCGAGTGCCGCATACTTGCCACTTGTGGCATTGCCGATCCCTATCTGTTGCGTTGATGCGGGCCTTGCTGTTGTGACGCTGGTCTGACTATGCTGGTATAGGCTTGATTCTGCTCTCGCTGGCTTGATCTTGCTATCGCTGTCTTGATTCTGTTGCTACGCGCTTGCCCATGCAGGCGCTGGCAGGCATTGGCCTGACCATGCTGACGCCCACCTGAATGCGCAGACCTCAAGTGGCCCCCACCCCAACCCTCCCCCGCGCACGGGGGAGGGAGCAGTTCACCTTCACAGGCATGGATCCCGCCCACAGGCTGGTCAGGACAACTGACAATCCACCGCAGCACAGCCTCGAATATCCCTTACTCCAGCACGCGGTGATGGGTGGGAGTGGAGGCAATATCAGCCAGCAATACAACTGAACAAAGCCTCGGATACCCCCTCCCCCGTGCACGGGGGAGGGTTGGGGTGGGGGCAATATCAGCTGGCAATTTAATCGAGCAATGCCTCGGAAATTCCCTTCCTCAGCATGCGGAAGTGGGCCGGGGATGGAGGCAATATCAGTCAACAATACAACCGAGCAAAGCTTCGGAAACCCCCTCCCCCGTGCACGGGGGAGGGCTGGGGTGGGGGTTCTATCAGCCGACAATTAAACCAAACACAGCTTCGAATATCCCTTACTCCAGCACGCGGTGATGGGTGGGAGTGGAGGCAATATCAGCCAGCAATACAACTGAACAAAGCCTCGGATACCCCCTCCCTTGTGCATGGGGGAGGGTTGGGGTGGGGGTGCTATCAGCCGACAATTAAACCAAACACAGCCTGGAATATCCCTTCCCCAGCAAGCGGTGGTGGGCCGGGGGTAGAGGCAATATCAGTCAACAATACAACCGAGCAAAGCCTCGGAAACCCCTCCCCCGTGCACGGGGGAGGGTTGGGGTGGGGGCGCTATCAGCCGACAATTAAACCAAACACAGCCTGGAATATCCCTTCCCCAGCAAGCGGTGGTGGGCCGGGGGTGGAGGCAATATCAGCCAGCAATACAACCGAGCAAAGCCTCGGATACCCCCTCCCCCGTGCGCGGGGGGAGGGCTGGGGTGGGGGTTCTATCAGCCGACAATTAAACCAAACACAGCTTCGAATATCCCTTACTCCAGCACGCGGTGATGGGTGGGAGTGGAGGCAATATCAGCCAGCAATACAACCGAGCAAAGCCTCGGAAACCCCCTCCCCCGTGCGCGGGGGGGAGGGCTGGGGTGGGGGTTCTATCAGCCGACAATTAAACCAAACACAGCCTGGAATATCCCTTCCCCAGCAAGCGGTGGTGGGCCGGGGGTGGAGGCAATATCAGTCAACAATACAACCGAGCAAAGCCTCGGATACCCCCTCCCCCGTGCGCGGGGGAGGGTTGGGGTGGGGGGCAAAATCATCCAGCATTCCAACCGATCATGGCTTTGGAACCATCCTCCCACGTGTGTGACTGATGGCTGGGTGAGGACAATGGACCGCAGAACATGGCGAAATGATCATATTTCTCAGCTATACTGGCCATCTTGATAACAGCAGGAGCAGGATCCGCAAGGGTCACGCGCATGAACGAAGACCAATCGAGTAACGGTTCCGGCCCCCATCCGTCCGCGGATGAGCGTCGGAACCGGCACAAACGCCATGGCATGTGGTCATGGCTGCATCACCTGTTCGGTGGCGAGCCACGCAATCGTGACGAGCTGATCGATCAACTCAAGGAAGCCCACGCCCGTGGTGTACTGGACGCCGATGCCCTGGCCATGGCCGAGGGTGCTCTGGCGATGAACGAGCTGCAGGTGCGCGATGTGATGATTCCACGCTCGCAGATGGTGACGCTGAACAAGCACTGTCTGGTGCGCGATGCGCTGCCGGAGATTATCGACAGCGGCCACTCGCGATTCCCTGTCGTCGGCGAGGACAAGGACGAGGTCTGTGGCGTGCTGCTGGCCAAGGATCTGCTGCGCAGCTTCATGGAGAGCGACGAACAGCAGACGCTGGAACATTTCAGCCGGCCCGCCTCGATCATCCCCGAAAGCAAGCGCCTGAATGTACTGCTGCGCGATTTCCGCATCAGCCGCAATCACATGGCGATTGTGGTGGACGAATACGGCGGCGTGTCCGGACTGATCACCATCGAGGACGTACTGGAGGAAATCGTCGGCGACATCGACGACGAGACCGACAGCGAAGAGCAGGTGCCCGACATCCTGCCGCTGGGGGATGGCAGCTACCGGGTGCAGGCGCTGACCGAAATACAGGATTTCAATGATGAACTGGGTGCCGGATTCAGCGACGAGGAATACGACACCATCGGTGGCCTGGTGGTGGCGGCCTTCGGTCGACTGCCGGAGCAGGGTGAGCGCATTGAACTCGATCAGATGCAATTCATCATCCATCAGGCCGATGAGCGCCGCATCCACGAAATGGTGGTCAGCTACCTGGACCCTAGCCCGCATGATTCATGAAACCGACTACTGCGATGCCTCCAGGCCCGCATCTGCGGCGTTTCGCTCGGTCACGAATACTCAACGTACTGTTCAAGTACGCTTGCGGTTCGTTCGGTCGCGAAACACCACAGCTACTGGCCCCCGGATCAAGTCCGGGGCAGGCTCTGGCAGCATCTCGCCACATCGACTCATGAATAATGCGGGCTAGCAGTCAGCAGGACTGAACCGGTGCGCGCCAGCCTTGCCGCAAAGCTCAGCCGCGTGATGCGCAATACAGTCCTGCTGTGCACGCTGTTGCTGGCCGGCAACGCGCTGGCACAGCAGATCGCTGCGATGGCCGAGCCGGCCGAGTCGTTCGAACCCGTGCGCATTTCGCTGGTCACCTTCGGCCCAGGTGAAGAAGTGTGGGCGCTGTTTGCCCACAATGCCATCCGCGTGCGCACCGACGGCTCCGATTTGCTGTACAACTTCGGCTATTTTGATCTGGCCGAGCCGGGTTTCTACTGGCGATATGCGCGCGGCATCATGCGTTACTATGCCGTGCCCGAGGACACCCAGGCGGCCTACGCCTACTACGCCGACATTGGCCGCAGCGTACGAGAACAGCAACTCGACATCGACCCCGGCCAGGCCAGACTGCTGGCACAGAAGCTGCAGCAGCTGACCGAACCCGACAGCCGCAGCTACGACTACGATTACTTCTTCTACAACTGCTCCACCCGCGTGCGCGATCTGCTCGATCAGGCGCTGCGTGGTGCCTTGCGCACAGCCTTGGAGCCGCTGCCGGCGGACACCACACTGCGGCGTGAAGCCCTGCGCATGGTGCAGAACGATGTCTGGGTGTATCTGGGCCTGCAGCTGGCACTGGGACGACCGGTGGACATGCGCATCAACCAGTGGCAGGCCGCTTTTCTGCCGGACAATCTGGCTGAGCAAATCGCGCAGATGCCAGCGAGCGTGCCGGCTGGACCGGTGCTGAGCAGCGATGTCATGATCGCAGAAGGTCCGCAGGCCGCCGCACAGCTGCAGCCCAAATACCTGCTGTTTGCTGGCTTGGGTCTGCTCACGGTGCTGCTGATACTGCTGCCGGCGGTGCTGTCCAGCGATTTCTGGGCACGTCTTGGCGTGCGACTGTGGCTGCTGCTCAGCAGCATGGCTGGCATCCTGCTGCTGTTGCTGTGGTGCTGCACCGCCCATGAGCCCACCTATTACAACGAAAACCTGCTGCTGCTGTTGCCGAGCAGCCTGCTGCTGTGGCGCTTTCGTGGCAGCCTGATCGAAAAAGTCGCCGCCTGGCTGCTGCTGCTGGCACTGCTGACCGCGCTGGTGCTGAAGCTGCTGCCGCAGGCGCAGTTCAATCACGATCTGCTGTTGTGGCTGCTGCCAGCGCAACTGGCGGTGCTATACTTCTGGTTCATCAGCATGCGCGAGCAGCATGTGCGTGTGCTGTGGTGATGGCTAAGGAATCTCTGCACAACCCTGCACGGGTGCGACACAGTCTGCGTGTCGGAATCCGGGGCACGTCCCGTATGGCTTTTGCCGGAAATGACCCAGCTCATGCACGACACCCCGAGGCCGACGCTGTGGCCACTGTCACTCGGGCCGCCGCACACGATCTGCGGCTGTTTCGAACAGAACGCGCTTCGCACAGAATCGATCAGAGATTCCTTAATGCCCCACCACAAGCTGCATTTGCCGAGTAAAATATGCCCGGTCTGCGGCAAGCCGTTTGTCTGGCGCAAGAAATGGGCGCGGGACTGGCACCATGTCCGCTACTGCTCGGAACGCTGCCGTCGCCACAAATCCATTGTCTGATCCGCTGAACATGCCACGACGCTGAACCTGGCCTGAACCCATTCCATGCAAAAAATCTTCTCCTCGCAGCGCGTGCTGTTCGTGCTTATCATCGTTGCCATCCTGCTGCTGCGCTCGATGGTCATCGACTGGTATCGCGTGCCCACCGGCTCGATGAAACCGACCATCTTCGAGGGCGACTTCATCGTCGTCAACAAACTGGCCTGGGATCTGAAAGTGCCGTTTCGCACCGAACACATCAGCCAGTGGGGCGATCCCCGGCGCGGTGACATCGTCGTGTTCAAAAACCCCGAAGGCGGCGACCGGCTGGTCAAACGCGTCATCGGCATGCCCGGCGACAAGCTGCGCATCATCGGCGAACAGATCTGGATCAACGGCCAGCTGCTGAGCTACTACCCGCTGCCAAAATCACGCTTTCCGGCACTCAACGACACCGACCGCGCCACCCACACCGTCGCCGCCGAACAACTGCCGGCAGAAAGCAGCGCAACTGCCGGCGGCCAGCTACCACAGCAGGCAGTCGCCACCAGCAAAGTGCACCCGGTGATGTTCGGCCCGGAAAAACGCCTGCCACCGATCCAGGGCGACTACACCGTACCGCCAGACCAGTACTTCATGCTCGGCGACCACCGCAACGACAGCCGCGACTCCCGCTACTACGGCGCGGTCGACCGCAACGCCATGCTCGGCCGCGTCATCGGCGTTGGCATCTCACTCAACCCTGAGCAGGGCTGGAAACCACGCTGGGCTCGTTTCTTCATGGGGCTGGAGTAGGGCAGGGGCACGTAGCCAACACAAAAGCCAAACGCAGCCCATCTCCCTCCTCTGCAAAGCGGGGGAGGGTCGGGGTGGGGGCAGAATACGCAGCCATTACCGCATAGCCATAAGCAGCAAGCGCAATAAGTTGGGCAAAAGAGGCACGCTCAAAACTCCGGGCTGTCATCCTGTGCTTGCTTAACCTGCCTGCAGCTAATCTGAAAAAACCAGTTCCAGCGCATCAGCAGGAATAAGAATCCGGACATCGCGCCACGGATGCAAAGCAAGCAAATCCAGATCGCCGCTGACAATCAAGCCGCAATCTCCATGCAAAGCTGTTTCCAGAAACATGTCGTCTGCGCGATCTCGGCAACCCATGCGCGCACCGGTAATCGTGGTGAACTCAGCCACAGCATCAATTTCGGCCAGAAAGCGAAGCCGAGAGTCACGATCGACGTAGCGATCAAACTTGTCCCGCAGCAGACTAGTGGCGAGTTCAGTCATGGACGCTTCGGAGAAAACCAGCACTGCTCGTGCTCGTTTGAGTGCATCCAGCAACATGGCAGGTGCACCACCCGAAGACAGTGCGGCGCTGATCAAAACATTTGTGTCAACAACCAGGCGTTCAACTGTCATCGGCCAGCAATTCGGCCAGAATGTCTTCTGTCAGACCTTTTTCCAGCGCCTGTCGACGCATCGACTCGACAGTACCGGCCAATCGATCCCAGGCAATACCACGCAGGCGCTGATACTGTTCTTCGGATAGCAGAACACCAACTGGCCTTCCACGACGAGTGACCCGAACCGGCCCACGCTGGGCGGATTCGAGCAGCTGGCCGAATTGATTCTTGGCGGAGCGAGAGTTGATTTCTTTCATCGATGCATTGTAGCTACTTGAGCCACATTAGGCAAAACCAGCATGCAATGCATTGGGCTGGTAAAACATACACCGCCAATCATCCTCCCCTCTCACAGCGGGTGAGGCTGATGGACAGCAATAAAGCCCAGGAGCGCCAGCGTCCCCGCTGGCAATTCATTGTCAGAAGACATTATTAACCCGGCATACAACTAAGTACCCCGGCTTAATGTCCAGCCGCTGCGACCGGGTCCGCGAAGCGAAGGGATATGCGGACATGAGCCGCAAATGCCGTGCAACGAATACCGCAGGTATTTCGTTGCCGGGTTAATAATGCGCTGGCCGCAAGCCGGCAATGTCAATGGCCTGACACACCCAGCCCATCTCGCCGTCATTACGAATGAATATAGCGGGCGCGGCAAGCCAGTTCTTCCGGTTTGCATGGATTGCCATGGAATGGCCATGACCTGCGAGCCATGCCTGGTGGCTAAGTGCTTTCCGACTCGCTGAACGTTACAGTCTTTCCGGCATGCCCCACTAGCCTGTCATCTCTCCGCTCACCGCCAGCCGCGCTTCGCTGTACACGATGAAAGGCTGAATCTGATGATTCAATTGCTGCTCTGCATGTAATGATCAAGTGTCGTGGCGTGATTTGCGGCGACGGGTGGCTATGGTGTCGACTTGCGCCGGTTCGCGAAATGGCAGCAGGAACATTGCCTTGATGCCTGGCTGAATTGGTCCGATGCCGGTCTGTTGTACGGCGGCATTGGAATAGGTGCCGAAGACACGGTCCCAGAGTATGGTGTTGCAGGCGTAGTTCGTGTTGCTGGTTTTGAATTCCATGGAGTGGTGCCGACGGTGGTGATTGCTGTGGGTAAACAGCCAGGCCAGTATGGGTGTGTCCATGCTGACATTGGCATGCGCCAGGTTGGCATTGCAGGCGAGCAGCACAAAGGCGGCGCTGACAGCGTTGCCGGGGGCGTCAAACATTGCCGCCAACAGCATCATGGGCAGGGCGAGGAAGACAATTTCGAACGGGTGCGTGGCGTTGACATTGAGTGCGTGCAGGTTGTGAAAGGCGTGGTGAAAGCCATGACCGCTCAATCGCCACATCAGTGCCGAGTTGTGGATGGCGCGATGAATCCAGTAATAGATGAAGTCGGCGGCAAAAAACAGCATCACGCCTTGCAGCAGCGCTGGCCAGTGCAGCGGCCAGATCTGCTTGCCAAGCGTCTCACGCAGCGGCAGCAACGCCGGCTGCAGCACGGCACCGTAGGCATCTGACATCACCCCCACCAGCAAGAAGGTGAGCAGATACAGGCCTGCCAGGTTGAACTTTTCATTGCTGGATTGATGCCATTCCGGCTGTGCCGGCAGCCAACGCTCCAGCATGCTGGCCAACAGCAGCGTCAATGCCAGTGCCGGGATTACGGCCAGCTCGTTGCCGTCCAGCCACCACCAGAAGCCCATTGCTGTGCTCAGAATGATGGGATGAGCCACGCGCTCGACCAGTTTGCGGACGAGTGGGTTGTTCGTTGTCGCTGTATTCAATTTGGACGACTCCGAGTGTTGGTTGTTGTCATCCTGCGACAGCACGGGCATGCCTGCCAGGGTAAAAAGTCATGTGCTGAGCGCATGCCTTGCAATCTTTTGCGAGTTATTGGAATATTTGCCCCCACCCCGACCCTCCCCCGCTATGCAGGGGAGGGGGTTCGGCTGCGTTTCGGCTTTTGTGTTGGCTTAGACGATGTTGTGGTTGTTGGCTTTTGAGAAGTGAGATCCCTCCGCTCGCTGCGCTCGGTCGGGATGACAGCCCAGGGTTTTGCTCCATCTCATTAATTAGGCTGTCATCTCGACCAACGAGGTGAGATCCCTCCGCTCGCTGCGCTCACTCGGGATGACAACCCAGGGTTTTGCTCCATCTCATTAATTAGGCTGTCATCTCGACCAACGTGGAGAGATCTCGTTCTTCAATGGTGGCAGCGTGGCCAGTTGATGAAAGATCCCTCCGCTCGCTGCGCCCCATCGGCATGAGTTGGCTTATTTCGTTTCCTTGAGCTCGCGCCGGCGTTGATCCGCCTCATCAAACAGCTCGAACGCCTGGTCAAAAAATGCATTTTGATCAGTGGCCTGGCGCAGCAGCAGTTGCGGAGGCAGGTGGGTGTTGTCGACGTTGATGTTGCGATCCTGGTAGGCGCGAAACTGGGCCTGGCCAAGGTAGCTCAATCCGGCCAGTATGGCGACGCTGACCAGCGCGGTGATGCTGCGGCGCAGCAGCGGCATGTGAAAGGCCAGATAGAGGATACACCACAGGTAGAGGAAGATCATCAGATAGCCGTTGCCGGCGGCGACGATGTCCAGCAGCCGGTCGCTGTCGCTATCGGCGTTGAAGTAGGCGATGCCGGTGATCACGGCAAGCAGTTTGCCGAGCAGAAACACCAGCATCAGCACGCCCAGATGAGACAGAAAATTGCCGCCGCGCTTGAACAGTATCGACAGCAGATAGACCACAAACGCCAGCCCGGTAAAGGTGAGCACGGTGCGCAGCTGCGAGTTGGCGATCTGCTCCCACTCCCAGTCTCCGGTGTTTTGCATCCACACCGCAAACAGGCTGATGCCCAGATAAAGCAAAAACAGGCCGATCAGCACCGGCATGCGGCCCAGCCACAGCAGGAACGATTCGGCCGGGCGGATTTTCACCGCCTCGGGCAGCTTGTGATCGCTGAAGTAGATGCGGATCTTGTTGCGGCCCAGGGTGAAGATGTCGCCGCTTTGCAGTGGCCAGCGTTGCTGCCGGCGGTGCGATTTGTGCTTGCGGATGCCGTTGACCGATTTCAGATCACTGATCCAGAACTGCCCGTCGTTGTCCTGGTAGACGCGGGCATGGTGGGCGTCGATGTGCTCGTCGGTCAGGATCAGGTCGTTGTCAAAGGCGCGACCGATGCTGATGTCGCGGCCGGCAAACTTGCTGCGATCGAGCACATTGTGCGTGGTGCCCAGGGTTTCGATGATCAGTTCCACGCCACGGCCTCCGTGAAGCGCTGGTTGAAGGCCTGGGCCTGTTCCCGGCTGACCCCGGACAGCGTGTAATGCAGATAAAAGGTTTCGCTTTTGTCCTGCAGGCTGATGGCGTAGAACAGCACGTCGTAGAGCCCTGCATAATCGGCGTAGGCGCGCAGGCAGTAGACCCCGCGCAGTGGCAGCTCACCCAGCTTTTCCAGTGCAATGATGTCCTGGCGGCAGGCAAAGCCGGTGACATCCTTGCGCCCGCTGCGATTGTAGGGTGAGAATGCCAGCTGCTGCATGACGCTGCCCAGCTGCAGTGCGTTCAGTTCGTCGCTGCGGTACCAGCCATAGTCAAATTCCAGTGGGCCGGTTTCCAGACTGCTGCTGAGGTAGATGCGATCGTAGACGCCGCAGTCGGAGAGGTGGTATTCGTAGCTGAGTTCGTCCTCATCGGTGGAGGCGGAACCGCTGCAGGTGATGAAGTCGGCAATTTCCATCGGCACCTGCAAGGGGCCGAAGTCGGACAGGGTCCAGGGCGCGGCGAGCAGGCCATCGATCATTTCACGCTGGTGCTCATGCAGCGAATCGCGCATCTGCTGGCGCAGCTCGGCATAGTCGGCGGCCGGGCTGCTGGCGTAGCGATCCAGCAGTCGCTGCAGGTTGCTTACCGGCACCAGAATGCTGACCGAATTGCCGGCCCCGGCGACATTGATGCCGACCACTTCACCGTCGCTGTTGACCGCCGGACCGCCGCTCATGCCGGGGTTGACTGCGCCGGTGAAGTGGATGCTGCGCAGGTAGCTTTTTTCCAGCAGGCCGTTGTAGGTGCCGGGCACGGTGCTGATGCCGATGTCGTACGGGTTGCCCATGGAAACGATTTCATCGCCCTGCTGAGGAATGCTACTGGCCAGCGGGAAGGCCCAGTCCGAATCGATGCTGGTGGTGGCGTCCTCGTGTGCTGCGATCAGCGCCAGATCGTGCACGATGTCCACCGCCAGCACGCGCATCGGCACGGCTTCATCGGCGGCCGTTTTCACCTGCAGATCATAGCTTTCCGGATGCAGCAGATGTTCGGACACCACGTGGTAGTTGGTGGCGACGATCTGCTGGCCGGTCTGCTCACTGCTTTCCTCGCTGGCGAGCACTTCGAGTTGCTGTATCAGCTCGCCGATTTGCATGTCCCCCATTTCGTCGCCGTTTAGCACCATGACCGGCTGTGCTGCTGCGTCCGGGTCAGTGTCGGTGTCGAGCAGGAAACCGCTGCCGATGAGGATTTTGTTGCCGCTGGCGCGTTCGGTGACCTCGACCACGAACAGGCCGGGTTTGAGGCGGGCGAACAGTTCGCTTTGCGCTGGCTGGGCCAGTGTGGCCTGGCAACAGCATATCGCCAGGGCGCAGACGGTGATCTGCAGGCATCGGTGCAGCGTGATCATGGCTTTGCCTGCTGGGTTGCTGGCGGTGTCTGGTTCGCCTGCGAGCAGGCTTCTGGGCGAGCGTTGGTTTGCCCATCTTGCAGTCTGGGCTGAACTGGTAGGAGCCTGCTTGCAGGCGAACAGCAGGCCGGCAGCAGGCAAGATCCGATCGACGGCGGCAGGCAGCAGGTCATCAGCGCTACGCCGGCCGGTCTGCGGGCATCCTCTGCACGGGTATTGCTGGCATGGCCATTGCTGGCATGGTGATTACTTTGCATCGCTGACTTCGTTTGATTGTGTCTGGATAAATTCGGCAATGCGTTCGCGCAGCAGTTTCATCGGCAGGCCGCCATCGGCCAGCACGGCGTCATGAAACGCGCGCAGATCAAAGCGATCGCCCAGCGCCTGTTCGGCCTGCTGGCGCAGGTCAACGATGGTCATTTCGCCGATCTTGTAGGCCAGTGCCTGGCCCGGCCAGGAGATGTAGCGATCGACTTCGGTGCGCACATTGAGCAGCGACAGCGCGGTGTTGGAGGCCAGGTAATCCTGTGCCTGCTCACGCGTCCAGCCCATGGCGTGGATGCCGGTGTCGATGACCAGCCGGCAGGCGCGCCACATCTCGTAGCTGAGCCGGCCGAAGTGGTCATACGGCGTCTGGTAAATGCCCATTTCCACGCCCAGTTTTTCGGCATACAGCGCCCAGCCTTCACCAAAGGCGTGCGGGTAGAACTGCTGGCGATACGGCGGCACGTCCTCCATTTCCAGCCGCAGCGCCGATTGCGTGTGATGGCCCGGTGCCGCCTCGTGCAGGGTCAGCGCGGTGAGGTTGTACAGCGGGCGCTTGTCCAGAGCAAAGGTGTTGACCCAGTAATAGCCGCCGCGATCGGCGTCCAGCGGCGAGCCGGAATAACGCCCGGTGGTGTAGTTCGGAGCCAGCGCAGCCGGCACCGGCTCCACGCCGTAAGGCTGCCGTGGCAGCTTGCCGAAATAGCCCGGCAGCACGCCGTCGATGCGCTTGGCAATCCAGCTGGCTTCCTTCAGCAGCTGTTCCGGGGTGTCGACATAGAACTGCTCATCGGTGCGCAGGTGATCAATGAAACTGGCGAAATCACCGTCATAACCCAGTTCGTCGATGATCTGCTGCATCTCGGCGCGGATGCGCTTTACCTCGTCTTGCCCCATCTGGTGCACCGATGCGGCGGTAAGGTCGTCGCGGGTGGTGAAATACTGTATCTGCGCCTGGTACCAGTCCTTGCCGTCGGGCAGGGCGCTGGCACCCAGGGTGCTGCGGGCGGCCGGGATGTATTCGTTGACGAAGAAATCGTTGACGGCAACAAAGGCCGGCGTGATCTGTTCCCTGAATACCGCAGCGGCCTTTTGCTGCAGTTCTTCCGCCTCAGCTTTGCTCATCCACGACGGCCTGGCCGTTTGCAGTCTGGCAAAGGGCTGATACAGCGGGTGTTCGCTGTAGGCGGTTTCGGCCTGAGCGGCGAACGAGGGCTTCATGTTGTCGAGGATTGCGCGCGGCTGGGTGACGCCATCCTTGATGCCCTGGCGCATGTTGGCCACATGCTGATTGAGCCAGGCCGGCAGCGCCTGCAGGCGGGCCAGATAGTCCTGGTAATCCTGCATTCCGCCAAAGCGCATGCCGCGCGCCATGAAATTGATGTTGGTGTGAAAGCCGCTGTCGCTGAGAATCGGCACGCGCCAGCCCTGGTATTTGGCCAGGGCGACATCGTGACGCAGAATGAACTCGAGAATCTGCAGATTGAGTCGGCTCTGCGCCGACAGCCCGGATTGATCCAGTTGCCGCAGGCGCTGCAGAAACTGCTGCTCCTGTTGCTGGCGACGGGCATGGTCTGCCGGGGCCACCCCGGGCAGCTTGTCGTTGTGCTCTTTGTTGCCCATGCGGCTGGCCAGCAACGGGTTTTCCTGCAGCTGAAAGGCCCAGTAGTCCTCGGCCAGACTGGCGAAAGCCTGTTCGGCTGCGTTTGCCGCTGTGCTTTCTGCGGCCAGCGCAAGGTTGCCGAATAGCCCGCATGCCAGCATCAGCACAAGCAGGACCTGCCGCACAACAGGCCGCAGACAGATCACCCGGGCTGACTCGGGCAGACAACTTCCGGGGCCAGTGCCGGTGGTGGCACCAGGGTGGTTCAGATGATGGTTTGCGGTCACGATCGCTGGTCCTGTGTTGTAAGCTGATGCCACAGCATACCCAAACAGCGCTGCTGAGCATAGCAAAAATGTGCACGCTGCGCGTCCTGGTCCGGACTGACAGCGATTGTGCGCAGGCACGGTCTAAACCCCTACAAACCAACAGGAGCAAAGTCATGCAAGCCTTTATACATCCTCGCCGCAGCCTGTCCTGCCTGCTGCTGGTCACGCTGTTGCAGCCAGCCTGGCTGGGCGCACAGGACGAACGACCGGAACGCAGTTCACGCTTTGATCACGACATTCTGGTGGAGACCTTCGGTTACGATCTTGGCACGCCCAGCGATGTGCCTTACGAGGACATCATGCAGGGCTGCCCGGCGCGCGACTGCATTCCACCCATCGACGATCCGGTGTTTGTCAGCGCCGCTGAGGCCGAGCATGTGCGCGACCGCGATCTGGTCATGGGCGTGGTGATCAAGGGCGATGCGCGGGCCTATCCGCAGCTGATCATGAATTATCACGAGATCGTCAACGACACCATCGGCGGCCAGCCGGTGGCGGTGACGTACTGCCCGCTGTGCGGTTCCGGGGTGGCCTTCGAGCGCGAGCTGATGGGGCAGCCGGTGGAGTTCGGCGTGTCCGGGCTGTTGCACGGCAATGACCTGATCATGTACGACCGCCACAGCAACAGCCTGTGGCAGCAGATCACCGGCACCGCTTTCATGGGGCCGATGCGCGGCCGCGAACTGACCATGGTGCCGATGGCCATGGTGGAGTGGCAGACCTGGCGTGAAGCGCATCCGGACACCAGGGTGCTGTCAACCGAAACCGGGCATGCCCGCGATTACCAGCGTGGCGCGTATGGCGATTACGAGACCAGCGATCGCATCATGTTTCCGCTGGCCAATGAAAACCTCAGCGTGCACCCGAAAACGGTGGTACACGGTTTTGAGATTGCCGGCCAGTCACTGGCGGTGACCGACAAGCGCATCGAGCGCGGTGCGGCAGAGGCCACGCTGGGCGAGCTGCGTCTGCGGCTGGAAAAAACCGCCAGCGGTCTGGTCACCGCCACCGACGTGGACAGCGGCAAGCGCTGGGAAGGCATCCGCCTGTTCTGGTTTGCCTGGTACAACTTTCATCCCGGCAGCGAACTGGTGAAGTGATGGCCGGGAGATTTTCCCGGTGACAGCGCGACTGCAGGTGAGGTCGGTTTCTGGCTGCCGCCTCGGCGGCCTTCAGTTGGCGGTCAACCCGGCCAGCAGTTCGGCCTGATGTTCCTGCTGCAGCGGTTGCATCAGCTGATCCAGATCGCCGGCGAGGATGTCCTCCAGCTTGTACAGGGTCAGATTGATGCGGTGATCGGTGATGCGCCCCTGGGGAAAATTGTAGGTGCGGATGCGCTGTGAACGGTCACCGCTGCCCACCTGCAGCTTGCGCTCCTGGGCCTGTTCGCTTTGCTGCTGCGCCTGTTCTGCCTGCAGCAGCCGGGCCTGCAGCAGCGCCAGCGCCTTGGCGCGGTTTTTGTGCTGCGAGCGCTCGTCCTGGCATTCGACCACGATGCCTGAGGGCAGGTGGGTCAGCCTGACGGCCGAGTCGGTCTTGTTCACGTGCTGCCCGCCAGCGCCCGATGCGCGGTAGGTGTCGACGCGTAAATCGGCTGGATTGATGTCCACCGCGGTGGCGGCTTCTGCTTCCGGCAAAATCGCCACGGTGCAGGCCGAGGTGTGGATGCGGCCCTGTGATTCGGTCACCGGCACGCGCTGCACCCGGTGGGTGCCGGATTCGAATTTCAGCTGCGAGTAGGCGCCCTGGCCGATGACGCGCGCGATCACCTCCTTGTAGCCACCATGCTCGCCATGGCTTTCGCTGATCATCTCCACGCGCCAGCCGCGCTGCTCGGCAAAGCGCAGATACATGCGCAACAGGTCGCCGGCGAAGATGGCGGCTTCATCGCCCCCGGTCCCGGCGCGCACTTCCAGGAACACATTGCGTTCGTCGTTGGGGTCTTTGGGCAACAGCAGCACTTGCAGTTCGGATTCCAACTGCTGCATTTGCTGGCGTGCCTGCTGCGCCTCGTCTTCGGCCATGCCGCGCAGTTCGGCGTCCCGGCTCTGGCACATGTCCAGGGCGTCGTGCAGATCACGCTGGGTCTGCTGCCATCGCTGGTACAGCTGCACCATCGGTTCCAACTGGCCATATTCGCGCGCCAGTTGTTGCCATTGCTGGCTGTTGTCGGCGGCTTCCGGCGCGGACATGGCCAGCCCCAGTTCTTCCAGTCGTTCGCAGGCCGTCTGCAGTTGCCGCTGAATGCCTTCCCTCATGAACTGCCGCTGGCCATCGAGCCACCGAGCGCATGTCCGGCATCGGCATCATCGGCATCGCTGCCGTGGTCGTCATCGTCGTCGGCATCTTCCGGCAGCTTGAACAGATCCTTGAGTTCATCGATCAGCGTCTGATCGCCTTCCTCGGCGGCATGGCGCAACTTCAGTGTGCCGGTGTGCAGCAGCTTGTGCACCAGCTGGTGGCCGAAGGTGGCCAGCACCTGATCGGGATCGGCACCATTGGCCAGCTGTTGCCGGGCGCGCTGCAGCTGACGCTCATACTGCATGTGCGCATGCTCGCGAAAGCGCTGCAACTGGCGCCCGGCACGGCGCAGGTTGAGCCAGCGCAAAAACTGTTCGGTGTGGTCGTGGACGATCACCTCGGCAGCCTGTGCGGCATTGGCGCGCGATTTGCGGTTGGCGTCCAGCACCGAGGTCAGATCGTCGATGGCGTACAGATAGGCATCGGCGAGATCGTTCACCGCTGGCGCGATGTCGCGCGGCACGGCAATGTCCACCATCAGCATCGGTTGACGCCGGCGCTGTTTCAGCGCCTGGGCCACCATGGTCTTGCTGATCAGCGGTTCCTGGCTGGCGGTGGAGCTGACCAGAATGTCGGCCTGATGCAGGTTGTCGGCAAGCTCATCCAGCCCCAGTGCCTCAACTTCAATGCGGTCGCGCACCAGCGCGGCGAGCTGCTCGGCCTTGTCCCGGCTGCGGTTGACGATGATGATGCGCTTGACCGGATGCCCGGCAAAATGGCGCGCGCACAACTCGATCATTTCGCCGGCACCCAGCAGCAGCAGTGTGCTGTTGCCCAGGTCCTGGAAAATCTGCTGCGCCAGCGCCAGCGTGGCGTAGGGCACGGTCACCGGATGCCGCGACAGCTCGGTGTCGGTGCGGATCTGTTTGCTGCAGCGGAATGCGCACTGGAACAGGCGATCCAGCACCGAACCCATTACCGTGGGGCCGGAGCGGGCGAGTTTGCTGTCGCTGTCGCCGGGGGCGCTGGCATCGGGGTGGTGGATGTTGGCCGAAAGCCGATGTGCTTCCTTGACCTGGCCACTGATCTGCGGTTCGCCCAGCACCATCGAATCGAGTCCGCCATTGACCCGCAGCAGATGAAAAATGGCATCGCGGTCGATCCAGTGCTGGAAATAGCGGTCGTAGCGTTTGGCGCAGGCAAAGTGCTGATGCAGCCAGTCGAGTACCGAGCGCGTGATGGCGTCCGGAGTGGTGGTGGTGATCGCGGTGGCCAGGTACACCTCCATGCGGTTGCAGGTGTTGACGATGACCACTTCGTTGACGTCCGGCAGTGCACAGATGGCCTGCATGGCACCAGCCAGCTGATCCGGCGCGAACGCAAAGCGCTCACGAATGTCTATCGGTGCTGAATGATGGTTCAGCCCGAGGGCAATGATGTGCGGGGTGGGTGTTGCGCTCATGTCGATGGTGGAAATTCGCCAGCGCGCAGCAACCGGACGCAGTGCTGCCAGGCAGCGCAGTCAGGCCACTGCTGTGCTTTGCTTGCTCCCGCTGGCTTGCTGTATTGCATCATGATCTGGCTGTGCATGCTGGCTGTGGTTGCGCGATTCACCGGGACAATTATACGTGTGCCGACAGCACTTGGTCAGCAATTGCTGATCTGGCTGCAGGTCACGCAGGCTGCGCCAGTCCATTGCTCCCGGTGCGTTGACCAGATTGCGGCGACACCAGATGCTGATGCATCACTGTGCTGCGCTGGAAATCCAGTCAGTCCGGTCTGGCTTATCGCGGGTACACTATGACCACAGTCTGCCGCGAGCTGCGCCACCGCTGCAACCTCGATCTGCGGTACAAAATAAAGCGCATTTTGTGAACATGATCAAGACAACCTGGAACCCCAGTCTATGCAAGCGAACACCAAGTTGAACCCGATACCGATGACCACCGCACTGCATGCGGACACCCGACCACTGCGCCAGCTGGCGTTGCTGCTGATGCTGGCGGCGCTGGCGGGCTGTGCCGGCAATCCATCGTCACAGCCTGCGAACAAAGACGCCGAACCGTCGCGCATTGCCATACGGCTGGCCGACAAGCTGCAGCTGAATGAGCCGTTGCGCGATCAGCAACTGGTGTTTCATCTGCTGGCGGGAGAAACCCTGGGTGCCGACGGCGATCTGGAAGGCGCGGCGGAAGAATACGCCCGCGCGGCTGCGTTGACCACACAGCCGGAAATCCTCGCCCGCGCCGCGCGCATTGCCATGCAGGCGGCTGCCTGGGAGCAGCTGGATGCCATCGCCGCGCGCTGGATGACGCAGCAGCCGCAAGCGCTGGAGCCGGTGCGCTTTGCCGCCATGGCCGCAGCGCAGATGAACGACGTGGACGGCGCCGAACAGCACATGCTGCGCCTGATCCGCAACAGCGATCCGGCCAGCCTCGGCTGGCAGTCGGCGGCCTCGGTGATTGCGGAACTGGTTGATCGCGACACCGCCGATCAGATTGTTGAGCGGCTGATTGACCGCGATGACATCGGTGACGACGACGACACCCTGTACGGGCAGAGCGTGGTGGCCTGGCAACACGACGATCTGTCGCGTGCGGCCGAACTCGCAAACCGCGCCAGTGCGGGCAGTGAGCGACTGGAAATTCTGGAATGGGCCGGCCAGCTGGCGCATGCAGCCGGTGACACCAGTACCGCCATCGGTCACTATGAGCGCGCGCTGGCCTTATCGCCGGGGGATAAAAGCCTCACTCTGGCGTATGCCGAACTGCTGCGCAGCAACGATCAGCTGGAACAGGCGATCACAGCCCTGAATGGCCTGCCGGACTCCACCGAGACCCTGTACACCATCGCCAGTTACCGGCTGGAGAACGGCGAGCGCGAGCAGGCCGAGGCACTGCTGCAGCGTCTGCTGGCATGGCAGCCGGAAACCGCGCCGGCCAGTGCTGCTGCAGTGGTGACTGGCGACAGCGATGAGCCGGAGCGGCGGCAGGATCCGGTCATGGTGCACGCGTTTTACACCGCGCAACTGGCCGATCAACTGGATCAGACCGAGCTGGCGATCGACTGGTACGAAAAGGTCGACGGCGGCAGCATGCAGTCTCAGGCCAAGCTCAGACGTGCCTACCTGCTGGCGGAAACGGGAGACCTGGCGCGCGCCCGGGCGGCACTGGCCGAAGCCCGCAACAGCGAGGATCAACAGCGCGTGGTGAATGCCTACGTCACCGAGGCCACCCTGCTGCAGAACAATGCCGAGGCCGCCACAGCAGTGGATCTGATGACCGAGGCGCTGGAGCGCTTCCCCGGCAATTTTGAACTGACCTATGCCCGTGCGCTGGCCGCAGCCGCCGCGGGCAATGTGGAGCTGGCCGAGCAGGATTTTCGTCGCCTGATTCGGGAAGATCCCGACAACCCGGTGCTGCTCAACGCGCTGGGCTATACGCTGACCGACCTCACCGATCGCTATGACGAGGCCATGAGTCTGCTGGAGGCGGCCATGGAGATTGATGGCAGCGATGCTGCCACCCTCGACAGCATGGGCTGGATTCACTTTAAACTGGGTGATCTGTCACTGGCCGAAGACTATCTGCGGCGCGCCTGGGAAGCCGATGACAACCCGGAAATCGGTGCCCATCTCGGTGAAGTGCTGTGGCAGCTAAACAAGCCTGATCAGGCGCTGGAAATCTGGCGTGCCGCCGCCGCACTGGATGCCGATCATACGGTGCTGACCGACACCCTGCAGCGCCTTGGCGTCGAGCTCTGAGTCGATTCACTCGTGTCGATTGCTATGAGACGACCGTCGTGGCTGCGGCCATGGACGTGATCAGCGCTGCCAGCCGCCGGAATGCTGTCTGGCAGCTGCTCAGGATCAGCCTGGTAGTGATCACGCTGCTGTGGCTGGCCGGCTGTCGCGGCGTGCCGGAGCGGTCTGCACAGCAGGGCAGCTGGCTGAGCGAGCGGCAGCAGTATTTTGCCGCACAACCGGACTGGAGCAGCCGTGGTCGGCTCGCCATCAGCGATGGCTACAAAGGCCTCAGCGTCAATTTCGATCTGATCCACCATCAGCGTGGCTATGAACTGGTCATGCGCACCACCGGTGGCCGCTGGACCTTGCAGGTGCGCCCAGGACTGGCCACGCTGGAAGGCACACGCATCGGCCGCATGGTGGACACCGACCCGGAACCGCTGGTGTCGGCAGCGCTGGAATGGCCGGTGCCGGTGACCCAGCTGCTGGACTGGTTGCGTGCCTTGCCCGGTGCCGACAGCGCGACCCGCGCCGACAGCGGTCTGCGCATACAGATGGCCGGCGATGGCAGTCTCAAACGTCTGCAGCAGCAGGACTGGACGGTGGACTACACCAGCTATGAACTGGTTGCCGACAGCGAAGGGGGCGATGCCGGTGAGTTGCTGATGCCGACCAGGCTGGAAGCCAGCAGCGGCAAATACCGCATCCGCACACTGATCAGCGAATGGCGCTTGTGACTGCAGCGACGCGTGCTGTGGCGATGAGTTCTGGCGCGTTGATACAGCCTGGGCTGATACTAATACTTGTGCAGGTATTAGTAAGGCATGGCCGTTATTGCTGTCGTGGTGTGTTCACCGCACTGATCGCTTTCACCATATGGCTGGCTGTGCCGGCGCTGGCGCAAGCGCAGCCCACGGCATCCGACCAGCCACAACCTGAGCGCTGGCAGATGCTGGCCAACCCGGCCGGTCCAGGCAGTCTGGCACCGCGATTCGCCCAGGCTGGCGACGGCACGCTGTATCTGAGCTGGCTGGAAAAGCGCCCGGCGGACGCAGCGGCTGCCAGCCTGCATGCCTTGCAGTATGCCAGGTTGCAGACCGGCACCAACAGCCTGTCGTTTGCGGCGGCGCGCGACATCGCCAGCGGCTCCGACTGGTTCGCCAACTGGGCGGACACACCGGGTCTGACCATGCATTCCGCCAAGCTGTGGGTGGCGCACTGGTTGCAGAAGTCGGCGGCGTCGACCTACGCCTACGACATCATGCTGAGCGTATCCCGGGATCAGGGAGCAAGCTGGTCGGCGGCGTTCACCCCGCACCACGACAACACCCCCACCGAGCATGGCTTCATCAGCCAGTTTGCCCGTGCCGATGGCAGCGTTGGCCTGTTCTGGCTGGATGGTCGCGCCACCATGGCTACCACAGAGGCTGCCACGCTGGCATCCGCCGCAAACCCAGAGCATGGCGGTACGCATGGCAGTGCCCATGCCGGTGCCCATTCCGCTGCCATGACACTGCGTACCGCCACACTGGATGCAACCGGCAACATCAGTCAGGACGAACTGCTGGATGAGCGTGTTTGTGATTGCTGCCAGACGGCGGCGGTGAGCACGCCTGCCGCAGATGTGATCGCCTACCGCAACCGCAGCGCCGGGGAAATCCGTGACATCGCGGTGCTGCGCCGCAGCGCGCAGGGCTGGAGTACACCTTACATTGTGCACGCAGACGGCTGGCGCACGGCAGCCTGTCCGGTCAACGGCCCGGCGCTGGCTGCCAGCGGCGAGCGGGTGGCGCTGGCCTGGTTCACCATGGCAGATGACATGCCGCGCGTGCAGCTGGCATTGTCTGCCGATGCTGGCGCCAGTTTTGCCGCGCCACAAACCTTCTCGGCGGCCACCGCGTTGGGTCGGGTACAGCTGCTGGCCTATGCCGATGGCTGGCTGTTGAGTTGGCTGGATCAGCCGCCGGATAGCGGCGCTGCGGTGATCAGGCTGGCCAGTCTGAGCGCCGCCGGTGACCTCCGCTGGCAGCAGCAGCTAAGCGGTGTTTCCGCCCAGCGAGTCAGCGGCATCCCGCGCATCGCGGCACTTGCCGATGGCCGCATCATCGTCGCCTGGACCGCTGCGCGGAATGGCCAGGGCATGGTGCAGACGGCGGTTTTTACCCCCAGGCAATGAGCCGGCCAGGCGACCTGCGCCTTCCGTGACGTTGCGATGACAGGGGCAGGTCAAATATAATGCGGGGCAGAAATGGGACGTCGCCAAGTGGTTAAGGCACGGGGTTTTGATCCCCGCATTCGTAGGTTCGAATCCTACCGTCCCAGCCAATATCAAGATCATTTGTGAGCCAGCGCTCCGTGAGGGGGCTCTTTCGCTGCTGAACAACCGGGACCGTCATCGTGCAAGATACCGGCATCATGTGTTTTACCGGCAATGCCAACCCTGAATTGGCCAAAGCCATCGTGCATCACCTTGGCATCCCGCTGGGCAAGGCCAATGTGGGACGCTTCAGCGATGGCGAGGTGGCGGTGGAAATCACCGAAAACGTGCGTGGCCGTGATGTGTTCATCATCCAGCCCACCTGTCCCCCGACCGCCGACAACTTCATGGAACTGCTGGTCATGGCCGATGCCATGAAACGCGCATCCTGCGCCCGCATCACCGCCATGATCCCCTATTTCGGCTATGCCAGACAGGATCGCCGACCGCGCTCATCGCGCGTCGCGATCACCGCCAAGGTGGCGGCCAACATGATCTCGGCAGTCGGCATCAACCGCGTGCTCACACTGGACTTGCACGCCGAGCAGATTCAGGGCTTTTTCGACATCCCGGTGGACAACGTGTACGCCTCGCCGGTCAATCTGGCCGACATCTGGAAACGCCAGATGCGTCATGACCTGATCGTGGTGGCCCCGGACGTGGGCGGTGTGGTGCGCGCCCGCGCCATCGCCAAGCGGCTGGATGTGGATCTGGCCATCATCGACAAACGCCGGCCGCGCGCCAACGAATCCACCGTGATGAACCTGATCGGCGATGTCGACGGCAAATGCTGCGTGCTGGTCGACGACATGGTCGATACCGCCGGCACCCTGTGCGCCGGCGCGGCCGCACTGAAAGAACACGGCGCCATCAAGGTGGTCGCCTACTGCGTGCATCCGATCCTGTCCGGTGCCGCCATCGACAACATCAACAACTCGCAGATCGACGAGCTGGTGGTGACCGACAGCATCCCGCTGTCCCCCGAGGCACAGGCCTGTGACCGCATCCGCCAGCTCAGCGTGGCGCAGATCCTGGCCGAAACCATCCGCCGTATGGCCATGGGTGAGTCGGTAAGCTCACTCTACGTGGATTGATCTGGCATAATGGCCGGCTGAATATCGAACAAGGCGGCACCAATTGCTGCACGATTAATGGAGAGATGCCAGAGTGGTCGACTAAACCGGCATGGACAGCCGGTTTGGACATGAGATGATTTCATCTCATGGTCCTGAGAGATTAGCGATCAGGATGAGGCCCATGGAAGGGCCAAACAATGGGCGAGCAGAGCCCATGATGACTTCATACATAGGATGAACAAAGCAGATAAAGTAGCAACACAGTCAATGGAGAGATGCCAGAGTGGTCGACTAAACCGGCATGGATAGCCGGTTTGGACATGAGATGATTCCATCTCATGGTCCTGAGAGAGTAGCGATCAGGATGAGGCCCATGGAAGGGCCGAACAATGGGCGAGCAGAGCCCATGATGACTTCAACACGTGGGATGAACAAAGCAGATAAAGTAGCAACACAGTCAATGGAGAGATGCCAGAGTGGTCGAATGGGCTCGCCTGGAAAGCGAGTGTACGGCTTAAACCGTACCGAGGGTTCGAATCCCTCTCTCTCCGCCAAAACAAAAAAGCCCGGCCTCAAGCCGGGCTTTTTTTGTTTTGCGGGATGGGAGGGTGCAGAGAACCCTCGCTGGGGTTCGACCGGACTCAACAACTGTATTGGCAGGACAGCCGATCGGGGCGCAGCAACGCTGCGCGCCGCAGGCGTAATCGCGATGGATAGCGATTATCAATCCCTCCGCGACGCTACGTACCATCATCAGATAGCCCTTATCGCGGGGTTTTTTTATGGCGGAGAGAGAGGGTGAGAGAACCCTCGCCGGGTTCGACCGGACTCAATAACTGTATTGGCAGAACAGCCGATCGGGGCGCAGCAAAGCTGCGCTGCGCAGCACTGCAAACCAAGGATGGCTCGCATCAATCCCTCGGTGAAGTTGAGTACCGTTATCAAGACGCATCGTGCCAACATTATTCCCGGCATCTGATCTAAGCCGTGTTTATAGTGGATCATGATAGGTAACGACCGATATCAAGGGCACCATGAAAAACACCGAGGATATCAACCTCATTGTTAGTCTTCACCAGATATGCGATTCTGTAATGCCCGTATAGCAGAATTCTCACGTTCCGTTGGGAGGGCTCATACAGATACCCAATCCTTGGGTGTTGTATAAGAACTTGAGCCCGCTCGTAAAGCTCTGAAATGACACGCGCGGCTGTATCCGGGTTCTCGTCAGCGATAAACTTGAAGATATCTTCAAGCCATCGTTCAGCTTCCTCTGTCCAGTTTACTTCTGCCACGAGCGGATGCGGTGGCCCATTTCTTCATTTGAAATCGTGCGACCAGCGTCCGAATCAGAAAGGCCGTGCTGAACCATGACGTGAAACGCAAGCTCACGTATCAATTCCTCAGAAGTGCTATCCTCCGGTTGTTGATCCAGTAAGTTCTTCAGAGCATCTTTCGCCGTAGCCATATCCAATCACCATATCCTGGGTTGCGAGTACAGGTTACTCTCATTCGTCCTAAAAGCACATAATTATGTGCCGCTCAGAACATGAGTGACCTGCCACTTGATCTTCGAGTTGTTGCCGATTCATGGCGTCTGGTTCAGGTGTCGAAACACTTCACTACGCTCATCGGCATCGACAAGCGCTGTGAATGGTGATTCCTTGCGCAGCAGATCTGCATCTTCTGAATCCTCAGTCATCTTGCGCAGCAGCCTGTAGCGCTGCCCCTCCATCAGGTCCAGCCACTGTTCATGGTAGGGGCGACCGGCGGGATTGGCCTGCGAGATCGATGCCAGGCGATGACGCGCGTCAGCAATAAGTTCGGGCTGATTGATCAGCTTGTGAGCGATCACTTCATGCAGGCGACGCCGACGCAGAGCTGCCAGTCCAGGCCGCCCACCGATCCAGTGATAACGCCGGCTTCGCGCTTTGCCCTCGGCCAGCACAAGGCCTCGGCACTGCAGTCGAGTCAGCATTCGCGAAAGTGTTGGCTGACTGACGCCAAGCAGCGCCGAAAGCACAGGAGCCGCTACACCATCTGGCATCGCCGCCAGATGCCCAGCCAGTCGATCCTCATCCAGATGATGTGATGTAGATACTCGCATCATTGACCTGATTTGAATAGATTATGAATAGATATTACGCCTAACTGTATAGCGGTGCAAGCCTGCCTGATTTCGTCAAGCTCACCAGCCGGTGTTGTTTGCCTGAAATGGGAGCAACTGGAAGATGGGGGAGTATGGGTGTCCGATCCCACGCAATGGCACAGATTTTCATGAAGTCAGTGATTATCGGATCAAACGCATACAACATTTGATGAATGGCAGGCCGCATAAGGTAATTGGCTGGAAAAAGCCTTACGAGGCAATGCAGGAATTATTGCAATAGGAACTTGAGACCAAGCATAGCATTAACTAGTTTAACAATTGCTGCTACCGCTTGGAGTATTGGTGTCCTGAGTGACTAAGCCAGATATATCTCACCGCATTCTAAATTTAGTTCTAAAACCAAGAGCAAGCAAGAATATTAATATAACAGAAATTAAAGTCTGGAAAATTAAAATAACTTTTATTGAGAACGATGCATTTGTATAGAAATCACTATAAATTAATTTATTCATGCCTAGGAATGGCAGAGAATTAGAGAGGCTTATTTCAGCGGGCAGGATTATAGTCCAATTCGTACACAATGGTGGGCTTGAAATATCACGTATGAGCGCTATTAAACATTCGCTATTAAGTAAAAAGAATAAAAAAACAGTACATAGAATCCAGGTGATAAATAACAACATAAGGGGCTTGCTGATAGATGATCCGAAATTAGACAAAGAGCCATATAAAACAAATGGCAGACGTCTTAAACATGATCCTATGTGTTGATTTAGCATCATCTCGCGTCGATAGAAAAAGTGAGCATCTTCAACAAATCCATTTTTATCTACCAAGTGTCTAATGCGTGCTAGAGACTCTCGTGCTGTTTCCAAATTCTGATTCAATGATTTTGGCCAATATTCATTTTTGGCACTGAAGGAAATATCATCAGGTAATATTGCTCCTGAGAATATAGGATATGAAAGTGAAAATTTTGCCAATTGGAATGATAGGGGCTCATGAAACCTGCAGCCCGAAAAGACTACGGAATTGTTATCTATTGCTTTGCTGAAGCTTGCTTCGTCGAAGTAAACTGTACCATCGAATTCTGATCTTGAGAAATTAACGTAAGCTTCGAAAGTTGAACGGTAAAATTCTAATTCACCTCCAAATTTACTGCCAGTTAGGGAAAGTCCATCAAAAAAACGAGCGTTTTTGAAAGTAATACCTTCGTGGAAATTAACTGCAGAAAAAGAGGCTTTACCATAAAAGATGCTATCCCAAAAAAGAGTTTGCCCAGAAAAATTCGCATTATTAAATAAAACTAAATTTCCAAATTTGGCATTGCCGAAATCTACATTATATTGAAAATCCGCATTTGTGAAATCTGCATACTCACTATCTAAACACAGGAACTTTGCGCCATTGAAGTACGCATATGATAGAAACTTAGTTCCTACAAATCGTACAAGGCGCGTGAAGTTAGTTTGCTCGAATTTACATGTTGAGATTGTCGTCGAGGTAAAATCAGCGTTACCCTTAATTATTGCATGATCCATATCTAATATATCATACTCTCCTTGTATGAATAAATTGTAATTGAATATAGACCTTGTAAAATATGCTGAACTGATTTTATTGTTCCCTGAAAAAACTACAGTCCGATCAAAATAACAATTTCGAAAACTGCAGGAAGCAATTAGCGATGATTCTGAAGAAATGCCACTAAGAAACACACTATTGTCACAATTGAATACATTTTCGAAGCGACAATTGCTCAAATTAAGATTGCTTGTGAAGATGAACCCATTCATAACCAGTGGCTCATCAAATTTAATTCCGTTCAGATTTATTATGTCTTCAGGATTGGGTAATTCTGGTACAGGCGATTCATCACCGTTTCGAAGCTTCCATTCCATCCGAAACTTAGCTAGAATTTCATCTTTCAATCTTTGCCAAGAAAAAGCTTCTTTAGCGTTTGGAAATTCATATATTTCATCTATACTGTAATTTAAGTCATTGTATGGTGGTGTAAACCTCTTAGATAATATTTCTATAAGCTCGGATTGGCTCAATTTTTGGCTAACCCAAGAATTCCAGGCTGCGCGATTCCTTTTGCTCGCATCATGCGAATCTGTACCATACAGAGTCGAGAGTACATACCAGGGGTTTTGATTAGGATCACTGTAAGTTTCCATAAATTCAGTTTCATCATTCGGCAGCATAGGTTTTCTATCAGGCATTTTATATATTCTACATCATGTGTGGTGATTCAGGAATTATGCAACATCGATAATACGATAATAGCTGAGGATACCAATCATTCATACCAATTCTTCTACTATATATTGACTCTAATATAATTGGTATTACCTTGTTTTTTGCCGTATGCATCTCTCATTTAGAGTGGCTAGAGTTGATGGTTTGGGGTACCTATTATCCATAGCGATTATCCTATAACATTTTCAGCCTTTTGCAATAGCGTTTCGTCTGCTCACTTGCTCCATGCTGGAGTCTGCTTCCATCAGGCTTATACCTTGACCCTGCTTCGTTCACACCTCGTTTCCATTCAATCCAAGCGGCAACACCACTGTAAGAATCCTGCATAGCCGTCATAGATAGAACGCAAGTCATTGTGCCGTATTGAATTTCTGTGCCAGCAATTCCGAAGATTCTCACCATGGCCACCATCGTCCCTTGTGTGCAATCTCCACAACGGCTGTTTCCTCCTCCGGTAGTATTGATTTGACTGTCACTTCAAGCACCTTCATATTCCCAACATCGGCAATCACGGCTTCGTCCGCATGCGCGCAGTTTTCGTTCAGGTTTTCCTCGCCGTTGAAGGATTGTCCTCGATCTCGAATGCGTATACAAGCCGCTCCGGTCACATCAAACCTGGTGAGATCCACAAACCACAGCCCATCTTCCGAGCGCCAGACCAACTCTTCCGTTGTTCCGATTGTGGCCTGTTCCACCAAAATTCTGGGATATTGTGAAAATAGAAACACGAGAATTGTGATTAACCCTGCCGGGATACCCAGGATTACTTTCCAATGCGAAATCCATTGGGCAAATCTTTCGACTTTTGTTCTGGGAGGAGTCACTTGTGTAGCTGATGCAACCTCCCTCAGGGCATCCGTGTCAGTCTCACGCTGAACAGCTGCTGGCAATACATCGCTGTGTTCTTCTTCGTTGTCCTCTTGTTCTGGTGCTGATGTCTTATGCCTGATGATGGTGGGGGTGCCCATTGCCGTGCCATTCTCAAAGGAAGTTGGTGCGATCGACTCGAATGCGTCATCACCAAGTTCTTTCTTCAACGTCAAGACAATGCGCCGTGCAAGGTGATCACTGTTGCCGCGAATGTTTCCGATGCGCAAGAGGTTGTCGTCAGTCGGGTCGATGTCGACCTGAACACGTGTGTTGTCGTCAGCGTCGGATATGATGATACCCATTGCCCACCATTCATATGGCAGTTCCTGTTTCGCAAATCGGCACAGACGACCGATGATGCGATCCATGATGCCGCGATGCAGTGTTTCGAAGCGCAGTTGATATAGAGGCTGTATATCAAGTTCGGCAGCGGCGGGACGCGTTTCGGAGACCAGCGCCGGTATCAGATAGCGTCGTTGATTGAATGATGCCTCATGGTCCTCTGTCAGCTCGAAAGCCGTGTTGCTCGCGATCATGAATGACATCAGCACCTCGCGGTGCTTTTCCTGTGGATGATCGCTCCAGAACCCGGTGGTTTCCAGGCCGGTGATCACACCGTTTTTTCTGATGATGGTTTCACGGTTGGATACTGGATGCTCGCTGGACTCAGGTCGAAAAAGGCGGTAAATGCGGTCGATAAACCATCTTTGATCGACGATCAATGCATCGTTTAGAAAGCCCTTGCGATAGAACAGCGCGCCGCCACGATGCAAATAGCCAAGCAGGGCCTGAGGGTGTTTGACCTTATGCTTATGGCAGAGCTGAAGGTATTCTTCTTGCAGTAGGATCCGCACAGAGTTCGGATCAAGCTCGCTGCGGAGGGCTTCCCAGCTTGCCGGCACTTTGTAGTTCCAGCGCTTGCTGTACTCACCGATCAGTGATTTGAGCCGTTCGCGTACCTCGCCGACATGTTGGTTTTTGCTAGCGACCGTGGCGATCTCCTTACCGAAGATGATAGCATTCTGTGTGTAGCTCAGCGCTGCCTTGCCGTCGATGTCTCCATTAGTCTTATCGACACGATTCTGGATCAGAATCGTTGATTTGACCTCGTGGTGTGTAGGAATCAGATCCAGCCAGTAGCTTAGCGGATGGTTCGCTTCATCTACAGCACCTTCCGGTGTCTCGGCGGCCCATACCAGCAGAAAAATGGCGCGCGTGGTCAGAAACAGCCGGTGCGTGGCGTGATAGAGTTCCTGACCGCCGCAGTCCCAAAGCTGTATGTCGGCATGGTCTTGCTTGCCTAGCGGCAAGCTAAAGTTCTCGATGACGATGGCGTGTGTGCGTTGTGTTTGCGGCGGCACACGATCATGAATCAGTGCATCGGCCAGCGTCGATTTACCCACCCAGCCGTTGCCGATCAAGATCGCTTTGAACCATCTGTTTGGTGCGTCATGCTCGGTGACCTCATCCCAGTACGAGCGTAAGTCGTCGATGCAGTTGCTCTGCTCGGTAATCTCTGGCGGAACGTTCTGGATTTGATTCTGTTGGCAATGCAGATGGTGGAGATTCGCTAGCGCGGCCAGGGGGCCGAGGTCGGCAATCTGGTTTCGCCCACAGTCGAGCGAGGTCAGATTGTCGAGCGCGGCCAGGGGTTCAAGATCGTAAATCTGGTTAAACGAACAGTCGAGTGCGGTCAGGTTGTCGATCGCGGCCAGGGGTTCAAGGTCGTAAATCTGGTTAAACGAACAGTCGAGTGTGGTCAGGTTGTCGAGCGCGGCTAAGTGGCCGAGGTTGGTAATCTTGTTACCCGAACAGTTGAGCGACGTCAGGTTGTCGATCTCGGCCAGGGGGCCGAGGTCGGTAATCTGGTTTCGTGCACAGTTGAGCGACGTCAGGTTGTCGATCGCGGCCAGGGGGCCGAGGTCGGCAATCTGGTTTCGCGCACAGTTGAGCGAGGTCAGGTTGTCGATCGCGGTCAGGGGGCCGAGGTCGGTAATCTGGTTTCGCGCACAGCCGAGCGACGTCAGGTTGTCGATCGCGGCCAGGGGTGCGAGGTCAGTAATCTGGTTAAACGAACAGTCGAGCGAGGTCAGGTTGTCGAGCGCGGCAAGGGGTTCAAGGTCGTAAATCTGGTTAAACGAACAGGCGAGCGAGGACAGGTTGTCGATCGCGGCCAGGGGTGCGAGGTCAGTAATCTGGTTATACGAACAGTCGAGCGAGGTCAGGTTGTCGAGCGCAGCTAGGGGTTGAAGGTCGTAAATCTGGTTAAACGAACATGCGAGCGAGGACAGGTTGTCGATCGCGGCCAGTGGGCCGAGGTCGGCAATCTGGTTACCCGAACAGTTGAGCGAGGTCAGGTTGTCGATCGCGGCCAGTGGGCCGAGGTCGGCAATCTGGTTTCGTGCACAGTTGAGCGAGGTCAGGTTGTCGATCGCGGCCAGTGGGCCGAGGTCGGCAATCTGGTTTCGTGCACAGTTGAGCGAGGTCAGGTTGTCGATCGCGGCCAGGGGGCCGAGGTCGGCAATCTGGTTTCGTGCACAGTTGAGCGAGGTCAGGTTGTCGATCGCGGCCAGGGGGCCGAGGTCGGAAATCTGGTTTTCCGCACATACGAGCCATTTCAGGTTGTCGAGCGCAGCCAGTGGGCCGAGGTCGGCAATCTTGTTACCCGAACAGTTGAGCGAGGTCAGGTTATAGAGTGCAACAAGGGGAGCGAGTTCGCAGAGACGGCCCCTTTGATTTCGGATAAGACCTTTTGAGCAATCCAGATGAGTGAGCTTGGTCAGCTCTGAAATGGAGTCCGGCAATCTCTCCAAGTCCAGACCTGAGAGATCAAGCTTGGTGCTTGCGCTGGCCTTCGCCTCTGTAATCCGCCGCTCTGCCTCATCCTGCGCCTGTTCCTGGTTCACTCCTATCGCCCTTCTTGTTGTTTTCAGCGCCGGTCCAAATCCGCTGTTAATCCATTCGAGTTCCGAACAGCCCGACTAAACCGCTGTAATCGAGATCTGCCTGGAAACCTGTCAAATACTGCCATCATCCTACATCATTTCAAGCCTGTTGCCAGAGCTTTTGCGCCATGCGGATGTCAGGCAACATCAGGTTTTGCCATGACTATGCTTCGTTCAGCACGGGAGTCACTGCATTGGACGTGTGCGCGCCGTGTCTTTAATGTGTCGCACGAACATGGCTGTTCAGGTCAACCTGCGAAAGGTTCCCGGCTTTCTGGTGCCCGGGGTGCTTGTTTTTGGGGAGATTGAGTATCCGATTGAATTCCATATTAATCAAACTCTTGATCGTCCGTTTCGACTGGACCAGGGTCAGGCTCTACACCAATGCGATAATTTGCAACGAAAGGCGGCCACTCCACATGGTCGACCAGGTCAATGTTCTCGAATACCTTCACCTTGCCCTCGGCGCGCTCGAACAAGGCGATGCTTGCGGCGGGGTAGTTGTTGCGCGACGGATACAGCACGCCATCGAACAGCGGCATTCCGCTTGCATCAAGCATCGCGTGCAATTGGGCGGACACCTGCTGCGTGTGCGTGTAGTCACGGTTGGCCAACTGCTCAAGGTTCAAGCCGAAATAGCCCGCCATGACGCCTGGCGCTGTGAGATCGGCCAGGAATAAGTTGTCCAGCACACCTACGACACGTACCAGTCGGCTCTTGATTTCTGCCTGGGCAATCGAGCGTTTGGTGTCCTTGTCCCATTGGTGTTTATGAAACAGAGATTCCATCAAGGCCGTGGGAAGGTCGAGTCCCAGATAGAGTACGCCATAGACGCGCTCTGGATCATCATAGCGGTTACATAGGCTGCGTCCATAGCACAGCGGCTTATGTCGATAGACAGTGCGGCTGAGATGCTGGAGCAATTCACCGGCATTGATCAAGAATGGTTGCAGTGCTATGGTCACGCCGATCTGGCTTCAGTGCATACCCAACACATTCAACACCGCATTAGCTACATCGTTGATCGAATCGGCAGTCACAGCCTCCACTGGCGATAGTCCACCCAAGCCTTCCAGCGGCTCAGACAACGCACGATACAGTGTCCAGTTGTCAATCCCTTCGGTTTTCTGTAGCACAGCCTGCGTTAATTGCTGCGGTAGCGGAATGAGCTGCCAGTCAGGCAACTTGCGGCCACGTGGCCCCACGTTGAGCGCCAGCAGTCTACGGGCGTCGATGTCCTTGTAGATTTGCTGGCGCGACTTGTTCGCCAACCGGGCAAATTCAGGCAGTGGCAGGTTGTGCGGCTGATTGAAAGCTTCCAGCCGCACGGCACGACCGCGCTGTATATCTGTCTTGCCAGGCATCCAGCGGGTATGGGCACGCAGCGCAGCCGCCTTGTGCGCCAAGCTCTGCTCCAGGGTTTCCATTTCCAGAAACTCAGGCAGCTGCACCGCCTCCACGCGCTCATGCATAAACGCCTCCAAATCGGCCGCGAAGGCCAGGGCATCTTTGATTTCAACGGAAGCGGAGAAGCGGCTTACATCCGCCTCCTTGACCTGCGGCAAGTGTTCGACAATGAATTGAAGGGTCTTGGTCATGGCAATTATCTGTATACAGGATCACGATGGCAACATTGTCGTCTCTGATGTCTCTTTTGTCAACTATGTCAACTCGATGTGCTGATTTGCAGATATGTTGGATCAGGATAAGTTGTCTCAGAGTTAGCTCAGCACAGCCATTGTCCATAGCACTGGTTGCTAAATGGCATCTCTGCTTTGCGTTGTATTGCAATGGACGCTTGATCTTCCCAGGTTATCAAGTTACGTATCTGAGCAAGGAGTAAGAAGGTGTAAATGGGTGTGTTCTTGGTTCACGCTGCGAACTGACAGGCACCAGATCACTCCAGAGTAATTGCGTCTTGATGCCATGTCTGATCTGGCAAGGCTGACCGACCAGAACTGATTAATCTGCACCGTCTTACAGGAATCAGCAGAGCTGCGCAGCGGGGCAGGGCGTTTAAGTCCAGCACACTCCAGCACAGATTGCAGGGCTGGCTGGCCTCAATCCCCCAACTCGCACTGGGTACGCCGGCTCTGGATAACATTGCCAGCAGCAAGCTGTTTATACTCAGCGCACTAGACCTCAGGGAGACCAGCGCAAATGACGATCACCATTGTGGCGCTGTACGTGCTGGTGCAGCTTGGCATCGCAGCCTGGATTGCGCGACACACGGCCAGTGAAGCCGATTACCTGGTGGCCGGGCGCAGCCTGGGTGTGTTCGCTGTCGGCATGTCGCTGTTTTCCACCTGGTTTGCTTCGGAATCCGTCATTGCCACTTCGGCCGAGGTGGCGGCCAACGGCATGGCTGGCGCGCGGGTGGAGCCGCTGGCGTTTGGTCTGGGCATACTGTTGCTCGGGCTGCTGTTTGCGGCGCGTCTGCGTGCCGGTGAGCATTTGACGCTGGCCGGTTTTTTTCGCCAACGCTTTGGCACCGGTACCGAACGCCTCAGTGCCGTGGCCATCGCCATCAGTGGCATGGTGTGGGCATCGGCGCAGCTGTTTGCGCTGGCCACCATCCTGGCTGCCACCACCGACATCACATTCATGCAGGCGCTGATCGCGGCGACCACGCTGGTGCTGACCTACACCCTGCTGGGCGGCTTGCTGGGTGATGTGGTGACGGACATTGTCCAAGGGGGCATTCTGGTCATTGGTCTCGCCGTGATGTTTGTGCTGATGCTGGATGCTGCCGGTGGCCTGGTGGCCGCCATTGAGCGGATACCGCCGGACAAATGGGGCTTCAATCTGCCGCATGAGACCCTGTTCGATCGGATTGAGGTCTGGATCGTGCCGATTTTTGCCTCCATCGTGGCGCAGGAAGCGATCAGCCGTACCCTGGCCGCGAGGACGCCAGCGGTGGCCCGCAACGGTGCCATTCTGGGTGCACTGTTGTACGTGGCGGCATGCATTTTTCCCATTGCGTTTGGCCTGATCGGCGGGCAACTCGGGCTGGCGCTGGGGGAGGGGGATCGCTTTATGGCTGATCTGGCGGTCGCGCTGCTGCCGCCCTGGCTGCACATCGTGTTTACCGGTGCCTTGCTGTCGGCCATTCTTTCCAGTGTTGATTCCGCCCTGCTGGCGGTTTCGGCAGTGGCCACCGATTCCGGCTACGCGCAATGGCGGCCAACCGCCAGCGCGCGGCAGAGACTGGTGGTGGCGCGCATTGCCACCGTGGTGGCCGGGCTGCTGGCTGCCAGTGTCGCTGCCGCCGGAGACAGTCTGCGCGAACTGGTGCTGGCCTCGGCGGCGATTGGTGGCATTGTCGCCGTGCCTCTGGTGCTGGGTCTCAGCAGCCGCATCGGTGGCCGACTCGCCGGCATGGTATCGATCACAGCGCAGAGCGTGGTGTTCATCGTCTGTGACTGGATTGCCGGGCTGCCGGGTGCGTTTGTGTATTCCATTGCCGCAGGCTGTGTCGGTTATGCCATCGGGGTTGCCGTTGAACGCCGGCAGTCGGGTGTGTGATGTGCGCATGGCTGGTCTGCGCTGAAGCCGGCTGGTTTGGCTTTGGACGCGGTCTGCGGCGAGTCCAGCAGCCCCCGCAGGGACTGGCATGGCTGTGCACGGCATGCCATGTGCTGCGGGCAATGTCTGCCATGCAGGCCTCCGGGCCGTGCAGATTGCAGCACTCATTGCGGCAGTCACAGCGACACTTGTCACGCAAACACATGGCCGCATATGGCATAATGACCGGCTGATTGTCGGTCTGGCCGACCTGGCTGCGACGGCGCTGATTCCGGCGCGCGCTGACACTGAATAGCTTGAGGAGCAACGATGGATTTCTTGATCGATACGGCATCGGCGCAGGCCGGTGGGGCACCTGCAGGCGGCGGGCTGATGTCTTTTCTGCCGCTGATTCTGCTGTTTGTGGTGTTCTATTTCATTCTCATTCGCCCGCAGATGAAGCGTGCCAAAGAGCATCGCAAGATGGTGGCGGAACTGGCCGTCGGCGATGAGGTACTGACCAACGGTGGTCTGCTGGGGGTGGTGCGACAGGTCGGTGACACTTTCCTGGATGTGGAGCTGGGCGCAGCCATGACGGTGAAGCTGCACAAGCATCAGGTCGCCAGCGTACTGCCCAAAGGCACCTGGAAGGCGGCTAGCAAACAGTCCGGCGCTACTGGCAAACAGTCCGGTGCTAAAGGCGGCAAGAACAAGGGTCGCCAGACGGGCGGCAAATCCACCGACAACGATGCAGCCAATTCGACCGACAACAGCGCCAGCGATGACGATTCACGTTAAGGCATCCCACTGAACCTAACAACAACAACCCTGGCCGCACCACGGTCGGCCAGCAGAAGCCATCAGGTTATTGCATGAACCATTACCCACTCTGGAAAAATCTGCTGATTGCGTTTGTCATCGCCATCGGTGCCCTGTACGCGGCACCGAACCTGTTTGGTGACGATCCCAGCGTGCAGATTTCATCGGCCCGTTCGCAGGCCCTGCCGGCCGACCTTGAAGCCACCATCAGCAACACGCTGAACGATGAGGACATCGCCTTCAAGGCCATCGAGGCCGACAGCCAGCGTCTGCTGGTGCGCCTGAACAATGCCGAGCAGCAGATTCGCGCCCAGCAGGTGCTCAGCGAGAGTCTGGGGCGGCAATATGTCACGGCGCTGAATCTGGCCCCGGCAACACCGGGCTGGCTGCGTGCTCTGGGTGCGGTGCCGATGGTGCTGGGTCTGGATCTGCAGGGTGGTGTGCACTTTCTAATGGAGGTGGACATGGTCACCGCCGAGCGCCAGCAGCAGGAGCGCATCGTCGATGAAATCCGCACCGCGCTGCGCGAGGCCGACATTCGCTATCAGTCGGTCACCGCCAGCGGTCGCACTGTGACCGCGGTGCTGCGTGATGCCGCGCAGATCGATGCCGCCGCATCGGCTGTGGCCAGACAGAATCCGGAACTGGGACTGGACAGTGCCGAGCGCAACGGCGACATGGCGCTGGTGGCACGCATCAGCGATGAGTCCATCCAGGAACTGCGCCAGCGCTCGATCGAGCAGAACATCGTCACCTTGCGCAACCGCGTCAATGAATTGGGCGTGGCCGAGCCGATCGTGCAGCAGCAGGGTGAGGACCGCATCGTGGTGCAGTTGCCCGGTGTGCAGGACACGGTGCAGGCCAAACGCATCATCGGTGCCACCGCGACGCTGGAATACCGCGCCGTGGACACCGAAAACGACGCCGTTGCAGCGGCCAACAGCGGTCGCGTGCCGCCGACTTCCAGACTCTATTACGACCGCAACGGTCAGCCGGTGCTGCTGAAAAAGCGGCTGATTGTGTCCGGCGACCAGCTTATCGGTGCCAACTCCGGCTTTGATCCCACCAGCGGCTCGCCGATGGTGTCGGTCACGCTGGACAGCGCCGGTGCCCGGCGCATGTTTGATTTCACCACCGAAAATGTCGGCAAGCCGATGGCGGTGCTGTACATCGAGGACCGCTATGATCCCGAGCTGGGCCGCAACCGCCGGGTGGAAGAAGTGATCTCGGTCGCCAACATCCGCGAGCCGTTCGGCAAGCGTTTCCAGACCACCGGTCTGGGCTCGTCCGATGAAGCCGCCAATCTGGCGCTGTTTCTGCGTGCAGGTGCCCTGGCGGCACCGGTGCAGATTGTCGAGGAGCGCACCATCGGCCCCAGCCTGGGCCAGGAAAACATCGACAAGGGCTTCAAGTCGGTGGTCATCGGCTTTGCTTTAGTGCTCATCTTCATGGCGCTGTACTACAAGGTGTTCGGCATGTTCGCCAACATTGCCCTGCTGCTGAATCTGGTGCTGATCGTATCGGTGCTGTCGATGTTCGGGGCCACGCTGACGCTACCGGGCATTGCCGGCATTGTGCTGACAGTGGGCATGGCGGTGGATGCCAATGTGCTGATCTTCGAGCGCATCCGCGAGGAACTGCGGCTGGGCAACAGTCCGCAGAACAGCATCCGCTCCGGCTACGACAAGGCCTTTTCCACCATTGCTGACGCCAACGTCACCACGCTGATTGCTTCGATCGCGCTGTTTGCCTTCGGCACTGGTCCTATCAAGGGCTTTGCGGTGACGCTGAGCATCGGCATTCTGACCTCGATGTTCACCGCCATTCTGGTTACCCGGGCACTGGTGAACAAGGTTTATGGTCAGCGCAAGCAACTCAAGGCTTTGGCCATCTGAGCCCGCACAGAGACAGACATCATGGAATTTTTCAAAAAACAGACGCACATCGACTTTCTCAAGCTGCGCAGGCTGGCATTCATTTTTTCTGCCCTGCTGCTGCTGGCTTCGATCACCTCGGTGGCCACGCGCGGACTCAACTTCGGGCTGGATTTCACCGGCGGCACGCTGATCGAAGCAGGTTTTGAGCAGGCCGTGAATCTGGATGCCGTGCGCAGCAGTCTGGATGCTGCCGGCTTCCAGGATTATGTGGTGCAGCAGTTTGGCGATGCCTCATCCATTGCCGTGCGGCTGGCACCGCGTGAACAGGAGGAAAGCAACGCCGAGATCAGCAGTGCCGTGCTGGATGCGTTGCAGCAGTCCGGCCAGGGCGAGATCGACATCCGTCGGGTCGACTTTGTCGGTCCTCAGATCGGCAAGGAGCTGGCGGAAAAAGGCGCGCTGGCGATGTTCTGGGTGCTGCTGGGCATTCTTGCCTACGTCTCCATCCGCTTCCAGTGGCGCTTCTCCGTGGGTGCGGTGACAGCACTGGTGCATGACATCATCATCACCACCGGCATCCTGTCGTTCACCCACATCCAGTTTGATCTGACCGTGGTGGCGGCCTTGCTGGCGGTGATCGGTTACTCGCTCAACGACACCATCGTGGTGTTTGACCGCATCCGCGAAAACTTCCAGGGCATGCGCAAGACCGGCCCGGTTGAAGTGATCAACACTGCCATCAACCAGATGCTGTCGCGCACCATCATGACCTCTGGCACCACCCTGCTGGTGCTGGCGGCACTGTATGTGTTTGGTGGTGAAGCGATCTCGGGTTTTGCCCTGACCCTGATCATCGGTATTGTGGTCGGTACCTATTCCTCCATCTATGTGGCCAGCGCGGTCACCCTGCGTCTGGGTGTGAGTCGCGAGGATCTGCTGGAAACCAAGGTGGAAAAGGAAGGTGCGAACCTGGATTCGATGCCATAATGCAGTCACACTCCTCTGTGCAGGTGTATCCATGAAAAGCAAACTGTTCCTGCTTGGTTCCTCGCTGACGCTGGTGCTGGCCGCCTGCGTCACCATCAATGTCTATTTTCCCGAGGCCGCTGCCCGCGAGGCCGCCACCGAATTCATCAGTGGTGTGCTCAGTGATCCTGCTGCCGAAGTGATTGATTCCAGCAGCACTGACAACACTCAATCTGGTGCTGCGTCGGGTGGCTCGGCCATGCTGTGGCCGCATGCCGGCATGCCTGCGGTGGCATTACGCGAGCGCTCTGCCGGACCGCTGCTGGCACTGATGAATCTGCTGGTTCCAGTGGCCCATGCACAGCAGAACATCAATATCGACATCAACACGCCGGCGATTCAGACCATTCAGCAACGCATGCGCGAGCGCCAGCAGAACGTGCTCAAAGCCTATTATGAAGCCGGTGCCATCGGCCTGGACAACGATGGTCTGGTGCAGATCCGTGATCGCTCCGCAGTGGGCCTGTCCGAGCGCACGGCGATGCAGCAGGCAGTCAACGCCGACAACCAGGATCGCAATGCCGTGTATCGCGAAATTGCCGTGGCCAATGGTCACCCGGAATGGGAAGACGACATCCGCAGCATTTTTGCCGAGCGCTGGATCGAGCTGGCACCGGCTGGCTGGTACTACCGCGACAGCAACGGCAACTGGCGACAGAAGTAAGCAAGCAACTGGTGCGCAGCCAACCTCAAGCCGGTGATCTGGTACGCATCACCGGACTAAGCCATGACGGGCGCGGGGTTTGCCATGTCAATGGCAAAACCGTGTTTGTGCACGGTGCCCTGCCTGACGAGCTGGTGCAGCTGCGCTTTCTAAAACGCCAGCGCAAATTCGACGAAGCCGAGGCGATCAGCATTGATGCGCCCAGCACTGAGCGTGTCACACCGCGCTGTGAGCATTTCGATTTCTGTGGCGGCTGTGCACTGCAGCATCTGGCCATAGACCGGCAACGCCATTTCAAACAACAGCAGTTGCTGGAAAACCTGCGCCGCATCGGCCACCTGCAGATCGAATCTGGCCAGCTGGCCGAGCCATTGCTGGCCGAGGACTGGGGTTATCGTCGCAAGGCCAGACTGAGTGTGCGTTATGTGCACAAGAAGCAGCGCGTGCTGGTCGGTTTTCGCGAGCGCAAGGGCAAGTTTGTCGCCGATTGCCAGCGCTGCCACATTCTGCACCCCGCCATTGGCGAGCGGCTGCACGAACTCGCCGAGCTGATCCAGGCCATGTCCATTCGCGAACACGTACCGCAACTGGAAGTTGCCTGTGGTGACGACAGCTGTGCGCTGATCGTGCGGCATCTCAAGCCCTTGCAAAGTGACGATGTGGCCTTGTGGGGCGAGTTCCATGCCCGCACCGGCATAGCCATTTATCTGCAACCAAAAGGGCCGGACAGCATCACGCTGCTGGCACCCCGGCAGCACGAACTGGCGTATCGCATCGATGACGACCAGCTGCGCATGCGCTTTCAGCCGGGTGACTTTGTGCAGGTCAACGCCGGCATCAATCAGCGCATGATTGCCCAGGCCATGGCCTGGCTTGCGCCGCAGGCGCACGAAAACGTGCTGGATCTGTTCTGTGGCCTGGGAAATTTCTCGCTGCCACTGGCCCGGCGCGTCAAGCAGGTCACCGGCGTCGAGGGCAGTCAGGACATGGTGCAGCGCGCGCGGCACAACGCCAGTGACAACCAGCTGCACAACACCGGCTTTCATCTCGCTGATCTGAGTCAGCCACCGCAGGACCTGCCCTGGCAGCGACAGCATTTTGACGCCGTGCTGCTGGATCCACCGCGCAGTGGTGCCGCCGCCTGTCTGGACATGATTGCCGCCAGCGCCGCCAGCCGGGTGTTGTATGTCTCCTGTCAGCCCGCCTCACTGGCCAGAGATCTGGGTGTGCTGGTGCGCGAGCATGGCTTCAGGCTGGAGCGCATCGGCATCATGGACATGTTTCCGCACACCGCGCATGTGGAAACCATGGCGCTGTTGCGGCGGGATTGACGTGCCTGCACCGTTCTGTCCGCTGCTGATCGGGCTGGCCGCCACCGAGCTGGCAGCCAGCGAAATGACATTGCTTCGCCACCCACTGTGCGCCGGCGTGGTGCTGTTTGATCGCAATTACCGCGATCCGCAACAGCTCTCTGCATTGTGTGCGGCGATCAAGGCGGTGGATGACCGGCTGCTGATTGCGGTGGATCAGGAAGGCGGGCGTGTGCAGCGCTTCCGGCCTGGCTTCACCCGACTGCCGCCGCTGGCGGTGTATGGGCGGCTGTATCAGAGCAGTGCCGAACAGGCGCTGGATTATGCCTACCGCCATGGCCGCGTGATGGCGGCAGAACTGCGTGCGCACGGCGTGGATTTGAGCTTCGCCCCGGTGCTGGATGTGCAAAGCGCCAGCACCATCATCGGCGACCGTGCCTTCAGCGCAGACCCTGCAGTCATCATTGCGCTGGGCGAGGCGCTGATTGCCGGCATGCACGATGCCGGCATGGCGGCGGTGGGCAAGCATTTTCCCGGTCATGGCACCGTGCTGGCCGATACGCACACCGATGTGGTCAGTGACGGGCGCGAGTTTGCGCAACTGTCAGCGCATGATCTGCAGCCGTTTCAGGCGCTGGCCGCGCAACTGGACGCGGTCATGATGGCGCACGTCTGCTACCCCTGTGTCGATCCGCGACCGGCCGGTTACAGCAGCGCCTGGATCGAAGAGGTGCTGCGCGGCAAGCTCGGCTTTTCCGGTCTGGTCATCTCCGATGATCTGGACATGGCCGCCGGCACCGTGGCCGGTGACATGTCAGCGCGCCTGGCCGCCTGCAGCGAGGCGGGCTGTGATCTGGCGCTGATCTGCAAGGCCGAATCGGCGGCAGCGTTCCTGTCATCGACTGATGCTGCCAACGTCGTCGATCACCGCAGCACCAGCCTATTGCCAACGCGGCCGGCCCTGACCATGGCCGAAATGCTCACTGTCGGTGAGTTTCGCCAGTGGCGCGAGACCATGCAGGAACTGGCTGTCGCCTGATCCAGGCTAATCATACAGCTGCTGCAGATCTGTGCGTGCTGCCTGCAGCGCAGCGGGGCATTCCCGCTGGCTGCAGAATGATTCCAGTTCCGATTCCACCAGCTGCTGCAGCGAGTCGGTGTTGTCCTGCAGCTGCCTGCTGTTGACGACAAACCGGCCACTGGCCAGATCGGCCTCAATGCGGGCATTGATCTCCGGCTCATAATGATCGAGATCCTTGTAGTGCGCTGCCCGCATGTAGTCGGCATACAGCTGCAGGTCGTGCACGGTCAGGTTGTCGTGCTGCAACAGCCAGTCGGCGAGCTGTCGGCGCATGGCCATGCGCAGCGCGGAACGGTTGGGCGCAATGAGAAAATCCGACAGGTAGTAGCGCTTGCTGGACGGCAGCAGAATCAGTTCAAACTCCACCTCAGGGTGTTTGCTGAGCACGGATTCGATGTAGCGCTGCATGATCATGCTGAGTTCGGCTGAGCTATGCAGCCGTACTGCATCCCACTGCTCGCGCAGGGCCGGTGTCCAGCGCTGAGCCACATGGTTCCATGCCTGTTCCAGACGCTGTTCAGAGTAGTCATAATTGCGTGTCCACAAGTGCAGCGATTCAAGATCGTCGTGTCTGTGGCCGGCCAGTCCGCGCACAGCTTCGCGCAGGGTGTCGGTGGACAGCAGGTATTTGCTGATGGTCGTGGCCGACAGCCGATACATGTGGTGAGGGAAGGCCACACTTCCATCATTGATGCGCTCGCCAGCCGAGATGGAGCCATAATTCATTTCCCAGTACACCCGCTTGGGTTTGCCGTTGCGCAGGGCCACCTGCACCAGTTCGTACTGTTCTCGAATGGTCGAGCCGGCCACCGGCAGCATCAGCACCTGTTCGCCGGTGAGCTTGCTCATTCGTTCGGCAGAATGGTTTTCGGTTTTCGAGGTGCCGATGAAACAGGCCTCGTAATCCAGGTTGCGCGCCAGTCCGGGGGTCTGATAGCGCTGATTGTCGCTGTAACCGATGTCGACGAAGGGCCGGTGGTAGCTGATCATGGGATCCAGATACCAGTTTGACAGCAGCACCAGAGTGAGCAGTCCGAGCAGCAGCACCAGCAGCAGTTTCAGATAGCTGGACGCAGACATCATTGTGGTCCTGCGGCACAGCGCAACATGATGCAACAGGGTGTCGTTCCTGAATCGAGGCATGCATGGTACCCGGCAAGCGCCTGACTGACACGGTGAGGCGTGCTCGCTGCATGCGGAGCGGGGTGTCCGGATTGGCGCTGACTGTTCATCATCATCAAAACTGGAAGTAGAGAAATTCCTGTGCCTGGTACATGCTCAGGATCGCCCAGGCGCAGACGATGGCCATCACGACGGCCCAGGCCCGGTTTGGCTGCCAGCGCAGCCAGCCTGTGCCGGTCACATCCTGTGCTTGCCAGCCAGGTGGCAGAATGCCGGGTTTGAATCCGGCCATGATCTGCGTGGTATTGGGGGCAGCAAAGGCCAGCAGCACCGCGACAAGCAGCCACAGGCATTGTTCAGATCCGTAAAAATAAGGCATTTTTACCGAATCCAGACCCAATTCTGCGAGCTGTTGCTGCCAGCTTCCAGGCAGCAGCCCCGCCGGCATTGTCCAGTCGCGCCCGGGCAGCATGGCCGTCAGTTGCAGCTGGGCTGCCGGCAGCGAATCGGCGCGAAAGATCACCCAGGCCGTGGCCACAGCGAAAAACGTCACCAGTCTGCCCAGGCAGCGTGACAGCGGCAGTGGCAGCAAACGCCAGCCGGACCGGCTGATAAGCCGATGCAGCATCAGCAGCAGACCGTGCACACCACCCCACAACACAAAGGTCCAGGCGGCACCATGCCAGAGACCACCCAGCAGCATGGTCAGCAGCAGGTTGAACTGCGTTCTGCCCAGGCCACGGCGGTTGCCACCCAGTGGGATATACAGGTAGTCCTTGAGAAACCGGGACAGGGTGATGTGCCAGCGTTGCCAGAATTCGGCAATGTTGCGAGCCTTGTAAGGGGAAAAGAAATTGATTGGAATGACGATGCCGAACAGGCGTGCCAGGCCAACGGCCATGTCTGAATAGCCGGAAAAATCAAAGTACAACTGAAACGTGTAGGCCAGAGTGCCGCCCCAGGCTTCAACGAAGTGCAATGATTCGCCCGCTGCAGCCGCTGCAAACACCGGATCGGCGTAGACCGAGAGGTTGTCTGCGAGCAATACTTTCTTGCCCAGGCCGATGGCAAAGATGGTAACGCCCACGGCCAGATCGCGCTGGCGCTGGGCCGGTGATCTGGTCAGCCCAAACTGTGGCATCATCTCACGATGGTGCACGATCGGCCCGGCGATCAATTGCGGGAAAAATGTCACGAACAGGCTGTAGCGCAGCAGTCCGGTACGGTCAGCCTTGCCCTGATGTGCATCGATTAACCAGGCAATTTGCTGAAAGGTAAAAAACGAAATCGCCAGTGGCAGCACCACCGTATGAAAGCTTTCCGGCCAGCCAATCAACGCCTGCAGGTTGCTGGCGAGAAAGCCTGAATACTTGAAATACGCAAGCAGGGACAGGTTGAACGTGATGCCGATGACCAGCAGCGTTGGATCGCCCGCGCGGCGGATGATCAGTGATCCAAGCAGATGGTTGCAGAGAATGGAGCCGCAAATCAGCAGCAGGTAACGCGGATTCCACCAGCCATAAAACAGCAGCGAAGCGGCGGTCAGCCAGACCAGCGCTGCGATCATCCAGCCGCGTTTTTCCAACTGCAGGAAGGTCAGCAGCACCAACGGCAGGAACAGAAAAATAAACAGGTGGGAATTGAATAGCAAGAGCGGTTGCCGTTGGATTGTCGCCGTTGATCGGTCACGTCGTTCAGTTGTTGCCCGCTGCGTGCAGGCCTGCTGCAACGATCGGGAAACTTTGCTGAGCCACGCCAGCTGATCAGGCTGTGGCTGCAGTCAGCAGCATGCGACCAGATTCAGGCAGCGCCAGCGCCTACCCAGGCCATGCCGGATGGTGACAATTATAGGTGGCTTGCTGATCACAGCACAACTTTTGCCGGTACCGCCTCATGTGCCAGCACACTGGCAACGTCCCACATCATGCGAACAACTGCCAGCGCCGAATGCGCGGTTTGGGCTCACTGTCGGTGAGTTTCGCCAGTGGGGTACACTAGCGTCTGATCAACGAAACATCAGTGTTGTCAACTGACGATGGACATTCATCAATGCACCATGCCACCACCAGACTGAGCGCAAGCGATCTGCAGCAGATGCCGTCACGCTACCGCGCCATGCTGGTGAATTCCCTGTCGGGTTTCAAGAGCGCGAATTTGCTCGCTACCGTCAGCCTGAGTGGCTGCACCAACCTGGCCATGATCAGTTCGGTGTTTCACCTGGGGGCAGATCCGGCTCTGCTAGGCATGATCATGCGCCCGCATACAGTGCCACGTGACAGCCTGGAGAATTTGCTGGCCACCGGCGATTACACGTTGAATCACGTGCATCCGGGCATGCTGTCGGCGGCGCACCAGACAGCGGCGCGTTATGCGGCCGACGTCAGTGAATTTGATGCCGTCGGCCTGACTGCAGAGTTCGGCAGCATGCTGGCAGCACCTTATGTGCGCGAATCAAGATTGAATATCGGGCTGCGCCTGGTCGAGCAACACACGCTGCAGGTGAATGGCACGGTACTGGTGATCGGCGAGGTGGTGGAGGTGTTGTTGCCGCCATCGGTGATCGCTGATGACGGCCATGTGCAGATTGAGCGACTGCAGTCTGTCTGCGTCAGTGGTCTTGATCATTATCACCTGACTGAGAGCCTGGGCAGATTGCCGTATGCCAAGCCAGGCTAGCCGTATACATGGCGGCTGGCGTGGCAACATCACGCTGGCAGCTCATGGCTGCGCTCCTGTGTGTGGGCTTGACGGGATTTGGCATTGATGTTGCTGTTCGATGGCAAGCAGCTTTTGCTTGCGCCACAGGCCGCCGCCATAACCGGTCAGCGCGCCATCGGCACCGACAACGCGATGACACGGCACCATCAGCGCGATCTGATTGGCGCCATTGGCCCTGGCCACGGCGCGTGCGGCCTCTGGGCGTCCGATCTGCCTCGCAATGGCACCATAACTGCACGTGCTGCCGACAGGAATCTGCTGCAGTGCAGACCAGACCTGTTGCTGAAATGGACTGCCCTGCTGGTGCAGTGGCGTGCTGAACAGCGCACAGCGGCCGGCAAAATAGGCCCGCAGTTCGGTCTCTGCCTGGTCGTGAATGACGAACCGCCCGATGCCGATGTCACCGGCCATAGCCTGCCGCAGCCGGCGCAGTTCTCCTGGCAGCGCTTTGCGATCAATGAACTCAAGCAGGTGCAGATGCGACGCGCTGGCGACTGCGATCATGTCACCCAGTGGCGTGGACAGCCAATCCGCACGCAACATCGCGTTTTGTTTCAGGCTGCCGGGGGCGATGCCCAGCAGTTTTGCGAACGCCTGGCGAAAGCCGCTGCCTGATGCAAATCCGGAATCGTGCTGGGCTGCCAGCACCGGACCTTTGTGTGCCAGGGTGGCGAAGCCGTCACGGATACGCAGCAGTCGGGACAGCTCCAGAAAGGTGACACCGTAATGGCGCTGGAACGCCCGTCGCACAGTGGATGCATCGTACCCGAGCGCCTGCACATCGCGCTCGCTCCAGCGTCTGGCCGGATCCTTGTTCAGTTCAGTCAGCAAATCCGCGATGACCGGATCACTCAGCGCGGCTGGCTGCATCGGGCTGCAACGTTTGCAGGCGCGAAAGCCGGCCTGGATGCAGTCAGCCACGGAAAAGAAAAACCGACAGTTTTCGGGTTTCGGCTTGCGTGCCGGGCAGCTCAGTCGACAAAACACCCCGGTGCTGGTGACGCCGACAAAGGCGCGGCCATCAAAGGCGGCATCACGTGCGAGAAGTGCCTGATAGAGTTCATCGTTGCTCATGTGCATGTGGCCGCAGCAGTCTGGTTGCCAACCAGTCTAACGGCACCCATTGCACGGTGGCGACGCAAATCAGGCGTTTATTTCAGGTCTGGTCCGATTTGTTCGCCAGCCACTCGAAGCCACGCGGCATCAAGGTCTGCAGGCGCACCATTCGGCGGTCAGGCGAAACGGGACAGATGCGGGGCATGGTGGCGCCGCAGAAGCGTGGGTGGTCAACAAGCGGGGTTTAGGGATCCTGAAAACCGGGCTGACCGACCTGCTCCGGAAACTGCGGCACACGCATGAACTCGGCGGTGTCATAGCCCTGATCGGCAAACACCTGCAGCAGGGCCTGGTAATCGCTGTCGCTGATGCGTGGCTGCCGCGCCATGATCCAGCCGTACTCACGCGTCGGGTGTGCCACCGCCACCTGCTGATAGTCGTCGTCCAGCGCAATGATGTGGTAATCGAAGGTCAGTGGCCAGTAAAAGCGCACCTTCCAGTGCGCATTGCTGGTTTCGTCCTTGACCCAGGCCACGCCCTCCATGCGCTCCAGCTCAGCGCCGAAATCGTCACGATAGAGATAAATGTCATCCAGCCGACCGTCCTCACGCGGCGCATAGATGGCGCGTGATTCGACGTTGCCGCTCTCACCGAAGTAGGGGATGTTGGCGATCACGTACCACTCGCCGCTGTAGCGCTGCAGATCGACATACTCAACCGTCTGCAGTGGCCCGTGGCCGCGATTGCCGGGAAAGACGATGGCACAGCCCTGCATCAGCAGGCTGGCCAGCAGCAGGGTAAGGAACAGAGCTTGTCGCATGATTGTTTCTATCGGATGAATGAAAGCAATGTTCGCAGGCGCTGCCGGAATGGTGTCATTCAGAGGGACACTAGTTCTGCACGTCGCCACATCGCCATTCGGCCAGCCGCTTGCCGCCCAGATAGCCCAGCCAGGCCGCCACGAACCACACCCAGACATGCCGGGAATGGATTTCGGCCAGCCAGTATGCCGGCCAGGCAAAAGCCATCACCACGTTCATG
>Ga0180009_10000311_pt1 | contig 68570 bp, 62 predicted proteins | sample OS_PC_MetaG_FD_123537 | JGI IMG/M metagenome (GOLD analysis project Ga0180009, IMG submission 123537) | Groundwater microbial communities from the Aspo Hard Rock Laboratory (HRL) deep subsurface site, Sweden - OS_PC_MetaG | ecosystem: Environmental > Aquatic > Deep subsurface > Groundwater... | reverse complement strand
GCGGCGGCGAGGGCGTCGGGGAAGTTGTCACCTTTCACCACGCAGACCGCGGGGGCGCCGGAGGGGTAGGCCTGCCGGGAGACCAGGATGGCGGTCTCGTAGCGGTCGGTGCCGGTGAGGGTGGTGTAGGCCGAAGCCGCTTCCGCCCGCCCCGGCGCCGCCCAGACGGCCATCAGCGACGCGGTCAACGCCACGAAGGCGAGCAGAGCCCGCCGGCGCGCGCTTCGGCCGGCGCGCCCGAGTCGGTCAGCCGACCTACCGTCCGAACTCGAAATCACACCGTGTTCTCCTTCCGGAGACCTCTACCGAAGTCTCCTCAGGGCACTCTCTATGACACTCGACAGCCCGACAAGCTCCACCGTCTGGATGTCGTCCCTATTGGTCGTGAGCTGCTCCTTGATGCAGGCGGGCACCCCAGTGGGCATTGTGAGCAGGAGGATGCCTCCTTCTCTCGCCAGGTAGGGCCCCACGACGAGGGCGTCGGGGTAGTTCTCGCCCGTCGCCAGAGCCACGCGGGTGAACGAGAGGCCGCGGGTGACAGCGAACCCGGCCACCAGCGCGCTGGTGTCGTAACGATCGGTGCCGATCTGGGTAACCACCTGCGCCACCGAATCCGGCGGCTTCACGTAGGTGCCCACGACCAGCGCGAAGGTGGTGCCGAGCGACTCGATCTGAGCGGAGGTGACCTTGGGCAGCGGTCCTGCCTGCGGAGTGAGAAGGATGGCCCACCCTTTCTTCGCCGCCAGGGGGGCGACGGACAGGGCGTCGGGGAAGTCGTCGCCGGACGCGAGTACGATCCTCTCGACCTTCCCGAGCTTCAACTTCAACTGCTCGGCGAGGAACGCGGCGGTCTCGTAGCGGTTACGACCGCGCACGGTGATGATCTCTGCGTCGGGAAGCGCGCTCGCGATGCCCGGGCGCACTTCTGGAGGCAGTCCCACGAAGAACACCTTCCCGGGCTTCAAGCGAAGCAACTCTTCCTTCACCGAGTCGGTGAGACCCGACGAAGGGGTGAGTAGTACCGGGCCTCCGTAGGCGTAGGCCAGGGGTGCGGCGGCGAGAGCGTCGGGGAAGTTATCGCCCTTCACCACGCAGACCGCGGGAGCGCCATCGGGGAAGGCCTTCTTCGAGACGAGGATGGCGGTCTCGTATCGGTCCGTGCCGGTCATCGTCTGGAAATCCGGCGACCATTCGTTGAATAGAGGCGCGGCCATCAGGCTCGCATAGGGGTTGATGGGGTTGCCGTATCCGCCGAGGTGGATCTCGAAGTGCAGGTGGCTCCCGGAGTCTTCAGCGTTTCCGCTGTCGCCCACCCACCCGATGAACTGACCCGCCGTCACTCGGCTCCCGTTCTTCAGGCCCGGGGCGTACGCGTTCTCAGCCCCGCCGAGCCCGTCGTCGGTGTCGGGGGCGCCTGGGTAGGCAGGCGGGGTGTCGTTGTTCAGGTGGATATAGAAGTAGACGTTGCCGTCGTCCCCGCGCAGCAGGATGTTGAAGTACGGCACCCCGTTGTACGTGGATTTCGTATACGGAGCGGTGTCGTTCATCCAGTCGAGGACACCGTCGGCGACCGCGTAGATCGGGGTCATCTTCGGGGCCATGAGGTCGTTCCCGGCGTGGGTCCGCCCTCCGCTGCGGGGAGCACCCCAGGTGTCGGTCCACTTCGCCTTGTAGTCGAAGGGGAAGACGATGGGCACCACCGTTCCCGGCGACGTGGTCGCGAAGGTAACTGTTTCACCCGCGAACACGGCGAAGCCGTCTTCGGCGCGCATCGCCGCAGGGTCGCCCGCGTCCGCCCAGGCCGCCCCACTCCAGGCGAGCACCGTTGTCACCGCTAGCACGCCTACGGCAAGCCGGAGAAGACGCTTCTTATCGACTACGATGCGCGACAATCGATTCGCGTTCATGACGACCATCCTGTTCAAGTTCTCTCTAGGAATCACGCTTCCTGCCCGAACACCCAGCTCGGCAGGTGTCGACCGGGCACAGACCTGCCTCCCTTCGAACGGGTCCGGGGGAGTCTGGGATACGAAGCCACCCTGTGTGGGCGCCAGATCGAGAGGGGCCGAGTAGCCGCGTCGAGCGACGTATCGCGGTGACGACATCGCGTGAGCGGACAGCGGCCCCGTGCGAATGGCGGCGACAGCCCGGCGCGGCCAGAGTCATTCCACCGGCCCGAGCCCCGGCTGCTCCCCGCGTCTCTTCCTCATGGTCATCAACATCTCTTTGAGTTCGGAGATCTCGGGCAGCCGACCTACCGCGGCCGCCGCCGCGTAGACCACCACGCCACCCGCCACCGCCGCTCCTACGCGTATCGCGAGCCCGAGGTCAGAGGGCGCGACGGTCCCGGCGAGACCCCTGTCGATGGCCCACACCGCCGCACTCATGACCAGCGACGCCGCCACGATGCGCCCGAAGGCGCGCATCAGCACGCCGATCCCCAAGGGGCCGATCTTCCGCCTCAAGAGATAGAGCAGCACCAAGAAGTTAGCGCTGAAGGCGATCGTGGTGCCGAGCGCCAGGCCCCCAACTCCCAAGAACCGCATGAGCACGATGGAGGCGCCCACGTTCAGCACCACCGCGCCGACGCTGATGCGGATCGGGGTCCGCGTGTCGTGGTACGCGTAGAACACCCTCGTCAAGATGTCACGCCCCGCGTAGGGGAAGAGGCCCATGGAGTAGAAGAGCAGCGCCCAGGCGGTGCGAGCCGTGTCCTCCGACGTGAACTCCCCGTGCTCGAACAGCAACGAGATCACCGGAGTACGAAGGACGATGAGCCCAAGACTCGCCGGGATGAGCATGAAGGCGATGATGCGGAGCGAGAAACCGAGGTGGGTCTTAAGAAGCTCTGGCTCATCCTTGGCGACGTGCTCCGAGAGCAGCGGGAACAGCGGCACGGCGACCGCCGCGACCAGCAGGCCGAGCGGCAGATGGAACAGCTTCTCCGAGAAGCTCAGAGCCGATATCGACCCCGGCTCGAGGAAGCTGCCCAGCACCTGGTCGGCGAACGTGCTCGCCGCACCCACCCCGGAGCCCAGGAGGATGGGCCAGATCATGCCGCCCACCTGCCGGAGACCGGGATCCCGCCAGGCGATCGTCGCCCGGTACGGCAGGCCGCTCTTGGCCAGTTGCGGCACGAGCACGAGAAGGCACGCCGCCGCTCCCGCCGTGGTCGCGACAGCGAGGCCGGTGAGGCCCCACGCACGGGCCGAGGCCAGAAGGATGAACAGCGTCACCAGCGTGCCCAACGACGTGGACACGGCGGGCAGGCCGAACCTGCGCATGGAGTTCAGCATGCCTGTGGCAAGGCCGGACAGTCCCGCGAAGACGATCAGGGGCATCAGGATGCGGAACAGGTAGATGGCCCGCTCGGTGGTAGGAGCGTCGAACCCCGGGCCGATGAGCGGCACCAGCCACGGTGCGGCAACCACGCTGACCGCGGTGAACGCAAGGAGCGCGAGGCCGGTGATGTTGAACATGCTCACCGTGAGACGCCACGCCTCCTCGCGCCTCCCGACCGCGTAGCGCTGCGTGAACACGGGGATGAGGCTGGCGGTGAGGGCCCCGGCGATCGACACCGAGACGAGCGTGGGCAGCCGGTTGGCCAAGAAGAACGCGTCGGTGTCCGCGCCCGCGCCGAAGTAGTAGGCGACGGCCAGATCGCGGGCGAGACCCAGGAAACGCCCGAGGACGGAAGCCGCCAGGATCAGGAGTGCGGCGCTCCGCAGCGTCGAGCGGAACCCATCCTCTCCTGAACCGACCACGTTCAGCGCCCCCGGGGGCCGCGCGGTTGGTGGTGGTCGGAGGTCATGTCACCGAGGGTGCGTCGGGCGAGCATGAGCAGGAGGGCCATTGGCCCATCTATGGTCGCTCACGACTTCATCTAGTAGCCTCGCAAAGCGCTCCGCAACCGCCACACGACTGAATTGATGGATCTGATCACGGGCCGGCCGCGACAGACGACCGGCTCGCCAAGCTTCGACCATCTCCAGTAGGCCTTCCGCAATTCGCTCAGAATCCTCTGGGTCCACCGTAGTGACTCCCCCGATGTCGGATAGAAGCTCGGACAGATCGCCCACTCCCGCCAGCAGGAGGACGTGCTTGCGCCACCCAAGGTACTCGAACACCTTCCCAGGTATGCATCGCCCCCAATCCCCGCCTGGCTGAAGCACCAGAGTAGCGCCTGCGGCGGCTACCTGAGCCTGTGTCTCCTGGTGAGACAGAAACCCCGTGGCCCGCACCAGATCGGCAACCCCGTGGCTCTGCGCGAGCTCCTCCATCTCGGGGCCGGAGCCCACGAACACCACTTCGAGTCGCTGAGCCAGTCTGGGCTCCCTCTTCTTGGCAAGGGCGAGGCCGGTCATGAAATGCCGAGGGTCTCGGAGTCCATAGAACAACCCCGCATACACAATGCGCAGAACGGCATCGGTGCCGACGGGGCACGCGGACGGCTGCTCCCCCCCGGAATCGGCTACCTCTGCCTGAGGTTCCGCCTGGTCGCAGGGCGAGAGCGCGTGGAGTGGAGTCTCGATGTCGTCCGGGTCGAACCCGTTGTGAATGGTCACGACTCGTCGCAGACCCGGGTACCTCGAGGCGACTTCACGGGCGACCGACCCCGCCGTTGTCACAACTGCCGCCGCTCCGGGCAGGACTTTGGCTTCAAGGCGGATCACAAAACGCGCGTGAAGAGGGAACCGCGACCGCCGCTGGGGGTTTCCGACCCATGGATCCCTCAAGTCCACCACATGGGGCACACCGAGTCTGCGCGCTATCTCGTTCCCGACTAGGTGCGCTGTGTGAGGCGGCCCCGAGGAAACGACCACCGTGGGCGGGCGGCTCTCAGCGTCTCGAATCGCCACCTTGACAGCCGATGGTACCCAGAGCCGCTGGTCGTCGGGTAGCCAGAGTCCGCGGAAGGCTCTGTAGAGCCTTCGAACGGAGTCACCGATTTGCCCGACTCGCAGACTACGCGCACCCGGAGACAAGCTCGTCATCGGCCCCCGAGGTGAGTCCCTCCGTGAGCCGAACCGAGACCGCACATATCGCTCATGACGACGGCGCAGCCACTGCGCGACGCGCTCGGGTTCCAATGACCATGCGCGGATCACCGCAACCTGGGTCGGGATCTGTCTCTCTAAGACAGGATCGCGGCGGGGACTCGGAGGATCGGCCACAGTCAGTACGGTCACGTCCCACCCGAGACGCGGCAAGTACTTCGCCAGCTTGAGCGAACGCATGACGCCACCTCCTCCGGCTGGAGGGAAGTCGTACGCCACAAGAACAACCCTGGGCATTCTTCTCCTCCACAGGCATAGAGGTCCTGGACGCCCACGAACGAGGCGTGTAACGAGCGACCGCGCGTTGCCCGTTCGCAGCGTTCGTGCTGAATCGTATTCTACCTGAGCCGACGCGAGGGAGGCGGAGACACGCTTCCCCTCGAGTCATCCGACGAGATCCACTTTCGCCGAACGCCACCGCTTCCCTGGAATCAGGACGCCTTGGCGACCCGGCTGAGCCACCCTGCCACTTCAGTGACGATGCGCTCTCCCGCGTGCCCATCCCAGAACTCGGGCCGGCGGGGCGTAGGTTCGGGGGACGCTGCCAGCGTCTCGTCTATCGCACGGGCGATGGCTTCCTCGTCTTCGGGATCGACCAGCCGATTCGTACCTTGGGTCACCGTGACGGGTCGCTCCGTGTTCTTGCGCAGCGTGAGGCACGGTACTCCGAGGACCGTGGTCTCCTCCTGGATGCCTCCTGAATCGGTGAGCACCAGGCGGGCCCCGGCGAGGAGAGCAAGGAAGTCGAGGTAGCCCAGGGGCTCCTCGAGTCGGAGACCCGGGTGCGCTTCAAGATCCGCGAGGAGTCCGAAGCGGGCGAGCCGTTCCCGTGTACGGGTGTGCACAGGAAAGATCAGGGGCAGCCGCTCCGCCGCGCGCGTGAGCACCCGGGCAAGCCGGTCGAGCCCGAAGCGCTCGTCGACGTTGGACGGCCGGTGCAGAGTGACCGCTCCGTAGCTGTGGCGCTCAAGGCCGCGGGCGGCGAGCGCTCCACCCGCGAGCGCCTGATCCCTGAACCGTTCCAGGCTGTCGATCATGGGATTGCCCACGAAGAAGACCTTGTCGCTGGGAATACCCTCAGCCGTCAGGTTCTCGTCGGCATCGCGGGAGGTGGTGAACAGGATGTCCGAGAGCTGGTCGGTAACGAGTCGGTTGAGCTCTTCGGGCATGGAACGGTCGCGGCTTCGGAGTCCAGCCTCGACGTGGGCTGTTGGGAGGCCGAGCTTGGCCGCCACCAGGGCCGCCGCCAGAGTCGAGTTCACGTCGCCCACCACCATGACCATGTCTGGTCGCTCCGCGAGCACGACCGACTCCAATGTGAGCATCACGCGGGCGGTCATCCCAGCGTGGCTGCCGGGACCCACCTCGAGGTAGTGGTCGGGCTTGGGCAGTCCGAGGTCGCGGAAGAAGATGCCGCTCATACGCTCGTCGTAGTGTTGGCCGGTGTGCACCAGCACCTGCTCGAAGCGGACGTCCACGGCGACGCCGGTTGCCCCAGCGGGAGCGGGGCGCTCGTTCCAGGCGTCCACCGCGGCCATGATGGGGGCCACCTTCATGAAGTTCGGCCGGGTGCCCACCACGTGGAGGAGTTTGAAGGTTCTGGTCATGAGGGTTTCGGTCGATGCGGGGCGGGGCGGGCCCTACCCACGCACCACCCGCGGCCCCCACTCGGGCTGCACCACGTCACGCGTGTCCACCACCAGCCGCACTCCCCCATAGAGCCTCGAATCCCGAAACTCCGCATGCGCCGTCGAGAGCACCACGCAGTCATAGGAGCCGAACTCCCGCGCGGATGGAGGGACCGACCTCAGCCCAAGCCGGTGCCTTCGCGTCTCCGGCGTCTCCGGGAAGTACGGATCGCAGTACGCCACCTTCGCCCCCCGCGCCTGCAGGAGTTCAATGATCTCGTACGACGGCGACTCCCGGTCGTCGTCGATGTCGGGCTTGTAGCTCAACCCCAGCACCAGCACCTTCGCGCCTTTGAGGCTCTTCCCCTCCTCGTTCAGGGCTTCTTGCACCTTTCCCACCACCCAGCGGGGCATACGGGTGTTCACCTCTCCGGCCAGGTCGATGAAGCGGGTCCACTCCCCGTACTCGGCCGCCTTCCAGGAGAGGTAGAAGGGATCGAGGGGGATGCAGTGACCCCCGAGTCCCGGGCCCGGGTAGAAGGCCTGGTAGCCGAAGGGCTTGGTCTTGGCGGCTTCGATCACCTCGTAGATGTCGATGCCCATGGGGTCGAAGGTCATCTTGAGTTCGTTGACCAGAGCGATGTTCACCGAGCGGTAGATGTTCTCGAGGAGCTTCGCGGCCTCGGCCACCCGGGAGGAGGAGAGCGCAACCACTCGGTCGACGGCGGCCCCGTAGAGGGCGGCGGCCACTTGGGTGCTCTCGGGGTTCACCCCACCTACCAGCTTGGGGATGGTACGGGTGGAGAAGTCGGGGTTGCCTGGGTCTTCGCGCTCGGGGCTGAAGGCCAGGAAGAAGTCGGACGGGGTGCGCAGGCCACCGGCTTCGAGGAGCGGTTGGACCTCTTCGTCGGTGGTGCCGGGGTAGGTGGTGCTCTCGAGCACCACGAGCTGCCCGGGGTGCAGACGCGCCGCAATCTCCCGCGTGGTGTCGTGCACGAAGGAGAGGTCGGGCTCGCGGTGGCGGCCCAGGGGGGTCGGCACGCAGATGAGCACGGCGTCGCACTTGGCGAGAAGACCGAAGTCGGAAGTGGCCTGGAAGAGGGGGCCGCCGTCGGGGTGCAGCGCGGCGCGGGCCTCGCCCACCCGCTCGGGGCCGATGTGGCGGATGTAGCTCTCGCCGCGGTTCAGGGCCTCGATCTTCACAGGGTCCACGTCGAACCCCACCACCGGGAAGCCGGCTTCTGCGAACACCAAGGCGAGCGGCAACCCCACGTAGCCCTGGCCGATGATGCCGATACGGGCGGTGCGCGCCTCGATGCGCGCGAGGAGGGTGGCGGTGTGGGGGGAGGGGGCTTGCTGACTCATTGGGCGCGCTCCTCGTCTGTCCAGGCCGCGCTACCGGTGCGCGGCCTATGGTAGTCGGAGGCCACGTCTGTGATCACCCGCCAGGCAAAGACCGGCAGCGCCACTTGCCGTCGCACCCTCTTCGGGTCCGTCGCCAATCTATATATCCATTCCAGGCCGAGTTCGCGGACCCTGTCGGGCGCACGACGAACGCGGCCAGACCACACGTCGAAGCTCCCCCCCACACCCAGCGCCGCTCCGACACCAAGGTCCCCCTTGTGCCGCTCAATGAACAATTCCTGTCGAGGAGCCCCGAGAGCCACGAGGAGAACGGCCGCCGCGGAAGCATTGATCGCCTCGACGATCTCCCGCTCCTCGTCCTCGCCGAAGTAGCCGTGCCTGCAGCCAACCACATGAAGACCAGGCATCCGGGCGCGCAGTGCGGCCGCGGCCTCTTTGGCGACTCCGGGCGAAGCGCCGAGAAGATAGACCGGAAGCTCCTCCTCTGCTGCCCCGGCGAGCACGCGCTCCGCGAGTTCGATGCCGGGCACGCGCTCCAAACCGCGCACTCCCCGCCGCTCGGCCGCCCACACCACGCCCACCCCGTCGGGGTAGCGTAGATCGGCAGCGAGAAGCGCTTCCGTGACCGCCGGGTCGTCCTGAGCCTTGACCGCCAGCTCTGGGTTGAAGGAGGTCGCGATGCGAGTGAGACCCGCCTCCCTCCCCGACAGTCTTCCCACGGCTCGGGTCCCGCCCGAACCGTCGGCGCGGCGCGCCCACCCGAGTACGGCAGCGGCCGCCGCCTCCAATCCGACCCGGTGCACTGGTAGACCGAGAACTGAGACTACATCTGGCTCGGCCCCTTCATGCGCGCTTGAACCCGGCTGATGCGAGCCCGAAGCGGACGCAGGACTCGACTCTGACACCGGCGCACCGGCCTCACGATACAACTCGACGAATCGCGCCGCTGCTTGGAGGTGCGAGTGCTCGCGCACCACATACAAACGGGCTGCATCTGACAACCTCCGACCTAGCTGGTGATCGTCGGCAATACGCAGGATTGCGGTAGCCAAGGCGACCGCGTCTGCCTCAGGCACCAAGAGCCCGTTCTCCCCGTCCTCGACCATTTCAGCCAGGCCGCCGACGGCGCCCGCGATCAGGGGCCGCCCGCAGGCCATGGCCTCCAGAGCCGAGAGCGAGGTCGCCTCTTCGACGTTGTCCGAGTGCACCGATGGCACCAAGACGATGTCGGCCAGACGGTAGAGTTCGAGGATGGCCTCCCGGCCCTGCCCTCCGAGCAAGCGCACCACGTTCTCGAGGCATTCCTCGCGGATAACGCGCTCGATTGCCGGCCGCTCTCCTCCGTCTCCCGCGTGTAGAAGCAGAAAGCGCTCTCTCTCCTGAGGATCCATGGAGGCCAGGGCGAGGGCCGGATACACGACGCCGTTCTTCTTGACCAGCCGCCGGGGACAGAAGAGAACCACCTTGCCGTCGGGCACGTCCCAGGCCGCCCTCGCCTCTCTGCGACCCTCGTCGCCCGGCGCGAAAGACGAGGTATCTATGAAGTTCATGAGTGAACTCGTCCGGGCCGCGCGCTCCGGCAAGATACGAAGTACGTGTTGGCGTAGCCTTGAATCCACGGTGATGACCGCATCCGCGAGACGCAGCGCGCGGAGTTCCGACTCCATGAGATAGGATCGTCCCGCCGTGGAGGCGGCGGAGTACCCTTCCGAGACCGACTCATACAGCGGGTACCCGTGAAGCGTCAGGACGAGCGGGATCCCGTGCCTATCAGCCAAGGTCCGTAGGGCAGGCACGGAATACACCTCCTGGACGTTGAGCACGTCCCAGGGCTCGCCGGCCTCGGCAGCGGTGTTCAACTCCCGCTGCGTAGCGGCTGCAAGCAGTCGGGCACGGACAGTTGCCGCATACACCATCCCCCAGCCTCTACACGCGCGGTTCAAGGCGCCTGCCGGCCACACGATCCCCGCCGTGTTGGCGCCCGGAGGAAGAACATCGCTGAGATAGAGCACGAGTGAGGGGTGACCGTTCGCCTCCAAGCCGCTGGCCAGCATGGTCAGGTGCGTGCTCACACCCCCTATCTGGTCCCTGCTTCGAATGGTAGGTATCAGAACCCTCATGCTGTCTCCCGTGGAATAATGCTCGCTGTCGACAAGACGAGACTTCCCCGAGGAAGATGCGTCGCCGTGGTCGTTCGAATCCTCAGCTTCAGCTCCGTACCGGGCCTGACGCCGTTCCTCTTCGTCACTGGGCCTGCCTCACCAGGACAGCCGAGATACGCGAAGCCCACGTCTCGACAGAGAACCGATTCTGCGCTTCCTCACAAGCCGCTTCGGCCATCTCCCGGGCGGCTTCCTCGCGCTCGAGCATCCTCATTATCGCAGCAGCGATCTCCTCTGCCGAGAAACCATCGGACACGATCCCAGTCCTCCCGTCGTCGATGATCTCAGGGAGGCTACCTCCAGGAGTGACGACGATAGGCTTCGCCGCCAGCATCGCTTCAACAACGGCCATTCCGAACCCCTCACTGAAGGAGGTCTGCACGTACACATCCGCGGTCGACAAGACATGCTCCAGCGAGCCGCTCCACCCTGCGAGAGTCACCCTATCTTCCAGACCGCGAATGCTGATGATCTCCTCGAGTCGCCCTCTTTCCTCCCCCTCGCCCCAGATGACAAGGCACACGGAACTGTCCAGCAGCGACATGGCTGAAATGAGGCCATAATAGTTCTTGACCTCGTGCAGCCTCCCCATGGAACCCAACACGATGCGCGTCCCCGTACCAAGCGGAGCGGTCTTCGCGGGCATTGCCTTCAATCCGACTCCGTTGTAGACGAGAGTCACCCTGTCCGCCGGCACGCCCGCTTCGATCAAGGCGGACTTCAGGAAGCCGGAAACTACCACGTAGTGCCTGGTGAATCGGCGCATGGTCTTCTCTAATAGCTCGTACGCCTTTCTGATCCACGGATTGGCGTAGTCGCTGGACAACAAGCTGTGCACGATGACGAGATTCGGGACACGAGATACCGCCGACGCGACTCTACCGTAGAAATTCCCGACGACTCCCTGACTCACAATCAAATCGGCTCGTTCTGCCTTCGCGATGCCGGCGATTTCGAGAGCGGTCCGAGGACGCACCCTGCGACTGGAGAGAACGAATACCTTCGCCCCAGAACTCGCGAGAACGCCGGTCACGTCCCAGTTCCCTAGGCTGATGAGGACAAGCTTCAGATCCTCTCGGTGATACGAGCGGAACAATGCCTCCAGATACGCCTCAGCCCCGCCTGGGTTCCGAGATCCAGAGTAGACGAGAACGACGGACTTGCGCGCATGCCCGGCCGGTACGACGCTCATTCAGACAGCCGGTTCGGTTCCCGAGCAGTCAGCACCTCGACACGCACACCTCGCTCTGGGGGTGGTGGCACGCCCCGTTCGAGTCCCAACCGCGTAGCAATGCCCGCCAGAAACCAAAAACCTACCCCGACCGTCAATGTCTCCCAGTAACTGGCGGTGAGGTTGGCAAACGCGACAGCGCACATCCCGCCGAATACTCCCGAGACGAAAGCGCGCCGAAGACCATCCTCCTGGACCAGATAGGACGCCACGACGCCTTTGGCCAGCCGGAACAGGAGCCAGAGAAACGCGAGCAACAGTGCGATCCCGCCCTCAGCTCCGAGTTGCAGGTAGTACTGGTCTATCCACAACGGCGAGTATCCGAAGCGGTTTGCGCTCGTGCTCCCAAAAGTCCCTAGGCCAAGGCCGAACCATGGATGATCTGCGATTCGATACATGGCCGTCTCCCAAATATAGAGCCGGCCAAACGTCAAGCTCTTGGCAAGATACTCGGGGGAGAAGGCGAAGGCCAGACGGTCGATCAGCACCGACGGCAGGATGAAGGGCAAGGCTACCGCACCAGCCGCCATCGCGATGAGGAGGCGGCGATGCGCGAGTAGGGCGAAGCATGTGAGCCCGAAGATGAAGCCCAGCCACGAGCCTCGGCTGAAGGTGACCGCGAGACAGGCCGTCATCACAACCGACGCGGCGGCGGCACCGACTCGCACCCAGGAGCGCAGCGGCGTCACCGCGAGGCCTACCGCCAGGGAGGCCCCCAAGAGAAGCAGGGTCCCAAGACCATTTGGATTCCCGATTATCGAGTAGGCCCTGGTGTGTATCCCGGTCTCCGAAGCGTCTACCCACCGAGCCGGCATCGGAGCGCCGGTCACGTACTGATAGAGACCGTGAAGCGCAAGAAGAAGACTGCTGGCAATGAACACGCCTATCAACGCTTTGAACCAGCGGTCATCGCAGGGCAGAAGCAAGGCCAAGAAGAAGAACAACATCGGCTGAAGCAGCACCCGAAGAGCGAAGGTCGCCGTTTCGTCCGGCACGCCCATCACCACCACGGATCCGATCGCGGCCACCGCAACCAAGACAATAGGCGCGAGAAGCCGGGGCACAAGAGCCTCGGATCGACGAGTAACAAATATCGCGATGAACAGCGCGACGATGCTCACCAGAAGAAAGACCTCGTCCCATGCGGCTCCCAGCCCATTGCCGGCCAGGAGCACACGGGCACCATAGTCGACCCAAGGAAAGGCCGCCATCACCAGTAGGAGGACTTCTGGTCGATAGATGACGACGGACGCCCCCAGGAGGCCGACGAGCACCGCAGAAGCCGCCATCCCACCAAGGCCGCTCGAAAGAGCCGCGAGCGCCCCCGCAAACGCCACAGCCAAGAGGACCAGCAACTCCATCGGGCCAATCGACGACTTGGTGCCCTCACCAACGGGGTTCGAGGCACGGAAACCGAGCCGGATCGCCATCGAGCGCGCCCAGGCCAGCAGGGACAACGAACCGAAAGCGGCAAGAACCACAAGCCCGTACTTGGAAAGGATCCCGGGGTGGCCGCCCACGTCCACGAATGAGCCAACGAATCTCCCGGCTACCCACGCTGCGACCCAAACCCCGGCAAGCAAGACAAGTCTCGTCGGCCCCACGATCGACTCCTGGCCCCAGGCTACAATCGCCCGAGCAAGGCGCCCAAGATAGCCATTCTCCGACTGGTTGATAACCTTGTCGTGGAGGGATCTCGCCACCACCCCCGCAGCCGAAGAATTCAGTTCCGAAATGGGAACCGGTCGAGCCCGTGAGAGACGAAGGATGACGCTGCCACTCCCGAACGCACCTACGACCTGACTGACCCAGGCGGCAAACCTAGCCGAGTGGGACCCGCCCTGGGCGGAGAGAACGCGCGCGACGCCCAAATAGAGGCGACCAGACAATGAGGATGCCAGCAACCGATGCACCCCCTTTCAACCGCCGACCAACTCGACTCCCCTGATCTGGAACCTCGCCTCATATCCTGGACCGACAAGCACAATAGTCTTCCCGACTCGAAGGGGTAGCCCCCCAACAGAAACGGTAGACGATGATGCCCGCCCATCACCTTCAACCACCACTTTGGCATCCTGATAGAGAGGCGACTCGGCCAGCACTAGGCGACCGTCGGGGGTGACGACTTCGGCCATGGTCGGCGTGAAGGACACGGACACCACTGTGCCCAGACTCGTGCCGACTTCATCGGTCGCCGCCTGACCCGCTTCTATGCTGACCAAGCCCACATCGCGCAGCCGTTCAGCTACGAGAGTCAGTCTGACCCGCTGCAGGTCGGTCTCGTTGGTCGAGTAACGAAGGAAACCGAAGACAACCAGCGACACCAGGACAAGGACAACGAACAAGTCGACGACGCTTAGTCTGCCGAATAAACGTCCACGATTGTCGAGGAATTGGGCCATGTAGGCGCTCCGAACGCTCGCCCGGCGTCGCGGGACTCGGGACCATAACCGCGGTATTCTATCAGACCGCCGTGCCGCGACACCACGGCCACAGCCCCGGCTGGAGGGCCGGCGCCTGAATCGTCGGGTCGACGAGAACCGCTGCACCGAGGCTGGTAACCTATTCGGTCGTGAGACCATGAACACGTTGGGAATACTTGCCACTGGAGAATGGGCGGGCCAACCCACGGAGGTACAGCAGGAATGCACACGCTTTTCGTGAGCTTCGGCACGCGCCCCGAGGCCATCAAGATGGCACCCGTGGTGCGCGAACTGCACCGTCGAAAAGACTTCCGAGTGGTCACCTGCCTCACCGGGCAGCACCGCGAGATGCTCGACCAGGTGATCGAGGCGTTCGACCTCCCCGTCGACCACGACTTGAACGTGATGAAGACCGCGCAGTCGCTCACCCACATCACCACGGCCGTGCTCGCAGGCATGGAGGCGCTGCTTGTCTCCGATGCTCCCGACATGGTACTGGTGCACGGCGACACCACCACCACCTTCGCCACCGCTCTCGCGGCTTTCTACCAGCAGATACCCGTGGCGCACGTCGAGGCGGGGTTGCGCACCGACACGCTCTACAACCCCTACCCGGAGGAGGCCAACCGCCGCCTCACCGACAGGCTGGCCGAGGTGCTCTGGGCCCCCACGCCGGCGGCACGCTCGGCCCTCCTGGCCGAGGGCGCGGAAGAGCGGCGGATCCTCGTGACGGGGAACACGGTCATCGACGCTCTGCTGACCACGGCCGAGGGCGAGCCTCCACCGTTCCCGCCCGCCGTGAGCGAGGCGCTGGCGAGGCCGGGGCGGAAGGTGCTGGTGACCGTGCACCGCCGCGAGAGCTGGGGCGGGCCCATGCGATCGATCGCGCGGGCCATAAAGGACGTATGCCGCGAGCTTCCCGATACCACCTTCATCTTCCCCATCCACCTCAACCCCGTCGTTCGCGAGATCTTCCGCGACATCCTCGATGAAGTAGAGGGCGTGGTGTTCACGGAACCGCTCTCCTACCGGCCGTTCGTGCACCTGATGAAGGCCGTGGATCTTGTCATCACCGATTCCGGAGGGGTCCAGGAGGAGGCGCCGACCCTGGGCAAGCCGGTGCTGGTGATGCGCGACACCACCGAGCGGCCTGAGGGGATCGAGGCGGGCACCGCTCGGCTCGTGGGCACCGACACCGCGGCCATCGGAGATTCGCTGACCGAGTTGCTCACCGATGAGGGTGCCTACCGGAGCATGGCCTCCGCAGTCAACCCCTACGGCGACGGCCGGGCGGCGGAACGCATCGCGGACCACCTGGAGCATCTGTTCGGGCTGCGCGCCGCGCCGCCCACACCTTTCGGCGGTCGATAGCCCAGCCGCCGGGCCGCCGGGCCGGCGGCGGGTCGGGCCGGCGAGTTCGGGGGCGTGGGCTGGGTCGACGGGCGAACGTGTCCGCCGCACACGCCCTAGAAGTCCACGTACTCTCCATCGTCTTCGTGCGTACTCGAGAGCATGTCGAGCACGGAGCCGTCCTCCTGCGCGATACCCAGGTATACCACCGAGGGTCCCGTGTAGAGCGTGATCTTCGCGCCCACGGGCAAGGCGATCTTCCGCCCGTCGAGTCCGATGATGCCCCGCAGGTAGGCCGACTCCATCTCATGATCCACCCGGGCTGAGTGGATGGGGAAGGGCTCAGCGTCTTCGATCTGCAGTCGGGGCTCGCGCTCGTGTCCGATGTCTATGGCGCACTCCCTTCTTCCGACCGGCCGGCGTCCGCGACACGGCGTGCGATCAGACCCGCCGTCGCGCCGGCCCCAACGCCGTTGTCCACGTTGACAGTGACCAACCCCGGTGAACACGACTGCAGCATGGAGTACAGGGCGGCGGAACCGTCGCCACCCAGCCCGTAGCCCCCGGACTTGGGCACCCCGATCACCGGCACGTCCACCAATCCGCTCACGAGCGAGGGCAGCGCTCCCTCCATGCCCGCTACCACCACGAGCACCGAAGCCCGCTCCCGGATCATCTCGCTGAGCGGCTCGAAGAGCCTGTGGACTCCCGCCACACCCACGTCGTAGGCCCTGAGCACCCGGCATCCCATGTGAGCGGCCACGAGGGCCGCCTCCTCAGCGACGCCCACGTCGGAGGTGCCCCCCGTGAGGATACCTACCACTCCGTTGTCCACCGGTCGCCGATACGCGGCGGTCCACGCCTCGAACACCCGGGTCACGGGGCTGTACAGAAGCTCGGCCTCCGAACCCGGAGCCGCGCTCAGACCGTCCGAAAGAGTCGCGGCACCTTCGGGCGTGAGCCGACTCACGAGCGCCAGTCCGATCACAGTCAGAAACGACCGCACGATGTCGAGTAGGGCCTCGTCTGTCTTGCCGGGTGCGTACACCACCTCCGGCACTCCCTTGCGCGCCGCCCTACCGAAGTCGAGACGCGCGAACTCGCCCAACTGGTTCACTTGGAGCAACGGCAGCTTGGCGAGCGCATCCTCTACTCCCAGAGCGCCTGACGCCACACCCTCCAGGATGGTGCGCACCTCGCGGTCGCTCGAAGTCATGCGAGCCGCCCCTGCCGTTCGGGCGCTCCATCGAGACCGAAGACGGAAGCGGCGTTGCGGCCGAAGATCGCCGCCCTGATTGTGGGGTCGAGGTCGAAGGTGTCTTCCAGGTAGCGACGAGGTGAGATGAGGGGGAAGTCGCTGCCGAACAACAGTTTCTCGGGTCCCGCGGCCGTCGCGGCCACGGAGTACACGTCTCGCCGGTACAGGTACGGCACGGCCGATGTGTCGTAATACACGTTCGCCAAGACCCGACGGGGTTCCGCCATCATCTCGTAGAAGAAGAGACCGCCTCCCATATGCGCGAAGATGGTGACCAGGTCAGGATGGCGGCTCGCGAAGTCGTAGCACGGTCCGGGGGTGGCCTCGCCCTTCCCGGGGTACTTGTGGCCCACCGGTTCGTTCGAGTGCATGTTGAGTGGCAGCCCGCGTTCGGTGAGCACGCCGGCCACCTCGTCCAACCCGCGCGACTCGGCCAAGTCGAAGCGCTGACCGTCGGGGAAGAGCTCACCGCAACCGACCAGCCCGGCGTCGAAGCACCTCTCAAGCTCGGGGATGGCGCCCGGCACCTCCGGCGAGACGCAGGCCAAACCGATGAACCTGTCCGGGTGGGTACGGACAGCTTCGATCACGTAGTCGTTGGTGTCGCGGCAGCGTCCCTGATCGCGGTAGGCGAACCCGAAGACCACCGAACGGTCCACCCCAGTGGCGTCCATCTCTTCGATGACGCGCTCGAACGGCACCATGCGCGACTTCGGGTCGGTATACAGCGCACAGAACCAATCGTCACAATCCAAGTGCTCCACGCGCGCCGCGATGACCCCGGGCGAGAACAGATGCACGTGCGCATCGATCACGGGGCCCCGCACCCGATACGACACTGGAGGAGTCAGCGCGTCGTTCATCGACCTGGCAACGGGCTTAGGCGGAGATGCGAGCGTCCGACACAACGCTCAGGAGGATGAGTTCCACCAGCTCCGCGTAGCCGATGCCTGCCTCCCGGGCCTGCGCCGGCAGGTCGGAGAGGTCGGTCATGCCCGGCAGCGTGTTGATCTCCGTGAAGTACGGGGTCTCGTCCGCCGCCACCATGAAGTCCACCCTTCCATAACCTCGGCACCCGATCGCCCGGAACGCGGCCACACTGAGCCGATCCACCTCGACCGCGGTCTCCGACGACAGCCGGGCCGGCAGGATGAACTCGGTCATGCCGTGAGTGTACTTGGCCTCGTAGTCGTAGAACTCGTTCTTGGGCACGAGCTCCAAGGTAGGCAGCACCTGCAGCCCGTCGGATCGCTCGAGCACCCCGACCGTGATCTCCCTGCCCTCGATGAACTGCTCGACGAACATCTGGCCGAACTGCCGCCGGCCGCTTTCGAGGCACTCTTCGAGCGTGTCACGGTCCGCGCACTTCGCCACACCGAGGCTCGACCCCTCCTGTACGGGCTTCACCATGACCGGCAGCCCCATACGTTCGACGATCGCGGCGGCGGCGGTGCGCGCTTCCTCGTGCCGGCCGAACTCGTAGAAGTCGGGGGTGGGGACGCCGCTCTGCGCCACCACCTTCTTAGCGGCGATCTTGTGCATGCCGAGCGCCGAAGCGAGGACCCCCGAACCCGTATAGGGGATGCCCATGATGTCGAGCAGTCCCTGGATGGTCCCGTCTTCACCGTACCGACCGTGGAGTGCGAGGAAGGCCACGTCGATCCCTGCTTCGATCATCCGGGCGCCCACGTCCCGCAACGCGTCGATGCGCACGACGTCGTACCCCAAGGAGGCGAGGGCGCGAAAGCAGTTCTCCCCCGACCTCAGAGAGACCTCACGCTCTACCGAGAGCCCCCCCATGAGGACGCCTATTCTCTTGGATTTGAGATCCACACGGAAACTGTAACACAGCCCGGCGCAGCGTCCTTTCCCCGCGCCCTGATCTAGCGGGCCAGCGACACCCTCGGCTGGACTCCCGCGGACGCGACCGAGCGCCGGGTGCTTCGCAACGAGGTGGACGCGTCGGCGCTGGCCAGTAGTTCGTCGACTGTCCGGCCGTCACGCGGATATACGGCGTAGCCGACGAAACTGTCGATCTTCCGTCCTTCGATCAGTCTCTGGTTCACAGCCTTCGAGACCGCCGCAGCGAACTCCGACGCCTCCACCGAACCGCGCACGGGCCAGGCTAGGGCAAGGAGATCAGCGGCTAGACGGAACGCCTCCGCACTCCGCCCCACTTCACGCGTCGCCCGGCGGCCCACGGCGCCCAGGGCCCTCTCCGCCGCGTCGCGACCGTAGTACGCCACCAGCTCTTCGAACCTGTGGACGCGCACGATCATCACGCCGAACGTGGGCCCGTTCGTCTCGGCGACTTCAGCCTGCTCGCGTACCACGTCGCGGAAGCACACCGATGTGCGCAGCCCCGTGGCCGGGTCTACGAGCCGTGGCCCTCTCCTCCGGGCGCGTTCCGCCAGATCCTCCCGGCGGCGGATCACCACCGACGACGCGACGCTCAACACCCAGGCTCCGACCAACAAGCCGGTGAGCCACGTCGGGTTCCCCCACATGGCGAGGGGTAGGGTGAGGGCGACGTCGAACAGGCAAAGAAGATACCCGAGACCGGCGTCATCACGGAAGGTCACGGTCAAGCGCAGCGACCAGAGCGCGTATGCGATCAGGATCAGGGAATAGAGACCAGAAAGAAGGCCCACCCGCAGTCCGAACGCGGATGGGCCTAACAGGGCGACGAAGCCGAGGAGTGGTAGACGATACCTCCCCTTGGAGTGCTCTCCTGAGCGCGGACGCTTGGCTGTGAAAGTGGCACCCATGTGATTCTGCCTGCACTATATGATATATGAAATGCCATTGCAAGAGATATTGCTAAACCATGAAAATGAAATACGGCTCTGTTCGTTCGGGGAGTCGGATGACCGCCTCCGCCCACTCCCAACCCCCGTGCGAACTCCTTTCGGTCGCCCGACGCGCACATCGTGGAACATCCCGTGACGGTCCTCCGTACGAAGGATGAAGGGACCGGATCCAGCCGGTCCGCCGCCGAGGCGGCACCGCATCGTACGTGGGAGCGAGTCGAGTGGACACAGCAGTCATACCGACCCGGAGCGGAGCGCGATCCGCGATGATCGAACCCGTGACCTCCGAGACGGATGAGCGGCTCGCGGTCAGATCGGCTCGGGGCGACCTCCGTGCGTACGAGGAGCTCGTCGTGCGCCACCAGAGGCTCATTCTGAGGATCCTTTGGGCGAGGGGCGCGTGGTCACAGGAGGACGCCGAGGACCTCGCCCAAGAGACGTTCGTGCGGGCGTGGGAACGCCTCGGCACCTACGACTCGTCCCGTCCATTCAAGTCCTGGATCGCGCGGATCGCCGGGAACCTGGCGATCGATCGTCATCGGGCCGACTCCCGTCGGCCACGGACCACCGATCTCGACGAAGTCGGAGCCACGTTGACGACCGGGGGTCCCGGTCCGGCGGCCATCGCGATCGAGAACGAGCGACAGCGAGAGCTACTCAGCCGCCTCCGAGAACTGCCGGAACACTACCGCCAAGTGATCGTGTTGCGGTTTCTCGAGGACCTGAGCTACGAGGAGATCGCCGAACTGCTCGATCTACCCATGGGCTCAGTGAAGACCCGAATCTTCAGGGGGCGAGAGATGCTGAAACGGCGCCTGCGCCCAGACACAGTGGAGGGAGAAGGGTGATGACCGAATCCCACGCCGGCGCGGAAGACCTCTTCCTCTTCTCCGAAGGCCTACTCGACGACGGACCACATCGACTGGTCGCGGCTCATCTGAGCACGTGTGCGATATGCGCCGAACGGTACCGAAGAGAGGCGGAACTCACCGTTTCCCTGAAGTCGCTGCCGGCCCCCACGTCCGCGCCCGGCCTGGTCGCCGACGTCACGCGGGCGATCAGGCGTCAGGGAGCGCTCCGCGCATCTCCGTGGTGGTGGCTGGTGGGCGCCTGCCTCCTGGTCTTGTCGGGAGCACAGTGGCTCGTGGCGTCCGACCTCACCGTGGCGGGAGCGGGAGCCGCCTTCGTCCACGCGGGGCGGGATCTGACGGTCACCGCACTCAGCGTGGTCCAGGCGCTCGCCGACCCGCAGACCTGGCTCCACGTGGCGGAGGCGGCCGCGGTGGCGCTCGATACGACGAGCACGTCCACCCTCTTGTTGATGGGCTGGTTCTTCGCGGCCGCCCTGGTCGCTGTGGCGGCCAACGCGCTGTTGTGGTCGATGGCCCGGCGTGTGTTGGCGATCAGATGAAGAGCGACGGAATGAACGGCGACGATGCTCACGAAGTCGCCTTGGCGAAGCTACTGATCGCTCCCCGGAGGAGGCGAACGATGACACGAACTCGAATCATGTTGGGCTCATCCCGAAGAACGACCTCCGGCCCGAGCGTGCTACGAGGCAGGCTCGCGCGCATCGCGAGTGCGCTCGCGCTGGCCGTCGTCCTCACCCTGGCGTGTTTCGCGGCGGGCTCGGTCGACACCGCCTATGCCGACACTGTGTTCCGCCTGAACGGTGACATATACGTCGATCCCGACCAGGTAGTCGACACCGCCTCCACGCTGAACGGAGACATCGTCATCGAGGGACACGTGCTCGACACCGCCTTCGCGGCGAACGGCGATATCGAGGTGAGGTCGGGGGGGCGGGTCGACGGAGACGCGGTCAGCCTCACGGGCCACGTGCTGGTGGAAGAGGGCGGCGTCGTGGGGGGCGAGATAGTAGAACTCGGTGGAACCCAGATAACCTCGGGAAGCAGCGACTCGCCCGCAGCCGAGTCCCCAGGGGGGCAGCCGGTACGAGCCGTCGACAAGGGCGGCGCGTTCGGCCGGTTCTTCTTCCTGCTGGGCTCCTTGGGGCTCGGGCTACTGCTCATCATGATCGCGGGAACGAGTCTGCGGGGTGTGGGGCAGGAACTCGAGGCGCGCCCCGGGCGCAGCGCTCTTGTGAGCCTTGGGGCGTCGCTGGGTCTGCCGATCCTCTGGGTGATCCTCCTGATCTCGGTCGTGGGCATTCCCGTCGCCCTGCTCATGATCCCTGTGGTCCCACTTGTGTCGATGTTCGGCCTCTACGCGATCGCCCTCGTGGTGGGTGAGCGTCTGCTCATACTTGTGGGCCGCGAGAGCGCCGGGCCGGCGTGGGCGATGCTGGCGGGGGTCGCACTGCTTGCCGTCGTCAGTTTCGTACCGATCCTGGGCGCACTCATCCTGATGACGGGTTCGTTCCTCGGATTGGGCGCCACGCTGGCCCGCATCTGGGATGTCTACCAGACCCGCCGCATGATCAAGAGCGCCGCGTATCTGGGTGGGGCGCAACCGACAGTGACCCCGCGAGCCCCCGCGCCGTACGCGCCGGAAGCACCGCCGGATCCGCAGGATCCGCAGGCTCCGCAGGCCGCCGCGACCCACGCGCCGGAAGCACCGCAGGCCCCTGAGCCCGCGGCGCCGTCCGCACCACCCGTGGTCGCGGAAGCACCCGAAACGCCCGGCCGGCCCGAGGGCGGCCCGCGGTTCCACATCTGATCGGGAACCGGTTGCGGACCGCGCCCCGCGCAGCCACGCAGATAGGGACGACCCGACGGCTACACCGTCGCCGGGTCGTCTGTTCGCGCAGGGATCAGGCGAAAGCCCGCAACGCCATCATGAGCAGAGACCCGGCGACGACAGTGAGGATCAAGCTACGACTCCACGCGGCGATGAGCACAGTGGGCAGCGTGACCAAGAGACCCTGGTTCGACAGGGAGATGTCCAGAACGCCTTCGGGAGCAAGTACGAGGGGAGCGACGAAGGCGGCGAGCACGGCGACCGGCACGGCCTCAAGGAAGCGCAGCACCCGCGGTGGCAACGTGCGGTGGGCCAAGACGAACAGGGGGACCAGTCGAGAGAAGTACGTGACCGCACCCATGGCGACGAAGGCAGCGAGCAGTCTCATCGCCGCTCCGCCCAAACGAGACCGACTCCGCCGGCCACGACCGTCGCCAGGATGATGCCGAGCAGGCCGGCTCCGAGCAGGTGCAGTCCCAGCGAGATCACCCCGGCGATACCCGCCACGATCACTCCGCCGGACCCGCGCATCTGAAGCATGAGCAGGCCGATGAACATCGCGATGAGAGCATAGTCGAGTCCAAGTGCCAGAGGGTCTCCCACGAAACCGCCCAAGACCCCGCCCACGGCGGAACTCACGACCCAGGCGACCTGAAGCACTCCGTTGAGCCCCGCTACGAAAGGGAACGGGAGGCGCGTGTCCCGCGAAGCGGAGGCTCGGGCGGCCATGACGAAGCTCTCATCGGTGAGTTCGGCGGCAACCCAGGCCAGCCGCCCCCGACTCATGCGCTCGAGCCGCGGCGAGAGCGCCAGAGAGTAGAGAAGATGGCGCACGTTCACCAGGAACGTGGTGGCCACGAGCGCCGCGACGGAGGCTCCCTGGGAGATCAGCGACACGGCGATGAACTGCGCCGACCCGGCGTACACGAGCACCGACATGGAGACGACCGCCCAGAGCGGGAGGCCGGCGGCTGTGCCAACCACCCCGTAGGCGAACCCGATGGGCAGATAGCCGAGCACGACGGGCACGGCCTCGCGCGCTCCATCGCGCAGGCCGAGAGCCTCGGTGCTCGCTGTAGTCTCTTCCTGTTTAGACATGGCCGACCGATGGTAGCATCAGTCCTACCACTTGACCGACCGGCCTCCACTACGCTCGTCAAGCAAGACCCACCTGCTGCCGATACCGGGAAGAGCGCGTCCTCGGCCTCATGGCTGCGGGCGCTTCCGTTCACGAAGCAGGCCCCGTTCACCAACAGATGATGTCGCACGTCGCGACGTTGCCGCGACCGACGCACACGCCATGCGCGTCACCGGGAGGACTCGTGTATCAGCCGGACGTCGGCAGGTTGCTTCATATGATGATCGAGAACGGCGGATCCGACCTTCACATCAAGGTGGGAAGCGCCCCCTGCATCCGACTGAACGGTGAGTTGGAGCGTGTCGACGGCACGGAGATGCTCCGGCCCGACGACACGCAGGAGATGCTCATGGGCCTCATGAGCACCGCACAGCGCAAGGAGTTCGAGGAGGAGCACGAACTCGATTTCGCGTACGCGATCCCCGGCCTTTCGCGCTTCCGCGTGAACGCGTTCTTCCAGCGCGGCTCGATAGGCGGGGTCTTCCGCACCATCCCGATAAGGATACCAACCGTGGAGGAGCTCGGGCTGCCTCCGATCGTGATCGATCTAGCCATGCGTCCCCGCGGCCTCGTCCTCGTGACTGGACCGACCGGGTCGGGCAAGTCGACAACGCTGGCCGCCATGGTCGATCACATCAACAAGCACAAGAAGGCGCACATCATGACCATAGAGGACCCGATCGAGTTCCTGCATCGAGATCAACTCTGCGTGGTCAATCAGCGGGAAGTGGGAGCGGACACGAAGGGCTTCAACCAGGCCCTCAAGCGGGTGCTACGCCAGGATCCCGACGTGATCCTCGTGGGCGAGCTTCGTGACCTCGAGACGATATCGGCCGCGTGCACCGCCGCGGAAACCGGGCATCTCGTGTTCGGTACGCTACACACCACCTCGGCTCCCTCGACGATCGACCGCATGATCGACGTATTCCCACCCCACCAGCAAGAGCAGATCCGCATGCAGCTCTCCATCACCCTGCAGGGCGTGATCTCTCAGACGTTGCTCCCCAAGATCGGTGGGGGGCGTGTGGCCGCCCACGAGGTGATGGTCTGTCTCACGTCGATCTCGAACCTCATCCGCGAAGCGAAGACCCACCAGATGGTCAACATCATCCAGTCCGGCTCTCGCCACGGCATGCACACGCTGGATCAGCGACTGGCCGAACTGGTGCGTGAAGGCAAGGTCACGTATGAGGAGGCCGAGAGCAAGGCACAAGACCAGGCCGGCTTCGAGGCCCAGTGCGGTCAGTTCAAGGGCCGACGCCAGGCCCCGGCACAGAATCCGTGGGCGCAGGCGGATGGAGCACGCCCGGTGGCCGTACCTCCCGGTCAGGGCGGCCCTCAGCAGCAACCCCGGCCCGCGGTGCCACCGAACGGAGGGCAGCAACCCCGGCCCGCGGTGCCACAGCAGGGTATGCAGCGACCTCCGGCGCCCCCCGGCGCCGCGGCCCCGATACCGGGGGGTCTACCTCCCGACCGCTGAGCCGCGCTGTGGGCTAGGGAACGAGCAGTACGGGGATGGACAGGCCGTGCGTGACACGGTCGCTCACACTGCCGAGCAGAAGCCCTTTGAGCTCGCCCAGCCCGCGCTTGCCCATGACCACCACGTCGGCGCCGGTCCCTTCGGCCTGACGGACGATGACCTCGGCCGCCACACCCACTTCCACCTTGGTCTCGGCGCCGATCTCGGCGCCGGCCAAGAGGTGGAGCGAAGACGCCAGAGCCTCGCGACCGATGCTCTCCACGTACTCCTCCACGACGCTGTCGCCCAACCCAGCCACCATGACCAGAGCCTGGGGCACGGACACGACGGTGAGCAGGACGACTTCGGAGTCGAAGCGATGCGCCAGCTCCGCGGCCACCCGCACCGCTCTCAAGGCATGCTCGGAACCGTCCACGGGCACCAGGATGCGGCGGAACATGGCCCCTCCTTCGTACACGGCGGATCACAGCACGATAGTGCTCGAACAAGTGGAGGATACCGGGATCGAACCGGCGACCTCCGCCTTGCAAAGGCGGCGCTCTCCCAGCTGAGCTAATCCCCCACGGTGCTTCCGTGAACATTCTAACTCAGGTTCAGGCTCAAGAATGCCGAATGAATATGACAATGCGCACACGGTTGGAGAGCGGCAGTGAAACATGCCCGCCCCGAGGCGGGTCGCCGCATGCCGCCCCAGCCCGCTTGTCGGGTCGCGATTCCTCAGGCGCGAGCCAAGACCGTCGCCCATGAACCGCATGATCCCCCACTTTCGCGACATGCGGATTGCGAACAAGATCCTCCTCCCGCTCCTGCTCGTGGTGCTCGCGCTGATCGCGGTGGTCGCGCCTCTCGCTTCGGGCTACATCGGCGACCGGATAGAGAGTTCTGCCGCGGACAGCCTCCGCGACAACCAGCGGGCGGTCGACCTCATGATCCGCGCCTGGGAGACCGACCTTGAGTCTACCGTCGCGCAGCTCGCCGACGAGGCGGCGGCGATGAGCCACGATTCGGCCGATCACATGCGGCCTGCCCTCCGCGCCGACATCGATAGGGGCAGACTGGACTACGCGTCGCTTGTCTACGCCGAGGGCGCCGTTGTCCAGGAAGGCCTGCAGCCGAGCGCGCAGGTCTCGACCGCTGACACGGGTTTCGTGCGCGTGCAACAGGACTGGGCGCTTCAGACCTCGACGGTCGGTGTTCGCCTCGACGGGTCCGAGATCAAGGCTGCGGGTGGCCGCCTGCTCAACAAGGGGCTCCTCACCGTCCTACGTGAACTCGCCGGGAAAGAGATGTTGGTCGCTCTGTCGGTAGGGAGCGAGGTCGTGGGCGCTTCCGCGGGGCATGACGTGATCATGGAGTGCAACTCATGCCACGCGTCCCTCGGTATGGCGGTGGGTTCGGCGGTCACCTCCCACCCGAGCATGACGCGGGCCGACATGTTGGGGACGCCGTACCTCCTGCAGCACTCACCCTTCAGGATCCGGGGGCAGGTGGAGGGCGTGTACACCGTCATGCTGCCCTTGGACGGAGTCATCGCCGCGCAGAGAGACACCAGGAACATGGTGTTTGCCGCGGGCGCTCTGCTCTTCGCCATCGTGCTCGGCCTGGGGGCGCTCATCAGCCGCAGCATCACCCGGCCGCTCGAGCGCCTGGCCCAGGCGAGCGAGGACATCGCGGCAGGGAACCTCGGCGCACGGATCGAGGCCCACGGCAACGACGAGGTGGGCGTGCTGGCGAAGTCGATGTCCACCATGACCGGGAGCCTCGCGGGGCAACTACAGGAACTCGGGCTCCTGCACCAAGTGAGCCTGGCCACGAACAGCTCCCTCGAGCTCGAGTACGTGCTCGAGACGTTGCTCGACAGCGCCGTCAAAGTGCTGCAGGCGGACTCGGGTTCGATCATGCTGCTCGACGAGAGTAGGCAGCGCCTCGAGGTCAAGGCAGCCCGAGGCAAGGACACCGGTAGTCTCGTCTACCAGAGCGGCTCCGTGTTGGAGGGCCCGGCCGGGTGGGTGGTGCGCAACCGCCGCGCCCTCCTCCTCCCCGACGACCTTCACGACAGCCGCGATGAGGGTCTCGTCAACCTCCTGCGCCCCGATATCGCCAGCAGTGTGAGCGTGCCCATCGAAACGCGCGACGCGGTCCTGGGAGTGCTCAATCTCAACACGCTCACATCCGACCATCGGTTCGACCGGCACACCCTGACCTTCGCCACCACGCTGGCGAACCACACCGCCGTGGCCATCGACAAGGCCCGGCATCACAGGCAGGTCAATCAACTCTACTCGGGGCTCGTGCGGGCCCTCTCCGGCGCCATCGACGCCAAGGACCGGTACACGCACGGCCACTCGGAGATGGTCTCGAGATACGCGCTGCTGCTCGGCGAGAGGATCGGGTTTGACAGCGACGAGCTGAAGGGCTTGGAGACGGCCGCCTACCTGCACGACATCGGTAAGATCGGAGTACGCGACGCGGTGCTCACCAAGCCCGCCATGCTCACTCCGGTGGAGCGGCAGGTTGTTGAGACCCACTCGCTGGTGGGATCGCAGATCTTGGAGAAGATCGTATTCCCATGGCCCGTCGTCGAGGCGGTGCGGCACCACCACGAGCGCTGGGACGGAGCCGGTTACCCGGATCGCCTCTCCGGCGAAGACATCCCCCTGCACGCCCGCATTCTCGCGGTAGCCGACTCCTTCGACGCGATGACGTCGCACCGTCCCTACCGGCCCGCACGCAGCGCACATGAGGCCCTGGGCGAAGTCACCCTCTGCGCGGGCACGCAGTTCGATCCCGACGTTGTCGCCGTGTTCCTCGAGCGCTCCGATGACGTGGAGGACACACTCGTTGCCTCGAGGCTGGCACTCCCCGTCACACACGGTCCGCAGACTGGAAGCGCGCACGTGCATTGATTCTCCCGGACGGGGGGAGTGGGCCTGCGTGGAGTCGAACCACGGACCTCATCCTTATCAGGGATGCGCTCTAACCAACTGAGCTACAGGCCCCCCGGGAGCGGAGAAGTAGTTTACCGGCATTCGTGCCCATGTCAAGCGTGCGACAGGGCCCGAACACACGACTCACGCGACGGCCGTCGCACCCTCCCCCACCCAGAACGCGACCCTCCCCGACGTAGAACATGACAGCCTTGGGTAGAAGCGGAGCCGGGGGTAAGCTAACCTAGAAGCAGTCGGACGCGCCACGGGGGTCTGATGGACGGCTTCGAGAAGATGGTCGTATATGGCGTCAGCTTCGACGTCGCAAGCAAGCAGCCGATCGTGCTGCTCAAGTCGGAGCGCGCAAACCGCTTCCTGCCCATCTGGATAGGACACCCCGAAGCGGCCGCTATCCTCATGAGGCTCCAAGAAGCCGAGCTCCCGCGCCCGATGACGCACGACCTTTTCACCAACGTGCTGGGCTCACTGGCCACGTCGCTGGAGCACGTGCTCGTGACCGAGTTGCGCGACAACACGTTCTACGCGGTGCTGCACTTGCAGAGCGGCGAGACCGAGATCGACGTCGACTCCCGCCCTTCAGACGCCATCGCCTTGGCGGTGCGCACCAACGCCCCCATCTTCGCGTCGCTCGAACTCCTCGACACCAATGGGGTGGAATTCGACCAAGAGCCCGAGGACATCGAGGAAGTGGTCACGGAGTTCAAGGACTTCCTCGATTCGGTGACGCCCGACGACTTCTAGACTGTGCGGCCCGCATCGCAGCCCGCGGCCGTGTGCGCGCGGCCCGGCAGACCGTCGGCCGGCGGCTTGGAAACCCCCGGCGCCGCCTACTTGAGAGAGAGCTCGGCGGCCTCGCGCTTGGCGACCTCTATGATCACGCCGAAGATCTCCCGCAACCCCTCGTTGCTGAGCGGGCCCCTGTTCGAGCGGACGAGGTAGGTGAGCACCCAGTCCTCCTGCTTCGGGTCGTGGAACTCGATGCCGTGGCCTTCCTTGTGCCGCTTCAGCTTCTCTACAAGCTGGATGCGCTTGTTGAGAGCCTCCACGATCTTGAGATCGTTGTCTGAGATCTGCTCCCGGTACATGCTGATCACCGGGTCGGTCGCGGATGCGCTCACTCTTCGTTCCTCCGTGTGATGGGGCAGAGCCATTCGGGTAGGCCTCGCCGACGAGGCCACAAAGCCTACCACGGGAACGGCGACGGAGCACGACGACCCGGTTGCGAGGCTCCGGCCGGAAACGCGCCCATGTTATAGTCGGTCGTGTACCGTCGCGAGGAGGACCACACACCGACAGGGGCGCTGCCCAAGGCCAGGTTGGCCGGGGGGCTCACGTCCTGGCTGGAGGACCGATCCGATGTGTGAGGCTCACGCATACCTGGTCACGGAACAGGGCCAGGAGAAGATCATGGAGAACGTTGTGCGCATCAGCTACGACGACGCCGGCGGCTTGGTCTTGGCCGACCTCTTCGGCGACGAGATGCGACTCGAAGCGCGCATCCGCGAGATCGCGCTGATCGAGCACAAGATCTACCTGGAGAAGTAGATCGGGGCGGCGAGAAGCAGGCGCGGGGCGGCGACTCCGCCGGAGCCTAGTGCGAATCGCGATAGCGTCCGCAGGCCGCCACGAACCGCCGGGTGCTCTGCGGCACCGACGCGAGGTGCACGAGCACCCGCGAGCACAGCAGGTTGAGGACGGCGGCACCCTCCGAGAGTGGTGCGTCCCACTCGGCCGCCGACACCTCGAACGGATAGCTCCGACTCGCGGGCGCCTCCATGATCTCGGCGTCTGTAGCCAGCCACCCCAAGAGTCGTTCGCCCTCGGCGAACAGGAGGCAGTCCCGCTTGACCTCGATGTCCAGGTAGCTCGGCTCTTCCGGCTCACCTACCACTTCGGCTTCGGCCGGCAGGAGTCCCGCCAGCTCGAACGACCGACCTCGATCATCGTGCACTCGGCGCATCGCGTACAGCATGCCTCCGCCGAGCGCGAGCAAGGGCATGCCTTCGGACGCCCGCACCCTGATGTCTCTCATGAGCGAGTAGTTGCCGGCGAACTCCGGTAGCGCGTCCGCCCAGAGGTGGCCCGCTATGATCACCCCGGCCGCATCTTCGGGCAGGCGCTGGTCGTGTGCTAGATCGAGCCTCGTGACGCGGGAACCCGCCAGACGCAGTAACTCGATGGAGTCACGACTCCAGGGAGTGAACCCCCACCCGCCGGCCACGAGCACGAGAGGCCCGTCGGGGGACTGACGATCGCCGGAGCCGATCGCCGCGCTGGCGAGGAACCCCCGTTGGCCGGCGAGACCCTCGAGCCCGGGCGAGTCTACCTGGCGGTGCACTGCCTCGACGAACTCGGATCCCAAGGGGACGCCCCACGGTCCCGGTGCGATGGTATCCCAGCCTGGACCGTCGCCGTCGTAGATGCAACCAACCACCGGCATGTTCGATCCGACGAGCGCCTTCCGCATTACTTCCCGATGACGCTGGTCTCGCACGCCGGTGAGCAGCAGGCCGGCGAGGCCGTGTGCGCCGAGTCGAGTGCGGAAACCTTCAACAAGACCTCCGAGGCCCGCCCCCCAGCCGCGACAGTCGACCACGAGCACGATCGGGCAGTCCAGCGCCCGGGCGACGTCGGCCGGTGTCCACCCCCGGTCGTCCACGGTATCGAGCACCCCGCGTTCCGCTGCAAGCAGGGAGAGGTCGGCTCCGCGGACGATGGCCTCGTAGAGTTCCACCATCTGTGCCCCGTCGTAGAGGCCAGGGTCGAGGAACGACGCGCCTTCCCATCTGTCCCACACGCCGGCGGGGCAGGTGGCTCCGATGGTGTGGTAGCGTACGTTGCGCTTCTGCTTCCCCACGATCTCGGCGAGTGAGGCGGCGATCGCCATCGCCGCGCCGGTGCGGTGAGTGGGGGCGAGCAAGATCCGTGATGCTGACAAGTGACTCCGCTCCTCGTCGGGACGACCCAAATCCTACACCAACAGGGCTCAGGTGCCGAATAGAGGATATGTGGCGCTGATGGATAGGACACGTGGCGACTACTGGAGGCTCGGCGACCTGTTGATCGCCCGCTCGATCCTGAGCGGAGTGATTGCGATCGGCGCGATTCTCTTCGCGCAATCTCGCGCGGGCGAGGGCTTCAGTTGGTGGATCTCGCTGCCCCTCGTCCTCGTGGCCCTCAGCAACATACCTTTCTTCATCTTCTCTTCGCGCGGCAACCCCCGCTCGGTGTCATGGGCGATGGTCTTCGTCGACGCCTTCCTTATCACGTACCTGGTTCACAACACGTCAGGAGCCCAGAGCGCCGTCTCGGTGTTCTACCTGTGGCCCATCATCAGCGCGAGCCTCTTGCTGGGGGCCCGAGCCAGCTATCTCACCGCCGGGCTCACGGTCGCCCTCTACATAGGTCTGGCCGTCGCCGAAGCCGGCGGGTGGGAGCCGAGGAACCTGCTGGAGAGCCGCGGTCTAAGCGCTGTCGAGGGCATAGACGCGGTGCTCGTGCGAGTGAGCGCCTTCATGCTCATCGCCCTGCTGTCGGGGATGCTGTCGAACGCGCTACTGAGTTCGAACGCCCAACTCGCTCTGGCCAAGACCGATCTCGAGCGCGAACTGCGCCGCGTGCAGCAGGCGAACCGCCGCCTCACCCTCCTCGACGAGGTGAGCCGTATCCTGGGACGCATCCAGGAGCTCGAGATGCTCTTGCCGAGAGCGCTCGGTCGTGTTGCCACGTTCATGAGTGTGGACGCGGGCATGATCGTGCTTTTCTCGAGAGACGACGGGGCGGGGCGGATCGTGGCGCGCCAGTCTCTGGAAGACCGGCAGGCTCAGGCCTTCCTCGCCGATGGGCTTCCTCTGCTGCTCGACCCCGCCAGGGGACCCATGGTGGGTAGCGAAGAGTCGGGAAGCCGCGGTACTGCCGCCTTGAGAGCGATCGCGGGCGACGGCTTTGAGGACTTCTTGGCAGCCCCGCTCCGCATCGGCTCGGAGTATCTGGGCAACCTGTACCTCTTCACCAACGACCGCAGCCCTTTCAAGCGCGGCGACCTCGTGCTGATGGAGAGCCTGTGCTCTCAGCTCGCCATCGCCATCAAGAACGTCGCCTTCACTCAGGAGCTGAAGGAGGCGAACGAAGAGCTGGTGAACGTCGACCAGCTCAAGAGCGACTTTCTGGCCACGATGAGCCACGAATTCCGCACTCCCCTCACCTCGATCATCGGCTACTCCGACATGCTGCTCTCGGGCATGACCGGGGAGATATCCGACAAGCAGCGCAGCTTCCTCCGAAGCATCCTCAACAGCGGGGAAGCCTTGCTCAATCTGATCAACGACATCCTCGACCTCACGAAGATCGAAGCGGGCAAGCTCGAACTCAACTTGGAGCCGGTGGAACTCAGAGACGCATTGATCTCGGTGCTCTCGGTGGTGAGGCCTCGCGCCAAGGAGAAGGAGCTTCAGATAAGCACCTTCCTCCCCACCGACCTGCCCGCGCTCTGGGCCGACTCCTCGAAGCTCAGCCAGATCCTGCTCAACCTGCTCAGCAACGCCATCAAGTACACGCCGGAAACCGGTCGTATCGGGATCGAAGGTCGACCGACCGCCGACGGCATGGTCGAGATCCGCGTCAACGACACCGGCATCGGGATCGCCGCAGAAGACCAGGTGCGCGTCTTCGACCGCTTCACCCAGATCGACAGCTCCAGCACCCGCCAGCAGGGGGGCACGGGGCTCGGTCTGGCCATCACGCGCGACCTCATCCAACTCCATGGTGGTCGAATCACGGTACAATCCAGCGTGGGAAAGGGTTCGAGTTTCGTGTTCAGCATCCCGCAAGCCGGCACGCAGAGAGAAAGCCGTGCCCGCCCCAGGCTAGGATAGGAGGCGCAGAATGGCCCGAATCGTCGTGGCGGACGACGACCCCGATATCCTCAACATCGTGTCGTTGTCCTTGGAAGCGATGGGGCATGAGGTGACGCGGGCCACGAACGGCCGCGAGGCCGTGACCCTAGTGCAACAGACCATGCCCGACCTCGTGGTCATGGATCTCATGATGCCCGAACTCAACGGGTATGAGGCCACGGCTGAGCTGAAGGCCAACGAGGCCACCGCCTCCATCCCGGTGCTGGCGCTCACCGCCAAGGCGATGCGCGGCGACGAGGAGAAGGGTCGCCAGGCAGGAGTGGATGCCTACGTGACGAAGCCCTTCCGCATCTCACAGGTCATCGAGGTTGTGGAACAGCTCCTCTGACAGGAACTCCTCTGACAGGAACTCCTCTGACAGGAACTCCTCTGACAGGAACTCCTCTGCCCTGGGGGGTAGCTCAGCGATTCCTGCTGATAAGGACGAGCCGAGCGAGTTGAACGATCGCCATCAACGCGGCCGCCACGTAGGTGAGACCGGCGGCTCTCAGAACCTTGCGGGCCCCGTCGACCTCTCCCGAGACCAGGATACCGCGAGCGCTCAGCAGATCCAGCGCGCGGCGCGACGCGTCAAACTCTACCGGAAGGGTAACAAGGGTGAAGAGCACGGCCGCGGCGAACAGCACGATGCCGAGATTCATGAGGACGGGGTTGCCCCCGATGAAGAGGCCTACGACGAAAAGACCTATGCCCAGGTTACTGCCCAGGGACGCTACGGGCACCAGAGTGGAACGCACCCGCATGGGAGCGTATCCTTGGGCATCCTGCAGAGCGTGGCCCACCTCGTGAGCCGCCACACCCAGCGCGGCCAACGAATCCTTGTGCGCCACGTCGGGGCTCAACCGGAGCACCTTAGAGCGAGGATCGTAGTGGTCGGAGAGCTTCCCCTGACTCAGCTCGATAGACACATGGCCCAGGCCGCCTTCGTCCAGGAGCCGTCGCGCGCCTTCGGCGCCGGTGAGACCCCGCCCGGACCGGACCTGGCTGTAGCGCTTGAACGTGGAACTCACTTTGAATTGCGCATAGAGCGTAAGGGCGAACGCCGGGAGCAACAAGGCCAGCGTCCAATCCCAGATGGGGAGCACGGTAGCTTCTCCTTCTTGCCCGCGGACATGTCGTGGGGTTCATGCGCAGGCAGACTCGTGCCGATAGGAATGCCGACAGATTATACCAAAGGCGACAAGGACTCGAAGCACACATGGAACCCTCCGCCGCACTCCGCCCGACTACTCTGCGCTCCAAAGAAAAGCCGGTGGCCCGCGTGAAGCCTCCACGTTCGGCCAACGGTTCCCGCAAGCTCGGGGACATCCTGGTTGAGATGCGGTACGTCAACGCCGATCAACTCGACCGAGCCCTGAGCTACCAGAAGGAGAACGGGGCGCGACTCGGCGAGGCCCTCGTCAAGTTGGGCTACATCACAGAGGACCACTTGGCCGAAGCCATCGCTTCGCAGAAACGCCTTCCCGTGATCCCCCTGGGCGAAATCCTGCCCAACCCACGGGCGACGGCGCTCCTCTCAGAGAAGTTCGTGCGCTCACGCCAGGTGCTTCCCATCGACTTCGATCGCGATGCGCTGGTCGTGGCGATGGTGAACCCGCTCGATGTGGTCACCCTCGACGACGTACGGGTCATCACCGGCTACGAGATCGTACCCGCGGTGGTCACGGCGACCGCATTCACCGACACCGTGGAATACCTGTATTCCGGTCGTGGCTCGCTGGGTTCGGCGCCCGAGGACAGAGGCGCCACCGCCGTAGACATCGCGGAAGACCGGCGGGTGGCCGAAGACGTCTCGGTGGTCACCTTGGTGGACGACATCCTGGACACGGCGCTGAAGCGCCGCGCGTCCGACGTACACTTCGAACCCCAGCTGTACGAGATGCCTGTGCGTATGCGCATCGACGGCGTATTGCACCATGTCACGGAGATCCCGAACCACCTCAAGGGTGGGGTCCTCTCCCGCATCAAGATCATGGGCGACATGGACATCGCCGAGAAACGCCTTCCCCAGGACGGACGAGCCACCTACCGCTCCGACGAGCAGACCGTCGATCTTCGTATCGCCAGCATCCCCACGGTCTACGGTGAGAACATCACCATCAGGCTCCTGGACGAGACGATGTTCGAGATCACGCTGGAGGAGTTGGGCTTGGGCGAGGCCGAACTCGTGGTGTTCAGGCGCGCCCTCAACCGACCGTACGGACAGATCCTCATCACTGGACCCACGGGCTCGGGCAAGTCGACCACCCTCTACTCGGCCCTCGCCGAGATCAACTCGCCCACCGTCAAGATCTACACCGTGGAAGACCCCGTCGAGCGCAAGATGCCGGGCATCCTCCAAAGCCAGATCAAGTCGAGCATCGGCCTGACCTTCGCCGCCGCGCTCCGCTCCCTCGTACGGAGCGATCCCGACGTGATCATGGTGGGCGAGATCCGCGACCTCGAGACGGCCACCATCGCCACCGAAGCCGCCCTGACGGGACACCTCGTCATGTCGACCCTCCACACGAACGACGCGGCCTCCACGATCACCCGTTTGGTCGAGATGAGGGTGCCCCCGTTCCTGATCGCCTCCGCGCTCGAATGCGTGGTCGCTCAGAGGCTCGCGCGCAAACTCTGCCCGCACTGCAAAAGGGAAGTGACGCTCGTGCCGGCCGGTATGACCGCGATGGAGTTCGACCTCTTCGGAGACACGCCGGTCGCGGTCGCCAAGGCCGTGGGGTGCCGCCGATGCTACGGCACGGGCTACAGCGGACGCGTCGGCCTGTACGAGGTACTCCCGGTGACGAAGGAGCTCAAGTCCATGATCAGCGACGCGGCAGATACCGACGCTATCCGCGACTATGCCATCCAAGAGGGCATGGCCACACTCCGGCAGGACGGCAAGCGCAAGATCCTCCGAAAACTGACCACCGTCGACGAGGTGCAGCGGGTCACCATGTGATCGACTGAACCTCCCGCTTCGGTTTGCCCCGCCACGTCGCCCGGGTAGTCTCGCACGGACACGAGAAAACCTTGACGACAAGGAGAGTGGGGTATGCATCGCAAGCACGTATGGTCGCTTCTGCTCGCCCTCGCGATCACGACGGCTCTTGTAATCGGAGTCGCCGGATGTGGCGGCGAGACCACGACGACAACCGCGGCACCCACCGAGACCACGGCCGCACCCAGCGGTGTCGATGCGGCGCCGATCTACGCCGCCAAGTGCGCCGGCTGTCACGGTGCCGGTGGCGAGGGTGGCGCTGGGCCCGACCTCCGCGCGCTGACCGACGCCGCCGCGGTCGAGGCTCAGGTGACGACGGGCGGGGGCGCCATGCCTGCGTTCGGCGACACGCTCTCGGCCGAAGACATCACCGCTTTGGGCACGTTCGTGATCGATCTCGAGTAGGGTGGGAGGGGCGATCGCGAACCCCGCGGTCGCCGTGAGATGACGCTCACCCGGTCGCCGGCGGCTGCGTGCCGCCGGCGACCGGATCACATGTCGTCGATCTCGAGTTGCTCCGTGCCGTTCGGCATGTTCTCGGTGACCACACGGGCCATGCTCGCCACGCGGTCCTTCCCACGCAGGTTCATCACGCGCACGCCCATGGTGTTGCGGCCGGTCGGGCGGATGTTCTCGACGGGCATGCGGATCATCTGACCCTCGGTGCTTATGAGCATGATCTCGTGGTTGTCGCGCACTGACGCTACAGCCACCAAGTCGCCGCGATCGGAAGAGTCTTTGATCGTGATGACGCCCTGACCGCCGCGCTTCTGCGTGGGGTAGGCCGAGATGGGAGTGCGCTTGCCGTATCCTCCCGTGGTGACGCAGAAGAGATCGGCGTCGTCGCTGGCGGTCGCCATGCCGATCACGCGATGGCCCGAGCCGAGCCGCATGCCGGTGACACCCATGGTGTTGCGACCGGTCGGCCGCGCGTCGGACTCGTGGAAGCGGATACTCTTGCCCTCCGACGAGACCAGGATCAGGTCGTCGTCACCGTTGGTGTGCCGCACGGATACCAGTGCGTCGTCGTCGGCCAGATTGATGGCGATGATGCCGTCGGCTTTCAGCGGGGTGTTGTAGTCGCGGAAGCGTGTCTTCTTGACGATACCGCTCTGAGTGGCGAACACCAGGTATTCGGCGTCGGTGAAGTCCTTGGTCGCGATGACCGCCTTGATCTCCTCGTCCTGCTGCAGCGGAAGCAGGTTCACGATCGCACGCCCTTTGGCCTGCCGTGAGCCGAGGGGCAGCTCATGCACCTTCAAGCGATAGATCTTGCCCCGGGAGCTGATGAACAGCAGGAAGTGGTGCGTGCTGGTGATGAAGAGGTGCTCGAGGTAGTCGCCGTCTTTCGTGTCCATGCCGATGACGCCCACTCCGCCGCGGTGTTGGGTACGGTAGGTGGACACCGGCAGCCGCTTCACGTAACCCGACTTGGTGAGAGAGATCACCATCTCCTCGACGGCGATCATGTCCTCGATGTCTATCTCGTCCTCGGAGGGCGCGAGCTCCGTGCGGCGGTCGTCGGCGTACATGGCGCGCACCTCGAGGAGCTCTTCCTTCATCAGGTCGAACACCAGCTGTTCATCGGCCAGGATGGCCTCGAGCCCCTGTATGCGCTCGAGCAGGTCGGTGTGCTCCTCTTCGATCTTGTGGCGCTCGAGGGCGGTCAGATTGCGCAGACGCAGATCGACGATCGCCTGCGCCTGCTCCTCGGACAGGCCGAAGGCCGCCATCAGGTTGACCCGCGCGGCCTCCGTGTCTTCGCTCGAGCGGATGAGGCGGATCACTTCGTCGAGGTTGGCGATCGCTATGAGCAGCCCCTCGAGGATGTGGGCCCGCTTGCGCGCCTTGGCCAACTCGAAGCGCGTGCGCCGGACGATGACGTTCTTCTGGTGGGCCACGTAGTGGCGGAGCAGGTCGCGCAGCGTCAGGGTGCGCGGCACCCCGTCGACCAGCGCAATGGTGTTCACGCCGAAGGTGCTCTGCATGGCTGTGTGCCGAAAGAGCTTGTTGAGCACCACCTTGGGGATGGCCTCGCGCTTCAACTCGATCACAATGCGCATGCCCGAGCGATCGGACTCGTCGCGGAGGTCGGAGATCTCCGAGATCTTCTTCTCGCGAACCAGCTCGGCGATCTTCTCGATCAGGAGCGCCTTGTTCACCTGGTACGGGATCTCGCTTACGATGATGGCCGTCTTGCCCTGCCTGAGCGGCTCGCTGTGGGCCTTCGCCCGCACGACCACCCGACCCCTGCCGGTCTCGTAGGCGTCGCGAATACCCGCCATGCCCATGATGATGCCGCCGGTGGGGAAGTCCGGACCCCGCAGGTGCCGCATCAGCTCGGAGGTCTCGATGGCCGGGTTGTCGATCATGGCGATGGTGGCGTCGATAGCCTCGCCCAGGTTGTGAGGCGGGATGTTCGTGGCCATGCCCACGGCGATGCCCGAGGAGCCGTTCACCAGGAGATTCGGGAAGCGCGCGGGCAGCACGCTCGGCTCCTCGCGGCTCTCGTCGTAGTTCGGTACCCAATCGACGGTGTCGGCGTCGATGTCGCGCATCATCTCGGTGGCGAGCTTCGAGAGACGGCACTCGGTGTAGCGCATGGCGGCGGCTGAGTCACCGTCGACACTGCCGAAGTTGCCGTGACCGTCGACCAGCAGGTAGCGGATAGAGAAGGTCTGCGCGAGACGGACCAATGTGTCGTAGATCGCCTGGTCGCCGTGGGGATGGAAGCTACCCATCACGTCACCCACGATGCGGGCGCACTTCCGATACGGCTTGGTGGGCTGCATGCCGGAGTCGTGCATGCCGTAGAGCACACGGCGGTGAACGGGCTTGAGCCCATCGCGCACGTCGGGTAGTGCCCTGCCCACGATCACGCTCATGGCGTAGTCGAGATACGAGGAGCGCATCTCCTCGGCGATCTCTATCTGCTCGATGCGTCCCTCGAACGTCTCTAGCATGGCCGCCTATCCCCGATCGATGCCGACTGAATGTCCGGCCACATGTCAGACATCGAGGTTGCGCACGTACTTCGCGTTGTCCTCAATGAACAGGCGACGCGGCTCCACCTTGTCGCCCATCAGCGTGGTGAAGATCTCGTCGGCAGTGGGGGCGTCGTCCACGGTCACCTGGAGCAGAGTGCGGGTGTTGGGGTTCATCGTGGTCTCCCAGAGCTGCTCGGGGTTCATCTCACCGAGTCCCTTGAAGCGCTGGATGGTGGCGCCGTTTCTGCCCACGCGGGAGAGCACCTGTTCGAGCTCCTGATCGTTGTAGGCGTAGAACTCCCGACGCTTGTGGCTCACCTTGTAGAGAGGAGGTTGCGCGATATACACGTAGCCGGCCTCGATGAGATCCACCATGTTCCGGAAGAAGAAGGTGAGGATCAGGGTGCGGATGTGCGCCCCGTCGACGTCGGCGTCGGTCATGATGATTATCTTGTGGTAGCGGGCGCCGGCGAGGTCGAACTCCTCGGCCAGCCCCGTGCCGATCGCCGTGATCATGGCCTGGATCTCGGTGTTCGAGAGGATCTTGTTGATGCGGGCCTTCTCGACGTTGATGATCTTCCCGCGCAGGGGGAGGATGGCCTGGAAGGCCCGATCGCGGGCCTGCTTGGCCGAGCCGCCGGCCGAATCGCCCTCGACGAGGTAGATCTCGCACGCCGAGGGGTCTTTGATCGAACAGTCCGCGAGCTTCCCGGGCAGCATGGTGTTCTCGAGCACGCTCTTCCGGCGGGTCAGATCCCGCGCTTTGCGGGCCGCCGCACGCGCCTGTGCCGCCGCCACGGTCTTCGCGACGATGCGCTTGGCCTCTGTGGGCTGCTCCTCGAGGAACTCGGCCAACTTCTGGTTCACGGCCGTCTCGACGAAGCCCTTCATCTCGGAGTTGCCGAGTTTCGTCTTGGTCTGGCCCTCGAACTGAGGATCCTTGAGCTTCACGCTCAAGATCGCCGCCAACCCCTCGCGCACGTCCTCGCCGCTGAGGTTGTCGTCTTTCTCCTTCAGCAGGCCCTTGGAGCGCGCGTAGTCGTTCACGGTGCGCGTGAGGGCTGCGCGGAAGCCCGAGAGATGGGTGCCCCCCTCGTGGGTGTTGATGTTGTTCGCGAACGTGAAGACGTTGTCGATGTAGCTGGCGTTCCACTGCATGGCCAGCTCCATCTGGTAGTCGCTCTCCGACGACTCGAGATAGACGATCTTCTGGTGGATGGGGTCCTTCGGGCCGTTGATGTGGCGCACGAAATCGACGATACCCCCGTCGTACTTGTACGTGACGGTGCGTACCGGCGACTCCCCGGGGGCGGAGTCGTCGGGAGACCCGCCCACACCGGCGGGCGGCTCGTACGCAGGCAGGGCCTTCCGCCCGTCGGCCCCTACCGACGGTTGGTCCGCGTCGACGGCGTCGAGAGCGGCGTCCTCGGTGGCAGCGTCGGAGGTCGTGTCCTCGAAAGCTGCGCGCTCGGCGCGCTCATCGCGTAGCGTGATCGTGAGGCCGCGGTTGAGGAAGGCGACCTCGCGTAGGCGCTGAGCCAGAGTGTTGAAATTGTAATCGAGGGTCTCGAAGATCTGCGGATCGGCTCGGAAGAGGATGGTGGTGCCGGTGCGATCGGTGCACGGCTCCAGCCGCTCAAGATCGCCGTCGGGAACCCCTCTGGTGTAGCTCTGCCGGTGACGGTACCCGTCGCGGCATACTTCGACCACCAGCGATTCGGAGAGCGCGTTCACCACCGACACGCCTACGCCGTGCAGCCCGCCGGAGACCTTGTAGCCCTCGCCCCCGAACTTGCCCCCGGCGTGGAGTTTCGTCATGACGATCTCCACGGCCGGCCGATCGAACTGCGGCATCACCTTCACAGGGATGCCTCGCCCTTGGTCGATCACGCGCACAGAGTTGTCGGCGAGGATGGTCACATCGATGAAGTCGCAGAAACCGGCGAGGGCTTCGTCCACAGAGTTGTCCACGACTTCGTAGACGAGGTGGTGCAGCCCGCGCGGCCCAGTGGAGCCGATGTACATCCCAGGACGCTTGCGTACCGGATCCAGTCCTTCGAGAACCTGGATGTCGCCAACGTCGTATACGTGATCGGTCACTCGGTTCGCGGCTCCTTCGACAGACCCATGAGACGCCATGGCAGGCATCACCCCTGACGGGGATTTCGGGCGGAGGTCTTCGGCCTGCGAGGGCGGCCGAGGGCGGCCCCTCGCCCCAGGGATTATACCACAATGGAAGCGTTTCCTGGAGCGTCCGCATACGCTCAGAGCGGACATATCACCGACTACAGCAGACGAATCTCCCGGTTCAGTCGGCGGGCAATCGCGTCTCAACCGGCGTCGGCGTCCCGTAATGGCGCGGTCGAGCCGCCGACCGGTCTGCCGGTCCGGCGGGGATCAGCCCAGCGGGATCAGCCCTCGCCGGGCCCGCCGTCCTCCTCTGGCGTTCCGTACTCCAGCGCGGCCCTCATGGCCCGCGCCATGAGGTCGCCGAGCTTCTCCTCCACGGCCGAGCTCCGCACCGCTTCTATGGCCTCCTCCTCCTCGGGAGTCAGCCCCCTTTTCCGCGGGCGGACGCCCGCCCGACCCGCGACGGGCTCCTCTCCCGCTGAGTCGCCGGAGGAGTGCCACTCATGCGGGGCGGCCTTCAGTGGACGCACGGCCCCATCACCGGCGCACGGATCCCACCCCGCCGGCCTGAAGAGCACCGATGTGACCACGCCGGGCTCGAGAGCCTGGGCGAGCCTCTTCACCACCTCGCCGCTGCGGTCCTGCAGGGCCTGCGCCCACGCGGACGACGAGGTGGCCACGGTGAGCCTTCCATTGCGCAGCGCATGGAGATGCGAGTTCGCCGCGCCCTCCGGGCCGACGACATCGGGCCACACGACGGCCAGACGCCGCGACACAAAGCTCCCGTCGTCGTACGACTGAGCGGTGAGCGCTCCCGGGAGGAGATCTCCGATCCGATCGGGTAGATCGCGGTGGGGTCGATGATCCGGGAGCCCTTCGCCCCTGGCGGCCCGACGGGCGGGTGCCCGCGCACGGCCTGCTCCCTTCTTCTTTGATCCCTCCCGCACCTCAGCTCCCGCCGCTATGCTCGCCCGCGCCCAACAACTCCACCACTTCCATCGTACACAGCTCCTCGGACGTAAAGTAGTGCAGGTCGGTGCTGGTGACGACCGCTTGTCCTTCGCGGTTCAGCAGCGCCACCAAGGAGCGCCGCCGCCGGTCGTCGAGCTCGCTCATCACATCGTCGAGCAACAGCAGCTGCGTGCGGCCCGTGGACTCGAGCACCCAGGAGCGTTCGGCCAATACGAGGGCGAGCAACGCCGTGCGCTGTTCTCCCTGAGAACCGAAGGCGCGAAGATCGCGCCCGCCCAGAGTGAAGCGCACATCGTCCCGGTGGGGGCCAAGGTTCGTGAAGGTACGCCGGTAGTCGGCGACCCGCTGCTCGGCGAGGAGCTCCCGATAGGTGCCTTCGTCGAGATCGGCCACGTTAGTGCGGTACCGGAGGCCCGCCAGCGCGGAGGGGGCCGGAGCCAGCAGGCCGTGCATCTCGGCGTATGCTCCGAAGAGGCTCCTCAGGGAGCTCTCGCGGGCGACCGCCATCTTCAGGCCGGCGCGGGCGAGCAGCGCCTCCCACGGATCGTGGTCGGGTCCCACTACGCCTCGTCGCAGCAGGGTGTTCCGTTGCAGCAGCGCCTCCTCGTAGCCGGCGCGATCTCGGCTGTAGGAGGGGTCGATGGCAGCCGCCAACCTGTCGAGGAACCGGCGGCGGCGGCGCGGGCTGCCCTTTATCAACCGTACGTCGTCAGGGATGAACGCGCGCACGGGACAGGTCTCCTCCCACCGCGAGAGGTCGGCGAGAGGGGCGCCTCCTGCGGAGTGGCGTCGGTCGCCCGTGGATGCGTAGCCCGCCGCGGCCGTGATACTGCACCCAAGCATGTCCTGCAGCTCGACCTCCACCCGGACGGCGTCCGCGCCCCAGGAGATGAGCTCCTTGGTCTGCGAGGTCCGAGGCGAAACGCCTTGCAGTACGAGGTGGATCGCTTCGAGCACCGAGGTCTTGCCGGCCCCGTTCGACCCCACGAGCACGGTGACGCCCGGACCCAACTCCACGCGCAGACGTGAGTGGCACCGGAAATCGTGGAGTCGGACCTCGCTGACTCTCACGTGGTCACGTGATCTTCATACGGTCAATACGACGAGCCCGCGCGGCCTCCACCAGATCGGCGCGCCACCGTCAGTTCGTCGTTCCCCACCCGCACAACGTCCCCGTGCCGAAGCTTCCTCCCGCGCCGCGTCTCGGCGTCTCCGTTCACCACCACGCCCTCCTCTTCGACGAGGGCCTTGGCGTGGCCTCCGGTCCCGGCGACACCGGCGAACTTCAGGAACTGGCCGAGAGTGATGCCCTCATCCACGTCGACGGTGCGTCGGTTCACCATCCGTTCGCCTTCAGTCGGTGAGTCGGATGGGCATGATCAGGTAGAGGAAGTCGTCGTCGGCCACTCCTTTGATCAGCCCGGGCCGCAGAGGGCTGATGAAGCGCAGCACGACCGAATCGCCATCAATAGCAGCGGCGCCGGCCACCACGAACTCGGGGTTGAATCCGATCTCGAGCACCTCTCCATCGTACTTGATCGGTACGCTCTCCCGCGCTCTTCCCAGGTCCTGGGACTCCGCTGCCACCGTCAGAGTGTTGGGCTCGAACCGGAGTCGGACGGGAGCGCTCTTCTGCGCGAGCAATCCGACGCGGTGCACCACCTCGAGGAACTCCGCCTTGTCGACAACCACCTCATAGTCGAACGATTCCGGGAGCAGTTGACGGTAGTTGGGGAACTGACCGTCTATCAAACGGGAGATCAACCTCACGCCTCCCACCTCGAACAGCACCTGGTTGCCGGTGGGCACGATGTGGATGGTCTCCGCGGGGCTGCCCGCGCCGATGCGCGAGAGTTCAAGGAGCGACCGAGCCGGAATGATCGCCTGCACCTTGTCGGCGACCGACGCGTCGATCGGGGTCTCCATCACGCTGAGACGATAGCTGTCGGTGGCTACCATCTTGACCGAGTTCTTGGAGACGTGGATCAGGACGCCCGTCAACACCGGTCTGGTCTCATCTCTCGACGCCGACGGAGCCACCCGGTCGATCGTCTTGAGGAACGCCTCCTTCTCTACGTCAAAACCCTGTTCCAGAGGGAATACGGGGAACTGGGGGAAGTCGGCCGAGGCTATGGAGTGCAATGAGAAGAACGACTCCTTCGAGCGCACCTCCACCTGCGATTCACCCGGCTTCTGCTCGATGGTGACTTCACCGGCCGGAAGACTCTTGGCTATGTCGGTGAGGATACGGGCCGGCAACACGAGAGATCCGGGCTCCTCCACGCGGCCGGTCATCGGGGCCCGAAGAGAGATCTCCATGTCGGTGGCTGAGAGGGTCGGGGTCTCGCCCATGCAATCGAGAAGTACTCCCGAGAGCACCTGTATGGAACTGCGCGATGAGACCGCCTTGTTCACGATGGTGAGGGATTCGACGAGATCGGTTTTTCGCGTGACGACTCTCATGGGCGCTCCTCGACGGAAGGGTCGACGGGTGGGGTCTCATGGATCTGATGGTGACAGGCACCGTGCCTCTGGAGAAGTGCTCTCCCTATCTTCTTATCAAAGAATGCAGTGATAGTCATCGGGCGTGTGGGAACCGTGGACAAGTGCCGCGCGCCGGGTCTGTTGCTGGCTCGGGGCTGTGGGTAGACATGGTGACGCCATGAGGACAGTGGAGGTCTGCGGATCTGACCGGGCGCGGAAGCCGGTTGGTTATGCCCGGGTCCCACAAGGTGTCCCGTGGTACCGTCCCCCAGTGTGGATAACCGACCGATTGCATCGTCATCGCGCGCTTCGTACGGGTTCATACCGTGCTTCGCGTGGGTCATCGAGCGCTCTTGATCTTGGTGGTGAGCTGCTGCACGAGGTTGTAGGTCTCGCGGTCTTCGCGAAGGAGCGCGCCGATCTTGTCGACCGCGTGGAGCACGGTTGTGTGATCTCGCCCACCGATCCTTTCGCCGATCTTGGGGAGACTCGAGTCTGTGAGTTCACGGGCAAGATACATAGCCAGGTGCCGGGCCTGCACCACCGGTCGAGTGCGGCGGTCGCCCCGGATCTCGGTTATGGATATCCCGAGAGTGGTCGATACCACGTTCAAGATCAGGTCGACCGTCACCCTCGTGCCGGACACCTCGGGGATGTCTCTAAGAACTTCGCGGGCGAGATCGACGTCGATGGGCCGGTTGTTGAATGAGGCGTACGCTACCACTCGAGTGAGGCACCCCTCCAACTCACGGATGTTCGTGGGAACTCGTGAGGCGATGTGGGTGAGCACTTCCTCTTCGTCGAGACGTACCCCATCGGTGAGCACCTTCTTGCGGAGGATGGCGATGCGGGTTTCGAGGTCGGGCGGCTGCACGTCGGTCGTGAGGCCCCAGGCAAACCGGGATACCAGGCGGTCTTCCAGGGTTTGAAGGGCCTTCGGCGGACGATCGCTTGAGACCACGATCTGCTTGCCTGCGTCGTAGAGCGAATTGAACGTATGGAAGAACTCTTCCTGAGTCTGCTCCTTGTGCTCCAAGAACTGGATGTCGTCCATGAGAAGGACGTCGTTGTCGCGATACCGGCGCTTGAAGCCCTCGATCGAGTCGTCGCGGAGCGAGTTGATGAACTCGTTGGTGAACGACTCGATGGTCACAAACTTTACGCGCAGGTGCGGCGCGTGTCTGACCACGTAGTGGCCGATGGCTTGGAGAAGGTGGGTCTTGCCCAGACCGACTCCTCCGTAGATGAAGAGCGGGTTGTACTTCGTGCCCGGGCTCTCGGCGGTTGCCAACGCCGCCGCGTGGGCGAAACGATTGGAGGGCCCGATGACGAACGACTCGAAGGTGTACTTGCCGTTGAGTCCGATTTCTTCGGTGGAAGGCTGCACCACGTGCGGTGTCACAGGTGTGGTCGGCGCTCCAGGTGCGTGAAGTCGCGCCTCGGGCAGCACCGTCCTGGAGGACAGCGGCTCGGATGTTTGCGTCGTGGATGCTCCGGCCCCGGCGATCGCCCCCGATTGTCCCTCGTCGAGCCTGCGGGCAAGATCGGCCGACACGGCCACGCGACACTTGACGCTGCCGCCCACCACCATAGAGACGGATTCGCTCATCAGGTCGAGGAAGCGGGAGTGGATCCAGTCCTTAGCGAACTCGGAGGGCACGCCCACCATGAAAGTGTCACCGGTGAACTCCAGCCCGACTGTCGAGTGGAACCAGATCCGGTACGTTCCTTCGTTCACGCGTGTCGCGATGACAGCGAGGGCCTCCGTCCAGATCGTCTCAGTGTTCTTCTTGTCCATGGGCTGGTGCGACTCCAGAAGCCGGGCGATACTCGAGCCACAGTAGCGCCCGAGCACCTGATGATGATCGAGCCACTATAGTACAGCCTGCACGTATGCGAGACCTTCATCCGTAGCCAGACGGTGACCGTTGCTGCCGGCGTCGACGTATCCGGCCTCCTGCAGGGTCACGAGGTCCCGGTACGACGTGGACGCCGAGATACCGAGCTCGCGTGCGATAGCGGTGGGTCCCACGGGTCCCAGTTCCACGATCAACAGAAGAGCGCGCAGTTGCCGCTCCGAGATCGTCGGGCCCAAGGCGCCCTTCGGGGAGAATCGGGTGGTCTCAGCCGTGCGCGGAACCCGGGCGGTGACCACGGAGCCGCCGCCGAGATTGTCGTCGATCTCGAGACTGCCGCCGAGAGCCTCGAGCGTTGCCGCGGCGAGTCCAAGTCCCGACCCGACTCCCCGGATCACCTCCCGCAGGCTCACGTTCGACGTGGTGAACCCCGGCAGCAACGCCCGCTCCTTATCGCGGATCCCCGGGCCCCGATCCGACACACGGAGCGTGTCGCCACCATCGAGTAGGCTGACCACGGCACCAGCCGTGCCTGCGTGGGAGAGGTTGTCGATGAGCTCGCGCACGGCGAGTATCGGCATGCGGCTCCCGGTGCTCTGGATGTGCTCCTCGATGAAGTCAGCCGTAGCGCGCAGCACGGCTCCGAGGTCGTCTCCCGGCATTCGGTAGACTCGGGGCGGCGTCCTCTCGCCCATGTAGTGGGCCACGAGTAGCGCCGGGTCGGCCGGCGGGGCGGAAGCCGTCGAGCTGTCGACAGCCTCTTCGGTGATGCTCTCAGAGTCCGCGCTCATCCGTCCCCTTTGCGACCGAACAGCACATCCCATGCCTTCAGAAACGCGGAGTCTATTCTAGCCTGCGCCGGGCAGTCTTTCCACAGGTCTTGGTTCCGCAAAGGGCGCAGGCAGCCGGTCTACGCCGGATTCTTGGGTGACGTTTCATTCGGATGCGAGACCAAAAGAACCCTGTGGGCTGGCAGATCTAGGGTTTATCCACATGAGGTTCCACATCTGTTGACAAACGGACGCAACGTGAAACGTGAAGCAAGAGCGGACCCTTCCTTTCTGGGGATTCTGGGGATACACCATTCCGGGGAAGTCTGCAGCGCGTGCAACCGGAAGCCCTCCTCAAACGGCTGTCGGGGTTCGATCGAGAAGGCCGAAGTGAAGCGCTGAGCCGCTTGGGACCCGAAGTGCTCGGAACGAGGAAGAGGAATCCTGCAATTTGCGGGCTTGTGTCGGCAGAGACCGGAGAGAGCGGTCCACTGACAGCGTCCACCGCGGACTCCTTCCACAGGCATCGAACAGCAGCTTCCGCCGAGAAGACGAGGTGGGCGCGTGTTGTCCACACCGTACACAGACCGGACCCACCGCTACGGGAGTACGGAGCTCCCTCGGTCTGCTCCCTCGGTCTGCTGCCCACTGCTGATTGACTAGCATCGGGTGCGCTTGTATACTTCCCGCCCTTTGAGGAAACCGCGGGTCGGCCGACCCGCTCATGTCGTTGAGGGAAGGACAGGGGTGCAGTGAAACGCACGTATCAGCCGAACAAGCGCAAGAGGAAGAAGACACACGGCTTCCGCGAGCGCATGAGCACCAAAGCGGGCCGCGCGATCTTGAAGCGGCGGCGCGACAAGGGTCGCAAGCGTCTTACCGTCTGACCTCGGCGATGATCCGCCGGAAGAGCCGTCTCTCCCGGTCGCAGGACTTCGATCGGGTCTACCGGGCCGGGCGCTCCGTTGCGAACCGGTATGTGGTTCTCTATTATTTCCGAAGATCGGAGAGCGATGATCCCGCACTGGAGGGTGCGCCTTCCCGTGTGGGCTTCTCTGTGTCGAAGCGCATCGGCTCGTCTGTGGAGCGCAATCGCGTCAAGCGGGCCTTGCGGGAAGCATACCGACTCATCGAGCACCGTGTGCCGGCGGACTTGGACTTCGTGCTGATTGCGCGCGAGCCACTTCCGGGCCTTCTGGGCGAACGCGGACTGTTGGGGCTCGAGGAGAAGTTGACTGAAGTGTACGGAAAAGCCTCGCTGCTCGCCCCAAGGGAGGAGCCTCGATAGCCTCGATGAGAGACATCTCGGTCAGAAGCGTCTTCGTGTTGCCGATTCGCGCCTATCAGCGCGTGGTATCACCGGCGCTGCCCCAGTCCTGCAAGTACCACCCGTCGTGCTCGCAGTACGCTATCGATGCGGTGCGCGGATACGGGGTCACCCGCGGTCTCGCTCTGGCGTCGTGGCGCGTGATGCGCTGTAATCCGTGGAGCCACGGCGGCTACGATCCCGTCGAGAAGCAGAGCCTGTTCCGGAGCGCCGCGCCGTTCGGGGCGAACGAACCCCGGCGTTCCGACCATACCCATGATCCTGAGGTTTCGGCTCGATGACGGCCATTCTCGACCCGCTTATCCAGATCCTTCTCGCCGTACTGACCTACGCACACGACAACCTCGGCCTGAACTGGGGTTGGTCGATCGTCGTGCTCACCGTGGTCGTGCGGATCGTGCTGATTCCCCTCACGTGGAAGCAGTTCAAGAGCATGCGGGCACTGCAGGCGGTGCAGCCGCAAATGAAGGAACTGCAGGAGAAGCACAAGGATGACCGCCAGCTCCTGAATCAGAAGATGATGGAGTTCTACAAGGAGAACAAGGTCAACCCGTTCGGTTCGTGCCTGCCCCTCATCCTTCAGATGCCGGTCTTCTTCGCCCTCTTCTACATGCTGCAGGCGGAGAGCGGAGTGGGGGGGCATTTCGCCACCGACAACCAGTGGCTCTGGATGCGGGACTGGGGTTGGGCGCCGAGTTGGGTCGCCAAGACCATCGTGGAGTTCGACCTACCCCTGCTGCTCCTCTATGTGGCGAGCCAGTTCGTGAGTTCCCTGATGATGGTGCCGAAGGATTCGGCTCAACGCAATATGATGCTGGCCATGCCCGTGGCGATCGGCGTCATCATGTACATAGGCAAGTGGCCCGCGGGCCTCTTCATCTATTGGTTCACATCCAACCTGTGGACCATCGCTCAGCAGCTCATCATCACCAAGGTTGTACCGTTGCCGGAACCGGCGGCGGTAGTCGTGAGTGGAGGCGGCAGTGATGGAACCCGAAAGAAGAAGAAACAGAACCAGCCGGCGAAGAACCGCAAGCGCTAGCGGTCAGACAGTCGAGATAGCGGTAAGTCGAGCCCTGGCAGAGCTCGACTTCGCCCCCGGCGAGTTGAGCGAAGAGCAATTCGAGGTTCGCGTGGTCTCTCAACCCGAGGAAGGTTTTCTCAGCGTGGGTGGCTCCGATGCGGTCGTCGAGGTGACTCTGGCTGTCGACTCCACCGAACTCGACACGCACGCTCCAGCCGACTTCATCCCGGACTCGGCGTCAAGAGACTCGAGCGAGGGGCACGACGACGACGGTCTTTACGGCAACCGACCGGACAGCGATGACGACGCCGACGACGCCGACGACAACCGCGGCAACCGCGCCGACGATGACTACGACAGCGACGACGGCGCCGACGACCTTGTCGAGTATGAAGAAGATGACGAAGGGGCCGGCTTCCCGGCAGCCGGCTCGGTGCGTCTGAGGGAGTTCCTGAGTGTGGTGCTCAACGCCCTGGGGATCGAAGCACGGGTGCGCATTGTTGAGGAGGTGGGTGTCGTTCGGGCGGATGTCTCTGGTGAAGACGTGGGAGTCTTCATCGGCCGCCGAGGGCAGACGATCGATGCGATCGAGTACTTAGCCAGCATAGCACTCTACCCTCGCCCAGGCAGCCGGAAACGAGTGGAGATCGACGCTGAGGGCTACAAGGAGCGCCGCCGCCAGAGCATCGAGCGCATGGCGTTCGGCAAGGCTCAGGAGGCTGCCCGGCGCGGACGGCCGGTCGAGATGGAGCCGATGACCCCTGCGGAGCGCAAGATAGTCCACCTGGCGCTCAAGGAGCGGACGGACGTATGCACGGAGAGCCAGGGTCGCGAACCGAGCCGTTCGGTCGTGATCATTCCGACTCGCTCGAGATAGTCTCACCCAGGCGCGACCGGTACTCGGCGGGACTGCGACGGCGCGCGCGGCCCGCGTACGTACATTCCAGCGAGAGAAGAATAATGCGGTCCTCCCTTCCAGCATCGGCCGGCGACACTGCCGACGCAGCTCCCGCGATGGGCGAACAGGAGACCATCGTCGCTCTCTCAACGCCCGCAGGCGTGGGGGCCATCGGGATAGTCCGCATGAGCGGACCCGGTGCCGCGGCTCTCGGCTCCGTGATCTTCCGCCCCGCAACAGGACTCGAACTCGGATCCGGAGAGGCCGGCCGTCTTCGGTATGGGCATGCCGTCGACCCGGAGACGAGCGTCGTCCTGGACGAAGTGCTTGCGGTGCTCCTCAAGGCTCCCGCCACCTACACGCGCGAGGATGTTGTGGAGGTGCATTGCCACGGTGGCCCAGCCGCCCAGCGCGGCGTCCTACAGACGCTGATCAGGCTCGGAGCCCGGCCGGCCGAGCCGGGGGAGTTCACCAAGCGCGCCTACCTGAACGGGCGGATAGACCTTGCGCAGGCCGAGAGTGTCGCGGCCATCGTGAAGGCCCGATCGGCCAGCGCGTTGCGTGCCTCGGTACGACAGCTTTCGGGAGGGCTTTCAACCAGGATCGTGGCTATTCGAGCGAAGCTGGTGGGCGCACTCGCACAGGTTGAAGCAGGCATCGACTTCTCCGAAGAAGACCTGGACGAGCTCGATCGCGACGGGATGCTCGAGCAGCTTCTCCTCACCGCTGGGGAGATCGAGGACCTGCTCCGCACCGCCCTCCTCGGCCGCGCACTTGAACAGGGCGTTCGCACCGCGATCATCGGTCGTCCGAACGTAGGAAAGAGCTCGCTACTCAACGCCCTCTTGATGCGCGAGCGGGCCATCGTGTCAGAGATCCCGGGAACCACGAGGGACACGGTGGAGGACCTTGTGGAGATCGCCGGTATCCCGCTCCACCTTGTGGATACCGCGGGTCTACGGGCGAGTGACGACGTCGTAGAGCGCCTCGGAATCGAGCGGTCCAGGGAAGCCTCGCGGGATGCGGACCTCGTGCTCGCCGTGTTCGACATGTCCTCACCCCCGGGTCCCGAGGACAGCGAGGTCTTGGCCGGAGTCGACCCCGACCGAGCGATCATCGTGGCCAACAAGCTGGACCTTGCGGAGGGGGGAGCGGATCAGGCACGGGATCAGGCACGGGATCAGGCACGGGATCAGGCACGGGATCAGACGCCGGAACATGCACGGGATCAGGCACGGGATCAGACGCCGGAACATGCACGGGATAGCGAGATCGACCTCGACATCGACCATGGAGAAGCACTGGAACCCGACCCTGTCCTCCAACGGGCACGCCGCTCTCTCGCGCCGCTACTGGAAGCGACCGGGGTTTCGCCTGATAGATGGCGCGTTCGGGCCGTCTCGTCCCTCACGGGCCAGGGACTGGAATCGCTCCGCGAGACCATCGAGCTGATCGCCGTCGGCGATCACGGTGTGGATTTGGACGAGCCGATGCTGGCTACGGAGCGCCAACGTTTACTCGTGGACGAATCGCTCGCGGCGCTCAATTCTGCGTGCGAGGGCCTGGCGTCCGCCAAGCCGGACGAGTTGATAGCCGAAGACGTGCGCATGGCTGCCCGATCTCTTGGACGCATCACAGGGGAAGAACTGGTTCCGGATCTCATCGACGAGATCTTCAGACGTTTCTGCATAGGCAAGTGATGGGTCTTGAAGGCGGGGATCGCGTGGCGGTAGGGAAGAAGAGCCCTGGAAATCCAGGCTTCGTCGACGAGCGTCGGCACCGTCGACACCGTCGGCACCTTCGTCTGCCCGTGGGCGGGCTGTCGTGAGTCAATCGACTGCCCCGCGGGTCGTCGTGGTGGGGGCTGGAGTCTCCGGCTGCGCCTGCGCCCTGGCCGCGGCCGAGGCGGGCGTCTCTGTACTCTTGGTCAACAGCGCCCTCGATTCTGTCGGGTCGCCTGCCTACGGCCCCGCCGTCTGGACTGACCCCAGGATCGGGGAGCTCGAAGAGGGAGCGCTCGCGGTGCGACCGTCGCCTTCTGAACCGTTGGAGACTCTTGGACGTTCAGACACCCACGAAACGTCGGAATCCATCAAGATGCCGGCCCACGAGCCGATTCGGCCGGCCGAAGCCCTTGCTGCCGCGGCTCCGGGCTTGGCGCGCGCTTGGTCGCGGCATTCTCGACTGCCGGCAGACGGAAGCCCCGTCCTGCTCGTGGACCGTCGGTCGGTGTCCCTCGAGACCAAGTGGCGTCTGGAGAACGAACCCCTGGTGCAGCTACGACAGGCAGTCGTGACCTCGGTGACGTCCCGATCCGATGGAACCGTGCTCGTCGAGAGCGCGTTCGGGGAGGAGTTGGAGGTCGATGTCGTCGTGCTGGCCGTTGGGTTGGGACTCGGCGGCACGGTCTTGGTCGGAACCCAGGAGTTCCCCGGTGGCCGATATGGTGAAGTAGCCGCCGATCGGCTGTTCGAGAGCCTGGCGGCGCAGGGCGTCGCGTTCCGCGAGAAGAAGGTGGCGGTTGGGGCTCGGCTCGCGTGCCGCTCCGGAGCCCTTGATCTCAGGCTGCTGGCCGGGAACGGAAGGGTGGTCGCGCTGACCCTGTACGAAGCGGATGGTGAGCTATCACCGAACGAAGAGTGTCTCTCCTCGGGCGACCGTGGGATCCTGCCGCCCAGTCCGTATGAAGACCCCATCCGACGCTCGCCGGGTGCTGTCCTGGTCGATGGGCTGCAAACGGACGGCGCGCTTGGTCCTGAGGGTGTGTGGCTCGCTCCGGATGGGATCGTCACCGGGGAGTGGTATCTCGACCCGGGAGTAGCCGACGCGACCACCCGATCGATCGCGTCTGCGGAGGGCTGGTGGATCGCAGAGCCGCGCCACTCTGTTCGTGGGAACGTCATTGCCGGGGACCGCTCCGGGGGCCGCTGCCCGCGGGAGATCCTTGATGGAGTGTGGATCGTCGGGCAGGCGGCAGGCGCGGAAGGCTACCTCGAGTCGCTCGAAAGCGGGTGGCGACTCGGACGTGATCTTGGGCGTTTGAGAGAGTCGGTGGCTGATTCGGCTCCACGTACGTCGGCCTCGGCGGCGCGGGGGAAACCTCCCACGCACGATTCCGATCAAGGGTCGGGGGCTGGGGCTTCGTCGTGATGGCCGAGACAACGACCTATGACGTGGTGGTGGTCGGTGCCGGGCACGCGGGCTGCGAAGCCGCCTTGGCCGCCGCGAGGATGGGCGTGCGAACCGCGCTGGTGACCCTCAGCGTCGACAAGATCGCCCTCATGCCCTGCAACCCCGCAGTCGGTGGGGTCGGCAAGGGGCAGTTGACCAGGGAAATCGATGCCTTGGGCGGAGAACAGGGCAGGAACACTGACCGCGCCTTCGTGCAGATCAAGATGTTGAACACGTCGAAGGGACCGGCAGTCCGCGCGCTACGGGCACAGGCCGACAAGCGGTTGTACGAGGACTGGATGAAGGTGACTCTCTTCTCTACCCCAGGCCTGGAAGTGATCCAGGGAGAGGTGGCCTCACTCGATGTTTCACGTGAAACAGTGCGAGGCTTACTCCTCGCGGACGGCCGGCGTGTCCGTGCGCGCTCCGTCGTTCTCGCCGCAGGTACCTTCTTGCGTGGCAGAGTGGTCGTAGGTCAGCGGACGTACGCTGCGGGTCGCGTGGGAGAATTGCCGGCCACCCTGCTTTCCGCGAGCCTTGAGCGCTACGGGGTGGAACTCGGGCGGTTCCAGTCTGCCACCCCACCCCGGGTGGATGGTCGGACCATCGATCGAGCGGGCATGATCCTGCAGCCGGGCGACGCCGGGTCTCTTGGGTTCTCCCATTGGGAGCGCCCCCGACCCCGCACCCAGCTACCCTGCTACCTCACTCACACGACAGCCCGGGTGCACGACGTGGTCGCGGAGTATCTTGATCTGAGCCCGATAAAGACTGGGTCGGTGAGTGGGCGGGGGCCACGGTACTGCCCGTCCATAGACAGGAAAGTCATCAACTTCCCCGACCGCGACCGGCACCCTATCTTCGTCGAGCCCGAGGGTGCTCGAACTCACGAGATGTACCTGCAGGGGTTGACCACCAGCCTCCCGGTGTTCGTACAGGAGAAGATAATCCAAGCGACGCCCGGACTCGAACGCGCGCGACTTGTGCGGCCGGGTTATGCGGTGGAGTACGACTACATCGTCCCCCAGGGCCTCTCGTCGGCGCTGGGGGTGCGAGTAGTGGACGGTCTCTACTCGGCCGGCCAGGTCAACGGCACCTCAGGCTACGAAGAAGCCGCCGCCCAGGGACTCATGGCGGGGTGCAACGCCGCGCTCTACGCGCTCGGCCAGGAGCCGCTTACCCTGAGGCGCGATCAGGCCTACATCGGCGTGCTGATCGACGATCTGGTCACCAAGGGCGTCGACGAGCCCTACCGCATGTTCACATCCCGAGCCGAGCACAGGCTGCTCCTCCGGCACGACAACGCCGCGGAGCGTCTAAGTGAGATCGGCCACTCTCTGGGGCTGATCTCCGATGAGCAGCTCGGGCGTGTGCATGCCGAATCGGCCTTGCTGGAGCGAGCGGCCGACCTTCTCGATTCGACGCGACTGCGAGGAGGCGAGCGTACGGACGAGTTGCTTGAGAGCCTTGGCACGTCACGCCTGACCGAGTCGCAAACCGCAGCCCAGGTGCTGAAACGCCCCCAAGTCTCCTTTCGCGATCTCGTGCAGATGATCGAAGGGCCGGCCGCCGAGTGGCTCGCCGGACTGCCCGGTGACGTCGTAGACCGCCTGGCAGTGCGGGCCCAGTATGATGGCTACATTCAGCGTCAGCTGGCTGAGATCGGCCGGCTGAAGGCAACGGAGACCACCTCCATCCCCGACGACATCGACTATCGGGCCCTGGAGGGCATCACGGTCGAAGCAAAGGACAAGCTTTCGCGCATGAGGCCTATGACTCTCGGCCAGGCGTCCCGCATTGCCGGCGTGTCACCGGCGGACGTCTCTGTTCTGATGCTGTACATACACCGAATCCGTGCCTCACAGACGTCCCGGACCGAGGGGGGCGCAGCGGCGGGCGGTGTTCGGAGTGGCCGGCCGAGCTGAGTCTCCATCCGGGACGCACATGACCACCGCGAGGAGAAGACCACGTTGGACCTGAGGCACCTTCACGCCTACGAGGAGCGGGGCCTCTCTTCTGAAGACATCGACCGTCTTTCCGTCTTCGGTGACATGCTGCTCTCGTCTCGGAGCAACGTCACGGCCGTACGGGACGCTGAGACCATGGAAGAGGTGCATTTCCTGGATTCTCTCTCGTTTCTGGACACCCCCGAGCTGGTCACGGCCCGGCGGGTGGTCGATGTGGGTTCAGGCGGCGGCCTGCCCGCGGTGGTGCTCGCCATCGCTCTGCCCCAGACTCACGTCGTGGCCCTTGACTCGGTTGGTAAGAAGTGTGCCTTCGTCGATTCCGTGCGGGCACGCCTGGCCCTTGCGAATCTCGAGGTGGTCTGTGCCCGGTCCGAAGACTACGGCCGCACAGAAGCGCGCGAGTCTTTCGAAGCCGTTGTCGCCCGGGCCGTTGCCCCGCTGCCGATCCTAGCCGAACTGTGCGTTCCCTTGATTCAGGTGGGCGGGATCTTCGTGGCGGCAAAGGGTGCACTCTCAGACCAAGAGAGCATTGAGGGAGCAGCAGCCCTCGCTATACTGGGATGCGATCCGTACCGGAGCGTGAGGGCGCGCTCCTTCGAGAGAGCTGAGAATCGGTGGTTGCTCGTCACGAAGAAAGCGAGGAAGACCCCCATGGAGTATCCGCGTCGCGCGGGGGTGCCTGCCAAGCGGCCACTTGGTACATCGTGAAGAGCGGAGCAGAGCGGTGATCTTCGCACTGGCCAACCAGAAGGGCGGAGTGGGAAAGACGACCACGGCGATCAACCTCGCCGCCACGTTGGCTCAGTCCGGCGAGCGCGTATTGCTGATCGATCTAGACCCACAGGCCAACGCCACAACGGGCCTCGGAGTGCGCGTAGAAGCCGAGGATCCCGCGATGCTCGAGGTGCTTCTCGGGGAGACGGGCCTCTCCGAGGTCGTGGTGCCGACGCCGGTGGAGGGGTTGCTGCTGGCGCCTTCATCGAGGAACATGGCGGGAGCGAGTGTCATGCTGCCCGATCTGACCCGGCGGGAGTTCCGCCTCCGAGACGCGCTCGCGGGCCTGGAATCCTCGGGAGAACAGTTCTCGTACGTATTCGTAGACTGCCCACCGTCGCTGGGCCTCCTTACGGTGAACGCCTTGGTTGCCTCAGACCAAGTGATCGTGCCTGTGCAGGCCGAATACTACGCGTTGGAGGGGCTCGCGCAGCTCCTCGACACCGTCGATGCTTTGCGGCGCAGGCTGAATCCCGGCCTGCGGGTCGCAGGATTGGTGCTGACCATGGCGGATGTTCGCACCAATCTGGCCAGGCAGGTGGAGACGGATATCCGCGCGCATTTCCCAGGGCTCACGTTCGATACCGTGGTGCCGCGCAACGTCCGGCTGGCCGAAGCGCCGAGCTTCGGACTGCCTGTCTCGGTGTTCGATCCGCACTGCGTCGGTTCTGACGCGTACTTCGATCTGACGCAGGAGGTGGTTGGACGTGGCTAAGCGGAGGAGCGGCTTAGGGCGAGGGCTGGCTGAACTCTTGGGAGAGGGCGCGGCGGCGGTTGACAGTGGGGCGCCGGAAGGGCCGTACGCCACCGGTGCCACGGCCGTTTCGGTGCCCACCGAGGGTGCCGAGCCGCGGGCAGGCACCGTCGACCTACCGGTTACGATGATCAAACCCAACCCAAGGCAGCCTCGCCGTGGCATCGAGGCAGAGCCGCTCGCGGAACTGGCTCGGTCCATCGAGAGTGTCGGCCTCATACAGCCAGTCATCGTCCGGCCGTTGGGAGACGGCTACGAACTCATAGCCGGTGAGCGCCGCTGGCGCGCTGCGCAGATGGCAGGGTACACAGTAATCCCCGCTATTCTGCGAGAAGCTTCAGATGTGGAAAGTCTTGAATTGGCGCTCGTGGAAAACGTGGTGCGGCAGAACCTGAACGCCGTGGACGAGGCGTTCGCCTTCCAGGTTCTGCTCGAGGACCTGGGAGTCACCCAGGAGGCTCTTGCCGCGCAAGTGGGAAAGAGCCGTTCCGCCATCGCAAACAAGATCAGATTGTTGGAGCTGGCCGCTCCCGTGCAGGAGATGCTGATCGACGGCTCGCTCTCCGAGGGGCACGGCCGTGCTCTCCTGGGATTGCGATCTCGCGGAGACCAAGTCAGGCTCGCCCGCAGAGCGGCCCGCACAGGCCTGTCTGTTCGGGCGGTCGAGTCGGAGGTGCGGCGGGCGATCACGACCGCCGACGCGACTCTCGAGGTATCGGGCAAGGAACAGCCGCACATCCCTGAGGATCTGCTCGACGATATCCGCGATCGCTTCTGTGGTCGATTCGAAGTCGTCCCCCGGGTCCGATTCGGGCGGACCGGCGGTGTGATCGAGCTCCCGTTCAAGGACGAGGAGGAACTGCGTCGCCTCGCCGCTCGCCTCGGAGGTTCCTGATCGGGCCTGTCTCTCTGACCATCTCGGAGGCTCCTGATCGCACCCGCCTGGAGCACGCCTAGCCGTGCTCCAGGGAGACGTAGCCCCCGAAGCTTGGCTTTCGAACTCTTGACGCTCCGCATCTGGGCCGGAACTCTTGGAGCCTCCGGACCGTCCCAGTGGTCGAGATCATCGTGATCCGATCCGTCTGACAGCTCAAGGACTCTAGGAGGAGCGTGGCGCCATGAAGGAGATCGCAGGAACGAACGCGCGCGTGGAAGGTGGGAATACGCGCGAGGGCGGTGGGAATACGCGCGAGGGCGGTGGGAATACGCGCGAGGGCGGTGGGCTCACCCCCAGCCGGAGGGCGGCGCTGTCGAGTATCGTCGTGGCGGTAGCGCTTGTTGCCGTGGCCCTCGTGGCCGGCTGCACCTCTCAGCAGGACACGTCGGGCACCAACGGGGGGGAAACCGTGACTCAACCGATCGACTCGATCACAGTGTCCGGTCAGGGCACGATCAAGGCTGGGCCGGATGAAGCGGTGATCACCGTCACCGTCGAGACGGACGCACCCGACCCGCAGCAGGCGCTCGACGCCAACTCCAAAGGCATGCAGAGTGTGCTCGATCGGCTCAAGGCCGAGGGGTTGGACGACGCTTCGCTTCAGACCGCGAATGTCGCTGTCTTCCCTAACCGGAGATGGGACGAGAAGACCAACAAGGAGGTCACCGAATCGTATCGGGCCCAGAACTCGATCCAGGTGATCCTCACCGACCTAGCGCGAGTCGGCCCCGTGTTCGCTGCGGCCACCGAAGCGGGTGCGGGAACGGTCTCCGGCCCTGACTGGCGCTTGTCCGATGACGGGGTGGCTGTCTCGCAGGCTCTCGAGAAGGCGTATGCCGCTGCCCGAGCCAAGGCGGAGACGTTGGCGACCGCAGCCGGCGTCCAACTCGGAGAGGTGTTGAGCGTACAAGAGAGCGGTGTTCAGGCGCCCCCGGTTTTTTACGGGGAGAGAGCGGGCGCGACTTTCGACACGGCTGTTCAGGCGCCTCCCGTGAACCCCATGGACTTGGAGGTCATAGGTTCGGTGACCGTGACGTTCAGGCTCGACAAGTAGCTCGGCTCCCGAGACCTCCACGAGAGATCTCGCGAGAGCGAGAGATATCCTCGAGGAGGACCTATCTCACCACCCACCTCCCGGCGCGTGCGAGCACCTCGTGCTTTGGGGGGTGGCGTGCTGTTATGATGAGGCCATGGACCTACAGTGGGACACGGGTGCCGTTGAGAGCGGCTGGGAGGTGCGGTTGTCGGTGGCCCTTGACCGACGCGAGACGAGCGACCTCTTCCTGGTCGGAGACAAGCTGATCTCGTGGCCGACCGACGGCATGGTGCATCAGGGCGCAGGGCCCATCGATCGTAGCAGCATGTTCCTGTCCGAGATCGTTGCCCGCCCCGAGGGCTTGCGGTTGGTGTATGAATCCGAGGAGGCAGCGGTGCGATCGGGGAAGATCCTAGAGTATCAGGCCCGCGCTGCGTTGAGGGGGTGAGACCGACGGTAACGACAGATCCCATCTACGAGCTGATGCGGAGCTACCTGGAGATCGACGGAGTGCTGGCCGCGATCCTGGTGTCCGATCAGGGGCTCGTGGTCAATGGAGCCCAAAGCGGCCAGATCGACATAGACACCATCTCGGCGTTGGTGGTCGATACTCTGACTTCCGCGCAGCGGTTCGGGGTGGAGGCCGGTGTCGGACGTGTTGACACGCTCACGGTCGAGTTCGAGGAACTCTCGGTGCTGCTCGCCCCGTTCGACCACGACCTCATGCTCGCCCTCGTGGGCACACCCGGTGCCTTTCTACGGAACGGCGGCCTGCCGCTCATGTGAGAAGCTCCTACTGGATCGAGGCGAGTAGTTGCCCCGTCCGGTAGTCCAGTAGGGCGATCACATCCGATTTGGAGTCGTCGTCGGCAGCCACCCCCCACACTTCCCAGATGAACGTCTCCGGCTCTCCGACGTAGAGGTCGTTCCCATCGATAGTGGTGTACCGGTAGTCCTCGACTCCCCCGAGGAAGAGGAGTTCGACGCGGTTCGGGCGTAGGTCTGTATCGGCGAACAGCGTCTTGGCCCGGTCCAAGGCTTCTCCTGAGGTGTTGAGCTCCGAGGAGGGGCTCACTGTCGCGGCGGCGAAGACGAAACGGTACGCGCGGAACGGGTTGCCCACGTACTGACCGTCCTGCGTGGGCGATGTGTACCGTTCCGCTACTACGAGCGGCAGGAACAATAGGATCGCGACCGTGCCGAGCAGGATGACGACGATACGCCGGTTCATCCCGACCTTCCGACTCCCGACACGAGTGACTCCTTCCTCGCGGGTAGCGTACGAACTTGGCCGTGGCGAAACGGGGAGCGAAGATACTAGATTATCAGAGTCGACGCGCTGTGAGGGGCGCGTGCGCTATCGTCTGGCGGAGGGAAGGGCATCGGCCTGAGTCTGCCCGAAGCGCCCGGTTAGAGACGTTCGGCACGATCCGCCTCCTCGATCTCGGTCTGCGTGAGGTCGAGGGGCGAAGAGCCGCGCGTCGCGCGTCGGATGGCGGCACCGAGCCAGATCGTCACGGCCACTAAGATGAGCGCCCCGAGAGCCAGTGTTCCGGCCATCTGCAGACCTACGAGCGAGAACATGCCGTACTCGTCGGTCGCGTAGACCAACCAGTCGTCGCTCAATTCCAGGTCTGAACGATCGTAAGTGTCGAGCAGCGCCTGGTTGAAGCTGCGGGCGTGCGAGAGCCGGGTCACGAGGGCCCACAACTCCTCCTCGTCGTAACGGTCGGCGAGGAAGCGCACAATCGCGAACCCTTGGATGGTGGCGAGGTCGCGATCGGGCCCGCGCAGAGCGTCGATCTCGTCGAGAGCCGAGAACCCGAGAAGATTCTCCGAAGTCGCCATGTAGAGCACTTCGATCGTGTGGTCGTCGGCTCCGGAGACGTATTGGGCGAAGCCCTCATTGAACCAATCGGGTATTCGAAGCCCCGCCCGGACGTTTGCGCCAAGCAGGATGTGAGCCATTTCGTGCGTAACGACCTCTTGGTCGAGGTCGGTGCCCCGCAGGTAGATGCGGTTGCCGCCGAAGGTGGCGAATCCTCGGGTCATGGGAGCAGGCTGGATCCGCTCGTACTCGGCTTCGTCCTCGACCACGACGATCTCGACCGGCTCCGCCGGTCCGTTCACGAACCTGGGGCGGAGCTCCTCCCAAGCCCGATCGGCCATTGTGAGGGTCTTCACGGCCACCCCGTCCGTGGAGCTGCGTACGCGCACGTGGGAGGAGGAGGCCACCGCTTCGAGGGAGATGAGTGTCGTCTGGTCGTGGGCCGAGGCCGGTAGGACGGCTGGGGAGAGGACGAGCGCGACAGCCGCCGCGACCACAGCAAGTAGGTGCGTCACGTTCCTGCGTCTTATGCCCTTCGTTCGCAGATCTCGCCTCATGCGCAGATCTCACCCCAGGTGACCGACACGTGGCGGGCGAGGTCGCGGCTGGCAACGCGCAGCATGTGACGGTCTGAGCCGGCGCCGCAGAACACGACATCGGCCGACAAGATCACCGAGTCACCGAACACCGGAAGGTCGGCGGGCAGTCCCACCGGAGCCACGCCCCCGACGGGATAGCCGCTCGTCTTTTCCACGAGGCGCCGGGACGCCAGTCTTACTTCGCCGGCTCCCGCGAGAGTCGCCAGCTTGACGAACGAGAGATCACGGTCACCAGGCACCAGCGCCACCACCGGGGAACCGTCGGCGACGCACACGAGGCTCTTGACGATAGAGGAGACGGGGACCCCCAGGCCTTCGGCGGCCTCCGCCGCGGTGCGAGCATAGCCGCGCATCGTCACGATCTCGTGTGTGACGGCAGCGGCCGTCAGAACGGCGGAGACGGTGGTCTCGTCCGAGCGGCCGGGCGCATCGACGTCGTGCTCGTCCTGCGGGCGGTTCATGATGATTGATTGTACCCCGTGACCTTCGTGTACCCCGTGACCTTCGGCCCGACTCGACGGGCCGTCCGCGGGCGGAGGGTCATGCGGGACTCCTGGGTGCGATACTATCCCCTCCATGGGATCCAAAGTCGGCCGCATACTCGTGAACACCGGAGACGGGAAGGGCAAGACCACAGCTGCCCTCGGCACTGCGTTCCGGGCCGCCGGACACGGCCAGAACGTGGCCATCGTCCAGTTCCTGAAGGGTAAGTGGACGTACGGTGAGCTGGCCGCTATTCAGAGGTTTCCTAATATCTTTCTCGCTCGGATGGGCTCCGGATTCACGTGGGAGAAGGAAGGACTCGAGGAAGACCGCGCCCTCGCGAACGCGGCATGGGAGATGTGCAGGCGGATCGCGCAGGAAGACGACCACGACCTTCTCGTGATGGATGAGCTGAACTACGCGATCGACTACGGTTTCATCGAAGTGGACGACGTCGTGCGCTTCCTCAAAGAGAAGCCGGAACGTCTGGCCATCATCATCACGGGACGCCGGGCCCGGGAGGAGATCATGGACTGCGCCGACACGGTCACCGAGATGCGGGTTGTGAAGCACGCGTTCAAGGAAGGCACCCGGGCGCAGAAGGGCATCGAGTATTGATCCTGACGACCGCTGGGATCGCCGGCACTCGGGCACCTGGACCCCGGGCACCTGGACCCCGGGCACCTGGACCCCGGGCACCTGGACCCCGGGCACCTGGACCCCGGGCACCTGGACCCCGGGCATCGGGCACGGAGAGGGCACTGAAATGAGCGAAGACCGGAAGAGCCACGAGATACCCCGACTGGATGGTGTGAGGCGTCACCCGCATGTGGTGGAGTTCCTCGCGCGGGCCGACGACTATCTGGCGGCTCTCGGCTACACCGAGCACGGTATGCGTCACGCATCGCTTGTGGCGCACATCGCGCACAACGTGCTCTCGCGCCTCGGGCGCTCCGACGAGGAAGCCCAGCTCGCTGCCGTGGCGGGCTACCTGCACGATCTCGGCAATTTCATCGCTCGCGAGAACCATGCGCAGTTCGCGGCTCTACTGGCGTACCAGATCCTACGCGACTTGGAGTACGATGCGGCGGACTGTGCCACTGTGATGGGAGCCGTGGGCAATCACGACGAAGAGCTCGGACAGGTGGTCGATCCGGTTTCCGCGGCCCTGATCTTGGCGGACAAGTCCGACGTGCACCGGAGCCGGGTGCGAGACCCCTCGAACGCCGCCGTCGATATCCACGACCGGGTGAACTACGCGGCGGAGCGCTCGTTCCTCAACGTGGACGACGCGGCTAAGTCGATCACGCTCGAACTGACGATCGACACCTCCATTTCCGGGGTGATGGAGTATTTCGAGATATTCTTGTCGCGGATGATCATGTGCAGGCGGGCGGCCGAGCGGCTCGGTTGTGGGTTCCAGATGCAGATCAACGAACTGAAGATCTTCTAGCAAAGGTCTGGAGGAGCGAAAGTGGTGCGTAGCGTCCCCACCGAGAGGGCACGAGCTGTGCTCGAGCGGCTCGTGGAGCTGAACCGCATCAGCGGCGACCTTCCCGACCGTGCAGGCTCTCCCGATCCTGAGGCCGACGACGAGGGCGACCTGGCTCTCACCCCCGTGCGTCGGCGGCGCCTGTACGAGGATGTCGTGGCGCAACTCCAGCGACTCATCTCAAGCGGAAGACTGGAGCCCGGCGACCGTCTGCCGTCGGAGCGTGCGCTTGCGGACCAGCTGGCCGTGAGTCGGGCCAGCGTACGTGAGGCCCTTCGCATCCTCGAGGCCCGGGGGATGCTAGAGACCAGGCCAGGTCTCGGCTTGTTCGTCCGGGGCCGCCGCACGGAGGAGATCGTGAGCATCCTGGCGTCGTACCTCGTGCGGGAGCGAGAAAGCCTCCTGGAGGTGCTCGACGTGCGGGAAGCTCTCGAGCGCAAGGCGGCCGAGCGTGCCGCGATCCTCGCCACGAGCAGCGACCTCGAGTCGATCAAGGGCTCCCTCGTCCTGATGCAGGAGGAGGTACTGGAGGGGCGGGTGCCGTTCGAGTCCGACACCGCGTTCCATCGCGCTCTTGGAGCCGCTTCCCGTAACGAGGTGCTCAGTCAGATGCTGGACACGGCGCTCGGACTGATGTCGCAGCGCAGGCGGGAGCTGCTGAGCGGCGATTACGGGGGGATCCTCATGCTGCACCAGCACGTCAACATCTATCGCGCCATCAAGAACCGCGATGCCACGGCCGCCGGCGCGCTGGTTTCGGCACATCTTCGCGAACTTGGACAGACGCCGGCTCGACCTCGGGCGGGCTATCCGCGCGCGTAGTCCGCTCCCGGCTTGACTCGCATTGGTCCAGTGGTCTGACCACCAGCTCGTTCCTCTCAGGCTCCCGCGCGAACAACGTGATTCCAGCGTGGGATCGTGCCTGCTCTGCAGGGGTTGACACCGCTCTGTGACGTATGACACACTGAACCCGTCCACTGGTCTGACCACTAGACGACGCGACCCAAGGGGGTTCCAGAGAGCGGCAAGTCGGGGGATTCGAACCCAAGAATACAGTGTCATCTTCCCGTGACGACTGAAACATCCGAGGCAAGTCCGGTGAGAATCCGGCGCGGTCCCGCCACTGTGAGTCACCGATCGAAACAGATCGGTGCGAGCCAGAAAACTCGACGGGGAACAAGAAGAGCCACAGAGCTTCTCGAGGCAAGGAGCACGTACCTTGCCCTTGGGGAGTTCTTTTTTTGGTCTCTGCGCACTGGTCTTGGAGTCCTCGGCCTTGGAGTCTTCGAAGTCGGTGGTCGGGTTCCCTCGAAGTCGGTGATCGTGTTCGGTGTCCAGGTTGAAAGTCGAGGAGAGGAGTGTATTGAGCGAGAACAAAAAGCATACGGTGATCTTCCAGCCTTCGGGTAGCCGGGGCCAGGTCGAGGATGGGGTGTCCCTCCTGCAGGCCGGCCGCGAACTGGGCGTGGAGATCGAAGCCATCTGTGGCGAGAAGCGCACCTGCGGCAAGTGCAAGATACGCATCGAAGACGGGTTCTTCGAGCGGTACGGCGTCGAATCGTCTCGTGACCATGTCTCCGCGTGGCGTCCGGTGGAGGAGAAGTTCTTCTCCGACGAGCGCAAGGAGCAGGGGTTCCGCCTGGCCTGCCTGGCAAAGGTCCAGGGTGACCTCGTCATATTCGTGCCCGAAGAGGCTCGTGCCGGCGGTCAGGTGGTCCGCAAGGGAGTCACCGATCGCAAGATCAACGTGAATCCCACGGTGCGCACCTACTATGTCGAGATGCAGCCCCCCACGCTTCACGATCCGCTCGGCGACTACGAGCGCATCTGCGATGCCCTCAAGGCGCAGCACGACCTCGATCCCCCTATCCTCGACTACAAGGTGCTTCTGGGCATGCCGGACACGCTCCGCGCGGCCGCCTGGAAGGTCTCGGTGTCGATCTGGAACGGCGGCCCCACTCCCGAGATCGTGCGGATCGCTCCGGGCACGGTGGATCGTAGCATCGGCCTCGCCGTCGACGTGGGCACCACCAGCGTGGCCGCCTACCTGTGCGATCTCACCACGGGTGAGGTGATCCACTACGACTCCATGATGAACCCGCAGGTGCCCTACGGCGAGGACGTCATGAGCCGCATCACCTACGCCATGTCGCACGACGATGGCATCCACAAGCTCAAGGACGCCATCATCGAGGGCGTGAACACCCTGGCCGCTCGGGTAACAGAGGCAGTCGGCTTCACTCACGAGGACATCCTCGAGCTGGCCATCGTGTTCAACACGGCCATGCACCACTGCTTCCTGGGCATCTACCCGGAGCATCTGGGTCTGGCTCCGTACGCGCCGGCCCTGCACCACTCCATCAACATCAAGGCCCGCGACCTCGGCCTCAAGTTCGCCCCAGGCGCGAACGTCTTTGTGCTGCCGAACGAAGCCGGCTTCGTGGGTGCCGACAATGTGGGCGTGTTGATCGCGGAAGAGCCGTACAACAAGCACGACCGTCAGCTGATCATCGACATCGGCACCAACGGCGAGCTCATCATGGGCAACAGCGAGAAGCTGATCAGCTCTTCCTGCGCCACCGGTCCCGCCCTCGAGGGAGCGCACATCAAGTTCGGTATGCGTGCGGCCCCCGGCGCCATCGAGAAGATCTACATCAACCCCGAGACCAGGGAGCCTCGCTACAAGGTCATCGGGAAAGACCAGTGGTCTGACGAGATGGATCCGGAGACGATCGGCACCAAGGGCATCTGCGGGTCGGGCATCATCGACGGCGTGGCCGAGCTCTTCAAGGCCGGCATCATCGACAAGACCGGCAAGTTCGTCAAAGACCTCGAGCATCCGCGTCTGCGGAAGGGCGACGACGGTTCCGAGTTCGTGCTGGCCTGGGCGAACGAGACCTCCATCGGACGCGACGTCACCATGACCATCAAAGACGTGCGCGCGGTGCAGTTGGCCAAAGGCGCCATGTACGCCGGAGCCAAGATCATGATGCAGAAACTGGGCTACGACGCGCTCGATCGTGTCGTATTGGCAGGCGCCTTCGGGTCGTTCATCGACCGCGAGGAATCGCTGGTGCTCGGCATGTTCCCCGACGTACCGGTGCTCAAGGCCTACGCCGTGGGCAACGCGGCCGGCGACGGCGCGCGTATGGCGCTCCTCGACTTCACCAAGCGTGCCGAGGCCGATGAGTGGGCTCGGAAGGTGGAGTACGTCGAGCTCTCCGTGGAACCCGCCTTCGAGAAGGAGTTCATGTACGCGATGCACATACCGCACATGAGGGACTCGTTCCCGAACCTCAAAGAAGTCCTCGCCGAAGAGGGCCTCGGCCACCTGATCAAAGGCTAGGGAGGAGACGTATGTTCGTTTTCGAGAAGGAACAGAAGGTATTCGACATCGGGGGGGTCAAGGTCGGCGGTCAGCCCGGCGAGAACCCGCCGCTGATCATCCCGTCGTTGTTCCAAAAGGGTGACCCCTGCATCGAGAGTCGCCGCGCCCGCACGTTCCACAAGCAGATGGCCGGGGACCAGATCAAGCGGCTCGAAGAGATCTCCGAGCTCACCGGCATTCCGGCGATCGTCGCCATGGTCGCGAACTCCGGCGATGAGATGAAGAATTACATCGACTTCTACGCCGAAGCCACGTCGATGCCGTTCGCCATCGACATGTGGAACTTGGATCCCCGCATCGAGGCGACGAAGTACGTGGCCGAGCAGGGTCTGATGGACCGGCTCCTCTACAACTCCGTCACGGTGTGGAGCCCCGACGTGCCCGCGGAGGTCGAGCAGATCAAAGGGCTCGGCGTGAAGCACGTGGTGACCGTTGTCATGGACATGATCGACCAACTCCCGAGCGGGCGTATGTCGTCGCTCGACGACATGCTCGCGAAGCTGGAGCCGGGCGGATTCGACAGCATCATCGTGGACACCTCGGTGATGAACCTGCCCTCCACCGGTATCTGCGCTCTCTCCAACTATCAGCTGAAGGAGAAGTACGGGTTGCCGGCCGGCGCTGCCTCCGCGAACGGCTCGTACATGTGGCAGAAGGCCGTGTGGAAGGAGAACAAGGAGAAGTGGGGCGAGAGCGCCTTCATCGGTCTCGATGCCGGCACTCACGCCGCCACAGTGGCCCTCTGGGGCGACTTCATCTTCAGCGGCCCGATGTGGGGCAACGAGCACGTGTTCCCAGCCGTGGCAGCGGCCCACTCCATGGTGAGCACAATGCGCTACGCTGAGACCGGCAAGCTGACCGAGAACGAGTCGAACCCCGTCTACAAGCTGTTCCCAGATTTCATCAAGACCCTCAAGGGCGAGGCCTGAGAGCCCGTTCGTCAACGTATCGTACGTAAGGAAGGAGAAAGCAGAATGGCGATGACTTCCAAGGAACGGGTGATCAACATGATCACCGGGAAGCCCCTCGACAAGGTGCCGGCCTCAACGGGGTTCGGCAACGTGATCGTGGCGGGCCTCGAGAAGTACAATCTGCGGTTCGCGCACGTGCATCTGGATGCGCAGGAGATGGCCGACGCGGCGGCAGCGACTGTTGAGATCGTCGGCATCGAATCGCCCATCGTGCCGTTCGACATGGGCGTGCTCGCGGAAGCGCTCGGCGCGCGCCTCAACACCTACGCGCACTCCGAAGACCTGCTGTACCCCACCATGCGCGACAAGTTCGTGCAGACGGCTGACGACATCGTGGTGCCCACCGACATGGCCAACGCCGGCCGCATCCCGCTGGTGTGCGAGGCGATCCAGATCCTCAAGAAGCGCTTCGGTGACGACTACCCCGTAGGCTCGTGGATCCTCGGCCCCTTCACCCTGGCCAGCCAGGTATGGGATCTGAACGATCTGCTGAAGTCGAGCGCCAAAGATCCGGCGAAGGTGGAGGCCATCCTCTCGAAGCTCACCGACGCCCTCATCCTCGAGGCTCAGGCCTACATCGACGCCGGTGCGGACTTCATCACGCTCCGCGAGATGGGCGCCACCTCCGACGTGCTCTCCCCGCGCATGTTCAAGAAGACGGTGAAGCAGTGGTCTGCGAAGATCATCGCGGCCCTCGACATCCCGAAGGTCTACCATATCTGCGGTGGCACCGACATGATCGTCGAGGACATGGCCAGCATCGGTGCGGACGCCGTCTCTGTGGACGTGAAGAACGACGTTGCCGCCACGCGCGAAAAGCTCGGCCCGGACGCCGTCATCCTCGGCAACATCCACCCGTACGACGTGTTCACCGCGGGTACTCCGGAGATGGTCCGGACCGAAGTGCAGAAGGCCATCGACGGGGGCGTCGACTCGGTGTGGCCCGGATGTGACATCTGGCCCGCCACCGACGTTGAGAACCTGAAGATCTGGGTCGAGATGGTGCAGAACATGGAGCCCCGCCGCAAGGCGTAGTAGAGCAGCGAGGTGAACGGTGGGGCCGAGGGATACGGCCCCACCACCCACCCGGTCGAGGACCGGATGCGGGTCAGAGGGTCGGCGGCCCGATGGGCCGCCCCACAAGAACAAGGGAGGAACAAGATGTCAGACGAACGCAAGGCAGAGCTTTTCAAAGAGCTGCACGAAGCCGTCGTCGAGTACGAGGAAGACCGGGTAGCCACAGCCGCCCAAGCCGTCCTCGACGAAGGCTTCG
>Ga0180009_10000310_pt1 | contig 68616 bp, 58 predicted proteins | sample OS_PC_MetaG_FD_123537 | JGI IMG/M metagenome (GOLD analysis project Ga0180009, IMG submission 123537) | Groundwater microbial communities from the Aspo Hard Rock Laboratory (HRL) deep subsurface site, Sweden - OS_PC_MetaG | ecosystem: Environmental > Aquatic > Deep subsurface > Groundwater... | reverse complement strand
GCGAGGAAGCACTTCCGCCCGCACGCGGGGGCACGCTTCCGCCCGCACGCGGGGGCACGCTTCCGCCCGCACGCGGGGGCACGCTTCCGCCCGCACGCGGGGGCACGCTTCCGCCCGCACGCGGGGGCACGTACATAGGCAAACAGTATATGTCGCGGCCTTCAGCCGTCAAGCGGACTGCGCACGCTCAGGCCGGCGCGGTTCAGAACGTGGGTGTAGATCATCGTCGTCCGCACATCTTTGTAGCCGAGCAGCTCCTCGATGGTGGGGATATAGGCTCACTGCCAGCCCCACTCGGACGCGGCATCGGGGTACTTGGCGGTCCGGAGCATCCGGGAACGGGGACAGTACAGCTACCGACTCAGACAAGACGACGGAGACAACACATGGACCAAGTACCTGAACCAGGGGATCAAGGGATCCTGTTCCCCCGGATGGACCGGAATCGCTCGACGACGCAGGCTGAAGAGGTTCTCGCCAGGTTCGAGGCGAAGCCCGGCGCGTGATTAGTCACCGTGGAGCCAGACCTTGGTCAGGTCGAACGGATGGAACTTGTAGGTGGCCGCTTCCTTCTCAGGCATCACCTGGATGCAGAGCTTCCACTTCGGGAAGTCACCCTTCTCGATGGCCTCGTCCAGGTCGCGCTGGTGGCTCTCGCGATCCCTGCCGACAAGCGCCTCGGCCTCGGCGTCGGTGAGGTTCTCGATGCATAGTTGAGGTCGGGGAACTTCAGCGGATCGCGCAGGAAGAGCACCGGCGTGTTGTTGCCCACCAGGTCCCAGTTGCCCTCTTCCGTGTAGAGCTTGACGGCGAAGCCGCGGATATCGCGCTCGGCATCGGCGGCCCCGCGCTCGCCGGCCACGGTCGAGAAGCGCACGAAGAGGTCGGTCTTCTTCCCGACTTCCGAGAAGACCCTCGCTCTCGTGTAACGCGTGATGTCATTGGTGACCGCGAAGGTCCCGTAGGCCCCGGAGCCCTTGGCGTGCATCCTGCGTGCAGAGGGTCTCCAGCTGGGTCAGTTTCGTCCCTCCGTCCCGGTCTTCCGCCCGCCCAGCCGATCGATCAAGAGTGTGGTCGTGAACCCGCCCAATGCCAGTGCCAGGGCGCCCGCGATCTGCCCACCGGTCGGGGGGACGCGTTGCAGAGGCCAGTGCTTCTCATCGAGCGATGCGACGCCTGCCGCGTCCAACACGACACCCCTGTGTACGTAGCCTTCAGCCGGGCGGACCGGTTCTTGAAAGGGATAGAGCCCGACGACCGCGCCGACCAGCAGGCCTAGGAGGAGGCCGAGGATCGCTTTGTCATGGTGCTGAAGCAACCATTTCAGGAGATTGCCCACGCCAACGACACCTATAACCACGCCGACACCGACGGGCACCAAGACATCCATGCTCCCCATCACGAGAGCGCCATCGACGCCGCCCCCATCCCATCCAAAGAGCCCTATCTTCAGGCTGTCCACGGCCCCCAGGATGACTTCGTACTGACCAAGCAGAAGGAGTATGTAGCCGCCGCTGACGCCCGGCAGAATCATGGCGGAGGCGCCGGCTAGGCCCGACAGCAGCAACAACGGCCAATGTGTTCCTCCAGAGATCGTTCGTTCGCCACCGAAGGCCATGAGTACCATCAGTACGAAGCCGACCGCTGCTGAAGCCCAGAGCGTGGGCGTGGCCGGACGAGCCAGACGCCAGACGACAGGCACGCCGCCGAGAGTCAGGCCGATGAAGATGCTGTACATCGCCCAGCGTTGCTCGATCACGAGGTCCTTGAGCACGCCTGCGAACAGAAGAATCACCAGGGCGGCGGCGCCGCCGATGGTCCCCAGCGCCACGATGGAGCGGGTACGGAAGCGCAAGGTGGTAAGGTCGGCGATGGCGGAGATGAACGTCGGATATACTCCGGCGGCCAACAGCATCGTTCCACCGCTGACACCGGGAACAAGGTTCGCGAGTCCCATCAGGACCCCACCGACGCCTCCGCGGGCCACAAGTTCGGGAAGCGCGATCGCCTCCTCCACCTCAAGAGCGCTCCGACTGCCCGCTTCGGGCGCAGGGCTAGACATGTGCAGCGGATGCTCCGGTCACGCAGCGGCGTCCTGGGTGGCGCCGTGGGCGAGCGCGCCCGGGGATTCGACGACCTCCGCGATCCGGGGCCTGTCGGTCTCGCGCTCAAGCTCGATTGTGAGTACGACCGACACCGCGCCAACCTCCTGAGGAATCAAGACAAGGATACTACTACTCGGCCGCAAGAACCGGGTCGTGTCCGCTCGGCGGCGGTGCTATCGTCGGAGGCGTTCCGGATAGGGGAGGAGCCTCGAGTTGGACACAGACTACGAGCGCGTGAAGAGCGCCATCATGTATATAGAGGAGAGCGCCTCGATGCAGCCGACGCTCGAAGACGTGGCCGCTCACGTCGGGCTGAGCCGCTACCATTTCCAGCGCGTCTTCCGACGGTGGGCGGGGGTCAGTCCCAAGCGATTCCTCCAACACCTGACGGCGAGCCGCGCGAAGGCCCTGCTGAGGGATTCTCAACCTATCCTGGACACCGCATTCGCGGTCGGCTTGAGCGGACCCGGCCGTCTGCACGACCTGATCGTCGCCACAGACGCGGTCACGCCCGGCGAGTACAAGGCGCATGGTGAGGGCATCACCATCCGGTACGGAATCCACGAGACGCCCTTTGGATCGTGCCTGATCGGCGTGACCGACCGCGGCATCTGCGCACTCCGATTCTTCGACGGCCCGGATTCCCGGGATGCGATCGCCGAGCTTGCGCAGGAGTGGGGACTCGCCTGCATCGTCAGGGATGATGAGGGGACGCGCCGGCTCGTAGAGTCGATCTTCGAGAGAGCCGGCGCCTCCATCGAGCCGCTCCCGCTCCTATTGAGGGGCACCAACTTCCAGATCAGAGTCTGGGAAGGGCTCCTGCGTGTGCCGGAGAGCTGTCTCGTTTCTTACGGCGGTCTTGCCGAGCGCTTGGGCGTGCCGTCTGCGACCCGCGCCGTGGCCGGTGCGGTCGGGGCCAATCCGATCGCTTTCGTCATCCCGTGTCACAGAGTCCTCAGGTCGACGGGTGCCCTCGGTGGATACCGGTGGGGCCCCGATCGCAAACTTGTCATGCTCAAGCGCGAGGTTGCAGTTGGGGCGGAACAATGAGCGAGGCTATCGACTCTCTGGTCTTCGCACCCGGATGTGATCGCCGCTATCGCGAACTCTACGAAGGCATCTTCACAACCTCACTTTGGGAAGTACTTGCCGCGGCCGGTTCGTTTCCGTTCCCGGACTACGGAGGCGCGGTGATGACGGTGCATGACCCCTGCCCCACTCGTACGGAGGACCGTGTACATGAGGCTATCCGGACTCTGCTAGAACGAATGAACGTGAAGCTCGTGGAGCCGATGTCGACCCGCGCCGCCGGTGTCTGCTGTGGCGACAGCTTCTTCGGAACGCTTCCGGACGCCCGCGTGCGAGAGTTGATGACACGCCGAGCAGACTCAATGCCGGCCGAAGACGTGGTCGTCTATTGCGTGTCCTGCGTCAAAGCGATGCACATCGGGGGCAAACGCCCCCGGTATATGGTGGATCTGCTGTTCGGCGAGACCACGGAGGCCGGGGTGGTCGATCTCACCGAATGGCATGCCGAGCTGGACCGGTTCATCGCCGAACACTGAGCGGCGCGGCGGGCGCGGATCCCGGACCCTGGTTCGATCAGTCGGCCCCGTGTACGAACGCCGAGGACGCCGTCCCGATCTTGCGGCCAATGCGATCGGTCGAGAGCGTCCGTATCTGGCTGATTTTCACCAAGGCCTAGCAACGCCGTCGCTTTGAGCCGTGCGCGAAGCGCATCTGCTCGAAATCGTTGTTATCCCGCCGCGGTGTCGAGATCCTTAGCGATGTAGCGGACCCCCAGAACACTCTCGAAATCCACGTCCTGAGTCCAGAGCGTCGCTCCGTGCGCCCGAGCGGTGGCCAGTATGATGCTGTCCGCCATAGGTAGATTGTACTCGAGGCTGAGGCGAGCTGCCGACAAAGCCAGAGGGGACGACAGTTCCACGACGCGACCCTGCTGCATCATCGCGACCGCCTGGAGAGCATCGCCCTCGTCGCGCTGCTGGATGATCCGCTTGAACACTTCGTAGATGGTCATAGAGGGGACGATGAGTTCGGAAGTGGCTGCCAGAGCGTCAGAGAAGAACGTCGCGTTCGGACCGTCGCCGAAGTACTCGAGCCACCCGCACGAATCGACTACGTTCATGTGCGATCGTCTTCGCGTGGCACGTCCGAGTCGAGCCCCGGGAGGAACCCCCGCATCTCCGAGATCGGGCGCACCGGCACAAGCTCGATACGGCGGTCGTAGAGAATCGCCTCTACCTTCTGACCGGGGCGCAACTCAAGGCTCTCCCGGATGAGCTTGGGGATGACTACCTGGTACTTGGGAGAGATCGTGACGGTTTCCATGAGAGCCTCGCTTATCGCTACGACTTCCGTACTACGTGTAGTGTATCGACCGAATACCTGGGGGTCAATACTCGCCGCCGACTCCACGACTGCGGCCGGGTACTCGATCGAGGGACGGGCTAACGGCCGGCCGCTCAGCCGCGCCGCCCGCCGGCGAAGGTCTGCCGTCGACGGCCTCCGGCGCCACCAGGATGGGCAAACCGGTATTGAAGGCGTTGCAGTAGAAGATGCGGGCGAAACTCTTCGCGATCACCAGCGGGATGCCGGCTCCCTTGATGGCCATGGGCGCGTGCTCGCGGCTCGAGCCGCAGCCGAAGTTCTCATCGGCCACCAGGATGTCGCCATTCCGTCCGACCTGGCGGGTAAACTAATCGCGGTCCTCATGCACAGTCATTCGAGCACCTGGGAACTCTGATACCCTTTCTTCATGGAGGAGAAAAAGATGGTGGAGGAAGGATCGCTCTTGACCTCGGCGGTGAGCCCGCCGCTCCGATGCCTCTCCCCGATGCTACCTGCTGTGGTACCCGATCTGGACCTCCGTGAAAACTTGAATCTGGACGGCTTTGACATAGCATTAGAGACTCAGCTGGGCACCCTGGTAATAGGCGACTGCCTTGAAGTCCTTGGCCATTTGCCCGACGATAGCCTTGACTTGGTCGTGACGTCGCCGCCGTATGACCGGCAGCCCAAGTACGGCAATGGCGAGAAGTACGGCAGCGATTGGTATCACGGCTTCTTCCTGCAAGTGACCGCCGAGATCCTCCGAGTACTGAAACCGCACGGGTCGTTCCTGCTGAACTACCGCTCCAAGCGTACCGCAGGAGGCGAAAGGGGCACCCTGCAGTACGAGCTGGTCTTTCTGCTCCGCGATCAGGGGTTCCATTTCGCTGAGGATTTCATCTGGGGCAAACCTTCGCCGCCACCAGGGCGATTCAACCGCTATCTCAAGGACGCCGTGGAGTACTGCTTCCAGTTCACGAAGACGGACTCCTGGCAGTTCTTTCCCGAGCACTGCCTCAGGCCCGCCCGGTGGGATCGCAAAGACGTCGAACGGCGTAAGAAACTGGCACACAACTTTGTACGAGCCAACGCTCCCTCCGGCCAGGGCAGGAAGCGCGTCCAAGCCGGCCCGGACCTCGTACGACCTTCGACGCTGCTCTACGTCGAACCCGAGTTCAAGCCAAACCCAACTCGGCATCCAGCGCGCTTCCCGGTTGAGTTGCCAAGCTTCTTCATTAATCTACTTTCGCTGCCCGGGCAGATAGTCTTCGATCCCTTCGCCGGAACAGGCACTACCGCGGTCGCGGCCGAGCAGCTCGGACGCCGCTGGCTTGCCAGCGAAATCGACGCTAGATACGCTGCGGCCCTCCCAAGCCGTCTACACCGAGCAGGGTAGTTGGACGCGGCACAACAGATCGACGCAACGGCGCGTGAAGTAGCCTCGGCGACGAGCTGGGACGAGCGAGTGGCTCTCATCAGACGGGTCCCCGAGTCCTTTGGCACTGGCCAACTGGCGGCAGTCTATGCAGCAATTGCTGAGCGAGCCTACGCTCCCGACTTTGGAGCCGACTTCGGGTACGTCCATTGGCCGCGGGAATACGAACTGGACGGGGTAATTGAGTCGTACAACATCGCGTTGCGAGCGACCAGTGGTTTCCAGGCCGTGTCTCCAGCCGACCTCGCTCGCGTGCTCCAAACGAACCCGCGGACCCTCCGGATCTTCCGGCTCCTGTTGGGATTCACCACCCAAGAGTTCGCGGCGGCCACAGTCATGGTGGCAAGAGGCCATGGTGGACCTGGGCTGGCCAACACGCGGATCAAGAGCATGGAAACCGGACACGCAGCATCGCCTCAGCAGACGGAGTTGGCGGCACTGACCATAGACCACACGATGACCGGGAGTCTCTTCTCGGAGACGGACAGCGAGACCATCCGATCCAAGATCACGAAGCCGGACACCGCACTTGGCTGGGCGAGCGTCCAACACTACGCGGTGGCTGGTGTCCCGCTGCCCATGTTCCTCCACCAACGGCTGTACGGTGGCGCCTTCCGCCAGATCCTTGATGCGACAAGCACTAGACGGGGTGACCTCATCGAGGACGAAGTTGAATCGAGGTTCGTCAACACCGGGATTCTCCATGTACGCACGGGCTCCGCAAACCAAAGCGAGATTGAAGCTCGATTCGGGCTGACGGTGAGACCCGCTCCCGATTTCGTCGTCTACGACGTGGCCGGGCATCTACAGGCGCTCCTTGAATGCAAAGGCGCCAACGACGGGGGTACGGCGCGGGACAAGGCCAGCCGATTCCGCGCGCTGAGAGGCGAGGCCACTCGACTTGGCGGAGTGCCTCTCTTCGCCGTGCTGGCAGGCCTCGGATGGCGACGAACCGCCGACGCTTTGGGTCCCGTAGTGCGCGACACCGATGGCCGCGTGTTCACCCCATCCAACTTGGACGCCATGCTCGCGTGCCGACCGTTCCCGGAGCTTGCTGGCTCTGCAATGGCCGGGATTGTAGACAGCGGATAGGTACCCGGCTTCTCGGTAGACCGCATGCTCAGCTCACACTCCAGACGGCTGCGCTTGGTTACAGCGCCCACGCTTTCAAAGAGCGCTCCGCTGAACATCACCGATTCCCTTGACTTCGGTACGCAGTTCGAGCGGCATGACACCCTTCCTTTGCGGTCCACCCCATCGATAGCGGCTCTCATTGTCGGATCGCCTGAGTACTGAGTCCTATCTGCCCCCACCGAAGCTGCTCCACCGCGTCGACCTACCCCTACCCGCGCCCCTTCAGATATGGCAGCAGTCCACCGGCAGCGACCAACTCCTGCATGAAGGAGGGCAACGGTTCGGCTTCGAACTCCTTGCCCGAGGTCAGGTTGCGGATGCACCCGGTGGAGAGGTCCACCTCGACCTCGTCGCCCTCGTCGATGCCGTCGACGGCCTCGGGCGCCACCAGGATGGGCAAACCGGTATTGAAGGCGTTGCGGTAGAAGATGCGGGCGAAACTCTTCGCGATCACCAGCGGGATGCCGGCGCCCTTGATGGCCATGGGCGCGTGCTCGCGGCTCGAGCCGCAGCCGAAGTTCTCATCGGCCACCAGGATGTCGCCCGGGCGCACCTTCTGCGGGAACTCGGGGTCGGCGTCTTCCATGAGGTGCGCGGCCAACTCCTCGGCCGTCTTCATGTTGAGGTAGCGGGCGGCGATGATGAGGTCGGTGTCGACATCGCGGCCGAAGGTCCAGGCATGGCCCCTGAGCACGGCGCTGCCACCGGGGACGGCTCCCAGTTCGTTGTTCGGAGCGCTCGCGCTCATGCCGCCCTCCTCGTCGTGGGGCCGCTCACGCCGCCGCCTGATGTGGCGCTCATGCCGCCCTCCTCGTGCCGATCTGTTCGGGGGTCGCGATGTGGCCGGCCACGGCACTGGCGGCGGCCACGTAGGGGCCGGCCAGGTAGACCTCGCTGCCGGGGTGGCCCATGCGGCCTACGAAGTTGCGGTTGGTGGTCGCTACGGCGCGCTCGCCCTCGGCCAAGATGCCCATGTGCCCGCCCAGGCAGGGGCCGCAGGTGGGCGCGGAGACCACGGCTTCGGCGTCCAGGAACACGTCGAACAACCCTTCGTTCATGGCCTGTTTCCAGATGACCTGGGTGGCAGGGATGACGATGCAGCGCACGTCCTTGTGCACCTTCTGCCCGCGGAGCACCTCGGCGGCCATGCGCAGGTCTTCGATGCGGCCGTTGGTACAGCTGCCGATGACCACCTGGTCGATGCGCGTGCCAGCAAGGTCGGCGGCGGGCTGGGTGTTCGAAGGGAGGTGGGGCTTGGCCACCATCAAGGGCACGTCGGCTGCCGACCAGCGGCGGACACGAGCGTACTCGGCGCCCTCGTCTGACTCCACGTACACGGGCTCCCGTTGGAAGCGGCCCTCCACGTAGGCGCGCGTGGTCGCGTCGGCTGCGATGATGCCGTTCTTCCCCCCTGCCTCGATGGCCATGTTGGCGATAGAGAAGCGGGAGTCGATCGACAGGCCGGAGATGGCCGAGCCGGTGAACTCCATGGCCATGTAGAGGGCCCCGTCGACCCCGATGTTGCCGATGGTGTAGAGGATCAGGTCCTTGCCCGTGACCCACGGAGAGAGCTCCCCGTCGAAGACGAACTTGAGCGATTCGGGCACGCGGAACCACACCTGGCCGGTGGCCATGGCTCCCGCCAGGTCGGTGGACCCGACGCCCGTGGCGAAGGCGCCCAGGGCGCCGTACGTGCAGGTGTGGGAGTCGGCGCCGATGACCACGTCGCCCGGGCCGACCAAGCCCATCTCTGGGAGTAGGGCGTGTTCGACTCCCACGCGCCCCACATCGTAGAAGTGAGTGATGCCGTGGCGGGCTGAGAACTCGCGCATCTGCTTGACGAGCTGTGCCGTCTTGATGTCTTTGTTCGGCGTGAAGTGGTCGGGGATCAGGGCTATACGCTCTGGGTCGAAGACGCTGTCGAAGCCGGCCTTCTCGAACTCGTCGATAGCGACGGGTGCTGTGATGTCGTTGCCCAGGCAGAAATCGACGCGGGCCATGATCAGGTCGCCGGGCTCCACGACGTCGCGGCCGGCCGCCCTGGCCAGGATCTTCTCGGTGATGGTCATCGGCATGGTCGGTCGGTCCTCCAGTTCTGTGCGGCGGTACGACTGCCTGCGAAGGCCTAGATTGTACCAGCCGCCGCCAACAGGCCGGCACGGTTGCCGCCCGGCGGTGAGGCGGGTTGCTACACTGACCGGACGATCATGCGCCCGGATCCCCGACACCCCGACGCCCCCACGCTCGACGACCCTAGGGCGGTTCGCCACGCTGCCCGCATGAGCGGAGGCGGTCGGGGTTCCCGCTTCGGGACCCGACTGCGGCGGGCAGCGGTGCTCGTGGCGGCGGCGATCCTCGTCGCTGGGGTCGGCGCGGTCGCAGCGAACGCCTATGTGGTTGCTCGGGGCGGCATGTACGTGGCGCCTTCGGGGGACGAAGCCCCCTCCGCCCAAGTAGCGATCGTCCTCGGTGCGAGCGTGAGCGCCGCCGGCCGGCCCTCACCGATGCTGGCCGACCGCCTGCAGACCGGCATCGGACTCTACGAGTCGGGAAAGGTGCGGAAGCTGCTCTTGAGCGGCGATCACGGCACCATCCCGTATGACGAGGTCAACGCCATGCGGGCCTACGTGCTGGAACACGGCGTACCACCGGAGGACGTTTTCATGGACCACGCCGGCTTCAGCACCTTCGACACCATGTACCGGGCCCGCGACGTGTTCCTGATAGAAGACGCACTTGTGGTGACTCAGCAGTTCCATCTGGAGAGGGCCGTGTACACTGCGCGGACCTTGGGCCTCGAGGCCACCGGGGTGGCCGCCGACCTCCGCCCCTACCGCGACCTCGAGCGACTGCGGATACGCGAGTGGTTCGCGCGCTGCAAGGCCCTTCTCCAGCTGCACGTACTGGGCTCCGAGCCCCGCTTCCTCGGGCCGACGATACCCATCACCGGCGACGGCCGCGCGACTGTGGACTGAGGCGGATCTCTCCGTCCGCCGGGGTGGGTATACTCCCCTCTCCACCACCCCAGCCGACCGCGGAGAGCGCATGGCCATCGACGGCGTCACGTTCGACTTCTGGAACACCCTCTATACCGATTCGCACCTCGAACCCGACGAGGGGTCCCGCGCCCTGAGGCTCGCGGTGTTGAGCGAAGCGGTCGAAGCCTGTGGCGGCTCGTCAAACGTCGAAGCGCTCAGGCAGGCCCAGCACAGCAGCTTCGACTCATATCTGGATGCGTGGCGGGCCGGTCGACACTACGGTGCTCACGAACACGTGCTCCACGTTCTCGAGCAGTTCGGGCTCGAGTCGTGCGACGGCGTCGCCGAGCGCACCGCGCTGCGCATCGAGGAACTAGGAGCCCACATCTCGCTGCGCCTGCTCCCCGGGGCGGCGGAGGCCATCCCCCGGTTGGCCGCCGATGGGGTGAAGATGGGTCTTATCTCCGACACCGGCCTCACCCCGGGGCGCATCCTCGTGGGATTCCTCGAGCGAGACGGCCTCCTCGACCACTTCTCGAGCCTCACGTTCTCAGACGAGACCGGCTACCCCAAGCCCGACCCACGCATGTTCGAGAAGACCCTGGCCGAGATGGGCGTGCTCCCCGAACACGCCCTCCACGTGGGCGACACGCCCCGCACCGACATCGCGGGCGCCCTCGGCATGGGCATGCGGGCGGTGCGCTTCGCGGCTGTGAACGACCACGATGACCCGCCGAACGCTGACGCCGTCATCCGCGACCACCGTGAGCTGTTGCCGTTGGTGGCCGACTCCTAGGCCGGCAGGGGCAGGGGCGGCGCCGACCACCCGCCGCACCCACGGTCACGCGGGAGGCCGCCGGGTCACCTGGGAGGCCGCCGGGTCACGCGGGAGGTTACCTGGTCAGCCGAAGGTTGCCGGCCCCCCGCGGGGTACACCGCTCAGCCCGCGGCCGGGGTCCGGGTTTGTGCGGGCACCACCAGCAGCAGCAGCGCCGCGGCGGCGAGCGCCGTGCCGGCTCCCACCCAGAACGGAGCGGCCGGCGAGACCCGATCCCAGAGGACACCCGCAAACACGCTGGCCGGCAGTGCGGTTACGCCGGCCACGGCGTGGTACGCGCCGAAGGCAGTGGCGCGCCGCTCCGCGGGCGCGAGCTCGGCGAGCAAAGCCCGCCCGGTGCCGTCCGCGAAACCCATGTAGGCACCGTACAGGGCGAACAGCACCCACACGTGCACCGGGCTATCGGCCGCCCCCAGTCCCGCCTGGGTGGCCGCGAAGAGCAGGTACCCGAAGGCCAGGACAGAGCGCCGCCCGTACCGGTCGGCCAAGAGCCCGGCCGGCACCGAGAGCGCCGAGTACACCAGATTGAACAGCAGATACGCCAAGGGTATGAGGGCCGCCGTGAGCCCTAGATCTTCGGCTCGCAGGATCAAGAACGCGTCGGAGAAGTTGCCAAGCGAGAAGAGCCCCGTCACCGTGAGGTATCCCAGAAGGGGGCCGCGCAGCCGAGCCACCCTGCCACGCATCCCCAGGCCGGAGTCGGAGTTCGCGGCACCATGGGCGCATGCATCGCCGGGGCGGCCCGCCGAGCGATCCACCGAGCCATCCGCCGGGCTCCCCTGAACCCGGCGCCTCCCGGGCACGCGCCGCTCCTCGATGAAGAAGACTACGACCCCCACGGCGAGGAGCCCCGGGATCAGGCTCAGCCAGAAGACGGTACGGTAGCCTCCCGGTTGGGCGGTCAGCACGAGGAACGCCACCGCGGGACCGAGCACCGCTCCAAACTGGTCCATCGCCCGGTGGAAGCCGAAGCTCCGTCCCAGGTCTTTCGAGATGCTGGAGTCGGCGATGATGGCGTCCCGCGGGGCCGTACGCACGCCCTTCCCCACACGATCCACGAACCGTGCCCCGAGCACGTGGCCCCAGGAGCCGGCCAGAGCCAGGCCTATCCGGCTGACCGCGGAGATGCCGTACCCCGCGCCCATAAGCGCCTTGCGACGTCCGATACGGTCGCTGTACCAGCCCGACGCGACCTTCAGCAGGCTCGCGGTGGTCTCGGCGATCCCCTCGATCAGCCCGATGAGCGACTTGTTGATTCCGAGCACCGAGGAGAGGAACAGGGGCACGAGCGGATAGACCATCTCCGAACTCATGTCCATGAAGAACGACACCACACCCGCGACGAAGACGTTCCGCCGCAGTCCGAAGAGACCGCGCCCCGACTCCCCGATGGACTCCGGGCGACCCGCCTCCCCGCTGGGTTCCGGGCGCCCCGCCCGGTCCGGACCGTCGACGCCGGGGGAGCAGCTCATCACTACCCGCCCCCACCTCCGCCGGCGCCCGGTGTCCCTTCGGCTCCCGGTGTCTCGCCGGCGCCCGACGGCACCTCCGCTCCCGACGGCACTGGGATGAGGCGGATCCTCCTGGCCGATATCGGCACTCCTTGCGCGGCAAGCGCCTTGAGCGCCTGCTCCCGCAGGGCCGCGCCGAGCTTCCACGCGTCGGGCTGATCGGCGGCCCACGCGGTGAGGCGCACGGAGACCCCTGAGTCGTCGGTGTCCACCACTTCGACCTCGGGCTCAGGTTCAGGGATGAACAGGGGATGGGCGCGTGCGAGCTCGAGAAGGGTGCTCCGCACCGCGTCGAGGTCGGCGGTGAAGTCGAGGCGCATCACGATACCGGCGGCCATGCGCGCATCGTGTATCGTGTAGTTCTTGATCACCTTGTTCGAGAGTAGTTGGTTGGGGATCACGATTCGCCGGTTGTCCCAGGTCTTCAGCGAGGTGTAGAACAAGCCTATCTCCTCGACCTGACCGTACTCGTCTTCCACCCGCACCCGGTCGCCGAGTCGCAGGGGCTGCACGAAAGCGATGATCACCCCTGAGATCAGGTTGGCGGCGGTGGTCTGGCTGGCGAAGCCGAGGGCGATGCCGACGAGTCCCGCCGATGCGAACATGGCGACCGAGATCTTCCTCAGGATGCCCACGTCGACCACATAGAGCGCGAGGCCGATTCCCAAGAACGCTATCCCGGCCGCCGCCAGCCGCTCGATCATGCGGAATCTAGTGCGCGCTCCGGCGTCGAGTTCGGCCAAGGCCCGGTGGGTGAGGAACTGGTCGACCGCACGCCGCATCAGCCGAATGAGCAGCCACGCACCAATAACGACGAGGACCGCGATGCCCACGTTGATGGCGGTGGCGCGATGCTCGGCGAGGAAGTCCACCACTGCGGCTACACCCCCACTCTGCTCTCGCGGCACCCGGCGCTCAAGCGACGGCCTTCTGGTCGCCGCCTCTCCGGGCGAAACCGCCCGGCCTACGGCGCAAGAAGACGACCATGATGGCCACGACGACCGCGAACGCCACCGCGAACGCGATCGCCGCCATGAGCGACGACCCGGCGGTCTCTACAGACTGCTCGGTCTGGGCCATCAGGATGACGGGAACCTCTACGTCGAGCTTGGCCTTGTCGGCCAACTCCTGCGTGAACGACATGTACTTGAGCTCCGCCACCACCTTGGCCTCACCGGAGACCCCCTCAGGCCACGCGAACTCGATCACTTCGTCAAGCGCACCCATCGGCGGTACCCGGCGGTCGTAGTAGACTGAAGCGGCAAACCACACCGGCACGTTCTCGTGGTTGCCCGATTCGTCGGCGAATATAGTGTGGTACTCCACCTTCCCCAGCTCCACCGGGTCGCCCGATTTCCCGACGGCCTTCACCTCGAGCCACATGCGTCGCGTGTCCGTGAGCCCCGTTGGCAGGTAGTGACCAGCGGCGACGTTCTTCACCTTGACGAGTGCTTTCACAGGATCGCCGGCCTTCACGCCGGCCTCGGGCACTCCTTCGACGATCAGCTCGAGGGCGGCGGCGCCCTTGAGCCTCTCCTCGGCCGCTTCCCGGTTACCGAAGACCGCGTTCGCTCCCGTGAAGTCCATGCTGAATACGCGGTCGCGCTCAGGGCCGAAGGCCGCCACCGGGCCCGTACCGGGAGGCGAGGGCCCCGCGCCGGGAGTCATGTGGCAGTCCTGGCACCGCACACCGAGATCGGCCCAGCCGCTCTCTTTCCACTCCGTGTAGGTGGCCTCCAGTGCGAGCCCGTTCAGCGGGTGGTTGACATCGTGACAGCTTCCGCAGAAGTCGGACGAGGTGTGGAACTCCGAGAAGGCGGTATCGTGTGCAGGTGATACCGAGTCGGCGTAGGGACCCCGTTTCGTGAGGCCGGGATCGCTCTCGAAGGAGGAGTTGCCGGGCCACTCATCGGACGGCCCCGACACTGTGTGGCAGAAGTCGCAGGTGACCCCTTCCTTGGCGATGTCGGAGAGCGCGCTCCCGTCACTCTTGCCTGTGGGGGGAGCCGTCTCCCCGAGCCAGTCGCCAATGGGCGAATGACACTTGAGACAGAAGGGACCCACGAGGCCGTCCGTCTGCTCGTCCGCCAGAGCCACCTCGTACAGGTAGAGCGGGTCGACGGCTGCCTGCGAGTGCATGCTCCCCGTGAACTGCTCATACAGGGCGTCGTGGCAGTACCCACAGGTTTCGGGAGACTGCCAGTCGGACGAGAGCCTTTGTTCCTGTGCCCACACGGGACCCGGGACGAGTGCGGCGAATGCGAGAAGCGCAAGAGCCGTGGTTGCCGGCACAAGACGGGCGAGCGCGAAGAAGGCTGCACGCCGTCCGGGCCGCCGGGCGAAGGAACAACTCATCCTGTGACCTCCTCCGATGATGATACCCTCCGCCATGTCCACCACGTTGCCGCGCATGGCGAACTCCTTGAACTCCTTGAGCACGCGGAAGACCTCCAATACGCGAGTGGCCCGAAGGCCCGCTCGGCTCGTCTACCCCGGCCACCTCCCGTGACGGGGGGCCGCGTGTGCCACGGCTTCGCGCGGCTAGTATAACCACCGGCGGTTTCGACCCAAACCCCACGATCCGGCGTCCTCGGCAGCGGCCGGCGGCTGCGTCGAACCGACCTCGGGACGCGGGCGCCGCGAGATCGCCGCGTCTTCGGCCGCGCCGCAGCGCCGGTGCCGCCTCAGCTGCGCCGGAATGTGCGCCCATCGCGCGAGCACATGAGCTGCACGGCATGGCGGCCCGAGAAGAGCACAGGCGGCACCCCGCCCCCAGGCATGACCCACTGCCCGGCCATGAAGAAGCCGTCGAGGCCGGGGAGGGTGCGCTCCAGGGTGCGCGTCATCACTTCCGGCACGGGCATCCACCCCTCGAAGGCTCCGCGCTCGTTCCGCGTGTAGCGCCACGTGGTGTACGGAGTGGCCACGTCTACGACGTCCACCAGCGCGCCCAGGCCCGGATAGTGCCTCTCGAGCCGGTCGAGCACAGCCTCCGACACCCGTTGCTTCTCGGCCTTGTACGCGGCGCGGTCACGGCGCAACCTCGCCCAGTGTTCGAAGTCGCTCTCGAACTCCACCTGGATCACCGCCCGACCGGAGGGCGCGAAAACGTCACCGTAGTCGAAACGCCGCATCATGATGCCTTCCACCGTGCGATCGCCCACACTCAGCGGATGCTCCAACCGGTAGGCGCTGAGCGGCGGCTCGCCCGGAAAAGTGCGCCGCACGCCGAATGACACCATCACGTACGGCTCGAAGAGGCGCCAGTCACGGTAGCGTCGCACGATGCCGTCGTTCACGTAGCGGCCCCTGAGCATGTCGAATATGGTGCTGCGGCCGTCGGCGGCCGAGATCACCGCGTCGGCCCGGTGCTCGGTTCCGTCGGTCAGGCGGACGCCCACCGCCCGGTCGTGCTCCACGAGGATCTCCTCCCCTGTCGCCCCGTAGACCACCTCGCCCCCCAGGTCGAGGTAGCGACGCTCGATCGCCCCCACGAACGACCGGCACCCGTCCTTGAGTAAGCCGAGCTGTCCGTCGGCCAGCATGGCGAGGAGCATAGTCACGAACCACACCGGTACGTCGGGCATGAACAGGTTGCGAACCACCCAGCGCACCCACGGATCCTCGATGCCGGCGGCGAACTCAGCGACCGGGCGCCCCATGGAGCCGTGCATGTGGCGCAGCAGGCCTCTCATGTCCCACAGGTCGCGGGCCGTGTGGTAGAACCGACTGAGTTCTGGTGGACGCTCCATGCCTGCGGCGGCGAAGCCGACGCCTCGCAGCGAGCGGGCCTCCTCGACGAGACGGGCCACGACAGCCCGGTCGCCGTGCACGCCGGCGCGCGACCGGCCTGACGCCGCGGGCGAGACGCCGGCGCCGAGCGACCCCGTCAGGTCATCGGCCAGCCTTTCGATGTCTGACCCCACCACCACCGAGCGGCCGCTGGCCTCATCCACGTACTCGGCGTAGGCGTGCATGTCCACAACCCGTACGCCCGGGAAGATGCCCAGCTCCTCGTAGAGCTCGTACGTGGGCTGACCCGGTCGGTGACCCATCAGGAAGTGGATGCCGCCGTCGAACAGGTAGTCCTTGCGGGTCCACCAGGCCGCCACGCCGCCGGGTTGAGAATGGTGCTCCACGATCAGGGAGTCGTAGCCGTTCAGCCGGGAGTACACGCCCGCCGACAGTCCCGCGAGCCCGGCTCCTATCACGATCACTGACCCAGACATGATCGACGCGCTCCTCCGTAGGGGATCGACGCCCACCTCCGTCTGGGATCGACACCCACTTCCGTCGGGATCTATGCCATCCTCCCTGGAGTAGATACTCCCGCCCTCAGGGTAGCATGACCGAGAGCCGGGTCCGAATGGCCGCCCAGACAGGAGATGCGAGTGGCGTGACAGGTGCCGACGACAAGCTCAAGGAGTATCGCGAGAAACGCGACTTCGCGCGCACGGCCGAGCCGTCGGGCGGAGCGATCGAACCGAGCGAAGAGCGCAGGCTCTTCTGCGTGCAGAAGCACGCGGCCACCGCCCTCCACTACGACCTGCGCCTCGAGATCGACGGAGTGCTGAAGTCGTGGGCGGTGCCGAAAGGCCCGTCACTCGATCCGGCCGACAAGCGCCTCGCGGTGATGACCGAAGACCATCCCTTGGACTACGGCGACTTCGAGGGCGTGATCTCCGCGGGAGAGTATGGCGGCGGCGCGGTGGTGCTCTGGGACACGGGGTGGTGGGAGCAGGATCACGGCCGGGAGAAGAGGCCCCGCGAGGGCGGCCCCTCCACCCCGGCGGAGCACCTGGCGGCGGGAGAACTCAAGTTCATCCTCCACGGCGAGAAGCTCAACGGGAGTTGGACCCTGGTGCACATGAAAGGTCGAGGGGACAAGAACTGGTTGCTGATCAAGCATCGTGACGAGACGTCCCGCCCGGGCTACGACCTCGTCATCGAAGCTCCTCTGTCGGTGCTGAGCGGCCGTGGCATCGAGGAAGTGCTCGAAGGCGGCGCCCCGCAGCGGGAGCATGATACCCCCTTTGGAGGCGCCCCCGACGAAGGTGTCCCTTCTGGAGGCGCCCCCGCCGCCGCCGCGGGCCCAGCGTCCGACGACGCCGGCTGACTGCCGCGCACCGAACGACCCCTCCTGGATAGCACCTTCTCCATCGCCGGGAAACGCGTCACCTTCACCCACACCGACAAGGTGTACTTCCCCGCGGAAGGAGTCACCAAGGGCGAGGTGCTCGCCTACTACCACGAGATCGCACCGGTCCTCCTCCCCCACCTACGCGACCGTCCGCTCACCCTCGAGCGCTACCCCGAGGGCGTCGAAGGGGAGTCGTTCTACCAGAAGGATACGCCCGCCCACTACCCCGACTGGCTTCGCACATACTCGAAGAAGTACCGCCACTCGGAACGGGTGACGCACCATCCCCTCGTCGACGACGCGGCGGATCTGCTCTACCTGGCGAACCTGGGCGTGCTCACCTTCCACACGTTCCTTTCACGCACCGCGGACATCGAACACCCCGACCTGCTGGTGATCGACATCGACCCCCCCTCCGACCCGGACAGAGAATCCGTTCCGCAGTCGTTCGCGAAGGCGCGGGAGGCCGCCCATGTCCTGAGAGCCGAGCTCGAACGTTCCGGCCTCGATCCGCTGGTGAAGACCTCCGGCAAGCGCGGTCTGCATCTCGCCCTCCCCCTGGACGGCACTCTCGACTTCGCCGAGATACGCGAGGTACTGTCGGGCCTCTTCGAGAAGGCCATCGCCGCCCACCCCAGCCTCGTCACTCGCGAGGTGAGCAAGGGGAAGAAGCGGTCGCGCGTGTACCTCGACGCACTCCGGATGGCTCTTGGGGCCACGGTCGTGGCGCCTTACGCCGTCAGGCCCACACCTATAGCCTCCGTGTCGATGCCCGTGACCTGGGAGGAACTTGACGAGCTGGACGACCCGTACCTCTTCACCGTCCGCACGGCGGGCGAACGAGTCGCGGCGGTGGGAGACCTGTGGAACGCGATCCACACAGGGGACACGATCCTCTAGAAAGGCGAGGTCATGAGAGTCCTGGTCTCAGGCGCCACCGGCTTCATGGGCAGATCGATCTCCAGGCACGTGCTGGGAGCGGGGCATACGGTGCGGGCGATGAGCCGCTCGGCTGAGAAGGCGGCCCGCAAGTTCGAGGCGCTGCCTGAGGCGGCGGCCGCCGTGGAGACAGGGCGCCTTGAGTTCGTGAGCGCCGACGTCACGGAGCCGGCGTCCCTCTTGGCGGCGGTGGAGGGCGTAGACGTCGTGATCCAGTGCGCGCAGTTCCCCGGCGCACCGGTGGAAAACGCACGCCGCGGTCTCACCTACATGCAGGTGGACCGCGGAGGCACCCTCAACCTCCTGACCGCCATCTCCACGGTCTACCGCGCACAGACCGCGGGCCCGGGTATGACTCGATTCCCCGACGGCGCTCCCCGCTTCTTCTACTTGAGCGGAGTCACCGTCTCCCAGCACGCCACGGAGACCTGGAACCGGGCCAAGTGGCAGGCCGAGAGTGCGATCAAGGGGAGCGGGCTCGAGTGGGCCGTCGTGCGCTCGAGTTGGGCGTTCGGCCCGGGCGACGATTCCCTCAACCGCATCCTCGGCTTCTCCGACTTCCTGCCGTTCGTGCCCGTCTTCGGAGACGGAACGGAACTTCTCACGCCCGTGTTCGTGGAGGATGTGGGCAGGCTGTTCGCCCGATTGGTGGACGACCCGGAGGCTTCGCGCGACGCCACCCTGCCGCTGGGCGGTCCCGAGCCGATCTCGATGAACGAGTTTGTGGGCACCGCCTTGGAGGTGATGGGGAGACGTCGTCCGATCCTGCACGTACCGAAGCCGCTCGGCAAGATCCCGGCTGCGGTTCTTCAGTTCCTGCCCGGTCGACCGCTCTCACCGGGAGCTGTGGACTTCACCTCTCAGGGGGGCGTCGCCGACCTGGGGCCGCTCCTGGAACGCTTCCCCGACTTCAAGACCACCCCCACGCGGGCGGCACTCGAAAGCTATCTGGGAGAGAGTCATGAGAGGTCGACGGCCGGGGGACGTAAGTAGGCGCCCAGCGCGGCCTTCCGCGTCCGGGCGCCAAACCCCCCATGCATGTCCCTTCCCCCATCAGGACAGCAACCGAACCTGACGATACCTTCTGCGACCCCGGCTGTCAACAGGGACGCGCCCGGGGCCGAGACACCACGTGATCACGATACCATCCGCGCCCGGCCGGTTTCCCCAACCGCCCAAGAGGCAACAGTACGAAGGGTGGCGACCCACGAAACGGTGACCACCGGGACACCCGCGACGATCGCAACGGAACGAGGCCCTGCAATGGCAGAAGAAGATATCGAGCGACTGAGGCGCAGTATCGCGGACAAGCAAGCCTACTTGGAGGAGCTGCAGGCTTCGCTCCCCGCCCACACGATACGGCCACATCAGCTCATCGAGATAGAGGACACCGAGGAGATCATCACCGACCTCCGAGCGGAACTCGCGAGGCTAGCGCCCGAATAGTCGAGGGAGAAGTCTGCGCGGCGCGGTCCGCGAGCGCTCACGCTCTTCGTCGAGTTCGCCCTGAGACGCCCACAGCTGCACCCTGAGGTCGTGCAGCCGCTCTTCGTAGTGTCGCTCGGCGTTCTCCAACGAGCTCTCCGCCACTTCGGCGCGGATCCCGAGGCGCAGTACCTCTTCCTCGAGCTCCTTGACCCGGGCGATGAGTTGCAGGTGCACCTTGGTCCGCAGAGAGGTGATCCGCTTGCCCACGATGGGCCGCCGCTCGACGGGCCTCCCGAAGTAGTCGGGAGCTGTATCTGCCGCCTCGAGAGATCCCGCGGCCGCGCGGCTCCGAACCTGAGCGTGCCTGGTGGCCGAGGGGCGCGGGTCGCCGTCATCGGACGCTGCGGGAGGAGTCCGGGTCTGGGCGGACGGAGGAAGCGCCCTGGTCTCGGGGGGAGCTGGGGGCGCCTGTTTCGCCGGCGGCACCGGAGGCCTCACGGCCGCGGGAGGCGAGGTCTTCCGGGTCACAGGAGATTCAGCGGTCCTACTGGGGTCGGACGGGAGCGGCGTGCCGAGTTCGCTCGGAGCATCCGTTCGAGGCGAACCGGCTACCTTCGAAGGCCGATCCGCCAATCGAGCATCGACCATGTGCTGCAGCTCTTCCTGAAGACGGTTCCACTCGTTGGGTCGTGTGTCCTCGTTCACCCTTTGCATGCCCCCACGAATGGCCGGTCGGGAATCCTAAGCGGAGTGACGCGCTCGCGCCACGCGACATACTGTACCCCAGATACCTGTCACGACACAGCGGCCCCCATAGCCAAGCTCACGCACTCGTCTCGGGCATGGTCTGGAGCGAATCATTCCCGTGATCTTCCAGTCCCGGCCCTTCGGGCATCGCCGCAGATGGGTCGGGGGACGATGGATCGGCGGTGACCGGCTCATCCGGCTCGCCCGGCTCGCCCGATCCGTGCCCTTCCGTGAGTTTGCGGTGCACGTAGATGCCCACCACCCGGGCGGTGGCCATCACCGGCACGGCCAGATACGCGCCCAGGATGCCGGCCACGCTCGCACCCGCCATGATGCCCACGATGATCACGATGCCCGGAAGCTCTACGCTCCTCCCCATGATGCGCGGCTGCAGCACACTCGACTCGAGCTGCTGGAGGCCGAGATAGACGGCGAGCACGATGAGGGCGAACATGCCGTTCCCCACGGCCAGGTGTTCGGATCCCTGGATCAGGGCCATGAGGACCGCGAGCCCGCCGGCCACAAGAGCTCCGATGCTGGGCACCAGATCCATAACTCCAGCCATGATGCCCACCATCAGGGCGCTGGGAAGCCCGAGTCCCCACATCACCAGGCCCACCGAAAGACCGAAGAGCGTCACCATGAGAAGCTGCCCCCGGAAGAAGGCACGCCAGACACGCACGACCTGACATTGGAGTTCCTCCAGCTCGGGGCGATGCCGGACGGGCACGAGACTCCACGCGCTGGAAGCCAAGCGCGGACCATCGCTCACCAGGTACAGGCTATAGATGAGGGTGAGGAACAGAGTGAGCAGCAGTCTCCCGAGTGAGGAAGCAAACCCGGCGAGGGCTCCGGCGGTAGTGGACAGGATGCTGTCGATCGACCCAAAGAGATCCTGTCCCGAGGGGAGGAAGCCAACGACGGCCGACGGCTCGAGCCTCTTCTGGAAGGAATCCACATACGGCCCAAGACCGAGTTCGTAGCCCCCCACGCTGAAGGACCGCAGCGACTCCGAAGCCGCGCGCAGCCACTCAAGCGCCCCGTCGACCGCATCGTCCACGTTGAAGCGCACCTGGCTGAACTGGTTCACTAAGATGGGTGCCAGCACCATGACGGCCACCAGGAAGAGGGCGAGGAGGAGGAGCAACACCAAGAGACCGGCGACCACCCTCGGCACGCGGAGACGCCGGTTGAGATACGAGACCAGCGGCTCGATCAAGAAGGCGAGCACGCCCGCCATCACCAGCGGCGCCAGCACGCCCCTCGCGGCGTAGATCATGAGCATGAGGACGCCGACGAGCAGGATGCCGATCGCCCGGCGCGTGTACTGGCTCCATATGCCGTCCATAGTGACCGAGCCTACCGCAGACGCGTGTCGGCCAACAGCCCGTCGAGCACTCCCGACAGTTCGGCCAACGTTTCCAGGACGAAATCGGGCGAGGCGGCATCCGCGACGGCAAGATCGGCTCGGGTGGACACGCCCGTGAGCACGAGGGCCGAACGCATGCCCGCGGCGACGGCCATGCCGATATCGGTATCGAGCCGGTCACCTACGAACAACACAGCGGCGGCCTCGCCGCCGGCCTCGTTCACCAGCGCGCGGGCGAGTCCGAGTTGCGGCTTCCCGATCACGAGCGGCTCGCGCTGCGACGCCACCGCGATCGCCGCCACCAGGGCGCCGCCCCCGGGGAGAACACCGCCCTCCACGGGGAACGTCGCGTCGGCGTTGGTGGCGATGAACCGTGCTCCCGCTCTGATCGCGGCCTGCGCGACCGCCAGAGTGGCGTAGTCGAAACCAACGTCCAGACCCACCACGACCGCCGCCGGAGCCCCCGAGTGCTGCGGGGCCCCCGATTGCTGCGGGGCCCCCGAGTGCTGCGGGGCCCCCGAGTGCTGCGCGAGCACCGAGGCCTGCGGGGTGCTGCGCGCGTGGCGCGGTTCCAGTCCGGCATCGCGCAGTTCTGCCACGAGGCCGTCGCCGCCGACAACGAGCACGGAAGCGCCCTCGCCGAACTCAGAGCGCAGGTACGAGGCGGTCGCCGCGGCCGAGGTGAGCACCATGCCGGGCTCCGCGGGCAGCCCGAGGCCCGCCAGCCGCTCGGCGACCTCCACTCGGTGCCGCGTCGAGTTGTTCGTGACGTAGCGCAGCAGGAGTCCCCGGCCCAACACGTCCGCGAGCGCGGGCGGCGCGGCCGGAAGCAGGGTGTCGCCCCGCAACACCACCCCGTCGATGTCGAAGGCCACCATGCGAAGGGACGACCCGCCGGTGGTGGGCTCGCCGACGGAGAGATCGCCAACGGAAGGATGCGGTATCAGAGGTTCCTCAGACATGGGTTCCATTGTATCCTGGGTGGGCAAGAGCCGCGGCTCCCCGCGCGACGGTGGACCGGAGGCTTCCGGCGCAGACGCGGAAGCGCGACCGAGGAGGCTCGCCGATGAAGAGCATGACATTCAGCACCAGGCTGGTCGACAGGATCCCCCGAGTGGAGGGCGTCAAGACCTACCGGTTCGAACGCCTCAAACAGTACACGTACGAAGCGGGCCAGTGGTTCATACTAACCATCCCCGACGGCGAGGGCTACCTCACCAAGCACTTCACCCACTCCAGCTCCCCCACCGAGGGCTATCTGGACTTCACCACGCGCCTCACCGGCTCCCTCTATAAGACCGCCCTGGACTCCATGCCCGTTGGCACCGAGGTGGAGATGGAAGGGCCGTTCGGGAGCTTCACCCTGCGTGAGGGCGGCCAGCGCCTCGCCTTCATCACCGGCGGCATCGGCATCACCCCGGTGCGCAGCATCCTCCGCTACCTCGCCGACACCGGCAGCGACATGGAGGTCGCACTGCTGTACGGTAACCAGAACGAGGACGCGATCCCGTTCCGGCTCGAGCTCGAGACCTTCTCGTCGCAGCTGCCCGGTCTGCGCGTGACCCACGCACTGGCGGATCCCTCGCCCGACTGGGGGGGGCCAACGGGCTACATCGGACAGGAGACTGTGAGTACGGCGCTCGACGATCCCGCGGGCTGGACGTACTACGTCAGCGGCCCCCCCTCGATGGTGGCCGCGATGAAGGGCGTGCTCGACAAACTTGGCATCACCCGGCGCCAGATGATCCTCGAGAGCTTCGACGGCTACGAGTAGGCCGGCCGGCGCCCGCGGAAGCCGCTCCCCTCACGGTTCGATCGGCACGGATCACGCACGACAGCGCGGCGCATCAGCCCTCAGAAAGAGCGCCCTTGATTGTCGGCGTGTCCGCAAGAAGGCTCCGGGTGTACTGAGCCCGAGGGTTCGCCAGGACGTCATCCGTGGGCCCGTACTCCACGACGCGCCCCTCGCTCATCACCGCCGCCTCGAAGGCGATGCTTCGAATCAGCGCTAGGTTGTGAGTCACGAACAGCATGCAGAGGCCTATCTCCCGCTGAAGCCGGACGAGCAACTCCACGATCGATGCCTGCACCGAGACATCGAGCCAGGACGTCACCTCGTCGCACACCAACACGGTAGGGTCGGCCGCCAAGGCCCGGGCGATTGCGACTCGCTGCCGCTCCCCCCCGGAGAGCTGGTCCGGATACCGCCGCAGCAGGGAGCCCTCGAGAGACACGAGCTCGAGCAGTTCCGCAAGGCGCTCCTCGCGCTGGTCGCGATCCAGATCGAAGAAGATATCGAGCGGCTGCTTCAGGATCTGCGCTATGGTCTTGCGTGGATGCAGCGAACTGTACGGGTTCTGGAACACGTACTGTATCGATCGACGGATCGGGACCGGTCGACTGCGTGCGTGGCGCGCCAGCGGCGCGCCCTGGAATTCGATATCACCGGTCATCTTGAACGCATGCAGGCCGGCGATGCAGCGGGACAACGTGGTCTTTCCGCTCCCCGACTCCCCCACTACAGCAAGGCACTCGTGTGCCCGGAGCGTGATGTCGACGTCGTGCAGGATCTCGCGCGAACCGTACCAGGCAGTCAGGTTCTTGACCTGCAGGAGCGCCTCTTGGTCGCCGCCAACCAGAGCCGACTCATTCGCGTCGGAGGCAACGGAGACAACGGCGCTCACTTCCGCGGCACGCCAGCAGCGCACGAGGTGGCTCTGGGAGACGGTGGTCTCCGGCGGCATCTCCGTCTCGCACCGCTCCACGGCGTAGGAGCATCTCGGCTGGAAAGCACAGCCCACCGGCCGACGGCCCGGACGCGGCGCGTATCCCGGTATCCCTTTCAGCGCGCGGCGCCCCTCGATCACTGGGATAGCAGCCAAAAGACCGCGCGTGTAGGGGTGACTGGCGCCGCGGAAGAGTTCGTGGCTGGGTCCGAGTTCGACGATACGCCCCGCATACATCACGGCGATCCTGTCGGCGAGTTCCGCGACCACGGCGAGATCGTGCGTGACGTACACGGCAGCCACCCCGTGCGCCCTCGCAAGGTCGCGCAGCGTTGACAGCACGTGTGCCTGGGTGGTCACGTCGAGACCGGTTGTCGGCTCGTCGAGCACGATCACCTTTGGACGACAGGCGAAGGCCATGCCGAGGACGACACGCTGCTGTTGCCCTCCCGAGAGCTGGTGAGGATAGCGCCGCAGGAACTCCTTGTCCGACGGCAGCAGAACCTCCGCCATCATCTCATCGACGCGATCTCTCCGTTCGGCGTCCGACGAGCCGAATCCGTGCTCTTCGAGCACCTCCCGCAATTGGGTGCCGATGCGCAAGGCTGGATTCAAGGCAGAGCCCGGGTCTTGGGGGACGTAGGAGATCTCCCCACCGCGCAGGTGTCGTAGCTGGGACTTGCCGAGAGCGAACACTTCGCGTCCCGCGACGTTGACGCTGCCACCGGCGATCCGAGCGCCGCGACGCTGGAAGTTGAGCAGCGCGGTCGCCGCCGTGGTCTTACCGGAGGCAGACTCCCCCACGAGCCCCAGGACTTCTCCCTCATGCAGTTCGAATGAGACCTCGCTATCGATCTCGATCCCCGAGGGATCCAGTTCGATGCGGAGATCTCGCACCGTGAGTGCGATACGACTCATGCGGCCCCCGTATCGCGTTCGATGCCGATCATCGCACGGGCCATCCCATCGGTGACCAAGTTGGTGCCGATCGTGAGAACGGCGATCAAGGCCACCGGCACGAAGACGGCGTAGGGCTGAACGATGAGGCCGATGCGATTCTCGTTGATCATCAGTCCCCAGTCGGCCGCCGGCGGCTGCAGGCCGAAGCCGAGAAAGCTGAGGGCGGCGATCAGACCGATGGAATAGGTGAGGCGGAGGCCGAACTCGACCAGCAGTGGGCTGGTGATGGTCGGCAAGATCTCACCGATGGCGATCCGTATCCGCGACACCCCGAGCGCCTCAGCCGCTTTGATGAAGTCTCTCTCTCTCACTTCCAGGGTCGCGCCGCGCGTCACTCGGGCGATGCGCGGCGAGTGCGTGAGCCCCACTATGAGCACGATCAGCCAGACCTTAGGGCCGAGGATCGAGACAAACAGCAAGACCAGGACTATCTGCGGAAAGGCGAGAACAACATCGAGCAGGCGCATGACAGTGTCATCCACAGCGTCCCGCGTATACCCGGCCACCAGACCGAACGTGACGCCGAGGAATGAACCGATGGCCGTAGCCGCAAAGGCAAGCAGCAGAACCGAGCGACCGCCGTAGAGCACGCGACTAAGGACATCGCGACCGAGATGGTCGGTGCCAAGAACGGCATCGCTTCCGGGTTGAGCGTACGGCAGACCCGTGAACTCGTAGGGAGTATACGGTGCCAGAAGAGGACCGAGGATCGCCAGGACGGCGACGAACAGGACCAGCACCAGACCTATCTTGGTGCGCCTATAGCCTAAGGCGTCGTGCGCCAACTGAACCCATTCGCTGCGACGCTTGTCACCTTGAGCGCGCGGCGCAGACACGTTCTCAAAGCCCGGGCCGATGACCTCTTCGCTCAGCTCGAGGCCCGGACCGTGCAGGGCTTGAGGTCCCTTCTTCCTTTCGGGGCTCATTGCAGGCCCGTCCGAAGTCGGGGGCTTACGAGAATGGTCAGGATGTCGGCCACGAGATTGAAGATCACGTACAGCCCAGCGATGAGCAGAGTGATCGCCTGGATGACCGGCAGGTCACGGTTGGAGACTGCGTCCATGAGCGCCGAGCCGATGCCCGGGTAGTTGAACAGATACTCCACGACGACCACGCCGCCGGCGAGCCACGCGAGGTTCAAGGCGATCACTTGGATAGCGGGCACGATGGCATTAGGCAGCGCGTGCCGACCGAGCACGGTGCGCTCTGACATGCCCTTGAGTCGGGCCATCTGGATGTAGTCGCTCTCAAGGACCTCGATCATCGAGGCGCGAAGAGTGCGGACGATGTAGGGAGCCACAGCCAGCACCAGCGTGAGGGAGGGCAGCACGAGCATCTTCAGTTGCGCGAGGATGGAACTCTCGGGATCGAGCAGAGTCACCGCAGGGAAGATGTGGAATACCTGAGTGGCCAGCAGCAGGATGAGAAGGATCCCCACCACGAACTCGGGCAGAGCCGCCAAGGTCAAGCTGCCGAGTGAGACAACTGTATCGAACCCTCGGTCACGAAGCAGACCACTCAGGCTTCCCAGGAGCAGCGCCAGAGGAACACTGATGAGCGCCGCCAGCAGCACGAGCGCGGCCGAGTTCTTGACTCGGCCGGAGATCAGGGCTGTGACCGGCTGCTTGGCGACCAGTGAGTCGCCGAGATCCCCCGTGGCGACGCCACCGAGCCAGCTGCCGTACTGCACGATCGCGGGCCGGTTGAGATCAAGTTGCTCGCGCAACGCCGCCAGACGTTCCGGAGTAGCCTCTCGACCGAGGATGGCGCGCGCAGTGTCGCTCGGCAGGGCCTGCGTGGCGGCGAACACGACCCCCGACACGAGAAGAAGTGTGAGCAAACCGAGCAGGGTTCGCCGCAGAATGACCTTGAGAAGAGGTGGCACCGCGGAGCTTCCCCCTTTCCGCTGACGGCGGGCGCCCCCCGGGGAGCCCGCCGCCTGTGCCGATCGTTGGCCGGAGTACTACTTGAAGTAGACGGTGTGCAGGCGCCACCTTCCCAGCGGGATCCCGATCACTTCGTTCTGCTCGATGCCGACGAGCTTGTCGCTGTAGGCGTCGAGCTGGTTCTTGAAGGTAGGGATGATGTAGCCACCCTCGTTGTATTCGATGGTGTTGGCTTGGCGGATCAGATCGTTGCGCTTGTCATCGTCCGCGGTCTTGGCGGCTTCCTGAACCAGTGCGTACCACTCTTCGTTCTCCCAATGGGTCTCGTTGTAGGGGGCGTCGGGCGTAGACCCGGCGGCCGCCTGCTGGAGATAGTTGCGGAGTCCCCAGTAGTCGACCGAGAAGCCCCATGAGAGGTAGTCGTCACCGTAGATCACGGCACTATCGACCTTCTGCACGTTCACCGTGACACCGGCGCCCTTGGCCTGTTCGGCGAAGATCTCCGCCTGAGCCACGGCGCCGTTGCCCACCGCATCGGACGTGATCAAGTCTACTGTGAGTCCATCGGCATAGCCGGCCTCGGCAAGGAGCTCCTTGGCCTTCTCGAGGTCTTGGACCCGCTGCGGCAGATCGCTGGGATAGCCTTTGTCGAAGGGAGAGTACATATCGTTCCCGATCCAACCGACGCCGCTGTAGGCGTTGTCGAGGATCTGCTGACGATCGACGATGAGCCGGAAGGCCTGCCGAACCCGCACGTCGTCGAACGGTTTGACGCTGAGGTTCATGCAGAAGGGGACCCAGCCGCCCGACTTGGAGTTCAGCGCCACCAGCCCAGCCGTAGCCTCGATGACGGGCAACTGCGACGGAGGGAGCTCACAGATCGCGTCGACCGCACCGCTGAGCAGCGCATTCACGCGGGCCGTCGGATCCTCGAACTCGGTGAACGTGAGCGTGTCGAGATACGGCGCTCCCCCGTGGTAGTCCGCGAAGGCCTCGAGAACGAAGCCCTCGCCGGGCTTGAAGCTCTTCATCTTGAAGGGCCCCGTACCGATCGGGTTGACCGGATCGAAACCTACCGGCACCACGTGCACGAGGCGCTGCGTGAGGGCGTCGGTCTTGAAGACCACGTTCGGCTCGTCGAAGGTGAAGGTGACCGTCATATCGTCGACCTTCACGATGTTCTCCGACTTCAGGCCGCCGAGAGCCGCCGCGCCGAGAAGAGGGTTGTCCGGGTCCACGATGCGCTTGAAAGAGAAGACCACGTCGTCGGCAGTGAGTGGCTTGCCGTCGTGCCACAAGATGTCCGACTTGATCTTCGCGGTCCACACAGTCGCGTCTTCGTTGGGGGATACGTCTTCGGCCAGCAGGTACTCCGGCGTGTAGTCGGCGCTGTACTGGAGAAGACCCTCGAACAGGCACCAGTTGATGGCATCATCTGGGATGAAGGACGACATGTGCGGGTCGGCCGTGTCTTGAGCGCCGCCGCCGACGAGCCCGATCTTGAGGTTACCGCCCTTCTTCACCTCGCCCACTGTGGTGGTGGTGCCCCCGGCGGCCGTCGTGGTAGTGGTGCCGCCTCCACAAGCCGCCAGCAGCGGGCCGAGCCCGATGATGGCTCCAGCGGCCGTTCCGCGCTTGAGAAGGTCGCGCCTCGAGATCCGCTGGCTCAGGATCCTGTCGAGATCGAATCCCGACTTCTTGGCATCTTCGCTCACTCTGATAACCCCCTTCATTCCCCGGCGGCCGACGAGCGACGGTCGCACTAGATGACGACACCCGGCCCCGTGGGGCGAGCCGAGCCGAGCCGCGGAGGGCCGATCCGACCGTCCGCTCGCGCCCACTGTGACATGGCTTCGGCCCGGTGTCAATCCCTAATCAATCGATCAATTAGCCCAGGAGGTCGTAGTGCGGAATGCCGGTGTCATCCGGCGAGCGGCTACTCTCCCTCGTCCACCGTGGTGGTCACACCACTGGAAATCTGAGGAAAGCAGCTCTCGATCATCCTGGAGAGCACAGCATAGGCGTGGGTCAGATCGAGATCGGGATCGATGGCCGTCTGGATGGCGATCCCATCGATGAAGGCGGAGAGGAGTTGCGAGAGACCGAGTATCTCGGGGTCGTCGAGGACGTTCTGAACGTCACGAACACCCAGCCAACCGAGTTTCTCGCTGCGGTACCACTCGTACAGAAGAGCGATGCGCTTGCGCAGCATCTCGTTTCTGAGAGCGACGGGCAGCAACTCGAAGAAGACTCGGAACTCCTCATGGGCTGCGGTGATGCTTCGCATCTCTTCGATCATGCGGCGTACTCGCTCGCCAGGCTCCACGTCATTCATTCTCGCCACGGAGGTCAGATACTCATCGTGGATGACCGAGTCCAAGACTGCCGCGATCAGACCCGCCTTGCCTCCGAAGTAGTAGGAGATCATGGCCTTGTTCTCGCCCGACACCTCGGAGATGGAGTTCAGACTGAGGGCATCGAAGCCCTGGTCGGCCACGATGCTCTTCGCCGCCAAGAGGAGCTTCCGCGCGACCTCCGGAAGGTCCGACAACGGGTTATCGAAGTCGAAGAGCACCGCGGGCGCGGTCTCCAGCGCCACCGCTTCGCCCGCCTCCGCTACATCGATCTGGCTCTGCTCCGCTTCCACAGACCCCTCACTCCCTCCGACGACCGTCGGCTTCTCCGCTTCCCTGCCGCCGACGCAGACCCACTTGACATGCGGTACCTCGCCGGTGTGAAATGGAGCGCTAACTGATTGATCAGTTAGCCCTCTGACCGCCATCCTATCAGACGGCGCGAACGGAAGAGACCGTCACTTCCGGTGCCACAAAGACACGGAGCGAACGATGCGATACGGGTACATCGGTCTCGGGAATCTGGGAGCACACTTGGCCGCCAGCCTGGTCCAGGCGGGCCACCAGGTCACGGTGCACGATCTCAACAAGGATGCGGGCGCTCGACTCGTCGAGGCCGGCGCCAGTTGGGCGGATTCGCCCGAGGAGGTGGCCCGCGCTTCCGACGCAGTCATCACGTGCCTCCCTTCCCCCGCGGCCGTCACGAGCGTTGTGGCGGGCGACCGGGGCGTCTTGAGCGGCATGGAGCCGGGCGGAACCTGGATCGACATGAGCACCAACGACCTTCACGAATTGGGCCGTCTCGCCGCGATCGCAGCAGAGCAGGGGGTCGACTGCCTCGAAGCGCCGGTGACGGGAGGCGTACACCGGGCCGCCGAGGGTCAGATCACCGTCCTCGTGGGGGGCGACGAGGCGGTCTTCCACAGGCATCAGCCCGCCTTCCAAGCCATGGGCGGGAAGGTCTTCTACCTCGGTCCGCTGGGTCAGGCCTCGGTGATCAAGGTGATCACCAACATGCTCGCCTTCATACACATGTACGCCTCGGGCGAGGCGCTGATGCTGGCGAAGCGTGGAGGCATCGACCTGAACCTGGCCTACGACGTCATCAAGGCGAGTTCGGGCACCAGCTTCATCTTCGAGACCGAGACGCAACCCATCCTGAGCGGCAGCTACGACATCGGCTTCAGCTTGGACTTGTCGTGCAAAGACCTACACTTCGCTTACGAGCTCGGGCGGGAGTTCGGAGTGCCGCTCGAGGTGGCCGGCCTGGTGGAGCAACTGAACCTGCGCGCCAAAGCGAAGTATGGAGGCTCCGCGCACTCGCCCATGGTGGTGAAGCTCCTCGAAGACGCAGTCGGAACCGAGCTGCGCGCTCCCGGCTTCCCGAAAGACCTCCAGGAATACCTGGAAGGCCGCTCCCGCGAGTGAACATCGAGGGTGTCTGCGCTCACTCCCGTTTCGGAGCGATGATCTCCGCCAACTCCTCGATGACGGCCACCCCGTCGTCGAGGATCACGGCGTCCGCACTCTTGGCGATCGGGGCCCGCTCATCGAGGTCGATCGCCGCGATGAACCCAGCCTTCTCGATCCCCCAGTAGAGCGCCGGAGCCCCCGAGGCCCCCGCGACGATGCACAACTCGGGCGCTGTGCGCGTCCCCGAGACACCGATGAGCCGATCCATGGGGGCCCAGGCGCTCATTGCGACCGGCCGGCTCACGGCGAATTCGGCTCCCATGCGGCGGGCCGCCGCGGCGATGCGCTCCACCCCATCGCGACTTCCCGCTCCCGCTCCCGCCACGACCAGGAACCGGCTCTGCTCGAGATCCCCTGTGGGAGGCGGTTCGACCAGCTCAAGGTCTTCGAAGGGCGTTTCGTCCGGTCCCCCCGCGGCCCCGGTCTCGTCCGTGCTGGACAGCACGACATGCTCGCGACGTGCGGCGGCCGCTTCGTCATCCCACGAGACGTCGATACTGACACACCACGGACGCGCCGCGAGCTCGAAACTCCCCACCATGTGATTGGAGTACACGGGCCGGCGGCACGTGAGACGCTCCGGCCCGATCTCGATGCTCAGCGCGTCGGTCATGACGGTGCCGCCGGTGCGGTGGGCCAGACGAGTCGCCAGCTCTGTGCCAGAGTACCCACCCGTGAAGATGAAGAGCTGGTTCTCCGCGTCTCGGGCCGCGGCCGAAAGGATATCCACGATCGCATCCGGACGCCTCTCGGCCGTCTTCACGAGCCGGACCCCGCGGGTGGGCGCCTGTTCCACGAGTCGCCCCATGTCGCGGTCGTCGCTGAAGAAGACCAGGGTCTCCGCCGCCGGATGACCCGTCGAACCATCGCGGAGAAAGGCTCCCAAGGCTCGGGCCTGCCGATCGGCCGTACCCACGGTGCCATCAAGGACGACCAGGGACCTCACAGCTTCCCCATCAGGCTCTTCAGATGTGAATCGAAGAGGGTCTGCGCCTTCTCGCGCGGAGTCTGCCCGCCGATGATCGTCCCCGACCGGTCTCGCCGGACCACCTCGAGCCCCGTCAGAACGTACGACTCGCCTGCGAGTCCACTCACGACGTCGATACCAAGATCTGACGTCTGGACGTGTTCGATGTGCGCCTCCCTGCGGGCGAGGCGGGCGGTCAGAGTGGGCACCCGGAGGCGCGCGACCACCGCGTTCCCCACGCCCAGCACGCAGGGAAGCCGCACCGTCACGCGCAGGAGTCCGTCGTCGACCATGTGGGCCACGCGCACACGGTCGTCGCTCAACACCATGACCTCGGTCACCTGCGTCACGCACGGCCACCCGAGTTCCTCGGCGACGAGGAAGGGTAGCGTTCCCGCGTCATCAGGGCCGTTGCGACACCCGAGCATCAGCAGGTCGGTCTTGTTCGTCTCCTGGACGTATCGCGCGATGATCGAGGCGGTGACGGTCGGAGCGAAATCCAGGCCCGCATCCACGTGCACCCGGGTCGCTCGCTCATAGCCCAGGGCCTGCAGCGTCTTCAAGTGCGGCTCGACCTCCCTGCCGCCCACCGAGATCGCGCCGAGGTCTACCGGCACGCCGTCGCTGGCTGTCGCGTCACGCATCCGCAGGGCCATCTCCAGGGCGCTCTCGTCGAAGCAGTCGAGGATGCGAGGGACGTAGCGGGTCTCTACGCCGCTCGCGACGCCGCTCCCAGCCCGGGCGTCGGCCTCTGCGGCGCCGGACCTGTCTGAGCAGTCGCCTTCTCCCGCGGCCCAGTCCGCTTCCCGGAGCGCCTCATAGTCGGGCGTCACCTTGAAGCGCACCAGGATCCTCATGGCGTTCATGCGGGGATGATCGTCCCCTTGTTCATGATGCCCTTCGGATCGAAGGCACGCTTCAGGCCCTCCAGGATGTAGTAGGAGGAGCCGTATTCATCCTTGACCCACGGGGTGCGCGCCTTGCCCAATCCGTGGTGATGCACGATGGCGCCGCCGTGGCGGAGCGTCTCCTCACAGATGATGCGGTTGATGGGAGTGTGGTACTTGGTGACCTCCTCCTCCGGCCCGCAGTCGACGACGTTGTAGAAGTAGTTGAAGTACATGTTCGTGCCGTTGATGTAGCTGTGAGAGGAGTGGCCGCCGGCCATGGTGATGTCCGGTATCTCTTCGATGATACGGCGCAGGGCGTTCTCGTAGATGTCGTTGATGCAGCCCCAATCGCCGGAGACCTCGGTGGTGCGATTGATGTTGCCCGTCTGCAGGATGCCCTCGCGCTCTCGGGCGATCTTGTCCGGACCCCAATTCAGGTCGGCGAACCACGTGCTGATGTACCTGCTCTCCACCTTCCGACACTCCGGGTGCCGCGCGACGATCGCTTCGATGCCCTCGGCCGTGGCCTTCGCGATGCCCGCAGGACCCTCAGCCACGAAGATCAGCACGCTTAGTCCTTCGGGGACGAAGTGGGCGAAATGATAAGCACCGTCGGCGGGATCGTAGAGGCGGGCCACCGAGGGACGGTACCCGTTGACCATCACCTCGCGGAGCACCTCGAAGCCGGTCTTCATCGTATCCACCGTGTAGCCCAAGAAGATGTTGTTCTCGGGCAGGTAGGGGAAGAGCTTCACCGTCACTTCGGTGATGTAGCAGAGCGTCCCCTCGTTGCCGATGATCACGTGGCGGATATCCGGGCCGACCGCCCGGCGAGGCACGTTCTTGATGCGGGTGACCGTGCCGTCGGGGAACACAGCCTCTAAACCGACGATCATGTCCTCGATCCCGCCGTACAAGGTGGAGAGCTGACCGATGCTGCGCGTGGCCGTGAGGCCACCCATGTGTGCAAGTGGCTTCGACTGGGGCGAGTGACCCGTGGTAAGCCCCTGCTCGCGTACCCGGTCCTCCAACACCTGGAGGGGCACACCGCACTGGCAGGTGGCCTGCATGTTGTACGCGTCTATCACTACGATCTGGTTCATGCCCGAGCCGTCGAGCACGACAGAGTCGGGCACGGCGGTCTCAAGACCACCCTCGGTTGCCGTACGGCCCGTCCGAGCCACCACGTTGATACCGTGCTCGTTGGCGAAACGCAGCACGCCGGCCACCTGCTCGGTGCTTCGAGCCATAGCCACCGCCGCCGGGATCGGCTGCGTGTAGACACCGTGGATATCCTCGAACATCCGAAAGCGGTCGATGCTGCTCTCCCTGAGGATCCGCTCGTCGGTGACCACCGAATCCGCTCCCAGGATGTGTTTCAGGCCTTCGACGATGGTCTCTCTGCTCAGACTCAAGACGGTTCCCCCGTGTTCACGTCGCGCATTGGCATCACTGGAAGATCGGATATGACCGCTTGAGGATCTCATCCGTGACCCCAGGTATGATCTTGTAGACCGCTTCGTTCATGCGCTCATAGACGTCGACGTTCGCCGGGTCCGGCGCGAAGGACTCGCGGCTCTTCGTCATCCGAGCCACCGCGGTCTCGAAGTTCGGGTAGGCGCCCGTCGCCACCGCCACGCAGATAGCCGATCCGAGGCCCGCCCCACCGCCGCCCACGCTGCGCGACGAGGGGATCCCGAACACGTCGGCGAAGATGCGCATGAACAAGGGACTCTCGGACCCGCCCCCCGAGAGGACGATCGAGTCCAGGGCGATGCCGAGTTCCTCGCACATCGCGTCCACCCGGTTCTTCATGGTCAGCGCTATGGCCTCGAGGATCGAGCGATAGACATGGGCCCTCGTGTGCCGAGCATCGAACCCGATCATCACACCCTTGCGGAAAGGCTCACTCGAGGGAGCGAGCCAGTCGGGGATGGTCATGAGGCCATCGCTGCCCGCCGGGACCTTCTCCGCTTCACGATCCAGGTACTGCTCGGCGGTGAGCCCGAGGGACTCCGCCGGCCTGGTGACCCCCTCACCCAGGAGGTCCTTGAACCAGCTTACGGTCCACATGCCCCGACGTATGCCGTAGCTCTCGTAGAGGTAGACCCCGGGCACGCAGGCGAAATTGGTCCAGAAGTGGCTCGGTGCATGGACGTTCTCCCGCCCGAGAACCATCGCGGCGATGTAGGTGCCCAGGGAGACGAGCGCCGTGTTCTCGGCGAGCGAACCGGCAGCCAAGGCTTCGACCGCTTTGTCGTTGGCGGTGGCGACCACCGGTATCCCCTCTGGTATCCCCGACGCCTCACCCGCTTCCCGAGTGACGTAGCCCAGGATGGTGCCGGGCATCTGAAGATCGAAGAGCATCTCGCGGGGGATGTTCCACAGCGCCAGGACGGCCGGGTCCTCACTCCACTGCCAGGTGTCGGCATCGACGGGCCACTGTCCTTCGATACTGTTGGCGGAGGTGTCGACGAACCGACCCGTGAAGCGGTGGGTGAGGTACCCCGAGGACGTCGTGACGTAGGCGACGGCCGGGTCTTCGTGCACGTACGGCTGGTAGGCGCGTGTGTCCATCCAGCTCATCACAGGAGAAGCCAACGAACCGTCTTCCCTGAGGAAGGCCCGTTCGCACCGGATCGTGCACAAGCCGACCCCGATGATATCTCTCGGGTCGCCCGGGAACTTCGCCATGGCCTGACGGCTGGCGGCGGCGATCGAATCCCACAGATCGTCGTCTGGGTGCTCCACGATACCGTTCCGCGGACGGCTCACCGGGCGCAGCGCCTGCCTGCCTTCACAGACGACGTTCCCCTCCAGATCGTAGACGGCTACCTTGGAACTCTGGGAGCCACCGTCCACACCGATGATGTACCGTCCCGGCATCGAGTCCCAGTTCCCCCGCCCTAGCGGACGAGGTAGCCGCCATCGACCACGACGACATGGCCGTTGACGTAGTCTGAAGCCCGGCTCGCCAGGAAGACGACGGCGCCCATGAGGTCGAGAGGTTCGCCCCAGCGCTCTGTCGGGATGTGGTCGAGAACGCGCTTGTTCGTCTCGGGATCGCTTCGCGTCTTCGTGGTGATCTCGGTGGCGAAGTACCCGGGTGCGATGCCGTTCACCTGGATGTTGTGCTCGGCCAGTTCGTCGCAGTATGCCTTGGTGAAGCCGGCGAGACCGTGCTTGGTGGCAGCGTACGCGGACGACCAGCGCCCGCCCAGGTATGAGAAGAGCGAGCAGATGTTGATGATCTTGCCGGCGCGCTGAGGGATCATCCGCTTCGCCGCTTCGTAGCTCATCTCGAAGGCGGCGGTCAGGTTGACCGCTACCGTGGCGTCCCACTGCTCGCGGCCGAAGTCGAGGACTTCAGCCATCGGGCAGATGCCCGCACTGTTGACGAGGATATCGATGGAACCGAACCTCTCCACGCAGGCATCGACGATCGCTGCAGGGGCGCCCGGCGCGGTGATGTCGGCCTTCATGAACTCGTAGCGCACACCTTCGGCCTCGATCATCTGCTTGGTGGAGCCGTCGTCGTCGATGATGCTGGGAACCAGGACGTTGGCCCCGCCCTTGGCCAGCGCCAGGGCGAAGGCCTGGCCCAGGCCCGTGTTGCCGCCGGTCACGATGGCGTTCTTGCCCCGCAGGGAGAAGAAGTCCATCGTGAAATCACCGATATGCATGGCGGCCGCCTCCTCGCTCCGACTCAAACCGGCTCCAGCTCACAGGGGAACCCCGGTGCCCGCAGATCGGTACCGCAGGCATCCTCGAGGAGCTTGCACACCATCGGCGAGAACGCGTCGCCCCCGTACGACGCCCGGGCCCGGGCGAAGATCTGCTCCACCAGCCCCGCGAGTTCCAGCGGCACGCCGAACTCCCGGCCCATCTCATACGCGAAGTGCAGGTCCTTGCGCGCCAAGTCCATGGTGAAGTTTATATTGTAGCTGCCGTTGAGGATCACCTGACTCTCGGTCTCGTGCACGAAGCTGTTGCCCGAGCTAGCCTTGATCACTTCGTAGGCCAACCCCAAGTCGATACCGCCGCGCTTCGCCAGCATCAGCGCTTCGCCGGCGGCGCACAGGTGGATGAACGCCAGCATGTTGGTGATCACCTTGATGATGGTGGCCTTGCCGAGGACGCCGATGTAGAAGACCTTCCCGCCCATGGCCTGGAAGGCGGGCAGGTGGGCTGTGTAGACGGCCTCGTCGCCGCCGACCATGACCGTGATACTCCCGGAAGCCGCTGTGTGCACGCCGCCGGTGACCGGCGCCTCAAGTGTGGCGACTCCCTTCTCGGCCGCGATCGCCGCGAGGCGCTGCAGCTCGTGAGGGTCGTTCGTGCTCATGTCGATCCAGGTGTCCCCAGGCTCCATGCCGCTGAGGACGCCGTTCTCGCCAGTCAGCACGGCCGCGACGACCTCAGGCGACGGGAGACAGGTGATCACCGTGTCGGCAAGCCGGGCGGTTTCGGCCGGTGACTCCGCCCAGGAAGCACCCGCCTCGAGCAGAGCGGCCGCAGCGTCCTTGTTCAGATCGTGCACGATCACCTCGAAGCCCTCGCGAACGAGACTGGAGGCCAGGTACTTCCCGATATTGCCCAAGCCGATGTAGCCGATCTTCATGATGTGTCCGCCTCCCCATCCACCCGGATCCCTGTTGCTAATTAATCGATCAATCAGCTACCATTAGATACCGGGTTACTGGTGTTGTCAAGATAAGGCCCAGAACTGCGGGCGCCAGAGAGCTTCGACCCAGAGGACAAGGGGGTACGGTGACACGTCACTCGATACCAGACGAGGAAACGGGGGGCTGCTAGATGTCAACGTACAAAGTGCGTGCCGGCGACGGCCGTTTCATATCGATGACCGCCGACGAGATCAGGCGTGACCTGATCGAGGGTTCCGAGGACGCCGCGGACCGTGGCGGCATCCCTCCGCTCGAGGAGAACGAGATCGATCGACTGCTCGACCTCTTCCTCGACCAGGCCGGCGTGGTCGGGGTCCAGATCGGCAACCAGGTCGTGAGCACCCAGGATGGGGGCGACCACCGCATCAACGCGGACGCGGGGAGCTGCGGACTGGCCCTCGCCATCGGGCGCATCCAGGAGCTGCACTTGCACGAGCGGGCGTTCGGCCAGGACACCATCGAGCTCGGCCATATCGACTACTCGTACAAGGCCGTGAGGCCTATCGTGGCGCAGGAGCAGTCGTATGTGGAGCATGCGCTCCTCACCACCACCTCGCCTCTCATGTACGGGGCCATGCCGAACCTGGGACTCTACTACGCTCCGGACGGCCCGTACGCCAACCCGAGTGACCTCCTACCGGCCGGCAAGGTGAAAGAGGCGCTGGCGGCGCAGGAGGAGGCTTCCCTTCACGCGCAACGCGACATCGTCTACGTCGGGACCCGTCTGGCCGACTCCGGCCTCGACGCGATGAACCTCGACACGTCCGGCTCCGCGGGCGACGCGGACTTCTTGGCGTCACTCAACGCGGCCGAGGAGTTGAAGGCGAAACGGCCCGACCTGGGCATCGAGATGGGCATGGCGTCAGAGTTCGTACTCGGCATGCACGGCAGGCTCAGCTACAAAGGCGAGCGCCTGGCGGGCATGTATCCCCACGACCAAGTGCGCATGGCCGAGGCGGCCGGCGTCGACGTGTTCGGGCCCGTGGTCAACACCAACACGCGCCGCTCGACACCGTGGAACGTGGCCCGCGCTGTCTGTTTCGTGAAGGCATGCGTGCAGGCCGCGAACATCCCGATTCACGCGAACGTGGGGATGGGCGTGGGCGGCATCCCCGTGCTCGACACGCCCTCCCTGGACGCGGTGAGCCGCGCCTCGGTCGCGATGGTCGAGATCGCCCGCGTCGACGGGTTATAGCTGGGTGTTGGCGACCCGTACGGGATGCCGATCGCTCACAGCGTGGTATCCGGGATGGGCGGCATGAGGACGGCCGGAGATCTGGTCGCCCGCATGCAGTTCACGCAGAAGATGCGGATCTCGGAAGCCAAAGCGTATGTGGCGAACAAGTTGAAGGTGAGCGCGCAGGACCTCTCGGACGTCGCGGTGATGCGCGAGGTGCGCGAAGAACTCGGTTTCGGCGTGGTCCTCGGGATACCGGGCGATCCAAAGGGCATGGAGGCCAAGGCGCGTATCGCGGAGGTGCTCGATATCCGGATCAACTGCGTCGAGCGCCTGAAGCGGCGCGGCCGAGCATAGAAAGACAGGTGAAGACCCTCATGACCGAACAAGAACTCCTCTCCGCCGCCACCGAAGCCGTGGTCGCCGCCAACGAAGAGAAAGCCTGCGAAGTGGCCCGCGAAGCCGTCTCGTTGGGCCTCGACCCGCTGCGCGTCATCAACGAAGGCTTCACCCCCGGTATGCGCGAGGTAGGCGACCTCTTCGAGCGGGGCACCATGTTCCTACCCGAGGTGATCTTGGCTTCGGAAGCCATGGTGGCCGCGGTGGCCATCCTGGAGGAGAGCCTCCCCGCCGACCAGAGAGAGAAGACGGCAGGCTCCGTGGTACTCGGCACCATCGAGGGCGACGTGCACGACATCGGCAAGGGCATCGTGGCCACGCTCCTTCGCGTCTACGGCTTCGAAGTCCACGACCTGGGGCGTGACGTACCGCTCACCTCCTTCGTGGAGAAGGTGGCCGAGACCGGAGCCGACCTGGTCGGCACCTCCGCCCTCATGACCACCACCATGGTGGGACAGAAGGCTCTGGAGAAGATGTTGAAAGAAGCGGGGCTCCGCGACCAAGTGAAGACCATGGTGGGCGGTGCCGTCGTCACCCAGTACTGGGCGGACAAGATCGGCGCAGATGCCTACGCGGAGAACGCCCAGGAGGCGGTGGCGAAGGCGTTGGAGTTGGCGCAGGGGTAGTGGTGGCACCCGGCGAGGGCGGGCCCGAAGCCGGGAGCACACGAACGTGGGAACCGTAGGCAGAGGGGGCGCCTCATGACAACGAGAGAACGCATGCGCGCGCGGCGAGCGACGGGATCCCCAGCGTGACCGGCGGGCGGATCGTGGAGGTGCAGACGCTGCGCCACCCCTCCCACCGGCACCTCCTGCACGTCGTGCTGCGAGCGGCAGACGGCGCCACCGGACTGGGCGAGACGTTCTGGGCCTCGAGTGCCGTCGAGTCATACGTGCACGACCTGCTCGCCCCAAGGATCTTGGCGCTGAGCACTGGGACCCCCGCTCGCATCCGCGAGGAGTGCTCGAAGAACATCTACGGCAGCCGCCGGGGAGATGGGTCGGCTTCGGTGGAGACCGCGGCGGCGTCGGCCTTGGACATCGCCGCGTGGGACCTGGCGGCGCGGCGTGAGGGCCTGCCTTTGGCTGGATTCCTCGGCGGCGAGCACATCCGCAAGGAAGTAGACACCTACAACACCTGCTGCGACCCCGATCACGACTGGGTGGCCGCTGGCGATGGTCCCCACTGGGACTTCACGGCCTCCATCGACGACCCTCGAGGTCTCTCCGAAGGACTCCTCGCCGACGGGTACACACTCATGAAGGTGTTCCATCTCGAGCCGGGTAAGAACGTGGAGGAAGGCATCGAACTCGTTCGCGAGGCCGCGTCCGTACCAGGCATGTCGGTCGCGGTCGATCTATACGACCAGTTCGACCGGGAAGAGGGCACACGGGTGGCCAGGGCCCTGGACGGTCTGGGCCTGGCCTGGATCGAGGACCCCTTCACCCCCACGACTGATCGCGACTTGGCGGAGCTCGCCCGGACGTTGGCCACCCCGCTCTGTTCCGGGGAATCGCTGGCCGGAGGCGCTGCGTTCCGGCGACTCGCCAGTGCGGGCGGCATCGGACTACTACACTGCGATATCAGTTGGTCGGGGGGTGTGAGTGGCGCTCTGGAGGCGGCAGCCGCGGCAGCCGATAGCGGCCTGCCCATCACCTTCCACGACTGCACGGGTCCGATCGCCTGGGCCGCAGGCATCCACGTGGCGAGCCGCACGCCGAACGTCGCGCACGTCGAGTCGGTGCGAACTCTCGTCCGGGGTGCCTACGGGGCTATCGCTCATGGGTTCCCAAGTATCGTCCGAGGCCGCGTCGCCGCCCAGGGCTCCGGCCACGGATGTGCACTCACTGTAGCGCACCGAGCCGCCTGCCACGTGAGAAGCACGAGCACTGTCAAACAGCAACCACCGGTCTGAAGGGGAGAAGGAATGCCCAGCTCTGAGTCGCACGACACGGATAGGCCATCGAGTCCCAGGTGGGGCATCAAGGCGCTCGAGCGCGCCGAGCTTGAGGCGCTCCACCAGGCCACCCTGCACGTGCTCTGGCACGCGGGGGTCAAGGTTGAAGACCCGCCCGCGGTGGACATCTTCGAGGCGGCCGGTGCCACGATCGAGCGACGGGGCACCCACGCTCTCGTCCGCTTGCCCGCGTCACTGGTGGAAGAGTCGATCCGCTCGGCGCCGGGCACCTTCACGCTCCACGGCCGCGACCCGAAGCACAACTTCCTCGTACGGCCGGGGGCGACGGGCTTCACCGCCGGCTACGGCGAGCACGTGATGGTGATCGACATCCACACCGGTGAGGTGCGGCCCACCGTCAAGCAAGACCTCGCCGACATAACCCGCATCCAGGACAACCTGGAGCACGTGAGCTTCGCGGAGCGGGCCGCCTGCTCCGGCGACCAGTACCCGGCCGTGCAGGCCGTGCACAACTACGACGCGATGGTTCGGAACACCAGCAAGCATGTGTTCCTGAGCGCGGGCGGCGGAGACAACGCCAAAGCCATCGTCGCCATGGCGGAAGCGGTTGCGGGCGGGCGAGAGAAGCTGCGCGAGCGCCCCATCGTCACGTGCCTCGTCTCCCCCACGAGCCCGCTCTCGCTGGTGACGGAATGTACCTCTTCGATGATCGCGGCCATCGAAGGTGGCTTGAATGTGGTCTTCCATGCCATGAGTCTCTCCGGGGCCTCCTCGCCGGCAACTCCCGTCGGCGTGGTCGTGCAGCACAACGCCGAAGTGCTGAGTGCGCTGGTGCTCGCACAAGCGGTGCGCAAGGGAGTGCCGTGCATCCCGGCCTTCAACAGCACCATGATGGACCTCCGACGCAGTGTGGCCCCCATCGGTGTGCCCGAACTCGCCCTGCATGGGGTGGCGGGCATCCAGCTGATGCAGTACTACGACCTCCCCACCTGGGCCGGAGCCTGTGCCTCGGACAGCAAGATCCCCGACGCCCAGCAGGGCTACGACTTCACGCTCACCGCCATGCCGGCGGCGCTCGTCGGGGCGAACGTGATCTACGGCATCGGGGCACTCGAGTCGGTGATCACCTTCGACTACGCGGCGATGATCATGGGAGCGGAACAGGCAGGGCGCATCAAGCGCATCGTGCAGGGCATCGACCTGAGCGGACTCGACGAAGCCGTCGCCCTCATCGAGGAGGTAGGCCCTGGGGGCGAGTACATCACCCACGACCACACCTTCGCGCACATGCGTGAGCTGAGCTCGTCGAGCATCTTCGATCGCAAGGCTCGGGAACTCTGGGAACGGGATGGCTCGAAGAGCGCGGCCGACAGGGCCTACGTGGAGGCGCGGCGCATCTTGGCGAGCCACGAGCCCGCACCGCTCGACGACGGCGTCACCGAGAAGCTGGACGCCATCCTGGCCGCGCGCGAGGCCGAGGCCCGGGCGGCCACGGCCTGAAGCCCGCCACGGCCTGAAGCCACTGCCTGAAGCCGCCGCCTGAGCGACTTCCGAGGGCGCCGGATCAGCGGCCGGCGCCCTCGGCGCTCAGCCAGAATCGCTCACCAGATGGCGCAGCACCCGCGGCAGGATCCCGCCATGCAGGTAGTACTCCACGTCGACCGCAGAGTCGAGGCGGGACGTGACCATGAAGACCACCTCGCGCCCGTCGTCTGACACAGCACGCACCTGCACGCGCCCCCCGGGGACCAGCGCCCCGCCTTCGAGCCCGGTGATGTCGATCGTCTCCCGGCCGGTGAGGCCAAGGGTGGCCGCGCTCTCCCCCTGCTCGAATTGCAGTGGCAAGATACCCATGCCCACGAGGTTGCTGCGGTGGATGCGCTCGAAGCCGCCCGCGATGACGGCCTTGACGCCCAAGAGCGAGGGGCCCTTGGCGGCCCAGTCACGCGAACTCCCAGTGCCGTACTCCTTGCCGGCGATCACCACGAGTGGGGTCCCTTCCTCCCGGTAGCGCTCGGCGGCATCGAAGATGGTCATCATCTCGCCGGAAGGACGGTGCTCGGTCCAGGGGCCTTCAACGTCGTCGAGCATGAGGTTGCGGATGCGCACGTTGGCGAAGGTGCCGCGCATCATCACCTCGTGGTTGCCGCGCCGGGCGCCGTAGGTGTTGAAATCGACCTGCGCGACCCCCTGCTCGAGAAGGTAGCGCCCGGCGGGCGAATCAGGCGCGATGCTCCCTGCCGGTGAGATGTGGTCGGTGGTGACCGAGTCTCCGAAGACGCCGAGCACCCGTGCTCCTCGGATATCGGTGGCGTCGGCGGGCCCGTCGGCCAATCCCGAGACGAAGGGCGGCTCCTGCACGTACGTGGATGCGGAATCCCACGCGTAGAGCGAGCCGGCCGGCGGTTCGAGCGCCTTCCAGTTCTCGTCGCCCTCTGAGACCGCGGCGTAGCGCTCGCGGAATTGCTCGGGAAGCACGCACGCGGCAACGACCAGTTCCACCTCCTCCTCGGAAGGCCAGATGTCCACGAGGTACACCGGGATGCCCGCGGGGTCGTGGCCGAGGGGCTGCTCTGTGAGGTCGATGGTCATAGATCCGGCTAGAGCATAGGCGACCACCAGCGGCGGCGAGGCCAAATAGTTCGAGCGCACCAGCGGATGCACCCGTGCCTCGAAGTTGCGGTTGCCACTGAGCACCGACGCGGTACAGAGACTCTCGCGCTCGATGGCCTCTGCCAGCGGCGCCGCCAGCGGACCGCTGTTGCCGATGCACGTGGTGCAGCCATATCCCACGATGTGGAAGCCGAGCGTCTCGAGATGCGGCATGAGACCGGACTTATCGAGGTAGCTGGTGACCACCCGCGAGCCAGGCGCGGTGCTGGTCTTCACCCACGGGGCCACGCGTAGGCCCCTCGCCACGGCGTTGCGCGCCAACAACGCCGCCGCGATCATCACAGCGGGATTCGAGGTGTTCGTGCAGCTGGTGATCGCGGCGATGACCACGGCGCCGTCGCTCAGGGTGTGGGTGGCCGCGGCGATCTCGTCGTCAGTGGGCGCGGCCGCGCCATCGGTGCCCCCACTCCCCCCTTCGTCCTCAAAACGACCCACCGTCTCCTGTGCCTCGCCGAGCAGGCACACCTCAGCCGAACAGAGGGCGGTGTCGGGACGGCCGGCCGCGGCCGCCAGAGCGGGCAGCGCCTCGTCGAAGCTCCGGGCGACGTCGGTGAGCGGGATAAGATCCTGCGGGCGCCGCGGGCCGGCCAAGCTGGGTTCCACCTCGCCCAAGTCGAACTCCACGACGGTGGTGTACTGGGGATCCGGCGAGCCCGGTTCACGGAAGAGTCCCTGCATACGACAGTAGTCTCCCACGAGAGCCACTTGCTCCGGGCTCCGCCCACTCATCTGCAGGTAGCGCAATGTCTGTTCGTCCACCGGGAAGAATCCGCAGGTGGCCCCGTACTCGGGGGCCATGTTGGCGATGGTGGCCCGGTCGGCGACGGTGAGGTTCTCGAGGCCGGGGCCGTGGAACTCCACGAAACGACCCACCACGCCCACCCGGCGAAGCAGGCGGGTGATGGTGAGCACCAGGTCGGTCGCGGTGGTGCCCAGCGGCAGGTCTCCCACCAGACGCACTCCGACCACGTCCGGCAGCAACATGAAGTACGGCTGGCCGAGCATCACGGCCTCGGCTTCGATGCCGCCCACGCCCCACCCGAGCACCCCGAGACCGTTGATCATGGTGGTGTGCGAGTCGGTGCCCACCACGGTGTCGGGGAATGCCCACGACGTGCCACCCACGCCTCTCTCATGCACCACGGTGGCGAGATACTCGAGGTTGATCTGGTGGACGATGCCCGTGCCCGTGGGCACCACCCCGAAATCCCTGAACTCGCGCTGAGCCCAGGCCAGCAGCGAGTAGCGCTCGCGGTTACGTTCGATCTCAAGGGCGACGTTCTTCCCGTAGGCGGACGTCGAACCGAAGTAGTCCACCTGCACCGAATGGTCGATCACCAAGTCCACCGGCACCTGAGGGTTGATCAGACCGGGGTCCCCGCCTCGCCTCGCCACTTCAGAGCGCATCGCGGCCAAGTCCACGGCGCAGGGAACGCCGGTGAAATCCTGCAGGAGGACCCGGGAAGGCATGAAGGGGATCTCGGCCCTGTCGGAGGCCGTAGGCTGCCAAGCCGCCACAGCGCGAACGTGCTCCTCGGTGGTCACCCCGTTGCCCGCGTGGCGCAGTACGTTCTCGAGCAGCACCCGGATGCTGTAGGGGAGACGAGCCAGGTCGTCGGCGGGCGCCGACGCCGCCACTGCGGCGACGCGAAGCCGGCGCACACCGAGCGATACTTCGGTGTGCGCGCCCAAGGGATCGCAGCCCATCATCTCCCCTTCCCTGATCAGCGGCGGACACGGCCGGAGACGCAGGCCGCCGTGCAGTACGTAGCGGGCCTTCATGGTAGCAGACCGCGGTTCGTGAGAGCGCCGACGGCCGGGGGAGCCCGGCGATGCTTCCGCGGCGGCGCCTGCCCTACAGCGCCTCGATTACCTCCACCCCCATCTGTCGCGCCTCGATGGCCAGGAATGAGGTGTTGTGGACGGTTTCATCCACATCCAAAGCGAACACCGCGTCGATTGACCGGAGCAGCTCCGGCATGGCCCAGGGCGGCACGAACGGCTCTAGGGGCAGGACTCGCCCGAGGTGTTCGTACATCCATTGCTTGAAATCGGACTCCCCCACACCCTGGGCGATCAGCCGCAGTGAGACCTCCGAAGGGTCCTGGGCGGCGTACCAGTCGATGATCCGGTCCAACCCCTTGCGGCGCCAGTGATAGTTGATCTTGCCGATGTATGCATACACGCGCGGGCCGCCATGCTGCCTGCGTTCCGCCGGGACAAAGGCCGATTCGTTCACCTCGTAGACCGGGCGGCGCTCAGTCTTGGCTCCAAGGGAGGAAAGAACCGCCTCATGGTGTTCGTCGGTGATCACCCGCTCGGCATCGACAAGCACCGCGCGCAGCAATGTGCTGTAGGCAGGATGGTTCAGGAACTTGGCGATGTCGCTTCCACCGTGGCGGACAACGTGAGGCACGCCCGTGAGCCGCGACGCGAGGTAGCCCGCGATCCCATACGGCACCAGGTAGCCGGATTCGATCACGTCCCAACGCCCCTCGCCGAGCACGCCGACCAGCTGGTTCAGCAACCGTTCGAGATAGTCCGGGCTGTGCGGCACATGCCAGGGCGGCGGGCCGGAGACGTCGCGCAGGCGGAGGCCTCGCTCCCGGACAAGCCAACTCAGGTGGTCATCGCACGAGCCGATCCGGTACTCGGCTTCGACACTGCCGGCGTTCGTCACCAGCGCGACCTCGTGCCCCCCGTCCAACAGCTCTCGCGTACGCCAGTAGGTGCGCGTGGCGATGCCGCCTTCGATCGGAGGGAACTTACTGACGATACATGTCCGCACGGATGCCACTTTCGTAGAAGTCGCGAACGTCGAAGCCCTCTGGAAGGCTGCCTCGGTTCTCGACGAAGATGTAATGGAAGAGATCGAACATGATCGCGTCGAGCGGAGACTTCACCCATCTCTGGAAAGGGTGAGCGGCAACCGCGGCGTCGGGGACCAGCCTGCCCGCCAGGGTCTCCAGCCGGCCCGCGATCCCCTGCACGGCCGCGGGCATGCCGGACTTCTTCCGATCGATCAGATGTGTGAGGCCGTACCGCGCAAAGAGGGGCCTGGCCGCCTCTTTGAGCACGCGCTTGGTCTCGCTCCCGCGCACCTTCAGCTCGATGGGAAGCGACAACGCCAAGTCTACAAGGTCGTCGTGCAGGTACGCCGGCCGTACCTCGAATCCGAACGCCGAGCACGAGCGGTCGACGCTCCACAGGTGATAGTTGGAGAGTCCACCCCGGATCAGGAAATCGAACAGGTTGCGTCGATATACGGTCTCGTCTTCCGGCTGCGGGAACAGGGCGTCGACCTGTTGTGCGACGGCGGTAGGTGAGCCAATGGCATTCAACCTCGCGCGGATCCGGTCCGAGAACCCGAGGGGGTGCGTATAGGACCAGTAGTAGCCCCCGAAGAGCTCATCGGCCCCCTCGCCGGAGAAGGCCACACGTACGTACTCAGAGATCCTGCGTGAGAGCAGCTGAAAGGCCATGCCCCCGTGGACATCGAACACGCCGCCGGCGATGACGTTCTCATAGTGCCTCACGAACACCGGCAACTCACGCAGGTAGTCATCCAGATCGACGCGGAATTCGTGGTGGTCCGCACCGATCGCCTCAGCGACCGCCCGTGCCGCGAGGAGGTCGGGCGCATCATACGAGTCCGCCAGGGTGAACGTGAGAAGCCGTTCCGCCTGTGACTCGGCGGCGATCATCGCCAGCAGGGAGGAGTCCACGCCCCCCGAGAGATAGAAGCCTTTCGGGAGAGCGTCATGCTCCAGCGTCTGCCGAAGTGCGGCCCAGAGGCACTCGCGCACGGCATCCGCCGCCTCGGAGAGCGAGAAGTCGCCATCATCCCGCGGAGGCGCCGGCCGCCAATACCGGTGGGTCACAATGCGTCCGCGCACTATCTCCACGACGCAGCCGGGCGGCACCTGCTTGATGGCCCCGAACGGCGTCCGCTCTGGCGAGCTGATGTAGCCAAACACCGCGGTCTCGTCGAGCGCCTGCGCGTCAAGCGACGTCGGCACAGCGGGGTGGGCCAGGACCGCCTTGATTTCGGACCCGAACACGACCTCGTCCCCCACCACGGCATAGAACAGCGGCTTGATGCCGAGTCTGTCGCGCGCCAGAAGGGTAGACTCCCCATCCAGCGCCACGACCGCGAACATGCCGTTCAAGCGCGACAGGCCCCGCCACCCTCCGCGGGACAGCAATTGCCCGATGAGATCTGATTCGGGATCAAGCGGGTCCAGGACACCCAGACCCATCTCCCCCGCAAGTAGTGGGTAGTTGTAGATCTCGCCGTTGAGAAGGACGAGTGTACTACCATCCCACCTGGGCACGGGAGCCGTAGGAGACCCCACGATAGCGAGGCGGCAGCCGCCGACAGACGCCTCAGAGATGCTCAGGATGTCGAACGAGTCCGGGCCGCGATGACTGATGGACGCCAGCATCCGCTTGGCGAGGTTCTCGTCCACACGGCCCACCACGCCGCAGATGCCGCACATCAGGACCCTTCGAGGAGGTTGGCGGCCTCCGTCAGGCCCCAGTAGGCGTAGGCGGTGCCCTCATCGATGAAGTGGTAGGGCCAGTAGCCGGATTCGAGCTGGGTGTCGATGAGCCACTGCACCGCCCGTTCGACCACACCGCGGTCGGCCAGTTCGGGGAAGCGGCAGAGTCCGGCGAGGCAGACCCCCGTGCTCCAGGGGTCGCTGCCGATTGGGTGGCCGCGCCAGGGGCCGAAACCACCGTCATCGTTCGGCTGGGAGTGGAGGTAGTCGAAGGTACGGAGAACCAAATCCGACGGTCGGCGATCGGAGTCCTGGCAGGACAGGAAGAAGCCGCCCTTATAGGTGACTTGTAAGTCTGATTGAAGATCGGCGACCCACAAATGGTCGAGAACGCACCAGTCATTGGATTCACTTATCATGTTTCCAAGAAACCTGAGCACGACAGCCGTGATCGGAATCCTCGGCTGGTCACGCTCATTCCGACCCCAGCCACGACCGGCTGCTCGATGTGCAGCCAGCCATGCAAGCGCTCGTTTGGTAGAGGTTTCGACGGGCTGCTGCCCCTGTAGCAGGATAGCGCACCAGAGTGAATCCTCCATGTCGACCCAGCCACCATCCTTGCGCTGGTTGGCACTCACAAGCCTGGCCGTGCCGGGCGATTCGGAAGGGCACAACACCTCGATCCGAGCGAGTCTGCCTGCATCGCCTGTGCGACGACCAAGGCCCTCTAGACCTCCATGAAGCACAACGGCCGCACGATCAACCGCGTTGCCCGGACAGATGGTCATTGTTCCAGGATCAATCTCATGAGCGGCTGCTGCTTCTTGCGGAAGATTGCATGCCTTTGGTCGTAAGAGAGAGAGGCACGGCAAGCGGGACACACGTAGAAGATCTGCTCGTTGTCACCAAATACCTCGTGCTCGAACTCGGTTGTAGCCCAGGGGTAGAACCTCTCACAACATGAGCAGCGAACGCTCCTGTCAACGGGGTCGACCAACAACCCAACGTCACCGGCAAGAAAACGCACCTGGTCGAAGTACGCGTCCAGTGCCTCAGCGAGCATGACGCGAATACCTCCGCTCAGCTCTTCTCCGAACTCCGAGAGCACAACCAGCTTCTCACCACGGTGGCGACACTGCGCATCGAGTTTCTCCGTGAACCACACTACGCCAGGAAGGAAGAGGTGATTCGTTTTCGCCAGCACGGAGTCAAGCTCCCCTCGATTGAGGAGATCAAGCAGACGATGACTCCGTTCGGAGATGGATCCAAGGTGCAGACAGACAACGTCACACCGCTCGTAGGCATCCCCGATCTGCTCGTCCCATGCCGTGTCCGAAGGGAAGCCAACGAGTGCCTTCGTGTCAGCGCCAGAAATGACCTCCACGAGCATCCCCAGGGAATCATGCCGCAGACTCCGATACGCGGAAATGTCCTGGTGAATGGCTCGAGTTGCCGTTAGCTTCAGTTTCTCGGAACCTTCCTGGATCCGGGCTAGAGTGTGATTCGTTAGGGGGAACGTGGACCAGTTTCCTTCGGGTTCCACTACCCGGCTGGGTCTGAGGACTACCGTATCGCGGATGACGTCGCTCGAGTCGACAATCGACTGCAGGTGGTCGAGTGCGCCATGCGATACCACCAGCTCAATGCGCACCTTCTTTTCTCCGTTGTTCTTCTTGTTGAGTTTGTCAACCTCGATCAGAAGGTTGTGCATAGCCTCGAAATCGGCCAGATGGTCAGGGTGGTCGTGCGTCACGGCGACGCCTGTCAAATCCCCAATACTGTAGCCTTGCGCCAGCAAGTTCTTTACAAAACCGTAGCCCGGATCGATAGCCAAACCAATGTGCCGGGAATTCCCTGTTCTTGTCGATCCGGTGATAAGGGCTGCAGCGCACTCTCGGCAGTACTTGGCGTCGGGTTCTCGCGGCTGCCTGCACTTTGGACACTCGGGAGGCTTTGGAAACCACGTCATGAGATACCCGCCACCTTCGGAGATCGCCGCGGCAGGAGTGAAAGAGTTCCACCGCTGCAGGACGGCAAGCCCCCAGCCAGATGGGGTCCTAGGGCGGTTCCCTTCCACTAGTCGAGCGTCAATTGCCCTTTGGTTCCGGGTTACAGTCTCGTCACAGTAGTGAACAACCATCCGATCGTCGTCCCGCGGCGGATGTGGCAGCGTGAGAGCCGGATTGCTTATGGCTGCCCTCACAAGCGAGCGGCAAAGTACCCCTTTGCCTGGTTTTGTGCACTCGTCTCGTCCCCTAAGTTTGCAGAAACGGCACCGCAACTTCCTCATCGCCCGCTCGAGAGGGGTGGACGCCGTCGACTCGACGAAGTGCTCCCAGACGAAATCGTCCAGGGCGCCTCTGCCTTTCTGGCCCCCATGAGCGGACGGCAAGGAACGACCATTCACTCGACGCGCTTTGTTCCTAATGAGGTGAGTATCGTACTCAGTAAGAACGCCGTCTTGCTTTTGAAGACGACAGAGAATATTGCCAAGACGCGAGTAGCGTTCTCCTGCAATCCTCGAGAGGCCATCTATAGAATCGCCGACTCCCGAGGCCGCCAAGCCGGCCTTCTGCAGACTCTTCTTCAGTGCGGCGGCACTTTCCCACATGTCCCACAAGCACTTCTCAGTGCGTCTGGCGATTTCCGGCCGATGAGCTCTGTTGGCTCGGTCTTCAAGAAGGTCTAGGGTCGCCTGGAAGAACGTGTCGGCGTCCCTCCATCCAATGGGGAGGCGTAGCTCGAGGTATCCCCGTGTGATCTCCACGCTGCGGCGGACCTGCTGATTCAAGGCATCCGCACCGCCGGGCCGCTCCCGAGTAGTTTCCACCCTGTCGGAGACCCGCTTCAGGTTGTCGGCTGCACCACCGAGTCCACCGGCCCACTCCAGCAAGACTTGGTCAAACTCCTCGCGGTCGCGAATGGCCGACTCGGCCCTCTTGGCCAGTACAGTGGGCAAATGCCGAGGGCACCTCCTCAGTGACTCCGCTTCCACCGAATCAAACTGCGACTCGATGCGCCGGCGACCTTTCAATTCGGTCGGCAGCTGGAGCGGCTCAGCGGGCTCTCGGTCCTGGTCAGCGAGGCAGCGGTGTCTGACCCGAAGCCGGCACTGGCGGCGGTACTGCGTATCGCGGTGCGTATCCGGCTCGGGACGACTACCGTGATTGTTCAGGCAATGGAGAGCCTCCGTGGAACGCTGCAGCTTGTTCAGAGCATCGGCCATCTGAATAACGGAAGCATGGCCGATGTAGGCACGCAACAGCTCCTTTCCATCTTCCCACCGGAAGCAGTAGAGCCAATCGTCGGCGCCTCGCGCCGGCTCGAATGCATACATGTCATCAGGAACAGTCCCGTTGATCAGCCCACAATCTCGAGAGATACGCTCGAAGTTCTTGGCGGCCTGCTCGTAGTTGTCGCCGAAACCCACGTGCATGTATCCCATGGCCTTGTTGTAAATGGCGACCTGCTCGTATAACGACTGCCCGATTCGGTCCTTCTCGCGAACTCCGAAGGCCTCAAATGCCTTCTGCAGCAGTTTCAGCGCGTCTTCTGCGTGCGCTATTTGGTGGTATCCGTGATAGCAGGACGAAGCCTCGATGAGGCACAGGACACGCAGCACGAGGTCGGTGTACTGGGAAGGCAAGTCGGAGCCCTGACCCTCGGATGCGGCCCCAAGCTCCCGCTTGACCTGTTCGGCGTCTTCATGGTTGCGCACGAGCCCTGGGCTGGACGGTGCCGTCTTGAGCAAGGATTCCGCCAGTTCATCCAGTAGTGCGTCGATTGCCGTGCCCCCTCGGCGCATCAGCTCGGACCTCATGAGCTTCGCCAACAGCAGGACTCGCCAAGCCTCCTCGGCATGATCCCAGACCTTCGTCAAGGTATCTTGCTGAAAATCATTGACTAGCGCACCTAAGGACTCGGGCCATTCAGCAGGTGGTTCCGCAACGTGCAGTGACTTGACTTGGTCCAGCGTGGCGCACTTGAGATCGTCCAATGTCCAGCCAAGGGTTTCTTCCCAAGGCCGTCGTTCCCCGGGCAACTTGCATCCAACAGGTCGGGCGTCCAAGTCTTCGAAGATCTTGACTTGCTTGCCGTCGGCCCCCACGAATTGGCAGGGTCCGTCGTTATACAACTCCTCATCGATCTGAATGTCATAGAGGATCGCGAACGTCTCGAGCGCGCGGAATGTCTTCCAGTCCACGGCGGTGTCAGCCCCGACGGACTATCGGCAGCCGTGGCAGGACGAGCACTGCCGGCAGGCGAGCTCCTTGCTCACGCCCTCGATGCCCCGCAGCGGGAACTCCATTCCCACTTGCTTCTTGATCGCGGGTTTCTCGTAGGTTTTCGTCTTCTTCTCAGTCATGCCTCACTCCTCCCTCGTGACAAGGCCTTCGTCTACACACGTAGTCAGCAGTTCCTCCACGTCGACTTCCGTCCGGCCCGAGGTTATCCCATACTCCCCAGCCAAATGGTGCGCGATCGACACCTGGTCGTCTCCCCGCGCAAGCGCCGCCAGCGTCTCGTAAGCGGTCTCGTTCAGTTCATAGTGTTCACCGCTGTCAAGCCGGAACGCCCAACAGGAACCGTCGGGTCCTCGTCGCAGCCGAACCTGCGGACTCAAGCGGAACACGACTCGGCCTTCCAGCAGTGCGGGTCGGAAGCAAAGCAATCCCCGGAGGCGAAGTGCGCCATGGCACGACAACCTCGGCACAGGGGGACCAAGACACAATCCCGACATCCTTGGATATTGCCCGGGTCGCGCACCTTCCACAGGAACTCCGAGTCGTACCAGATCTTGAAGAGACCTTCCTCCAAGATGTTGCCGAGTGGGATCGGTAGACGGCGACAGGGGTAGACCGTGCCGTCGTGCATGACCGTGAGCGCATTGGTGCCCACCGAACACATCGCCCCGACCGTGGGGTCATCGCGGTCAACGAGCGCGAACAAGGGGCGGTACATCAGCACGCGGAGCCGGCGTTCCGCCACGCCCAGGCGGTGCACGAGTTCAAACGTTTCGCGCGCCTCTTCCGACGATAGCATTGCGTCTCCGAGCTCCGCACCCGCACCCTCGGGGATGAACCGCTCGGTGGCAAAGGTGTCGACACCATGCTCGGCGAGCAGATCGATCATCGCCGATAGCGAATCCTTGTTGTGCCTCGCGATGGTCATCATCACCGCGACTTCGAGACCTGCGGCCTTCAATCGATCATTGGCGCTGAGAGTCGTGGCGAAGCTCCCAGAACCACGAATCGCGTCGTTGTCCTGAGGCGTTGGTGCCTCGAGTGAAACCTGAACGCGGCGAAGCTTCGCGGAATCCCGGAGTCGACCGACGTCGTCGCTCCCAATGAGTGCCCCGTTGGTGAGGATATCGTAGTAGCCGACGGCATCGCTGGAGTCGAGCAGGTCCGTGAGCGCGTACAACTCGTCCCGCCGCATGAACGGCTCTCCACCCGTGAGCGAAAAGGAGCCGATGCGATTCCACGCCTTCAGCGCGCGCTCCATCTCCGCGAACACGTCCTGGAGCTCCGGCAGCGTGAGTTCGCCCCGAGACGAGTAGGACTCGTGATAGCAGTGGGCGCACCGCTGGTTGCAGCGCTCCGTGATGTGCCACTGGAAGTAGAACTCGTCGCCAGGCGCGATCTCGGTCATCTCACTGCCTCTCGGAGAAGAGTACGTAAGAGTTTCCTTCCCGTGCTGGCCGCTGTTTCCCCTCAAATGCAGCAGAAAGATGAGCCAAGCCAGCAGTGAAGACGCTTACTGTTCATTAACAATACACCCGAACGGCTCACAAAGCGAGCATGCCGTGTGCCAAGCCGCTTACTCCCGCTCGAACCCGTGGGTCTCGAACTTCAGCGTGCCGCAGTTCTCGGTGACCGTGCGCACCACGTTGTCCGGCGCCCCCGACGGGAGTTCGGCGTGGATCTCCACGGTCACATCGACCGTCGCCCCCTGGAGCAGCCCGAGGTGTTGCAGCACAGCTTCTGAGATCTGGTCGAAGTCCCGTCCCGGGCGGAGGGAGTCGAGCTTCTTCGAAGCGAAGAACCGGCGAATCCGCGGCCGGTCGGGGACTGCGCTGTCGGCCGCGCCCGTAGCTCCGCCCGCGATGTCTGGCGTGGCCGCAGCCTCACCTGCGCCACCTGCCCCACCAGCGTCGCCGGCTCCGGCCGCCGCAGTGGAGTCGGGTGCGACCGCCCGCTGCCGCTCGGCGTCGAGTTGGGCCTTGGCCACCTCGGCCTTGACCACGAGGCCGTCCAGGGTCACGCTGCCGTGCTCCCCGGCCTTGAGGCCCCGGTAGCGGCCGGCAGCCTCGTCGTAGGCCTCGGCGTAGGCGAATGAGTCCTGGAGCCAGGACAGCTGGGCGATGCCCGATTGGACGGCCCGCAAGAGCACACTGCTCTCGGTAAGACGCGGGAGATAGAGGTACTGGGTGAAGTCCTCCCAGAGCTGCCGAATGCTCACGTGGTCGCCGCGCCACAGGGGGATGCGGTCGAGCTCGTAGCGCAGAGCGACCCCACCGTAGTCGGTGACGAGGTTCCCATCGTTCTTGAGGCGGCGGCCGGCGCGATCGGCCGGGGCCTCCGTGCCCGTGAGACGGGTGGTGAGCCACTCGGCCTCCCCCAAGAGGTCCCCCTGGCTGGGCACAAGTAGCCATGAGTACGTCTCGTTCAGGCGGGCGTCGATGGTCTCGTTCCATTGGGAGCCCTTGGTCTGGGCTTGGTTACGCTGGAAGGCGTCCAGCCCCAGTTCGTCACACTCCCCCAGAATGGACGACCAGGCCAGATAGTTGGCCACGGCCTCGCGGAGCTCCCCGAGGCGGTCCTGGTCGGCCGCCAGGAAGACGAGCGCGTTCCGGCGGCGGCGGGGACCCTCGCCTCGGGTCGCAAGTATCTGCGACGCATGCACACGGGCCGGACTCTCCGCGGTCTTCCCCGAATGGCCGTGGACCGGATCGAGAATGACCAGCCGGGCCTCAGGCTCGTCGGGCACCTCGGCACTCCCGGTGGGGGCGGGGTGCACGGCGTAGAAGTCTCCGCGGCGGCGGTCGGCGCGCAGACGCCTCACCACCTCATCGTCGGCCCGGGAAAGGAACTGCTCGGCCCGGTCGCGCGCAAGGCGGGCCACGCTCGGCTGGGGGCTGAACCAGTAGCGGCTGCCGTCGACATAGAGGTAGGTGGCCTGGTCGGTCAGGCGGCGAAGCGCGTCGCCGAAGTGGGCCGGGGTCTCCCCGGGCTGCACGCAACCCAGGGTAATGCTCTTGTCGTCGAGGCCGCGGTGGGCGGCCTTCAAGGTCGGGGCCGAGCCCAAGTAGACGGTACGGGCCACACGCCGGGTGGCCGAATAGCGCTTGAGGGCGGGGTTGTCCCGGTCGATGAGGACGGGCGTCGAGTCGTCGCCGTCCACATCCTTCTGGATAACGGGCACCCAGTTGTCCTCCAGGTAGCGGGTAAGCTCGAACTCGACCGCCTGAGCGTCGATAGGCACCGTCCCCGGCATGATGAGGAGGTTTCCATCGTCCCGGTCCCACAGCTCGTGGATGACCGCCGCCATGAGCCTCAGGACCCCGCGGGTTCGCTGGAACCTCTCGAGGGTCGACCAGTCCTCGTACAGGCGATCAAAGAGCTCCGGATGAATAGGATAGGCGCTCCGAAGGCGTCGCTCGTACGTTCCCTCCTTGCAGTCGGAGGGGAAGCTCTGATGCTGGGAGCGGTAGAGGTCGGCGAAGGCTCCCACCACCGCATCCCGGGCGGTGTGATCCATGTTCTCTTCGAATAGGCGCCGGCGCACGATCTCGAAGCCCTCCTCCTTGGAGGCGGGCCGCCACGGCGAGTGCATGCGACCGATGACCTGCTTCAAGCGCTGCAGGGCGGCCTGCCCCCCTTCGCCCCCAATTTCGATGGAGGAGGGGATGCCTTCGTCCTCTTTGAGCACGTCGGAGGCGGGGATGCTGACCACCACGAGGACTCCCGGCACCGCCCGGGCGGCTTCGGTCAGGGTTTGGGCGAAGGTGAAGTGGGCGTCAAAGCTCCCACCGGCCAGGCGATCATCCTTCCCGTAGAGCTGCCGGGCGTAGGCCACCCACTCATCAATAAGGATGAGGCAGGGAGCATGGCGTTTGAAGAGCTCGTTGAGTGCGCTCCCGGGATTCGTGCCCGTGGTATCCGCCTGCTGCACCAGGGCGTAGCCTTCCGCTCCCCCGAGCTGCCAGGCGATCTCTCCCCAGAGGGTGTTCGCGACTGTGCCGTCCGGCTTCTGCTGCGGCTGGCCGGGGCTCAAGGACGTCCCCACAATGACCGCCCGCGCCGTTGGCGGAACCTCGGTCACGCCGGCTGCGCTCAAGATCTCCTCGACTCCGGGGAGGTCGGCCGCCGAGGTCCCCGAGCACAGGTGGTAGAGGGCCAGAAGAGAGTGGGTCTTCCCACCCCCGAAGTTCGTTTGAAGCTCGACCACCGGGTCGCCCCCGGTGCCGGCGAGACGCCTCAGGGCTTCGGTCAAGAGCTGCCGGAGGCCGGCGGTGATGAAGGTGCGGCGGAAGAACTCCCGAGGGTCCCGGTACTCATCGGTGCCCTCGCCCCGGTGGACCTGGGCAAGATCGGCGGCGAACTCCGCCTGTTGATAGCGACCGGAGGCGACGTCGGGGTGAGGAGTCACCACCTGCCGCCACGGGAGAAGGCCGGCCTTCGGCTGACCGAGGATGGTCTCGGAGGCCTGAACTTTGCGGGCGGCCTGCCGCGCCTGTTCTTCGTAGCGCTGGCGATTCAGCTCCTGCTTTTGACGCTCGACCTCAATGGCTCCCTCTGAGGAGACGGCCGTGAGCAGACGCTGGACGGTGTCCAGGGCACGATAGGCGTCGTCAGCCGAGAAGGGCTTCTGGTGCGCCCAATCGTTGCGGACGGTGCGGAGCTCGCTGACCCAGTTGCGCTCCGAGTGCCCCAGGGTACGCTTGAAAACCTCGTTCCACTGCCCCCACATCACCTTGAGCAGGTTCTGAACGTCCCCGAGTTGCTCCTTCCTGGCGCTGACCCCAACCGCCTCCAGACTCTCGGCGGCTGCGTACAGCCAACGGTCGCCGTAGACGGCGGTCATCTCCTGCTCGACGAAGGGGAGGAGGCCCTGAGCGAGGAGTTCGAGCGCTCTTCCCACCCGCTCCCGGTTGCTGACGGCCATGCGCTACCTCCTAAAAGAGGGTCTCTTCGGTCGTCTTCACTTCGCGGCCTTGGGCGAGGCGCGCGATCTCCGGCCACGCCACCACCAGGGAGTTGTAGGCAAGGGCCTCCTGCGCCCACTTCTTGCGCTCACAGGTGGTGTAGAGGCGGTAGGCGAGATCCCGGGCCGCCTCGCCCAGGGAGCCCACTTTGCGGAGGAGCGTCGCGGCTCCGAGATCACCCTCGCGCTCGAGGGCGCGGATGAGGTGCTGGGTCACCTCCCAGACGGTGAGACGGCGGTCGCTCACCGGGTCCCAGTCCTCGGGAAGCTCAGTGCGGGTAAGGAGTCTGACCTTGCCGCGGCCGGATTGCACGATGCCCGCCTGCATGAGCCCCGCCACGGAGCTGTTCTTCGCCTTGGACAGGGTCTCGGCGAGACCGAACTCCTTCTCCTCCAGGCCGAATTGATCAAACCAGGCAATGGCCCACCGCGTATCGGCATCGTATTCGCCTTCTTGTTCGGTCAGAACCTCGTCGAGCGACTGATTGATGAGGGCCAAAGCAGTCCGAACACGCATGGCGGAACCATCGGGTTCGAGGACCTTCGCGTAGCGGGAGAAGACAGCCATCCCGGGACCGATGGTGGCCTGCGCCAGGTCTACGGGGGCGATGTTGCCGTGCTGGAGGCTTCGCAATGCCTCTGGGAGTTCACGCTTGAGCGCACCGACGAACTCCTTTCGTGTGGCGAGGGGCGCGTCGGCGTGTCGTGGGCGACAGACGAGGACGATGGAGGAGGCGAGGGCGTTTGTGCCACCCGCGATCATGCGGTTCGAAAGCTCACTGCGCATCGGCCAGGTGCCGTCGATGGTGAACCCGGCGCTCACGAGCCCTCCGAGCATGGTTTCCCAGCCGGTGGAGGCCAGACCGGTGTGCTGACCGTTGCCGTCGTCATCACTTTCTGCCTGCTTGAAGGCGTAGTACACGGTTAGGGGGAAGCCCGGGTGCTGAGCGTCTCGCATGCGCGCGAAGGCCTGACCCAACCCACGCTCGAAGAATCTTTCGGCCTCCTTCTTGTCCCCGCCGAATCGATACGGCGTGGCCACGAGTTCTTGCGCCTTTGGGACGAGGAGTGTGCTGAAGAGGTCTGGGTAGACGTTGCCCAACGAGCGACGCAGCCAGACGTAGAAGAAGTCAGAGAGGTCGGCGTAGCCGATGTTGTCGTAGTAAGGAGGGTCGGTCGAAACAAGGTGCGGCTCATCGGCCACATGCGCAGTCGCCTCATGTTGCAGAGCGTGACTGGAATGACCGCACGATTGCGCCTGCCGCTCTCCCATGGCAGTGCGCCCGAATACAACTGAACTCCCCAAGCTCTCCATGCACTCGGCCACCCACACGCACCCGTTTCGGAACGAGCCCGTCGCGTCATGAATAGGGTTCAGCTCTGTGTAATCCCAAGACATGGGCAAGGCCTGGCGAGCGAAAGTCGAACGGGCCGAGTCTCGCTGGGGAAACCATCTGCACAATGTGGTTGCGTAGTCGGCGAGCTTGCTCAGGGCGAACCCCAAGTATGTAGCCACCGCGTCCGCGTACGCCGGCGCACCCGCGCCGCCATCGTTCAAACCGACGCCATCACTCGCCAGCCCGGCCGCCAGGGCATCCTTCAGCACAAATTCTCGTGCTTCCCCGACCAGGTCGCTGAAGGTGGTGAGCGCCACCAGCTGGCGGGGGGTGAAAAGGTGAGCATGCTTGGTCATGCCGTAGGCTTGGACGCGGAAGCCCAGTGCTTGTTCAGGCAGGTCGGTGTTCGGGACGCCGACAGGAAAAGGCACATGGGCCACGAGTTCTTGCGTCTCGTCTGGCGGCAGATAGACGCGCTCACGCTGCCCCTCGGCCACGATCGCCATCAGTCTCGCCCTCATCCGCCCGGCCCGGCCCTCCGCCCGCACATGACTGAACGGCACCGGAGAGTCGCACACGATGCAGCGTGCGCCTCGGCGATTCACGGTCCCCTCGCGCGGCACCCCCTCCCCCATGCGCACCTCGAAGCGCACCGTCTTCGCAGCCTGATCCACGATGGGCTCCACCCAGGCCTGCTTGCTCTTCTTGGTGGAGAGCGCGAAGGAGCGCACCAAAGGCATCTCGGCCCCGCAGGCCGGGTTCGGACACTTCACCGTCCGCGCCCAGAGCCAGGCGATGACTGTGGCCTCACCACCGCCGTACTCCTTGGGCAGCGAGACCTTGGGGTAGAGGTGGCCGATGCGCTTCTCGGCCTCATCCCGCATCCATTGCCCGTAGTAGCGGACATCGTCGGCCAACCCCTGCGCGCCTCGCCACCCGGCGTCCACGAGCTTATTGTCCTTCGACGGGTGAACCGGGGGACGGTTTGCGAACTTGGGCGGGATCTCGATCAAGGCCTTTGTGATGAGCACCGCCACGGGGTTCAGGTCGCTCCCGTGCGCTTCGAGGCCGAGGCGCTGGGCTTCCAGGGGGATGGATCCTCCCCCGCAGAACGGGTCGAGCACCGGAGGGGGATTCCCGTCGCACGACTTCATGATCTCCGCGCGGGCCTGGGCGAGCACGCTCTCGTTGTTCGAGTTCTCCCACTTGACGAGCTCCTCGATGAGACGGAACAGGCGCTGCCGTTCCTTCTCCTGGGCCTCTTCGGTGGGAAATTCCTCGGGACGTGAGGAAGGATCATCCACGAGGGAGGCGAAAAGCACGGCCCTGCAAGTAGCCAGCGGCCGCCGGGCCCACCAGAGATGAAGGGTGGATGGGTGGCCGTGGCGGATGGACTTCTCCCGGGCCGATTCGCGGTTGATGGCTTCCAGCGGGAGAGAGACTTCGATCAACTTCTTCTTGTGGTCAGCCATCCACACTCCCTCGCCCGTGCGTCGCTGCGCTCACGTGCCCAGAACCTCGGCGAGAAACTTGTCGATGCGCTCCCGGTTGCCGGCGAGGTTCGAGAACTGCTTCTCGCTCACGTCGCTGAAGCGGGCGAGGACGCGGCGGTTGATCTGCTCCTGGTCTTCGAAGATGGCCAGCGAGCGGAACTCCAGACCCCAGCGTTCGAACTGCTGGAGCGAGATGTTGGCGTCGCGCACCATGTCGTCGTTGAGCAGCGCATAGACGAACAGCGGCCGCGTTATGCCGTTGATGCGGCAATCGACCGTGTACATCTTCTCGGGATCGTGAGTCGGATCGAACCAGTCGAACACGCGCCGGCCTTCCGGCACCTTCTCCTCCATGAACGCGCGGAAATCCTCCATGAACGTTGACCGAGCCCGCTCGCGCGAAAGGTAGGTGACATCGGTGATCCTGAGGAGGGCCTGCACGAAGCTGAAAAGGGCGTCGCCGTAGCGTTCGTCGTCGATCGGCAGCACCAGCTCGCCGTCACGATCGTCAACGGAGAACGCGGCGAGCGCGTTGCTGATGATCTTCTGGCGGGTGCCGCGGAGGAGATCCTTCTCGTCGAGGTCGTACGTCAGGTGCATGTAGGTGTGGCCCTCGTCGGTGAGGGTCCACCGGCCGCTCTCCTTGCGGAGCACGATGGCGAGGTGGTCCCCGTCATCGAACATGAAAGGAGTGAACACCCGGTAGCGGTCGATGCCCTCGGAGGCAAGACGCACCTTCTCTGAGACCTTCTGCCGGAAATCGAGCACCACAGCCTGATCACTCACGGCGTCGCCTCCTCATCGAAGATGGTGGTTTGCATGTCGCTGCTGGAGAAGCCGCAATCCTTTAGCATGCAGGTGATGGCGCTGCCGAGGTCGACGAAGCGGCCGGTGGGCTCGGCGTAACTGTCTTCGCGAAGGCCGGAATCTTGGTAGCGCTCAGTGGCCATGTGGATGTGAAAATCGTAGAACGTTTCCCCTTCCAGGGTGTTCGTGTGCTCATGGCTACGGCCATTGTGCCGCCGGAGCCGGAACAGCTGATTGGACTCGGCGGGCCGGTAGATGAGGATGACCGAAAAATCGAGCGGATCGAGAATACTCTGCCGGATGACGAGGCGGAAGCTGTTACCGCCGTCACCTTTCACCTCGAGCTCACGCTCCTTGTGACCGCGCTTGGGTTTGACCTGTATGGCCGCGCGATAGTCGGGGGGCAGCTGCTTGCGCTCGGTGAGCAACTGCATGATCTCGACATCTGTCAGCGACACAGCCATGTCAGCTCGCCTGCGTCGAGGCCAGGGCCAGAAGCTCGCCCAGGTCGTAGTTCACGCTGGTCACCGCGAAATCCGGTTGGTTGATGAACGGCCGTTCGACATACCACGGAGCGGCTGCCTCCTCGCCGTCCACCTCCACGATGGCCAAGATGAAATCATCGGGCTTGTTGAGCCCGGTGAGGATCTGCGTCTTTGAGATGGTCACCGTGGGAGAGCCCTTGGCCTTGCCCTTGACTTCGATGAACAGGGTGCGCCCCGTGCTCGGGTCGACAGACTCGATGTCGTAGCCGGGGTTGCTGTGGGGCATCTCCCGAGGGTCTCGGCCGAACGCGCGCTCGGCGACCAGCACGGCCTGGATGGCCAGCTCATCGATGAGCTTCCGGCGCGCCGGTTCGTTCGCAGGCTCAGCGGGCGCGTCTGGTTGCCTCCCGTCCAACAGCCCTTGAGGAACGATGACAGCGCCGCCGATGACGACGGGCGGCAACGGCGAGAGCTGTCGCTCCTGCGCCAGCTCCTCCATGCGTTTCTTGAGTCTCGCCTCGAGTTCATCCGCCCGCTGCCGCGCCTGGGCGGAGTTGAGCTTGGCATTGCGTTTGCCCGCGAGTTCCTGGGCCTTCAGCTCGTTGGCCCGGTGGTCCCAGTAGCGGATCTCCCGCGTGAGACGCTCTTTCACCGCCCCTGCGGTCTTGTTGACGAGTTGGGCTCGGAACTGCTGGACCTCATCGAAGTGGGGCCGGACAAGATACCGGATGGCATGGTCCGTAAACCGGTCATCGAGGTCTTCGGTGAGCCAGTGCTTCGAGAGATCCGCGGCCGCCAGTCGACGCTCTTCGTCGGTTGTGGGCCGGTAGTCCAAGTAAGGGGCGAGATCCGAGGTGCGGGTCTCGCCGTTCTCCGAGAGCTCCACGAATTGCATCCTGCGTGACACCACCCGGCGGCGACCATCCGGGTCCGCGCGCCCATCCTGAATAGAGTGCTCGAGGTAGCTCAGGATGCGGATGCCGGTGCCGGGGTCTTCGGGATCTACCAGCACGGCCCCTTTCTTCAGTAGATCCCGGTAGCGCTCGAGGATGAGGTCGATGGTCGCGTCGAGCAGCGGGTGACCGGGGGCCAGAAGGGTGGCACCCGGTAATCCGGGGACCGCGATGAGGCTCTTCTCGAACGTGGCCCGCTCGTAGCGCTTGACCACCGGCGCCCCAAAACCGATCACGCGGTCACGGGTGCGTATGTCGATAGGGACACGGGTGATCTCGTAGCGACCCGATTCCCGTTCGTGCATGCTCCCCCCGAGGTGCTGGAACGCCTCCCGGAAGAACGAGCTGATGAAGTGGGGTTGCATCCGTCGAGCCTCGGCCCGCTCCATCTGGCGCCGGATCTCCTCGACCCTCGTTGGCGGCAGGGCGTCATGGGCCAGGGCCCGCTCTTCGATGAGCGCCCGCAGGTGCTCGACGTCGAGGGTTCGGTCGATCTGCTCGAAGAGGCGGGCGCGCACGTCCTCGCGTTCGCCGTAGCGGATGGCCTCGATGAGCATCTCCCGCAGAGAGCGCTCGCTGAAGCTCTTGCCCAGCACGTCGAAGACGCTCCCTCCGAGGGCTTCGCGCTGCTGTTCGAGCTTGCTCAGCAGCCGCTCGAAGACGTCACCCTCCCGGGTGTCGCCCGCCACAAGGTTCCACAGGTGACAAACCTCGGTCTGACCGATGCGGTGGACGCGGCCGAAACGCTGCTCGATGCGGTTGGGGTTCCAGGGGAGATCGTAGTTCACCATGAGGTGGGCGCGTTGCAGGTTGATGCCTTCGCCCGCTGCGTCGGTCGCCAGAAGGATGATCACGTCCTTGTCCTGAGTGAAACGCTCCTGGGCCTTCTTGCGCTCCTCGCGACCGACTCCGCCATGGATGATGACTACGGTCTCCTCGCGCCCGAGGAGCGCTCTGATGCGCCGCGCCAAGTAGTCGAGGGTGTCGCGATGCTCGGTGAAGATGATGAGCTTGCGGCGGTTGCCGTGTTCGTCGAAGATCTCCCCACCGGCCTGATGTTCGCCGGCCCCCTGCAGCAGCTCGCGCAGCTCTTCCCACTTCCTGTCCAGACCGCTCCGGCGGACCTCGTCCGCAAGCTTCTCCAGCCGCTCCAGGGTTTGGATCTCGAGTTTGAACTCCTGGATCGTCTGCGCGGCCGATGCCCGGTCGACAACCTCCTCCTCCAGCCGCTCCAGCTCTTCATCGGGAAGCTCGTCGTACAGGTCATCGATCGACTCATCGTCGTCCAGCGGTAAGGGCACGTCGCGGGCGCGCTCCCGGAGTTGTTCCTCGGCCAATCGACGCTCGAGCCGGCGCCGGCGGCGTGCGAGGGACTGGTAGATGGCCTCCGGCGAGGAGGCCAGCCGACGTTGGAGCACCTGCAGAGCGAACCCGACCGTGTTGCCGCGCTTCTTGTCCGTGTCGGCGAGACGATCGGCCCGGTTCATCTCCTCACGGACGTAGTCGGTGACCTCCCGGTAGAGGCGCTGCTCAAGGGGCGAGAGGCGGTAGGTGACCGTGTAAGCGTATCGTTCCGGGAAGAGGGGCCGGCCATCGAAGCGCACCAGCTCTTCTTTCACCATCCGCCGCATGAGATCTTCCACGTCGATGGCGTGGCTGCCGTCACGCGGTTTGCCCTCGAAGCGATCACCGTCGAGCAGGGCCATGAAGAGCTGGAAGTCCTCGGGCTTGCCGTTGTGAGGGGTGGCCGTGAGGAGCAGGAAGTGCCGCGCGTGCTCGCTCAGGAGCTGCCCCAGCCTGTAGCGCTTGGTGTACTTGACCTCGTTACCGAAGTACGAGGCACTCATCTTGTGCGCTTCGTCGCAAACCACCACGTCCCATTCGGCAACCTTGAGCTTGTCCTGGATCTCTTCGCTGCGGGAGAGCTGATCGAGCCGGCAGATGACGAGATCGCGCTCGAGGAACACGTTGCCGGAGCGGGCGCCCTCGATCGACTCCCGGGTGATGAGATCGAAATCGAGCTGGAACTTCTGATAGAGCTCGTCCTGCCATTGCTCAGTGAGGCTCCCCGGGCAGCAGATGAGGCACCGTTTGAGGTCGCCACGTATCATCAGCTCCTTGAGGAGCAGCCCGGTCATGATGGTCTTGCCGGCTCCCGGGTCGTCGGCCAACAGGAAGCGCAGCGGCTGCCGGGGTAGCATCTCCCCGTAGACGGCCGTGATCTGATGGGGCAGAGGGTCGATCGGCGATGTGTGAACCGCCAGGTACGGGTCGAAGAGGTGTGCCAGACGGATGCGGTACGCCTCCGACACCAGCCGGAAGAGGTCCCCGTCGGCCTCGAAACTCCAGGCACGACCCTTCTCGATGATCTTCAGCCGGCTCTGGACGTCGCTGAAGAGAATCTCGTTGCCTGTTGCGCCGTCATCTTGCTTGTAGTAGACCGTGAGCGCTTCGGAACCGTGCCACGTGACGTCGACAATGGTGACCGTCCGGCCGGGCACGATGCCTTCGATCTCGGCGCCTTTCTTCAGGTCTTTCAGTTCGGCCATGTCGCTATCGTACAACTTCGCTCGGACAGAAGAGAAAGTTGTCCCGACCGTGAGTTGGCGGCGTTAGCGGCCCCCCGACCCTCTACCTCGACAACTACGTCGCTGTCGCCACCGCGAAGGGGATCACCAGCGGCACTTCCCCGGGCAGGGCCTCCCCTCTCGCCGACATCACCCTACGTGCACACAGTCCCGACGAAGGGCTCGATCACGGCGCAGTAGACCAGTGATGCAGAGTCAGAGACCCGCCTGCGCCTTGATCTGCGCAAGGAGGCTGCTCACAGAAAGCTCCTCGGCCCAGCGGTCGAGGTACTCCCAGTCCAATCTATCGCCCCATGCGGCGATCACGCCGGTGGCGTCAGTGAGCTGACGCTCTGAGCCCGAGACCTTGGCCCATTCGAGCTTGGAAAGGATGACATCCTCAGCAGAGTTGATCGGCACCGCCAGATCTCCAAGAGCGCCGGGTTCCCGCCGACCGAACTCAACTCGGCTGAAGGGACGGTCTTTCCGCACGATGAGATCGACCTTCCACGCAGTCTCAAAGTGCACGAGGTTGAACTGCCCACGCCGCGCGAATGCGTCGAGGGCCGCCTCACGCGATACGTAGAACTCGCCGCTCACCTGGTCCAAGAACTCGCCGAGACTCTCGGCCGTGGGATCAATCACCACGTCGGCATCTTGCGTCGCCCGAAACTCGCCGTGGAAGCCGCTCGCGAACGAGCCCACCAGCATGTGCGGAATGCCCGCGTCCCCCAGGAGCGCGAGGACCGATTCGAGCACGCGCATCTGCGTCACGGGAAACCCGAGCCCTCAGAGCGCTACGCGAGGCGCTCGGGGGAAGGCCGCCCCGAACAGTTCCTCGCCGAGTAGGTGCCTGATGACCGCCCAGCGGGCCTCGGCGGGCGCATACTCCGGATGACGAAAGCGCACACCCGCGATCATGCTGTCCCGCAGAGTCTCGCTGAGCTCGGATATCTGCTCGGCCTTCTGCGCGAACGTCATGCGGCGCAAGATGGCGAGCCGCACCAGGAACGCATCCTCCGACGTGTCGGCAGGCGGGCGAGGTCCGGCGGGGCTCCCGGACCCAACGCTCGGGTGCGGACTGGTCATGTCGGCGGAAGCGGACACTGTTTCTCCATCGTAACCCGGCGGGACGACGGAAGCGAGATTCAGAACACCCGCTCCGGATTCGCCCCCCTCGCCTCGCGCTGCTGGGCCACGTTGTTCAAGGCCCGCATGTACGCCTTCGCTGAAGCTTCGAGCACGTCGATGGACACAGCCTGGCCCGCGTACGTCTTCCCTGCCACTTCCACGACCACACGCACCTCGGCGAGCGCGTCCTTCCCCGATGAGATGGAGCGCACGCGGTAGTCGAGCAGTTTCCCAGTGATGCCCACAGCATCGTCGATCGCGCGGAACACCGACTCCACCGACCCCCCCGAGAACGCCTTGCCCTCGCGCGCGGCACCCTCATGCATCACCTGCACCTGACTGGTGGGGATGATCTCGGAACCGGCCGACACGTAGAAGCGCGTCAGGCTGTAGACGTCCTGCCGTTCGCGGATCTCCTCGGTGGCCAGTGCCTCGAGATCGAGAGCGGTCACCTGCTTCTTCTTGTCGGCGACGTCTTTGAAGCGACGGAAAGCTTCATCGAGCTCCTCGCCCGTGAGATGGATGCCGAGTTCCGCCAACCGCGACTTCAGGGCGTGTCGGCCTGAGTGCTTGCCCAGGACGATGTCGGAGTCGCCCAGGCCTATGTCCTTGGCGTGCATGATCTCGAAGGTGGTTCGCTCTTTGAGCACCCCGTCCTGATGGATGCCTGACTCGTGCGCAAAGGCGTTCTTGCCCACGATGGCCTTGTTCGGCTGCACCTCGTAGCCGGTGAGGTTCGAGACCATGCGGCTCGTGCGGGCGATCTCGGTGGTGACGATGTTCACCGGGCGATCGAGCTGGTCGCGGCGCGTGACCAACGCCATGGCGACCTCCTCGATGGCCGCGTTGCCGGCACGCTCCCCGAGGCCGTTCACAGCCACCTCCACCTGGGTGGCGCCGTGCTCGATGGCGGCCAGGGAGTTGGCGACGGCCAGCCCCAGGTCGTTGTGACAGTGCACCGCGAGCACCACGTCGGCCAGGCCGGGCGTCTTCTCGTAGAGGCTGTCGATCAGTGCGGCGAACTCGGTGGGAAGCGTGTAGCCCACCGTGTCGGGCACGTTGATGGTGGTGGCGCCGCACTCGATGGCTACCTGCAGCACTTCTGCCAGGAAGTCGACGTCGGAGCGGGTGGCATCCATCGCCGAGAACTCCACGTCGCTCGGGCACAACGATACGGCCAGATCGACCATCTCGCGGGTGAGTTCGATCACCTCGGGGCGGGTCTTCTTGATCTGGTGTTCGAGGTGGATGTCCGAGGTGGAGACGAACGTGTGGATACGGGGACGTTCGGCGTCCTTGATGGCGTCCCAGCACGTGCGGATGTCGCTCTCGACGCAGCGGGCGAGGCCGCAGATGACGGCGCCCTTGACCTCGCGCGCGATGGCCTGCACCGCCTCGAAATCACCAGGGCTGGTGGCGGGGAAGCCCGCTTCGATCACGTCGACGCCAAGGCGCACCAGCTGATGGGCGATCTCGAGCTTCTCGCTCATGTTGAGGCTGATGCCGGGCGACTGCTCGCCGTCGCGCAGGGTGGTGTCGAAGAAGACGACGGGGGCGCCGGCATTGCGACGGGCAGATCCTGCAGGCGCGGACCCCGCGGCCGGGGCGGCACCGGCGGCTCCAGCGGCGGCCGGTTCGGCGTCGCCGGCGACGGTGTTCGATTCGGATGCGGACATGGGTCTCCCCTTACTGTGAACTCGGGTTCATTGGCGGTGACGTGCCGGAAAGCGCCGGCTTCGCATAGCTTCTCCCCCTAGCGGGGGAGCAGAAGCAGGAGGGCGAGAAGGAGGGAACGACCTGCTTGCGGCCGTGAGGGGGAGTGCCTGCTGTCCGTGACAACGCGCATAGCCTGTAGTGTAGAGGAGGACAGGGTGCGACGCAAGCGAAGTGGGCGCTGCGGGCGGCCCCGGCGACTCACCCAGAGACGATGGACTACGCGTCCTACTCCAACCGCATCGATCTCAGGCGTGTGTGAAGGTCGCCCCCGAGCGCGCCATCGCGGCCGAAAAGCGAAATAGCCACCGACCTACCGTCAGCCGACGATGTCCTC
>Ga0180009_10000309_pt1 | contig 68639 bp, 69 predicted proteins | sample OS_PC_MetaG_FD_123537 | JGI IMG/M metagenome (GOLD analysis project Ga0180009, IMG submission 123537) | Groundwater microbial communities from the Aspo Hard Rock Laboratory (HRL) deep subsurface site, Sweden - OS_PC_MetaG | ecosystem: Environmental > Aquatic > Deep subsurface > Groundwater... | reverse complement strand
GAACACCGATGGAAACATTTTTACAAACCAAGCATCTTGCTAAAGACAAAATGCTTGGTTATAATCTTGCAGTTAATAGCTAACTAACAACAGGGGTTGTCAGATTAAATAATGACTACTACAACTAAATTTTTATAAAAGATTTTCTTCTAATCCGCCGCGGCGGACTGGATTCTGATTCACCGCAGCGAACTTGATTCTGACTTCTTGATTCTGAATTCTGACTTCTAGATTCTGACTTCTGGATTCTGGATTCTGCCTTCTAGATACTGACTTCTGAATTCTGACTTCTGGATTCTGCCTTAAAATAATCAATAGTAATCCTCAATCCCTCTGCCCTATCAACCTTCGGTTCCCATCCTAATATATTTTTAGCTTTGGAAATATCCGGCTGGCGGACTTTCGGATCATCTTCCGGCAATTCTTTATGGATTATTTTACTCTTTGAACCTGTTTGTTTAATCACCTCTTCGGCAAACTGCAGAATCGTAATTTCGGAAGGATTGCCGATATTAACAGGTTCCGTTTCATCCGAAAGAAGCAATTTATAAATGCCTTCGATTAAATCGCTTACATAACAGAAACTTCTTGTCTGAGACCCGTCGCCGAATACAGTAACATCCTCTCCATTTAAAGCCTGGGATACGAATGCAGGCAGAGCTCTGCCGTCGGCCAGACGCATTCTAGGTCCGTATGTATTAAAAATCCTTACGATTCTAGTCTCAACCCCGTGAAACCTGTGATAAGCCATTGTAATAGCTTCGGCGAATCTTTTAGCTTCGTCATACACACCGCGCGGACCGATAGGATTAACATTTCCCCAGTATTCCTCTCTCTGCGGATGAATTTCGGGATCGCCGTAAACTTCGGAAGTCGAAGCAAGTAATATTCGCGCGTTTTTTTCTTTAGCTAATCCAAGTACCTTATGAGTCCCGAGCGAACCGACTTTAAGAGTCTGGATAGGAAGTTTAAGATAATCGATTGGACTTGCGGGAGAAGCGAAATGGAGAATATAATCAACCTTGCCGGGAACATGAATAAAATTAGTTATATCATGTTTAATAAACTGGAAATTCTCATTGCCGAAAAGATGGGATATATTATTAATATTACCCGTTAAAAGATTATCGATACAAATAACATTAAGACCTTCGGCGATTAATTTATCGCATAAATGGGAACCGAGAAATCCCGCTCCCCCCGTAACAACGGCAGTTTTGCTCATTAAACTTTTTCCTTTTTACGTGAAGAATCTTTTCCGCCGTGCGAATAATAATAATAATATTTATAATAAGAACCGTAGCCGCTTCTATAGCTGAAATTATTAAGCACGGTACCTATAAACGAACCGTATTCATGTTTAAGAAGCTCAACACCTCTTTCCATAAGATCAATTTCGGTACTATTCGCGGATACAACAAGAATCGAAGCGTCGACCAGACGAGATAAAATTTCAGAATCGGTAACCGCAATTACCGGAGGCGAATCTATTATAACATAATCAAATTCTTTTTTAAGTTTTTCGAGGAATCTTTCCATCTGCACCGATCCGATAATTTCGGAAGGATTAGGAGGAATTGTTCCGGCGGTAATAAAATAGAGGTTTTCTACGGTTGATTTTTTAAGCACCTCTTCATACGAAGCCTGCGAGAAAAAATAATCCGTAAAACCTGGGAATCTGTTCGCCTCAAACAAGGAATGCATTCTCGGTTTTCTTAAATCGCAGTCGACAATAACTGTTTTTTTATTCGCGTGGGCGAAACTGCCGGCAAGATTAACCGCCACTGTAGTTTTACCTTCACCCGGCGTAGCCGAAGTAATAAGAATTGTTTTAAGTTTTTCCTGATCGATTTTAGAAAACTGGATTCTTGTCCTAAGCGCTCTGAAAGCTTCGCTCGGTATTGAATCGGGCCGTTTGGAAAATATAAACTCAAACTCTTTATTATTTTTATTAATTCCTTCGATTTTAGGAATCCATGTAAGCACATTAATATTTTTCTTCTGAATATCTTCAGGAGTTTTTACCGAATTATCGAAATAATTCCTAACAAGAGCGAAACCTACGCCCATTGAAACGCCTAAAAACAAACCGACTAAAATTATAAGTTTTCTGTTCGGTTTAGCGGGTTCAATAGGTATTCTAGCCTCGTCTATGATTAATACGTTGCCTGGGGTCGACTGTTCATTAATTAAAGCTTCCTGGTATTTTTCCTCGACAAGCAGATACAATTTCTCAAAAGCCGATTTTTCTCTTTGAAGTCTGGCCAGATCAATTGTTCTTTTAGGGAGTTCATTAAATCTTTTTTCATAACTTCTTACAATTTTATCGAGTTCATTAAAAGAAGAAGCGAGGGACTGGTACCTGATCTGTTCTTCGAGCACTTTCTGGGTAAGCTGTTTAATTTCTTCGGGACTAGAAGCGAATATACCCGCTCTATAGATTGAGATTTTATCCTTTACCTTTTCCTGAAGTTCGCTGATCTGTTTATCATAATCCGAAATAGTTTTAGAAATATCGGCGGTCTTATTAGCGCTATTAATTTTCACTAGATCGCGTTTGGTCTGAAGTTCGGCTATCTGTTTCTGAAGGCTGTTTAAGTAAGGTTCGGTAGTTAAATTTTCAAGATAATCCTTTAACCTGGGATTCTGTTCGGCCAATTCCTGTTTATACTGCGAAAGGCTTTTTTCCGAAATAGTAAGATCAATTTTAGTAGCGTTCTTTTTGGATTCAAAATCGGTAAGCTGTTCAATCAAAGCTTTAGCCTGTTCGCCCAGTTCAATAATTCCGCCCTCTTCCTGGTAAGTCTTTAATCTATCCTCTGCGGTAATAAGCTCATTAAGTTTTTCCTCTCTCTGGCTGTCGAGGAATTTTTTCACCGAGATTAATTGCTGTCGGTTATACTGAAGATTTAATTCCCTATAGGCGTCGGCGTATGTATTAGAAATTAACGCCGCTTCATAAGGAGAAGGCGATTCAACTGAAATCTCAACTATATCCAGTCCCCTTTTCTGTTCGATAGTAACGTTTTTAAAAAGTACTTCGGTAATTGAGAAAACAGATCTAAGCGCGAATTCCTTTTTATCGCCGTTAAAAACCGATTGTATTTTTTTAACGCTTTGCGAAAAGGTATTGGATTCGGATGTATCCGGGTCAAAATTTAATATAAGGTAAAAGCTGTCGGGTTTAGAGGATTCATTAAATCTAGCGATAAGATTTTCGGCTACCTTTTCCCTAATTGTATAGCTTTTTAAGATTTCAATTTCATTAGCAATAAAACGGTCGCTGCTGAAATCCTGGAATTCGGGCATTAGAGGGGATTCGAGAATATTTCCGGAAGGTTTAGCGAGTTTTAATACTGTAGCTGTTTTATATATATCAACGGCATTAATAGCGTAAAGAATTGAAGCGATTAAACACGCGAAAGCAATTAAAGAGATTGGGAAAATATTAGCCCAAACAAGATTTAAATAATCCTTTAACGAATTCTGATCCTGTTCAAAATTATTTCTGCCCGCACCGTTATTAAAATTATTATCCAATTTCTATCAGTCCTTAGTTAAATTAAGAATTAAAATGACGACTGTTGAAATAGCCGAAAGGAAACTTAAGAATATGCTCAGCCAGTCCCTGAAAAAGTACCTTTGCGTTCCAGGCACCATTAGAATATCATTAGCCTGAAGATCGGGGACAAACCTTTTGGAGAACTCGATATTATCCTTCCACAAAAGATCTTCGTAAGTAAATTTAATTAGATTATCCCCTTTATCATCCCCTTTTCTGAAAATCCTTAAATCATCAAGCTCAGCGTCCGTATTAGGTCCGCCCGCATACGATAATAAATCGGAAACGGAAGTACTAATCGGGACAAGATACCTGCCCGGATATTTAACATAACCCCAAACCGACACAGTAAAATTTACTGTTTTGGGATCTGAATAATCAAAAAAACCTCCTTGAGGTCTGGAACCCAAATTTGTTGACCCCAGCTGATAAGAATCATCCTGCGCGGAAATTTGAGACGCGAAAATAAATACAAAAAAGAAGAGTAAAGAAACTTTTCTCAGCATTAGAATTCCCCGATATAAATTATTTATTATTTTCAATCTTAAGTGAGATTTTGCTTGTAGAAAAAAGACCCCCAACCAGTCCGAAAAAACAGCCTAATAATAACAAAATTAAATTAAAAAAATAAATATAATCATTTAACCTTACATTACTATACAATTTTTCAAAAAGAAGAGCCGCGGTATTAAATAATATAATTGAAAAGAGCGCGGCAATTAAACCTGTAACAATTCCCGTTATATAAAGAGGAATTTTAAGAGCGCTTAATTTGGCGCCGACAAGCTTCATAGTATTAAACTGATTCATTTTTGAGCTTATAATCAGCCTGTTTGTAAAATAGATCAGGTAAACGGATAATAATACAAGAACCGCCGAAGCGATATAAACGCCGAGTTTAACCGATTCTATTATTTTAAGAAGTCTTAACGTATAATCAAAATCATAAACCACATCATCAACGCCGTGAATTCTTTTTAAGGAAGAGGCGATATTTTCAATCCGGTTTTCCTCGATAATTTTCCTATTAACCTTAACAGTAAAAGAAGCCGGGAGCGGATTTATTTCAAGAATCGACTCAAAATTCTCGCCGGTTTCATTAATAAATTTTTCTTTCGCGTCCTCACGGCTTAGGAATTTAACAGATGAAATATTTTCGTTTTTTTGAAGTGACGAGCGGACATTATTAATATCCCCCTGCTTTAAGGAATCTGAGAGAAAAATAGTAATTTCCACCTGTCCGGCAAGTTTTTCGTTAAGTTTATTAGAAATAACAAACAGTCCGATAGAAAACGCCGTAAAAAGAATAGCGATCATAGTAGTAGTTACGGTAATAAAAGAGCTTAACTTAGCTCTTTTAAATGAGTTATAACTTTCGCTGAAATAAAATTTTATCATATAATTCTTAGAAATTAGATTCGTCAACCCAGCGTGTAATCATCCATCTGCCGGCGGGATTTTTAATTAAACTTAGATTTATTCTGCCGTCGACAAACACAATATCAGTTGGGTTAAAAGTAATAGTCAAATTAAAACTTCTCACAATATTTGTTGAATCGGATGTAGTAGCGACAATATTATTCCATACAAGATCTAGTCTTTGCGAATTCTCGAATAATCCGTGCGTCACCTTCATTTCTTCATCCCTGCCCCATGAGACATCAACGCCAAGATTATAATCCCTATAAATGAACGAAAAACCGTTATCCAGCAGTCCCCCGTAAATAGAAGTATCTTTAAACGTATAAGCGTATTGAAGGTTTTGAAAAACTCCCTCAATATTTTTCTGATCGCTTATTAAAGAACCGTCGCTGCCGAGATTATTATCAAGTTCGGGCGCAAAAGGGTTAAAGCAACCTGCTAAAAGAAAAACTAACAAACAATATGTTAATAAAATTTTAATAATACCTGCCTTTTAATTCGCTCCAGCTAGTCTGCTCATTTTTCTCAATATCCTCCCAGCCTGTAATTACCCATTGATTTCTGCTGTCGATATTAATTATAAACTGCACGCTGCCCTGGAAAACGCCCTGCAGGGAAGCGTCGCCCGTTGAAAGAGTAATTGAATAATCGAACTGGTAAACGGCGCTGTCGATCTGCAATGTATTATTTTCATTAAACAGCTGAAGAGTAATTGGAACGCCCGTCTGCACAGCCGCCTTCATATTATTAAAATACTGCCGTTCCGATTCAACGTCCCAGTTAAGAAGGGACGGGAATTTGGAAGCCGCGCCCGCGCCGGGTTTATACTGATATTTTTTATTCAGAAACGATTCATCGACAAAACACGCGAGGTAATTCTCAACTACTTTTTCTTTAAACGAGCTAACGAGATTATTAAACAAAATATCGGGAGTAGAAGCCGGTATAAAATCGGCGCGCGCAGTTATAGGGGATTCGGAATCGCGAGTAGAAAGCAGATCGCAGCCGCCGGCGGACAAAATGATTACAATTAATATTTTAGCAATTATTTCGCGCAATTATTATAAGCCTTCCGGAGTTGTTTTTATTAAAGATATTTCCTTTATAATCACCGTACAAATTTTGGATTTGGAAGCCGGAATTTTCGAATACGGAAATTAATTCATCGCATGAATATAATTTAACGGATTCAATATAGTTATTATTTTCGCCGTTTCCGTTGATAATAATTTCTTTTATAACTCTGCCGCCTTTTATATATCTTTTCTCAAAATAATTTTTACCGTTAAGAATATTTTTAGTTTCAGGGACAAGGTTTTTAATCAGTTCATCCTTATTCAAATAATCGAAAACGAAATATCCCCCTTTTAACAGAAGCCGCTGCGCGTCCTTTATAAATTTAAAATTTTCATCGTCGGAATCAAAATAACCGAAACTTGTAAAAAGATTAATAATAAGATCGAACTTTGTTTTTAAAGGTACATTTCTAATATCGCATTGAAAAAAATCTATATTTAAGTTTAATTTGCGTGAATTTAATAGTCCTATTTTCAGCAAAGCGATACTTAAATCAAAAGCGGTAATATTAAAACCTTTTTTCTTTAATGCTACGCTGTGTCGTCCTGCGCCGCAAGCCGCGTCAAGCACAGAACTTCCGTGCGTTAGATTTGTGGATGAAAGAATTAAATTAATAAGGTTAACCGCGTCTTTTTCGTTTCTATGTCTGTATACCTTAAGATAATCTTCCGAAGCGAACCAGTTTTTATACCATTCACTCATTTTATAATTCAATTCTATTTAGGATTGCGCGTCCGACCGTAGCGTGATCGGTAAATTCAAGATCGCCGCCCAGGGGGAGTCCGGTAGGCAGACGTGTAATTCTTTTATTTAAAGGTTTCAACCGGCGCGTTAAATAAAGAGATGTTGTTTCCCCTTCGGTATCGGGATTTAAGGCAAGAACAATTTCTTTAACGTCAGGTTCGTTTACTCTTAGAACAAGCTCGGCTATTTTAAGACTTTCGACCCCTTTGCCGCTAAGCGGAGAAAGGACGCCGCCGAGCACGTGATAAAGGCCTTTATATTCGTTTGTACTTTCAATAGCTATAACATCGCTTGCCTCTTCAACAACACATATAATGCTTTTATCCCTTTTGGGGCTTTTACATACTTCGCAGGTATCGTCCACCGAAAGGTTAAAACAGACAGAGCAGAATTTAATTTTTTCTTTTAAGTCCGTAACCGCTTTAATAAGATTAGCGACGCTATCCTTATCGCTTTTTAAAATATAAAGAGCAAGCCTTTGCGCTGTTTTGCGTCCGATAGTAGGAAGCTTGCTCAATTCTTCGATTGCAATCTGTAAAGGTTCTATAATGTTCAATTTCTAAAATCCCGGAATATTGAGTCCCGGAGGAATCATTCCTTTTGTTACGTTGGATAAATCCTGTTCGGCCATTTTGCCGGCAGATTCAAGAGCTTTATTTACTGCGGCAACAACAAGATCCTCGAGCATTTCTTTATCGCCGCTATTAATTATTTCGTTTTCAATTTGAATAGAGATTAATTCTTTTTGTCCGTTCGCGGTAGCTTTAACCATACCGCCGCCGCTTTCTTCGGTAACTGTTTTATTAGCGAGTTCTTTCTGCACCTTTTCCATTTCAGCCTGCATTTTCTGCACCTGTTTCAACATTCCCTGCATTCCGCCTTTCATTCAACCTCCGGGTAATTTTTATTAAAAATTTTGAAGAATTATCGTACAAATTATAGTTAGATTAGGAATTAAATTTAAGAAAAATAATTATCACAAAGAAATTATTACGAAAAAATATTAAATTAGTGTTTTCTTTTGAAACTGCTTATCTTTAATAAATTTTTAGAATAAAATAATACATATGATTACAAAATACGGATACGGTACGGTAGGGGTAATAGCAATAGCGGTATTTCTAATATTCGCGGCGGCAATTTTAATAAACAACAGCGCCGTAAAATATTCATTATTCGCGGCAGGAACAATTCTTTTAATATTCACCCTTAATTTTTTCAGGGATCCCGAAAGGACGACGCCGAAAGATAAAAAAATTTTAATATCCCCCGCCGACGGAAAGGTACTTCTTATAAAAAAAGTAAATGCCGACAGATATATGGAAGGACCCTGCACGCAGGTTTCCATCTTTATGTCACCTCTTAACGTACATGTAAACAGGATACCGATAGACGGTAAGGTTGAATACTTTAAGTATGTAGAAGGTGAATTTCTTACGGCATTTCACGATAAAGCTGATGAAAGAAACGAAAGGACTGAAATAGGAATAATGTCGGATTACGGGAAGGTATTATTCACGCAGGTAGCGGGATTTGTAGCCAGAAGAATCGTATGTGATCTTAAGGTCGGAGATAATGTAAAAGCGGGCGAACGCTTCGGCATGATAAAATTCGGCAGCCGCGTTGATATAATTCTCCCAGAAAATCATGAAATAGCGGTTAAAGAAGGTGAAATAGTAAGCGCGGGAACGACAATAATAAGCAGAATAAAATAAATGAAGAATTTTAATCTTACTAAAGCAATAATTCCAAATACCTTTACCGCTTTAAATTCATTCTGCGGTTTTTTATCCATTGTGTTTGCAAGTCAGGGTAATTACGACCTTGCCGCATACGCAATATTCGGGGCGGCATTTTTTGACGCAGCCGACGGAATAATTGCGAGGATGGTAGGCACATCGAGCAGATTCGGAGTCGAACTTGACTCCCTTTCGGATGTTGTAAGTTTCGGCGCGGCTCCTTCCCTGCTGATCTATTTTTTATATTTTAACGAATTCGGATTTATTGGAATAATTTTGAGCTCGCTTGTATTATTGTTCGGATCCTTCAGGCTTGCGCGGTTTAACGTGCAGCTGGAAGACTTAACAAACAAATCTGATTTCAAAGGACTTCCGATACCGGTTGCGGCGTTAACGCTTACGTCATTTGTATTCGCTTTTCACAAGAATAATACTGTTCCGGAACCATATTCATATTTTGTAATTCCGCTTGTAGTGCTTGTATCGCTTCTTATGGTAAGCCAGGTTAAATACGATACTCTGCCGCAGATTTTCAAACAGACTCCTAAAGAAAGAGTGATAACGGCTTTATTATTCCTCAGCGGACTATTTATAGTGATTTTAACTGCAGGAACGGCGTTATTTTACATATTCATTTCAATAGTATTATTTGGTATTTTAAGAAAAATGATTTCATTTTTTTTTAACTCAAAACAGAATGAAGAAATAACCTATAACGAAGAAACAAATTAAGAGAGATAAAAATTGTATAAAGCCACGGTAATAATTAAAAGAAGACCTAAAATACTGGACCCGCAAGGGAAAGCGGTAGAACAAGGCGCGAAGCTGCTCGGATTCAATAATGTAGATCATACAAGAATCGGTAAATATATAGAGTTTAACGTAAATACCGACGATCACATTCTAGCCGAAAAAGAAGTAAAGGAATACTGCGAGAAATTGCTTGCTAATCCTATTATGGAAGATTTTGAGTATTCGCTGGAGAAGGTTTAATGAACGTAAAATTCGGAGTAGTAACCTTTCCCGGTTCAAACTGTGATTTTGACGCCTATTACGCGGTAAAGGAAGTTTTGGGCAATAAAGCCGAACAATTATGGCACAAGGAAAATGATTTAAAAAATTCAGATGTAATAATTCTGCCGGGCGGATTTTCATACGGCGATTATTTAAGAACAGGCGCAATTGCCAGGTTCTCCCCTATTCTTGAATCGGTAATTGAGTTTGCCGATAAAGGCGGGATAGTGATAGGAATATGCAACGGATTTCAGATACTTTTGGAAGCGGGGCTTCTTCCGGGTGTTATGTTACGAAACGAATCGTTAAAATTTATTTGCAAGGATGTACATCTTTCTGTTCAGACAAGAAACAACATATTTACAAAGGATATAAAACAGGATATAATTAAAATACCTATGAAACACGGCGAAGGGAATTATTTCGCCGATGAGGAGACTTTAAAGGAATTAAATAAAAACGATCAGATAGTATTTAAGTACTGCTCCCCCGATGGGGAAATTGACGGCAGGTTTAATCCAAACGGTTCGCAGCAGAATATAGCGGGAATTATAAATAAGAAAAAAAACATTCTTGGCATGATGCCCCATCCCGAAAACGCGTGCGATCCTATATTAAGGAAAACCGACGGGAGCTTTATTTTTAAATCAGTTGTACAAAGTTTATTAAACTAAAACATAGAGGTATAAAATGTTCGGCAGCTTAGGCGCAGGCGAAATAATTCTAATTGTAGTTGCTATCTTAATTCTATTCGGCGCGAAAAAAATTCCTGAATTCGCGAAAGGAATAGGCAAAGGGATGAGAGAATTCAAAAAAGCAGTTAAAGAAGTTGAAGATGATATAAAAATTGAAGACGACGATAATAAAAAAGATTAATTAATTAGACTGATATCCGGTTCATGTCCCTTAACTATAAAAACCATTCGGAGAAACTAGACCTTATAAAAAAAGGTGAAATTTCGTTAGCCGATAATGTACGTTATTTTCTAAAAAAGATTGAAGATAACAAACATCTGAATTGTTATAATTTTGTATTCGAAGACGCCGCAGAGAAAGCGGATTTAATCGAAGAGAAAATTAAAAACGGAACGGTGGGTAAATTAGCGGGAATGGTAGTCGCGGTTAAGGATGTGCTCGCAATTGAAGGCAAAGCACTTACCTGTTCATCTAAAATACTGGGAAATTTCGAATCGTTATATACATCCACTTCGGTACAGAAATTAATAAACGAAGACGCGATAATAATAGGCAAAACAAACTGCGACGAATTCGCCATGGGTTCATCTAACGAGAACTCGGCTTTCGGTCCTGTATTAAATCCGCATGATAATAAACGTGTGCCCGGAGGCTCAAGCGGCGGCAGCGCCGCGGCTGTAGCGGCCGGACTATGCGATGTTTCGTTGGGAACTGATACGGGAGGATCAATACGTCAGCCCGCGGCATTCTGCGGCGTATTCGGATTAAAGCCTACATACGGAAGAGTCTCGCGATACGGATTAACGGCTTTCGCATCTTCGTTTGATTCTGTTGGACCGTTCGCAAATGACGTCGAAGATATAGCGAAAGTAATGAATATCATATCGGGCAAGGATGAAAACGACTCAACTAGCGCGGATATACCGGTCCCGGATTTTCTATCAGGTATAAATGAAAACAAAAAATTCAGAATAGGCATAGCGAAAGAGTTTTTCGGCGAAGGTCTGGATGCGGAAATTAAAAAAGTAATTGAGCTTAAAATTGAAGAATTAAAATCCGCCGGACATAAAATCGTAGAAATAGAATTTCCTCATAACGAATATACCATTGCTACATATTATGTTTTAACGACGGCCGAAGCGTCATCAAATCTAGCCCGTTACGACGGCGCGCGATACGGATACAGGTCGAAAGAAAGCGGCAGTTTGATAAATATGTACAACAATTCCCGCTCGGAAGCATTCGGCGACGAAGTTAAACGAAGAATAATGCTGGGCACCTATGTTTTATCCGCCGGATATTACGACGCATATTACAGGAAGGCTCAAAAAGTAAGGCGCATAATTAAAAATGATTTTGATAAAGCGTTTGAAAAGGTTGATATAATATTAACGCCCACCACTCCCGACTGCGCATTCAAACTAGGCGAGAAAACGAACGATCCGCTTTCTATGTATCTTGAAGATATTTACACAACATCCGCAAATCTTGCCGGAATACCGGGAATAAGTATTCCGGTTGGTAAAAATTCTGAAGGCCTCCCTATTGGAATGCAGCTTTTGGCAAATCAATTTGAAGAAGAGAAACTGCTGCAATTGAGTAAACAAATTTAACTGATTTTGGACGAAAAATCATACCTAACGTCACGGCAGGCTGTCTCTACTACACAATTTTATAAATCCGTTTTCATTGCATCTTCGTCTGAGGCGGAGAAATCATCGATCTTCCCATAACACTTTTTTTTATTTTTAAAAATAATATTGATATTCCTTTAAAGAAAAAGTATTATTTTGTTACATTTTAGGGAAAGGATAAATGCCGAAAGTATTTTCCTGGCGAGGTTACAGATTTCATTTCTTCTCAAATGAAGGCGAACCTTTAGAACCCTGCCATATACATGTTCAATAAAATACTTATAGAGCTAAATTTTGGTTAGACCCGGATATTTCTCTTGAATACAATTATGGATGCACAAGTAAAGAACTAAATAGTTTTCGCAAAGTAATAGAAGAAAACAAGGAATTAATAAGGAGTAAATGGAATGAGCACTTTAACCATTGAAGCATCCGCTACGAAAGTATGGTTTGATGAATACAATTTGTGGGTTCATTTATCCGACGGACGGCAGCTTTCCGTTCCTTTGGAATATTTCCCCAGACTCCTTAACGCGAGTTCAGCACAAAAAGAAAAATACGTTTTAAGCGGCAACGGAACCGGAATACATTGGGAGGAAATTGACGAAGATATAAGTGTGCCGGGACTATTAATTGGCAAAAAAGACCTTACGTTTTATAATAGAAAGAAGTGAAAATTATTACCTCAAATCCCCAAAACTTGAAGAAGAGAAACTGCTGCAGTTAAGCAAACAGATTTAAATGTAATGGACGCAAAGTCTTGCCCGCCGGGGAGGGTTGCGTCCACTACTACAAATTTTAGACATCAGATTTCTTCTGCCCTAAAAAATTTACCAGTTGAAAATCGGAAATAATTACATTACTTTTCAATAAAAATAATTAAAAAGACAAATACTTTTCATGCTGAAAAGAAAGGTTTAAGATGAACACTCAAACATTAGAAGAAACTAAAAAGAAAATACTATCCATAGTAGAAGAGTTAGAACCGGTTGAATTAAACAGTCTTAAGCACTATGCGGAATATTTAGCGCATAGAAGTAATGACTTAAATTTTCTCGAAGTTTTAAGAAATGCTCAGCCTGAAGATGAAGACTTAGATAAAAGTGAAATTGAAGGAATGAAAACCGCTAAAAAAGAATTTAAGAAAGGAAATTTCCTTGAACTGAATGATTACATGAAGAAGCGCAAATTATTATGAAAATCATTACTTCACCAAACTTTGAGAAACAACTTGATAAACTTTCCGATATAGAAGCAAAAAAAATCTATAAGAAGCTGAATGAATTATCAACACATTCCGAAAATCTTAAAATAAAAAAATTAAAAACGAGAAACGATTATAGGCTTCGAATTGGAGATTACAGGGTAATATTTGAGTACACTATAATTGAGAATGAAATTTTTATTTTATTACAAAACGTTTTCCATAGAAAAGACGCTTATAAAAAACGAAAATAAATAATTTTTTAGCTAGAGTTAAATGAAATACCCTATTGTAGTAACATGAAAAAAGGGTTAATAAAATACGTTTTTGATAAAGTAAAAAACCCTCTTGCTGTTGCAGGAATAGTCGGAGCTTTAGTTATGCCTTGAAAGGTGGAAGCTCAAGCTCATGCAAAAAACTTCTAACTTCTCCCCTCTCACTTCTAACTTTTAGATGCAATTAAAATCTAATTTCACTAAGTTGATGTGTTAAAATTTTCCGTAAAAATAAAACAAGGAATAAACAATGAGTATCCTGCTCGATAAAAGAACGAAGGTTATCGTACAAGGAATTACCGGCGGTGAAGGTTCTTTCCATACAAGTCAAATGATTGAATACGGTACAAATGTTGTCGGCGGCGTAACACCCGGCAAAGGCGGTACAAAATTTAACGGTGTGCCTGTATTTAACACTGTAGCCGACGCAGTAAAATCAACAAAGGCTACGGCATCGGCAATATTTGTTCCCCCGCCGTTCGCAGCTGATGCTATATTAGAAGCTGCAAACGCAGGGATCAAATTAATTGTCTGTATTACCGAAGGCATTCCGTCCAAAGATATGGTTGCCGTATATGATACTATTAGGGACAAAGATATAAGATTAATCGGTCCAAACTGCCCGGGATTAATATCTCCCGGTAAAGCAAAGATAGGCATTATGCCGGGATTTATTCACCGTAAAGGAAAAGTAGGCGTTGTTTCCCGATCAGGCACTTTAACTTATGAAGCGGTAAAACAGTTAAGCGATTTAAAGATAGGACAATCGACTTGCGTAGGCATTGGCGGCGATCCTGTAATCGGTTCACAGTTTATTCATATTGTAAAATTGTTTAACGAGGATCCCGATACCGAAGCGATTGTTATGATCGGTGAAATCGGCGGATCGGCCGAAGAAGAAGCGGCGGCATATATTAAAAAATATGTTAATAAACCTGTTGTAGGATTTATTGCAGGAAGAACCGCACCTCCCGGACGAAGAATGGGACACGCCGGAGCAATTATATCCGGAGGCAAAGGAACTGCCGAAGAAAAAATGAAAGCAATGAAAAAAGCCGGGATTCATGTTGTTGAAAGTCCCGCTGAAATAGGCATTACCATGGCGAAGGCACTCGACGCGGCAAAAGCAAAAGACTCAAAAGCGGGCGATAAAAAGAAAAAAGTAGATTCAAAAAAGAAATCTGACAAAAAGAAAGACGATAAAAAGAAGAAAAAGAAGAAATAAATAGATTGAATGTTTGGCTGAATGAATGATTGAGTTTTCAATCAGCCAATCAAACAATCATGCATTCTAATAAATTATATATGGAGGATTTACTTGAGTAACAGAACATTAGCAATTTTAAAACCTGATTGCGTAAGAAAAAATTTAATTGGACAGGTAATTGCAAAAATAAACGAAGCCGGATTCAAGGTGCTAGCATTAAAGATGGTAAAATTAACAGGTGATTCGGCGGGCGGATTTTATGAAGTTCATAAAGAAAGACCTTTTTACAATGATCTTGTAGCGTATATGACTTCAGGCGCGTGCGTGCCGATTGCATTGGAAAAAGAGAACGCGGTAGAAGATTTCAGAAAACTTATCGGCGCAACCGATCCTAAAAACGCTGAACCGGGCACAATAAGAGCTATGTACGCGGAGAGCATCGAACAAAATATAGTACACGGTTCTGATTCTGATGAAAACGCAGCAAAGGAAATTTCTCATTTTTTTTCAAGAAAAGAACTTCTGGAAAACAACGGATTATAAATTAATAAGCGCGGTCAGTTCCTGCCGGCCGCGCGTTAATATCAGCGGTAATATTAAATGAATAAAAGAAAAATATTTTCAGCACTCTTTTTAATCCTAATTACTTCCTTCGCTTATTGCCAAAATACTAAACCGTACGTACTTACCGGCGCAGATGTTTTAATCTCTGAAAACCTGGATCTGCTGAAAGGAAAATCATTAGGAATAGTATCAAATCAGACCGGGCTATTAAGAAACGGGACTCATATTGCCGATACATTATTAAACATTCCGGGAATAAGAATTAAAGCGCTATTCGGCCCGGAACACGGCTTTAAAGGTGATAATGCAGACGGGAGCATTCTTAATGATACCACTGACGAGACAGGGATTAAGATTTATTCTGTTTACGGCAAAACAAGAAAACCCACACCTCAAATGCTTAAAGATATAGATTTATTAATTTTTGATATGCAGTCGGTGGGAGTCCGTTTTTACACATTTATCTCAACAATGTTTTATACGCTTGAAGCCGGGGCTGAAAACAATATACCGGTTATTGTGCTTGACAGGCCAAATCCGATAGGCGGAATTAATGTTGACGGACCTATTGTGGATAAAGAACTTCAATCCTTTGTTGGAATAGCGCCAATCCCCGTAATGCACGGAATGACGATGGGCGAACTAGCGCTGCTTTTTAACGAAGAAAAAATGCTTAAAGACGGAATTAAAGCGGAATTAAGAATTATTAAAATGAAGAATTGGAAAAGAGAATATTATTATGACGAAACCGGGTTAAACTGGATTCCGACTTCACCTAATATTCCCGATTTAGAAACAGCTATAGTATATCCGGGAGCATGTTTTTTGGAAGGGACAAATATTTCGGAAGGACGCGGAACAGAATTTCCCTTTCTTTTATTCGGAGCTCCCTATTTAAATTCAGAAAAAATAATTCAGGATTTAATAAAATCAGATATACGGGGAGCATCATTTAAGGAACAAAAATTCACCCCGGTTGAAATTCCCGGTAAAGCGGTTAAGCCGAAATATGAAAACACTAATTGCAGCGGAATAAAAATTACTATAGAAGACAGAAAAGAATTTAAGCCGGTAGAGTTCGGAGTAAAATTAATATCAATTATCGCTCAAAATTACCCGCAGGAATTCAGCTGGAGAGGATCGATTGAAAGACTTTTCGGTAAAAAATATTTACGCGAAATGATTTCGGAAAACCAAGGTTTCAACTCAATTATCTCAATGTGGCAGAATGAGATAAATGAATTTAAGTCATTAAGAAATAAGTATTTATTGTACTAAGGTTAATTTAAACTTTTCTGGCTACCACTACCTTTGAACCTTCGACTCTAATTACCTTTATTTGCGTATCATGGCTAATAAAATCCCCTTCGGTAACAACATCCGTTCTTTCATTATTAAGCATTGCAGTTCCGGCCGGACGCAGATCTGTAAGCGCTTTGCCTTCGATACCAATTAAATGTTTTAATGTTTCTTTTGAGGAATAACCCGACTGCTCTTTAATTTCATCTACAAGAATAAACCGGTTAAAGAATGACGACTGCGGCAGAAAACGGGAAAGGAGAAAAATAACTGCTCCAGTAATTAGAAATACGCTTGCAAGCTGAATAATAGCGTCTTCGACCAAACTCCAGCTGATAATCGGGAAATCCGAAATTAGCCCTAAAAAGAGGCTTCCAATTACAAATATAATTCCCAGAACGCCAGGAATTCCGAAACCCGGAATAACAAATATTTCAAGGATTAGAAGAACAACTCCGACTGCGAAAAGGATAATTTCAATAAATGAGGCAAGTTCAAGAATATAATTTGCTCCGAAAAAGACAGTAAGCGCAATTATCGCCGCGGTGCCAGGTAATCCCCAGCCTGGGGTTTTAATTTCCGTAAACATTCCAACGAGTCCAATCATAATCAGAAGCGACGAGATAATAGGATTATTTATAAATCTTAAAACATTTTCGGCCCAGGTCCATTCGACATCAATTATTTCCGGATTTGCGTAACCAAGCGCTTCAAGCGCTTCATCGAGACTATAAATAACAGTATCGGCAATACCGTAACTTACTGCTTCTTTTGAAGTTAGGGTCACTAACTTAGTGCTGTCCACCAGCCCTTCAATTTCAATAGACTCATCCACCATAGCTTCTGCAATTTCGGCTGGACGCCCGTTTTTCTCGGCCGTAGCTCTCATTTCTGAGCGCATATAGGATTGATATTTTTCAGATTGTTTCTGTCCGGTCTGATCAACAACGGTCGATGCGCCTATTGATGCTCCCGGTACCATAACAATTTTTACGCATGACAAAGAGATTAATGCTCCCGCTGAAATAGCGCGTTTATTAATAAATGCCACGGTAGTAATTTTGCTGTTTAGAATAGCGTCTTTAATCTGCGTTGCGGCGTCGACCCTGCCGCCGAAAGTATTAATTACAAATACCACCGCGTCGGCATTATTCTTTTCAGCTTTGCTAATAACTCGTTTCACATAAGGCGCCAAACTTAGATCAATATCACCCTCAATTATTCCTTTATAAATAATGCTCTGCTGCGCGGATAAATTCTGGGTAAATAATACTAACGTTAGAATTATAAAAAATATCTTTTTCATTTTGACACCTTTGAAAAAATTATCTCAATAAAATAAAGAGATTAAATAAACTGCGTTCCAAACTATTAAAATTCTTTTCTTTAAAATAAAAAAGAGACTAATAATAGTCTCTTTAAAAATAGCTATAAAGAAAATTAGTTGCTTTCTTCTTTAGAAGGCTGTACAACCGAGGCGATAGCGCTTCTTTCGAATTTAAGTTTAACATTATTGCCGGCGTCAATTAAACAAGTTTTTTCATCCAGACCTGCAACTGAGCCGTGCATGCCGTTGCTTAAAATAACCTTATCCCCTTTTTTAATATTAGAAAGGAGTTTTTCTCTTTCTTTTGCTCTTTTCTGCTGAGGTCTAATAATCATAAAATAGAAAATAGCGAAAATCGCTCCGAACATAATTAAGGTGCTTACCATACTTCCTCCGCCGCCTTCACCGGGCGGGGGTGTCATAGCCAAAAGATTATACATTTATTCCTCCTGATGTGAATTAATATTAATAGATATTTTTTTAATTATTTCCTGTTTCCAATTTACGAAAGAATTATCAATAATTCTTTTTCTTGCTTCTCTTACGAGATTAAGATAAAAGGTAAGGTTATGTATAGTCGCAAGTTCATAAGCAAGAATTTCTTTAGCGATAAATAGATGTCTTAAATAAGCGCGCGTAAAACTTGAGCATGTATAACAGCCGCAGTTTTGATCAACCGGGGTAAAATCATTTTTATAAACGGCGTTTCTGATAGTAAGAATACCCCGCGAAGTGAACAGGTATGCGTTCCGTGCGTTGCGGGTAGGCATAACGCAGTCGAACATATCCACTCCCCTTTCAATTGAATTAAGGATGTTCTCCGGTCTTCCTACGCCCATCAGGTACCTGGGTTTATCTTCCGGCATAATGTCGGTTGTAAAATCAGTTATATCGTACATATCCCCGGCAGGTTCGCCTACTGCGAGTCCGCCTATGGCATATCCGTCAAAGTCCAGTTTAATCAAATCCTTTGCAGATGATTCACGCAGGTCTTTATAAACGCTTCCCTGAATAATACCGAAGAGGAACTGTTTATGACCGTAAAGAGGTTTGGAATTAACAAAAGCCTCCTTATTTAGCGCAGCCCAATCTGAAGTAAGATCTTTAGACTTTTTCGCGTAATCATAGTCGCACGGATACGGCGTGCATTCATCGAGCACCATCATTATATCCGAACCAATGCTGCGCTGAATACCGATAACTTTTTCAGGCGTAAAAAAATGTTTTGATCCGTCCAGATGCGATTGAAATTCAACCCCGTCTTTTTTTAGCTTTCTAATATCCGCAAGACTATAAACCTGAAATCCGCCGCTATCGGTAAGAATAGAACGATTCCAGTTCATAAATTTATGAAGTCCCCCCGCCTCTTCAAGTATTTGAGGAGTCGGACGTAGATAAAGATGATAGGTATTGCCCAGAATAATAGGCGCATTAATTTCTGTTTCAACTATTCTCTGCGGTACGGCTTTTACGCTGCCTTGCGTACCAACTGGCATAAAAATAGGAGTTTCAACAATTCCATGGTCAGTTTTGAAGCTGCCTGCTCTTGCTTTGCAGTCGGCGGATTTATGTGTTACGGTGAAGTTCAATAATATTTTATGAATATTTTCAAAGATGTAAAGATATAAAAAAAGCGGTCATTTTACAGATATTTCTGTTTTTATTTTATGAAGCAAAATATAGTCAATAAAATAATTGCAATATTTTATTTTTCTTCTACAGGGCAAAAATTATTTAATCAATAAAAAGATTTTTAATTTCTTTAGAAGGGATCATACAGCTTTCCTTTCTTCCGAACCATTTATATCTATTTCCGGCAACAACATCATAAATTTTATCAAGTAATGTTTTAGGTACAATTCTGAATACAGGTATCAGATTAAAAGGAAACGGAAGCATTCCTGCAATCTTTATAACGGCATTTGATTTGGTGAATACTTTCCCATCATAAATAAGAATTACGGAATTAATAATATTATCAGGCAGATTAAATTCTTGCTGTAAATTCTTACCCGTGCCGGATTGAAGTTGGGCAAATCTGAATATTTGGTGTTTATCATATTTGATTATAAAATTAACAGCGGAGCTGCAGAGATTGCAGACTCCGTCGAAAAGTAAAATTGGATTTTTCATATAAGTTTTTAGGAATACTAATTTTAGAGAAATTGTTTCTGCCACAAAGACTCAAAGGCACAAAGTGATTTATTAATTTCTTAATGTCTTAGCGCCTTTGCGGCAAAATAATATCAACTTATTGTACTAATTCTTTTAGAGTATTGGTATTTTTACCGCATTCTTGCATCCATGCGGCGTAACCGCCTGTTAAATTAGAAACATTCTTAAAACCGTTTTTAAGCAGTATGCTTCCGGCAATACTTGAACGGTCGCCCGAATGGCAATGTACAACAATTTCTTTATCCGCGGAAATATTATTCAGGTTATTTAACAGATAACCGGCATGAATATTTTCAGCTCCGTAAATATTTCCTGCGGAAAATTCCGAAGCGCCGCGCACATCAATTAATTGAACTTCATCATTTTCCAATTTATTGTTCAGCTCCTGACAAGTTATTTGGTTTAAGGTTTCAAGTTCGTGACCTGCATTTGCCCATGCGTCCATGTCGTGGTAATAACCAGATATATTATCCAAACCGATTCTAATCAACGCTTTATTTAATTCATTAATTCTATGATCGGACGCGATTAGTATAAAATTTTCCTTATAGTCCAGCAGCCATCCCGCCCATGTACTGAAAGCCGAATTATCCTGGATATTTAATGAGCCGGGTATATGTCCGCCTGCAAATGAAAATTTATCCCTGGTATCAATTATAGTTGTATTATTATCTATATGGTTTTTAAATTGACTCATTGTTAATTTCGCCGGGAACGGGAGTCCGCCTAAAACAGCCGGACCGGTTTTATTCAATTTTTTCATCATTGCGAAATATTTCGGCGGTTCGGGCTGACCATCAAGAAGAGTATTTACAAATTCTTCTTCGTCAAAAATATTTAGAGCCCAATTAACAATTTTCTCATATCCCACGGTAGAACTAGGAACCGCGCCTAGGGCTTTTCCGCATGCGGAACCTGCTCCGTGTCCGGGCCACACCTGTACAAAATCGGGGAGATTATTAAACTTTTTCAATGAATTAAACATTTGACGGGCGCCGATTTCCTGAGTACCCGTAATTCCCGCCGCTTTTTCAAGAAGATCAGGTCTTCCTATATCCCCCACAAATACAAAATCGCCTGTAAATATCATTATAGGTTTAGAGCTGACGACAGTATCCGTAAGCAGGAAACTGATATGTTCGGGAGTATGACCGGGAGTGTGTATAACCTCAAATTTAAGATTGCCTACTTTAAAAACGTCGTTATCTTTTAATCCCGTATGATTAAACTCATAACTCCAGTCCTTTCCGCCTTCATCGGATAACAACAATTCGGCGCCTGTAGCTGCGGCTAATTCACGCGCACCGCTTAGAAAATCGGCATGAATATGCGTCTCGGTAACTTTAGTAATTTTCAGATTTTCTCTTTCCGCGATTTCGAGATAAACATTTATATCCCTGCGCGGATCAATAACAACAGCTTCCTTTGTCTTTTGACATCCAACCAGATAGCTTGCCTGAGCAAGACCTTTTTCATATATATTTTGAAAAAACATTTTTAATTCTCCTTTTTACTCGCTTTCGGTTTCGCCGTGCCAGCCGATAATTCCACTAGCAAGATTATAAACTTTTTCAAATCCCATTTTCATCATCATATTTCCCGCATGGTAGCTTCTGTTTCCGCTTCTGCAGTAAACATAATAACTTTTGGATTTATCAAGATTCGAAATTTTTGTCTGAAATTCGGGATCCATTAAATTTATTAGTTTTGAATTGGGAATTCTTTCTTCATAAAACTCATCTTCAGTCCTAACATCAAGAAGAACAGAATCATTTTCACTTTTCATTTGGGACTCAAATGTAAGCGAATCCAGGTTAACAACTGTTTTACCGGATTGGAAGAATGTTCCGAAAATTGCCATTTTATTTTTACTCCTAATTATATTTTTATTAAAATTTCTTTGCCGATTATATATATACCCATTACAAAAACGAGCCAGCCGAATGCGGGTTTCAGTTTTTTGCCGGGGATAAACTTTGAGAGATAGCTGCCTATTAATATTCCTACAATTGCCAGAAACGATATTACTGCAATAAGCTGCCAGTTAATTATAATATCGCCAGTTACATCTCCTACGAATCCTATTAATGAATTAACCGCTATAATTAACAATGAAGTACCAACCGCCATTTTCATGGGCAGATTAGCGAGAATAACCAGGGCCGGAATAATTAGAAATCCTCCGCCTGCGCCTACAAGTCCGGTTAAAAATCCGACAACTGTTCCCTCGATAATGATCATTGGATAATTAAATATTATTTCACCTTTTACTTCGTCATTCTTACCCGGTTTAATCATTGAAACCGAAGCCGCCAGCATCAGCAGGGCGAATAAAACCATTATAAACATATCTTTTGAAACTGTTAAACTTCCTATTGAAAATAATTCCGGAGGAATTGCCGGAATAATAAATTTCCGGGTTAAATAAACTGTAATAAAAGCGGGAGTGGCGAATATCAAAGCGGTTAAAAAGCTGACCATTTTTTTGTTCATATATGCCGCCGCTCCGATTAAACTAGTTAATCCCACAATAAACAATGAATAAGCCGTAGCTGTAACGGGCGTTACGTTAAAAAGATAAACAAGAAGCGGAACGGTTAGAATTGACCCTCCTCCTCCAGTTAAACCCAAGGTAAGACCGATAAACAGCGCGCCTACATAACCTAATATTTCGAACATAATTTCTCATAGTTAAACTTTATATGGGATAAGATGTACTATTTAATGAAAAGATTCAAGGCAGGCAAAGGATTACAAATCTTCAAATAATTCCTGAATGACAACAAGTTTTACAAGGTCAATTTTGTTTTTATCGGAGCGGATGATATAAAATTTGAAATGATCAATATTAAATGTTTCTCCTTTAGTAGGGATTGTGCCTAAATTTGAGGTAATATAACCAGCAATTGTTTCATAATCACCGTCGGGAATTTTCAGTTCAAACTCTTCATTAATAAGATCAACCTCAACCTTACCGCTTAAAATATATGTATTGTTGTCGATTTTTCTCATAATTTCTTCTTCGATATCATGCTCATCCATAATTTCGCCGAGCATCTCTTCAATAATATCTTCAGTAGTAATTATACCCGCGGTGCCGCCGAACTCATCGATAACAACTGCAATAGATACACGTTTGGCTAAAAGTTCATTAAGCATTTCAAGTGTTTTTTTAGTATCCGGCACGTATAATACTTCTCTGATAATGCTGTTTAAATCCCCTGGATTTTTAAACATATCATACGCGTAAATAACACCTTTAATATTATCAATATTATCCTCGTATACGGGAATTTTAGAAAAACCCGATTCTATGAATATATTAAGCACTTCTTCCATATTGCTTTCAATATCAATAGCAACAATCTCAGTTCTCGGCGTAATAACCTCGTAGATTTTCTGTTCACCAAGATCAATTATTTTATTAACTATATCGTAAGTATCGTCGGGATTTCCAGAAGCCTGAGAACTTTCGTCCAGCAGAACCTGTAAATCCTCTCTTTGAAAAAGTAGGGATATTTTTTCTTCCTTTACATTACCAGATTTTATCAGCAACGCGGATAAAGAAGAAGTAATTTTTACGAACGGATAAATAATTACAGATACAATTCTGATAGGAATTGAACTGGCAAGCACAACCGTATCAGACATTTCAAAAGCGAAATATTTAGGCAGAAGTTCGCCGAATATTAGAAGAAGAATTGTAGAATATATTAAAATTGAAAAATCGGATAATTGAAAAGCTGTGCCGACAACTACGGTAAATATTGAAGCGAAAGCCACATTTATAATATTATTAGAAATAAGAATAGTAGAATATAGTATTTGAGGATTATTTACAAAATATATAGCTTCTTTAGCCGTAAGTTTATTTTTGCGGGCTTTAATTTCGAGTTTAATTTTATTTGAAACGATAAACGCTATTTCGGAACCGGAGAAGAATCCGCTAAAAATTAAAAGTCCGACTAAAAGTAAAAACTGATATTCCATTTCCGTTAATATGCCTTTTCTATTAATTGATCGTAAATCTTATATGTAATAGTTTCGCCGTCGTTATCAAAGATAAATTCGACTGTAATACTCTCGTCGCTGTTGAAACCGGGTACAAGTTTTGATCCGGCAACCGTAGAGAAGATAAACTCTTTATTATATTCCGATTTAATTCTTTTGTTATCACGAATCAGCGGTTTTAAAATAAAGTAAGGATGACCATTCTGGTATATTTTTATAAGGTTTAATTTTATTTCTTCAATATCGTATTTTTCCGAAAGGGGCATTGACAAAGAACCGGAAATATTTAATCCGGGTACCTGTTCCGGGCCGGGCATTAAATTAATCCAGCAGTAAAATTTATCGACGCTGACAATATCAAAGGAACCGGAGCCGCTGACTGTTCCTGTATTTTCACTTGGACTTGTACTATTATCCTTATACTCAAACTTTGAGGCAGAGCAGGCGGTAATCAGCGCAAGTAAATAAATTAAAGCAATAATTTTCTTTTTCATAAATCCAGAATTAAAAAACGGCTGATTCTTCATATATACCGAAATGTTTTTTTAAGCTGCCAACCATTTCACCCAATGTTACATAATTATCCGAGGCTTTAATAAAAACGGGCATAAGGTTTTTACCATCAACAGCCGCATTTTCTATTTCATTTAAGCAATCAATAACCGTCTGGTTGTTTCGGCTTTGTTTTAGAACGGCTAATTGTTCTCTCTGTTTCTTTTCAACTTCGGGAGAAACCTGCAGAATCGGAATTCCGTGATCTTCCTTTTCTTCAATAAATTCATTAACTCCCACCATAATTTTTTCTTTCTTTTCGAGTTCAAGCTGATAACGGTAAGCGGCATCGGAAATTTCTTTTTGGAAATAACCTGCGTCAATAGCCGGAATTACACCGCCCAGTGCTTCAATTTCATCAAATATTTTATTAGCCCCTTCTTCCATTTTATTCGTTAAAGATTCGACATAATAACTGCCGCCGAGAGGATCCACTGTATTAATAACACCCGTTTCATAAGCGAGAAGCTGCTGGGTTCTTAAAGCAATTTTAACCGCTTTCTCGCTCGGAAGCGCGAGAGTTTCGTCCATTGAGTTTGTATGAAGGGATTGAGTTCCGCCAAGTACGGCAGCCATAGCCTGAAAGGCGGTACGCATAATATTATTTTCCGGCTGCTGCGCTGTTAATGTGCAGCCTGCAGTCTGGGTGTGAAACCTAAGCCACAATGAGCGCGGATTTTTAGCTCCGTATTTTTCTTTCATTCTTCTGGCGAATATTCTGCGCGCCGCTCTAAATTTGGCTATCTCTTCGAAAAAATCGAGGTGCGAGTTAAAAAAATATGATATTCTCGGCGCGAAGCTGTCGACATCCATTCCTCTTTCGATGCAAGCCTCTATATAAGCGAACCCGTCCGCTAATGTATATGCCAGTTCCTGCACGGCGGTTGAGCCTGCTTCGCGAATATGATAACCGCTTACCGAAACCGGGTTCCATTGCGGGACTTCGTTTGTACAATACTCGATCATATCAGTAATAATTCTCATCGAAGGTTTGGGCGGGAATATATATTCTTTCTGAGCGATATATTCTTTCAGAATATCGTTCTGAAGCGTACCGCGCAGCTGGTCAAATGAAACGCCTTGTTTTTTTGCGACAGAAAGATAAAATGCAAAAACCATTGCCGCCGGAGAATTAATTGTCATAGACGTAGAAACTTTATCAAGAGGAATTCCTCCGAAAAGAATTTCCATATCCTGAAGCGATGAGATTGAGACACCGCAAATTCCGACTTCGCCGATACTGTTATCGTCATCCGAATCATAACCCATTAAGGTGGGCAAATCGAAAGCGACCGATAACCCGGTCTGACCGTGGTTCAGAAGATATTTAAACCTAGAGTTGGTATCCTGCGGCGAACCGAAACCCGCAAACTGCCGCATTGTCCAAACCTTTCCTCTGTATCCGTTAGGATGAATACCCCTTGTGTACGGGAACTGACCGGGAAAGTTTATATCATTAAGAAAATCAATATTGTTAATATCATCGGGAGAATACAAATTATTAATTTCCTCACCGGAAACCGATGTATACTTAATACCGTTTGATTTTGATTTTTTTATATCATCTATATATTTATTTTTTGCAGCATTATATTTTTCAGAATTCATTTTCCCCTCTTATAAAAATCTATTCTTAACAAACAATTTTGTTAAATATACTGATTTTTTGATCCTATAAAAATTCATTTTATGTGCGTCCGAATCGTTTATCAAGCTCATCCAACGGAATTTTAATAACAATTGGTCTGCCGTGCGGGCATACATAAGGCATAGAAGTGGCGAATAACTGATCTACAAGAAGGCGCATCTCTTTTTCGTTCAATTTATCACCGGCTTTAATAGCGGCTTTGCAAGAAAAAGATTTAGCGAGATTATCGCGCACTTCAAGATTTTTTTCGCGCTGGTTGGTTTTGTATTCATCCAGGATTTCATTTAACGCGTCGATTTCGGATCCAACTTTTAAGTCCCCCGGCACACCGTCAATTACAATTGTATTTTTACTGAAGAACTTTAATTCAAATCCCATTTTCACAAGATAAGGTTCAAGTTCTTTAAGCAACGCATAATCGCCAGGATCGGCTTGAAAAGTCTGCGCAAATAAAAGCTGCTGTGAAAAAGGAAGATTAGCCTCAAACGAGTTTAATATTTTTTCGTATAATATTCTTTCATGCGCCACATGCTGATCGATAATCATCAAGCCGCTTTTAATCTGAGCAAGAATATATTTATTATGAAGAGCTACGATAAAGGTAGGGTTTTCATCTCTTAAACTGAGCGAATGATAAACTTCTTTTTGAGATTTGGAATCAAACGGATGATCAGTCTGTTCCCCCGGCGCGGCCTGTTTAATTTCTTTATTTAACGAGCTGAATAACAGATCGATTTCATTATCGGAGTAAGCCTGCTTATTAGAATTTGGTTTCGAAACAAACGAAGGTCTGTCGGAGAAATCATCTTTGTCAGATTGTCTGTAATTATCGTAACGCAATTTTTCATTATTCGCCGAATCGTTTCCGAATGTCATAGCCGGGACTAGATCGTGGCTTCCGAGACTTTTTTTAATAACCGCGTTAACAAATCTGTATATATCATTATCATCGTCAAACTTAACTTCAAGTTTCTGGGGATGAACATTTATATCCACTTTTGAAGGATCGAGATCAATAAACAATACAAAGAAAGGATAATCTCCTTTTTCAAGAATATTTTCATACGCCGAAAACACCGCGTGGTTTATTGTTTTGCTAATAACATATCTGTTATTAATAAAGAGATACTGTTCGCCCTTGCTTCTTTTAAGAAAGGCAGGTTTGGCGATATAACCGCGTATTGACAAATAATCGGTAATTTCTTTAACCTCAACAACGGCGTCGAGAATATTATCGGCGAAAACTTCTTTTACTCTGTTTTCAAGAGTGCCGGATTTAAAATCGAATAAAAGGTCGTCGTCATTCCACAATTTAAACGCGACCTCGGGATTACTTAAAGATATTTTTTTAAATGTTTCTATAATATGTTTAAGTTCAGTAGCGTTGGTTTTTAAGAAGTTCCTTCTGGCCGGAGTATTATAAAATAAATTTTTTACAGATACAGAAGTGCCTTTTGAAAAAGATCCTTTTTCTTTCTGGATATTATTTTCTTCGTCGAATTTAATTAAGGTGCCAATTTCCTCATCGCCGGTTTCGGTTTTTATTTCGAACTGGCAAACCGAAGCAATTGAGCTTAGTGCTTCACCGCGGAATCCGAATGTGCGTAAACTTTCTATATCTTCATAAGAAGTGATTTTTGAAGTCGCGTGTTTATGAAATGACAATAGCGCATCCTGCTCGCTCATACCGATACCGTCATCAACAACTTGAATAAGAGATTTGCCGGCTCTTCTAACAATAAGTTCAATATTCCTCGCTTCGGCATCAACGGAATTTTCCATTAATTCTTTTACTACGGATTCGGGTCTTTGCACAACTTCACCGGCGGCAATTTTATTAGTAATATTTTCGGGCAATATTTTAATTTTCGCAGACATATATATAATTTTCAATAGAATTATTATGAGGAAATTTAGGTATGAAAGATAAGAAAATTATTAATTCTTTCTCGAATAATAATAGACTTCAAATTCAGCTGTTTCTTTGATTGCGGCGATTTCCCAAACATCTTTTGAAATTTCCGGGAAACGCGTATCCCCTTCGGCTTCAAATTTCATTACGGAGATTATAAGCTCATCGCAATTATTAATTTCCGACTTATAAATTTCACCGCCGCCAATAATAAATATTTTTTCATAATTCGCGGATTCGCAATAATTATAAGCGCTTTTAATATCGGTAAAATACATTAATTCATCAAATTTATATTTGTTTTCGGGTCTGCGCGTAATAATAATATTAAGCCTGTTTTTTAACGGTTTACCGAAAGATTCAAACGTATTTCGCCCCATAATAACGGGGTATCCGGTTGTAGTTAACCTGAAATGTTTAAATTCTTCTTTAGAGTGCCATGGAATTGTACCTTGGGAACCAATGACATAATTTTGAGCTATTGCAGCGATTATTATTTTTTTCAAAATATTTATCAGAATTTTATTTTTTTATTTAAGAATATGCTAAGGAAATTTCTTTTCCCGCTTTCCACATTTACAACAATTGTAGTATCGCTGTATCCGTCCAATTTAAGAGTAATAATATATTCACCCGGTTCCAATTCGTCAAATTCTTCGGGAGTTTTAAAATTTGTCTGAGTATCCTTAAGAAATATAACAGCGCCTTGCGGGTAACTGCTTAAGAACAGCGAACCGCTGTCCTTTTGAATTTCCGCAAATTCAACGATATCTTCCCGGCATGAAATCAGGAAAAAAGATATTACGAATACTGCCGTTAGAAATACTTTTTTCACATGTCCCCCAAAAAAATTTTCCGTTTAATTTAACCGTAATATAATTAAAAACGCAAGGGGAATATTTAGACACAATTTTAATAAACAAATTAAACTGCAACTTCAAAATAAATTCTATCATGAGACTGATAACCTTCAAGTTCAAAGTCGTCGAATGTAAGTTCATCAATCGGTTTTTTATTAATTTTTAATTTTGGAAGAGGAAGAGGATTTCTTTTTAATTGTTCCAATAAACCCTCAACATGATCATATTTTTCCATTGCTGATCCTTTATCGGCGGCATAAATATGTGCGTCAATAATGGAATGTGAAAATTCCCCAAGTTCCAATCCGGTTTCCTGGGCAATAATCTGGGTAAGCAATGAGTATGCCGCGAGATTAAAAGGAATACCCAGTGCAATATCACCGGAACGCTGGCTTAAATGACAGTTAAGTTTTCCGTCGAGTACATTAAAAGCAAATGTATAATGGCACGGAGGAAGTTTACTTACAACGGCATTTGCAGGATGCCATGCCAGAATCACCAAACGCCGGGAATTCGGATTTGTTTTAATTTCATTTATAACCCAGCCGATTTGATCGAAAGTAAGGGCTCCGTTTTCTTCTTCACTTACAAAGGGATGATGTTTATCAACATAAACTTCTCCGTCAAGAATTGCCCCGCCCGATGGTACAGGATATCTTCTCCAGAATCTTCCGTATGCGGTTTGAAGTCTGCCCTGCTCATCTGCCCATGCGTCCCATATTTTTGTTTGTTTTCTCAGAGTTTTTATATGTTCATCACCTGATAAATACCATAACATTTCGTGAAGAAGGGATTTCCAATACATTTTTTTTGTAGTTAATAAAGGGAAACCATTTTGAAGATTTACCCTGTAATTGGCTGAAAAGTAAGAAATTGTATCAACGCCAGTACGAGTGTGTTTACGTATGCCGTTATCCAGAACAAGTTTTACTAAATCAAGATATTCTTTCATTAAACTCCCGTTACATTCTTTATTAAAATGGAATTAACTTTTGATCGGTTGGATGCAATTTAAGTTTCTTTGAGGAAGTTTTCAAATTTATAAGAAAATTACTTTTCTATTATTAGAAATAAATTGTGAAATATTTAATAAGAAGATTAGACAGATTATAATCCAAGATCATCATAGGATTTAATAATGGATTTTTTACTTTCCAGAAGGTCCTGCGAAATTACCTTAACATTACCTATAGCGGGCATAAAATTAGTGTCCCCTGTCCATCTGGGCAGTACATGGAAATGAATATGCTGATCTATTCCGGCTCCGGCTGCTTTACCAATATTTGCGCCGATATTAAATCCGTGCGGTTTGGATATATAATTTAACGCTTTAACCGCTTTTTGAACTTCGCTTAAGATCTCAAGATTTTCATCGGGGGTAATTTCCAAAATATCGGAGACATGGCGGTAAGGTATAATCATTAAATGACCGCTGTTGTAAGGGTATAAATTAAGCATTGTAAAAGTTAGTTTGCTTTTTCTGACTACAAGGTTATCATCATTTTCAATATTAAGCGATTCAGCGAAGCAGAATACGCATTTTTCCGATTCGTCCTTATCTTTAAATGATTTAATATAATTTGAACGCCAGGGGGACCAAAGTTTTTCCACAAAAACCTCTAATCATACCGCAAACAAAAAACAAGCAGTCGGCAATAAATTATCGCCGACTGCTTAAATTAACTGAAACGGCTTATTAATCTTCTTCTTTAGACTTCTTATAATCATCAATAATTTTTGCCTCTACTTCTTTAGGCACTTCTTCGTAATGAGAGAATTCTCTATGATGAATTCCTCTTCCCGAAGTTAAACTTCTAAGATGGGTAGAATATTTATAAAGTTCGGCCAAAGGAACCTTAGCTTTAATAACCTGGAAAGAACCGTCGGCATCCATTCCCGAAATTTTGCCTCTGCGGCTTGAAATATCCCCCATAACATCCCCCATAAACTCTTCTGGGACTTTTACGGTAACATCATAAACCGGTTCAAGGATAACCGGTTTGGCTTCCATAAAACCTTTTTTGAAAGCTTGCGAAGCGGCTAATCTAAAGGAGACTTCATCGGAATCGACGTTATGATAGGTTCCGTCGAATAACGTAACTTTAACGTCAATAACCTTGCTGCCAGTTAAAACACCTTTGGCCATAATTTCGTTAAGACCTTTTTCAACCGCGGGAATAAATCTGCCCGGCACAACTCCGCCCACAATGGCGTTAACAAATTCAAATCCCGCACCTCTTGGCTGAGGCTCTAATTTAAGGTGAACATGGCCGTACTGGCCTCTTCCGCCGGATTGTTTTTTATGTTTGAATTCAGCGTCGTCGCATCTGCCTTTAATTGTTTCTCTATACGGAATTCTAGGCTCAACCAAATCAACCTCAACCCCGTATCTGTCTTTAAGCATTTTAACTGCCAGCGACAATTGAAGTTCACCCTGACCTGAAACAATAGTCTGCGCCAGTTCCGGATCATATTGAACGCTGAAGGTCGGATCTTCTTCGTGCGCGGTATGAAGTCCCGATGAAATTTTATCTTCATCACCTTTTGCTTTAGCCATTACAGCACCGCGGATAACAGATTCGGGCAATTCAATTTCTTTTATAACAACAGAAAGGTTTTTTGATGACAATGTATTTCCAGTATGAGTATCTTTCAATTTTACAACCGCGCCAATATCGCCGGCGTTTAATTTTGCGACCTCTGTTCTTTGTTTTCCGTTTATAACGAACAATTGTCCAAGTCTTTCATTTTTACCTCTTGAGGTATTTACCATATCCATACCTGCGGTAAGAGAGCCTGAATAGACTTTAAATATTGACAACTCGCCTAAATGCTGTTCCGAAAGTGATTTAAAGATAAGGCATGCAGGTTCGGCTTTTTCATCGCATTTAATTTCAATTTTTGTTTTGCTGTCGACTAATTGTCCTTCACCCGGGGCGCCGTCTTTCGGCGATGGGAAATAATCCACAACAAAATCCAAAAAGTCGTTTAACCCAACCCCTTTTCTTGCTGAAGCTGCAAACGCAGGGACTAAGGCTCTGTTAAGCATGGCCGCTTTAAGTCCTTTTTTTAAGTTTTCATCGCTAAGCGTACCTTCCTCAAAAAACTTATTCATTAATTCTTCGGTAGATTCTGCGACTTTTTCAATTAATTCTTCTCTTAATGTCTGAGCAAGGTCTTTATATTTTTCGGGAATATCGCTTTCAACTACCTTTCTTGATGTAGGGTCGTTAAAAGTTAATGCTTTCATTTTAAGAATATCAACAACAGTGGTAAAATTAATACCTTCATCAACCGGAAAAGAAATTACGGTAACGTCCGAGGTTAATCTTTCTTTAGCCATTTTGATTGTTTCGTCAAACTTAGAATGCTCATTGTCCAACTTATTAACAATAATAGCCGCAGGCATATCCTGATTTTTAATTGTTTCCCAGTTTATTTCTGTACCGACCTCAACGCCTTCGGCTCCTTTAATAACAACTACAGCGGTATCAACAACATGAAGACTGCTGATTACCTGTCCGACAAAATCGGAGTAACCGGGAGTATCAATAAAATTTATTTTTACGTTATTTCTTTCGAGGTGAAGAGGAGTTGAAGATATTGAAATTTTTCTTTCAATTTCGTTAGTGTTATAATCTGAAACCGTGTTGCCTTCTTCAGTTGTGCCGATTCTGTTAATTTCACCGGCGGTATACAATAAAAACTCTGTAATGGTAGTTTTACCACTTCCGCCATGGCCCACAAAAGCCAGATTGCGGATACTTTCAGCATTAAATTCTTTCAATGTGCTCTCCTATAATTAACCTATACGATAGTTTAACTAAACAGTTTTGACCAAAAAACAGAAAAACCTTTCGCAACAGCGTTAAGGTTTTTCAAAAGTTCACTTACTCTATGTTCGGGATTTATCTTACCGGGTAAATCAACTACCCTGTTCACCTTCCTTTTAATAGAATGAATAAATGATTTTAATTCCGAAATCTGTTCTTCGGCATCACCAGTAATTTGCGCAGCTTTTCTTGTAATTTCTTCCAAGTTATCAAGAACAGGAACAGTTTTCTCGGAAATTATATGAATATCATTTTCAATTGACTCAAATGATTTTCTTAATTTATTTAAGGTAAAAACTAAATAAACACATAATACAACAGCAGCAACAATTAAAATGATAATTAATACGTCAATTAGTGTCATAAATCTATGCTTCTTTTTCTGATTTATATGTATCAACGCCTGCTTTTATGGCGGATTTAAGCTTATCGCCTTCTTTTGTTATTTTATCCTTTCCGGATTCAACGGCAACAGTGGCTTTTCCTTTTGCTTCGTCAAGTATATCTTCGGCTTCTTTTAGCAGGGCATCTACTTTTACTTTAGCTTCGGAAATTAATTTTTCCGATTTTTTTTTGCCGTCATTAATCATTTCATTTGCTTTTGTTTTCGCGCTATTTATGTAGGTTTCCGCATCTTCAATAAATTCATCAGTTCTTTCTCTGATATCGCCTCTTAATTCTTTACCTGTTTTAGGCGCATACAATAACGCAATTATGGATCCCACAATACCGCCAGCAAGAAATCCTACTATTAATCCTTTACCCAATCCGTTTTCATCAGCCATTTTAACCTCCATATATTAAATATAATTGATTGTAAAATAATAACGATACGCAATAAAATCAAGATATATATGTCTACAGATTGTATTTTGACAATATATAAAACAAATTATAATAGATTTGTAAAATAGAATTAAAAAACAAACCTTTGACAAACTGTTATTTAGCTGCTCATACCGCCATATTTTTAATTATTTCATCCGCAAATTTTGAGCATGTGATTTCATTTGAATTTTCCATTTGGCGCGCTAAATCGTAGGTTACGGTTTTTGCGGTAATTGTTTTTTCCAAAGCATCAACAATTATTTGAGCAGCCTGATTCCATTCCAAATGGTTAAGCATCATAACTCCCGAAAGTATTAGAGAAGAAGGATTAACCTTATCCAAGCCGGCATATTTGGGCGCGCTTCCGTGCGATGCTTCAAAAACAGCGACTCCAGTTTCATAATTAATATTTGCCCCGGGCGCTAATCCAAGTCCCCCAACCTGAGCGGCTGCCGCATCCGATAATAAATCACCGTTTAAATTCAGCATTACCAAAACGTCAAATTCAGTTGGTCTTAATAATAACTGCAAAAATACCGCGTCAGCAATTCTGTCTTTTACAACAATTTTATCGCCTGGGTTTCCCGCTGAATTACCGTTTCTCAAAAATGCAAAAGCTCCTTCTTTTTTAATAGGAGTAATTCCGTCCGGACTTTTAACCTGATCCCAAAGTTCATCTTCGGTGATAATAAAATCTCTGAATTCGTTTAAGGCGGTTTCATAAGCCCAATCTTTAAATTTACCTTCGGTAAATTTCATAATATTTCCTTTATGAACAATAGTTACGCTTTTTCGATTATTCCTGACGGCGAAATTAATTGCAGCTCTAACAATTCTAATTGAACCTTCTTTTGAAACCGATTTTAAGCTGTAGTTTGAGGATTCCGGGAATCTTATTTTCTTATAGGTATTTTCCGATTTTAATAATTCTTCAAGTTTATTTATTGAATCATCTCCCCGCTTCCACTCAATACCTGTATAATTATCTTCCAGGTTTTCCCGAAAAATCACTATATCCAAATCCTGCGGTCTTTTCATTGGATTAGGAACGTTTCTATACCATTTTACCGGCCTCACACACGCGTAAAGGTCAAGTTTTTGTCTTAATGCCACATTTAGCGAACGTACGCCTCCGCTTATCGGAGTAGTAAGCGGACCTTTTATTGACATTTTAAATTCATCAATAACATCTATTGTTTCATCGGGCAGCAAATTATCTCCTCCGTAAAACTTTAACGATTTTTCTCCGGCATAAACCTCCAGCCATTCAATTTTCTTTTTACCGGCGTAAGCTATTTTAACGGCAACGTCCAAAACTTTTTTAGCCGCAGGCCAAATATCCGCTCCTATTCCGTCCCCTTCGATAAAGGTAATAATTGGAAAATCAGGCACAAGTAATTTTCCGTTTTCGAAAACGATTTTTTTATCGGCTGAAGGGAATGAAATTTTGCTATCTTTTACCATAATGGACCGTATTATATTTTACACTTAATAATGATTTGCCACAATTACAGCTTGGGGCAATAAATTATAATTAATAATTAATAGTAGTAAAAATACAAAAAATGAATTTAATAAGAATGAAGTATAAAAATTAGAGGATTGATAAAATGGAATTGTAAACTTTGGAAAGGGGTAATCCGACTACATTATAATATGAACCGTTTATTTTTTTAACGAATACCGCGCCGAAATCATCCTGTATTCCGTAAGCGCCTGCTTTATCCATAGGACTTCCGGTTTCAATATAATCTTTTATCATTTCGCCGGACAATTTATGAAAAGTAACCGCTGTTTTTTCATAATCGACAATTCTTTTATTGTTCAAAAGGTTAGTAATAGCGAAACCAGTATAAACGTAATGTGTATTTCCGCTTAAGAATTTTAATATTTTTTCGGCGTCTTTTTTATCTTTTGGTTTGCCGATAATTTGTCCCTTTAGAACTACAATAGTATCAGCTGTTAAAATTATGCCGTTTTTAATTTTCTTTTCAGCGATCAGCATTTTATGCGCGGATAATCTTTTTACGGTTTTAATCGGATGTTCACCGTCCAAAACTTCTTCAATTAAATCGACGTTTAACGACTTGAAATTAATATTGATTTGTTTTAAAAGTTTTTTTCTGCGCGGAGATTTAGATGCAAGATAAAAAGGTGCGGGTAAATGAATCATTAGAATAAATTACGCTTATCTGAATAAGGCTTTAATGCTGCCCCATGTCTGTTTAATACCTGAAACGCTGTGCGCGACGTGAGAAACGCCTGAAAAAGAAAAAGTGTTGTCATCATCTACAATTTTTAACTGATAAACATAAACTTGATCATTAGCTTTATAAGCGCTTTCATCAACATATTCATATGTTGAATTATTACCTTTTGCTGCTATTTTCGCTAAATCAATAAAACTTCCGCTAGCAGGCTTTCTTTGAACAATAAAATATACAACGTTGTCTTCTGCGCCTGTCTGCCAGCTGATAACAACATTCCCGTTGTCGCTTCTTGTATTAAAATAATTTAGAAAAGCGCCCGCGCTAAGCATGGCCGTAAGTGAAAAGAATACAATAACAATTGTTATTTGAATAAGACGGTTTTTCATGCAGAAAATATATCTTTATTTATTAAAATAGTCAAGTGATGTCCTTTAAAAAATTATTCCAAATTAATGGCCTTATTAAACCTTTTTCAGCTTTTCCCAATTCCCGTACTTAAATTTAACAAAAATAACAGCTGAATAAAGAATAACATAAAATGGCAATGCGGCCCATGCCCCTTTAAGTCCTAGTTCAAATACAACGCCAAGTAAATAAGCCAATGGTACAAATACAAACCAGTTTACAACCACCTCAGCCATCATAACAAACATTGTCTGACCCGAAGCCTGCAGACCATTTGCAAGCACAACACCCATCGCATAAAAAATCTGACCGAAACCGGCAATTCTTATCGCTGGAACAGCCGATTCAATTACAGAAGAATCGTTAGTAATTAAAATTAGAACCGCCCGCGGAAAAAATGTAAAAACAAGTCCAACAAATACAGTATAAATTGTCGCGACTTTTGCTGTAGCGAAACCGAAATATTTTGCTTTTTTAATATTTCCGCTTCCCAGATTATTTCCCACCAAGGTATGCACTGCAATTCCGAACCCGAAACAGGGCATTAACGAAATTGTTAAAGATGAAAAAACAACATTGCTTGCGGCCTGCGCAAGTGTGCTAATATATCCGGTTATCGCAATAAAACTTAAAAATCCTATAAGCATAAATATATTCTGAAATGAAACCGGGAGTGAAATTTTGGTAATTGATTTCGCGATTTCGGATATATAACTGAAATGTTTGAAATAATTGTATTTGTTTTTATAACCGGGCAGAACCGAAACGCTGAAATAAAAGATAAAATCGCAAACGGTCGCAAGAGTTGAACCTAAACCAGCTCCCGCCAGTCCCATTCCCTCAATTCCGAACATACCAAATATAAAAATATAGTTAAAAACAATATTCAGAAAATTCACTAGGATTCCCGAATACATAAATATTTTAGTCTTGCCTATTCCGAAAAAGAAACCGCGGTATGAAACCGTTAATAGAAAAAACGGGATTCCCATAAAACGATAGTAGAGGTATTCTCCTGCATATATACCAACTTGATCATCGACTGCGAAAAAGTCAGCGATATCGAAAGCAAAAAAAACAACAAATGCGGAAACTACCGAACCGATTAAAAAAGAATTTATAAGAGAGGTATTTAGGACATCGCCGCATTTGCCGTAATTTTTCTCACCGAATCGGCGTGCAACAAGCACATGGGTTCCCGTCGCAAAACTAGAAAAGAAACTTATAATTGCCCATGTAGCTAATACTCCTAATCCCATCGCGGCAAGATACGATTCGGCATTATCAAGTCTGCCAACCATTGCCGTATCAACAAGCGAGACAACCATTTGAGTTGAGAGTCCGGCAATTGCGGGAAGTGCAATTTTCAGAATGTATTTGTAGTCGGAAAATTCGGAGAATAATTTCATTTATTTTATTTTTTTATTGCCGATATCAAAAAGTCAGAAAACACATTAAGTCAAAATAATTGCTTGCTCATTTCAAAGAAGTTAAAAATATATAAATTATTCTGATTATGAAATCAAGAAATATGAAATTATTATAAATTTATAAGTCTATTTTCCCGGAGAATTTATAAAGATATTAGTTAATAATTCATTTATTTTTATTATTTTTGAATTATTACTCAATAACTCGAGGGTGAAATTTGGGTAAACAACAGGAACTGCAGCAGTTAATAAAATCGCACGGAATAAAAGAATCCTGGTTATCAGAAAGACTGGGATTAAAACTTTCCACTTTTAAATATCTTCTATATGAAAGCGATAAATTTGACGAAGATCTTTATGAGCAGATTAAACAGGCAATTGAAGATTATCAATACGATTTAAATCTTTATACCGATGACAAACCAATTGATTTAGATTTATTTTCAGATGAAGATTTAAGAATAGGAATTGGTCACCGGGTACGGGCATTCGCCAAAAGAAAATACGGTACATTAAAACGGCTAGCCGAATCAATGGATATATCACCGCAGCAGCTTCAACAGTATATAAGCGGCAAACGAGAACCCGGATCAAAAATATTATTAAAACTATTGCGGCTGGGCTGTGATATTAATTGGCTGCTCGGCGGTTCGGAAACTCCCGAATCCTACAAAATATATAAGTTAGAAAGTGAACTGCGTAAAATGCACGAAGGTTATTCTGAAATTGAAACTATCGTTAAAAGAATTGAGCATCCTTCAAAACATGATTAAATTTTAGTTTATTTCCAATTCATCTTTTCCCTAATAATTGGTTCGAGGAAATCAGCTATTTTTTTCTGTCCATTTATATTTGGATGATACTGACATCCAAAATCGTCGGGACGATTTAATTTCACATCTAATTTCACAAAATGAATATTTTTATCGCGGTTATTAATCCGCAGATCATCAACCACATTATTAATATACTCTGAATCCGGATCTTGTTCTTCAGCGCCGCTTAAGCAAAATAAATTTGTGTTCGCATATTTCATTCTTAACATAAGAATAAACTCTTTATATGCTTTTTCAAATTGAGATCGTGTTGGATAAGGTTTGCTCCAGAAGTCGTTATTCCCTATTCTAATAATAACGGCATCAGGTATCCAGTTTGAAAAATCCCATTTTGTTGTATCAAAAATATTTATGCGGTCATAATAATAAGGAAACGGATATAATGAAGCTGATAAACTGTCTCCGAAATTTCTTATAATACCACTCCCCGAAATTGCTTCCACAAAATATTCGGCATTAAACCGCCTTGCCAATATTGGTCCAAAGGCCAAATAATTATTTTCTGTTTCCCTCTCAAAAAGGCATTCGGGCGATAATCCTTCTACGCCAAAACCTGCGACAAAGGAATCACCAATAAATTCTATATTTCTTTTTTTTATTTTATCCGGATAGTAGAAGTTTTTATCATGGTTGATAATAAATCCGCTGAAAATTACTTCACCTAAAGAAGCTTCTGTTCTTTTTGTAATTAGAATATGATGCAGTGTGTCGGTTAAATTTTTAGCTAAAGTATAAACCGTATCTTTTTTCGTAACTAAAACAGTATCAAGTTTATCGTCAATAAAAACATTATAATCGTTATTTCCGTCAACAAGTTTTATTGAAATAGTTGTGCCTTCAAAAAGCGTTTCAATTGAAACACCAGACCAGCTTAATTTTACGTTAGCAGAATCTAGAAATTCAATTCTTCCGGTATATTTTATAAACGGATTATTCGCATCTATTTCTACATCAAATTCGAATAAAGAACATGAATTTAATAACATTGCAATCAAGGGGAGTAAATAGATACGTTTAAACATATTCCAACAAATTATTAAGAGAATGAACAACCGCAAAAACATTTTTTCTATTTAGCGGATAATATTATAATTATTAAGTTTGTTTATAAATTGATATTAAATCTAAATATCATTCTTAATATAACATGTCGGCGCGTTATAAAAAGGCTTATTCTTATTATAATTATTGAAATACTTCTGATATTAGTTTTATTGTTATTTAGTGCCTTTTAATTGCATAAAATTGAGATTCAATACTTAATAATCCGGTCAATTATTGAGAACCCATATAAATTTTAATAAGTATTATTCACATAAAATTTTAAAACTAATATAAACTGATTCAAATGTTAAAGGAATACTCTTCGGAATAGGTTTATATAACTATTAACAATTAGAAGGGGTATTTTTAGAATTAATTTGTAAATCTTTGTGTCTTAGTGTCCTTGTGGCTACTATTTGACTTTGTTTGCTGGTCAAATCATTTTTCTGCCACTAAGGCACCAAGACACAAAGTAAAATTTCCTTTGAAACATTCTCTTATTTTAGTTGCTTTTTTCGATTGTATTTAATTTGGGCCAATTCATTTCCGCGTTCATTATTGACTCTTTTAAATTTCCTTTAAAAAGTTTTGCAACTTCTTCATTTTTATTTAGGTAAAGTTTGCCGTCGACTATTTTCCATACCAATGGATCAGTCTCGAACAATGCATTTTTACTGACACCATAAGCACAAAATCCGCCGTATTGAGGAGCATATTTGTCTGGAGTTTCTTTGAACATATTTAAATGTTTCTTGCTTGAAAATTGCCATAACGCGCCGTTCCATTTGCAGCTGTACATTTTTTCACCCATTACAGGTTTTCCCTCAGCAAAGTAGGCTACCGGATCGTAACCTTTTATCGCAACTCCGTCCATGTTTTGATTTATTTTTATATTCATTTCTTCCTGTTTCATATTTTTCTCTTTCATCATTTCTTTTTCTTGTGCGAATGAAAAGGATGAAACGATCAACAATAATACGGCAGCGTTGTATATTGATTTCATGTACTTCATTTTTTACTCCATTTAATAGTTGAAAAATTTGTCGATGGCAAAATAGAATCTAAATGTCACGAAAGTTTCACGGAAGAATAAAATTATAAATTCAAAAAATACACTTAAAAATACTAACAGTGCTTTTGAACTTTGTATTCATAAATCTTATTCTATTCTTTATATTTCATTATGAAAAATAGGAAACATTCGAACATCCCGATATTTCTGCCCGAACTATCATGTCCGCATCAATGCGTATTCTGTGATCAAAGGAAAATCAGCGGTACATTAAGTATTCCTAATCCAGAAGAGATAAGCAAAATAATTGAGAGACATTTATCAACAATGAACAACGGCAGAGAAATTGAGATAGCATTTTTCGGAGGAAGTTTTACCGGCCTGCCTCTGAAACTGCAGGAAGCATATTTAAAAGCTGCGTATATTTTTATAGAAAATAAAAAAGCCGGCGGAATAAGAATTTCGACAAGACCGGATTATATAAATATCGAAGTACTAGAGCTGCTAAAAAATTATAATGTTACGGCAATTGAACTCGGCGCTCAATCAACAAACGACGAAGTGCTTTTGAAATCCGGCAGAGGTCATAATTATAAAGATATTATTCAAGCATGCGAATTAATCCGCCGATATGATATTTCATTAGGCCTGCAGATGATGATCGGATTGCCGGGCGATACTATTGAGAAATCAATTCATACTGCCGAAGATATTGTGAAATTAGGAGCTACGAGCACGCGCATTTATCCGACTCTTGTTGTAAAAGATACGGCTCTCGAAAAACTCTTTAATAAAAAACTTTATCAACCGTTAACAATTCAAGAAGCGGTAAACTGGACAAAAGAGATTGTAAAGATATTTATAAAAAACAAGATAACAATTCTAAGAATTGGACTTCATCCTTCCGAAGAATTAAAAGAAGGCTGCTCACTTATTGCGGGTCCGGCTCACAGCTCGTTCAAAGAACTAGTTGTCACAAATTTATTTAATGAAATAATAACAAAATCGATTAATGATAATAAAAACGGTGATTATTTAATATCAGCGAACAGCAGGTTTATAAATTATGCTGTCGGTTATAAAAAGCTAAATAAATTGGAGTTGGAGAAGAAAGGTATCCCGCATAAATTTATAATAGATAACCAATTAAATGACTACGAAATAAATGTTAGCCGTAATTGATTACAGAAGCAGTAAAGAATCATTAACAAATCTTAACTTATATGTTGAGGACATATATTTATTCCGGACAGAAGGAATAACATATAATTCAATCTCAGGCCACCCGGATATTTTTATTTATCATGATAATAATAATTTAATTGCCGCTCCTAATTCCCCTTCTTCCCTATTTATTCTTTTAGACAAATATAAAGTAAAATACCGGATAGGTAAAAAGCATGTCGGAGAGAAGTTCAAGGAAAGTGTTGCTTATAATTGTTTAGGCACACCCAAGTATTTCTTTCACAAAAAAGGTTATACTGAAGAAACGGTTTTGGAAGTCACAGTGGATAAAAAGTTTATTAATCTTCCGCAGGCTTATACAAGGTGCGGACTAATTTATCTCGGACATGATGCTTTTATGACTTCTGATAAAGGGATAGAAAAGGAATTAATCAAAAATAATTTTAAGTGTTTCTTTTTCGACCCTTCAGAAATAAATATACCCGGCCACAGGAATGGATTTATTGGAGGGTGTTCAGGTATTACCAACAATAAAATATTTTTTAACGGTAATATAGATTTGCACAAAGACGGAGCGGGATTAAGAAATTATATACAGAATTATGGGATGGAAATTATTTGTTTGGGAAATCACAAATTATATGACGGGGGCTGTATTATTTTTATTTGAATATTTTTCTTATTCAAACAACTGCTTAATAATTTTTGGAAAGAATTTTTATAACTCAACCTTTTGATAAGCATAAAAAACATTTTTTTGCTTTTGCTTCTCAAAAAAAAGTTAAATGAATTTTTTATTAGTCAAACACATAAACTCCTCTCGCCCGCAATAATGGTATTTGTTCGGAAATAGCTATTTCACTCAGCGGATTATTATTAATATTCAGCGTTGAGGGATTTCTCATCCCTTTACATTCAATAACCGGCGTAAGATCCTTTATCATATTAGAAACCAGATTCAAATAGTTCAAATAATTTAGTTCTTTAACCGGATCAATATTTTCCAATCTATTTTCTCCCATATCCAGATAATATAATTTTTTGAAATTTGCGACAACAGAAATATCTCTTATGGCAGTCCGGTAAAAAGCAAGTGTCTCAAGGTTAATTAAAGGAGCCAGAGCCTTTATACTTGCTACGTTTGTATAACTGATATCTAATTTCTTTAAACCGGTAAACGATGCAAGAAAATCTATATCGTATAGATAATTACCTCGGAAATCCAGGTAATCGGGATTTGTCAAATTTAGGATTGGTGAAAAATCGCTTACATGGTTATTTCCAAGCCAAAGATATTTTATATTCGGCATAGCAGATAAAAATGACAAATCGCTAATTCTGTTCTCAAATAAATTAAGCTGCTCAAGATTATTTAAATTAGATATAGCGCTTATGGAAGAAATATAATTATACGCCAGTGACAAATTACGCAGGGCAGGCAGATCTGTTAAATCGGAAACCGATGTTATATTATTAGATTCTAGGTAAAGACTATTTAGATTTTGGAGATTATTAATTCCGCTTACTGTTGTAATTTGATTACTCCTTGCCTCCACTCTAATTAAATCACTGAATCCTTTAAAATCCGGAAGCGACTTTATTTTATTATCAGCGATATCAATTATTTTTAGTTTTTTGCAGTTCTCTAAAACTGAAATGTCCGCAATACTATTATTCCTTACGCTGAAATGTTCCAGGATATTTAATTTTTCCAACGCGGAAATATCGTTAACATTATTATGTGACAGTTTAATTGTTCTTAAGTTTGTTAAGTCGGCAAGTGCGGAAATATCCGAAATCATATTCTGATCCGCATCAATATATTCAAGAGAATAAACATCAGATAACGGAATTAAATTTTTCAATCCGCATGAAACCATGTAAAGCTTTTTAAGTTTAGGTAGTCCGGAAAGCGGCGCAATAGAATTAATAGGAGTAGATGATATATCAAGCGTCGTTAAATTTGTGCAATTTTCAATACCAAATAGACTGTAAATTTGTTTGTTTACTAAATATAAAGACGTAATTTTTTCAATATCTCTTATGGAAATATATTCTAATGCCGGCATGTGTAAGGTACTGTCGGGGCGGTTAGAAATTATTTCTTTATAAATTTCCTTTCGCAAATTATTATCATGAAACATTCTTAAAACAAAAGCAGGATCGAATTCGGCAATTTCATCATCTTGAAGAGAAAGGTCAGGATCGTTAAACTCACATGTTAAATTTGTTAATAACAGAGTAAATAAAAGAAATAAATAAACCGCCGACTTATTAAATATTCCTCGTTTCATTTTAATTAAAAATCCAAGTTAATATTAGAAGTGATAATAAAATAATACATCAATATACTATTAACAATAAATTTACCGGTCATATTTTTATACCCTACTTTATCTTGATATCGGTTGAAAATTAAACGAAACTATTTTTTTATTTGCTTGTTAAACCCTCGTTCTTTATAATTGTATTATTATAACAAGATATAAAAGTTTTTTGTGCTGATTAAAAACCATAAAATAAAAATTTTTAGAAATTTCATACTATTTCTGCTCGTATTGAATTTTTCCGCGCCTTCTTTTTTTGTACATCAAATGAATAAGGATAAATGCTGCCACAAAAAAAAAGAAGAAGTAAAAAAAATATCATGCTGTCAGGCAATGGAAAATGAATCAGCAGATGAAAAATGCGTTTCACCTGTTATATCTTTTGAAAAAAACTTTACCGGCTGCGGATGCATTCATAATTTTAATCCAACCAGACAAAACATTCAAATCGTAAAAACTCAAGAACTTACTAAAGTAAAGGTTTATGCGGATATTTCAGATGAATGGAATTACCAGCAAGTTACATCTTATTTTGCAGACAATTCTATTGTATTAAACACTGAATCTCCCCCCATTTATCTGACCGTCTCCTCTTTTTTAATTTGATATTCATTCTTCATTTCAATTTTTAATTCATGGGTAAGGTATATCCGCCTTGCTTTATGAATAACAGAAATATTCTATTTGAATTTTTAAGGAAGATAAAATGAATTTTATTAAAGCGGTTTCGTTTGCTTTAGTTCTTTTAGCGGCTAATAATTTTATAATTGCTCAAGGGCCGGACAAAATTCTGGACGCGATAATAAACCGGGCTGTTGAAGTTAGTCCCCGTTTAAATGTTTTGCAGAACAAAAAAGAAATTTCAATATCCAAAATACCGCAGTCAGTTAACCTGCCCGATCCGATGCTGACATTAGGTCTTGCCAACTTGCCGACAAACAGTTTCTCCTTTACACAGGAACCTATGACAGGTAAAATTATCGGTTTAAGTCAAGCTGTGCCCTTTCCAGGCAAATTAAATGCTGCGGAAAACGTTTTAAGCAGGGACGCTGAAATCAATCAGCAGGAAATTGATGACGCTAAAAATGAGATAATAAACGAAATTAAAAAAATATATTACGATTTAAGATTTACACGTGAAGCTATTCGTATCGCGGAACAAACTAAAAATAACCTTAGGCAAATTGCTCAAGTCGTAAATACAAAATACACAGTTTCAAAAGCGAGTCAGCAGAACATAATTCAAATTGATGTTGAGATAACCAAGGTAAATGAAAAAATACTTGAGCTAAAAGGCAAGGAATCTTCTTATCTAGCCTCAATTAATTCATTTCTACTTCTTGAATTTGACTCGCCGGTTCAAACCGGAAAAATACCTGAAATTCTTGCTGCTGATTTATCTATCAATATGCTTGAAGAATACGCGAAAGAAAACAGACCCTATTTAAAGGGAATTTCTATCGCGAAAGAGAAAGCATTATATATGAAAAAACTTGTTAATTATGATTTTTACCCGAACTTTAATTTCACCGTGCAATATTCGCAGCGTGATGAAATTTCAAAAACAAGTACTCCGTTAAATGATTTCCTTTCAATTTTTGTCGGGTTCAATCTGCCTTTGAATTACGGGGGCAAGTCTTCTGCAAAAATTGAAGAATCCGAATTAATGGAGAAGATGTATTCTGATCAATATAAAGCTTCTCTTCAAATGCTTAATAAAAGTTTCGGCCAGTCAACTTCGAAACTAAATGAACTTAAAGAAAGGGAAAAATTAATTCGTGAAGGACTTCTGCCACAAACAGAACAGCTTTTAAAATCCGCGTTAGCGAATTACCAAGTTGGAGAAATTGACTTTATAAATGTAATTGACGCGCAGAACAAACTAAATGATATACAGACAAATTTATACAGCTTAAGAACTATGTACTTTAAGGAACTGTCGCAGTTGGAATTTTTGACGGGTAAAAAATTATTTAAATAATATTTTTATGGATTTGTTAAGCGGTGCATAAAATATGGATTTAGATAAACGATAATCAGCAGACTTCACCGCTGCCGAAATTGAATATCTGCAAATGCAGAAGAAAAAGTAAAATGAATTATAACGGAGTTACCGTAATGAATAAAAGAATTTTAATAATAATAGCAGCTATTGTTACCGTATCAGCGGCAAGTTATTTATTGTTTTTTAACAACGGAAGTTCAAATAATAATTTTGATGAAAAACAATTGTATACATGCGGCATGCATCCTGAAATTATTTCGGATGAACCAGGTAATTGCCCAATATGCGAAATGAAATTAACACCTATAAAAATTAATAATAAATCATCGGGCGAAAAAAAGATTTTATACTGGCGCGCGCCCATGGATCCTAATGAAATTTATGATAAGCCTGGCAAATCCAAGATGGGAATGGAACTTGTCCCGGTTTATGACGATGAAGGCAGTTCAAGCGGTGTAGTTACAATTGACGCATCCATACAGCAGAATATGAATTTAAAATTAACCACAGTTGAAGAAAAAAAGTTATCGAATGTAATTAATACCAACGGTGTATTAACAACGGATGAAAGAAATGAATTTATAGTAACAACAAAGGTTAACGGATGGATCGAAAAACTTTATGTTAATTATACGGGACAAAAAATAAAAAAAGGAGAAAAACTTGCAGATATTTATTCTCCTGAACTTGTTGCCGCTCAGCAGGAATTATTAACCGCAGTTGAATATAAAAATGCCACAACCGGAAAAGAAGGAAATAATATTTTAAACAGCGGAGATGAACTAATAAACAATACTATTAAGAAGCTGGAACTGCTTGATATTTCCGACGCGGATATTAAAAACATTATCGAAACAAAAAAACTGAGAAAATATGTAACTCTTTACGCCCCCGCAAACGGAACAGTATTAATGAAATACGTAATTGAAGGCGAAAAGATAGCGGCGGGTAAACAGCTGCTGCATATTGCCGATTTATCAAATCTTTGGCTTAAAGCGGATATTTATGAAAACGAGCTGAACAAAGTCTCGATAGGTTCTAAAGCTAAAATTAATTTCACGTACTTCCCCGCAAAAACATATGAAGGTAAGGTATCTTTTATTTACCCGACCATAAATCCTAAGACAAGAATAATACAGGTTAGGATTAATATTTCTAACAATAGCAATGAATTAAAACCGGATATGTTTGCAAAAGTTGAAATAATAGGCAATGACCTAGGCCTAATGCCTGTGATTTCCGAAACATCGGTAATTAGGAGCGGACAAAAGAACATTAGTATTCTTTCGCTCGGTCAGGGGAAGTTTAAACCTGTCGAAATAAAACTAGGTGGTTATAGCGACGGATATTATCAGATCTTATCCGGATTAAAGACAGGTGATAAAATCGTTTCTTCCGCACAGTTTTTAATTGATTCAGAAAGCAGTTTAAGATCGGCAATAAATATGTACAATAGTGTAAATTACGAAAACCCGGAAAATAAGAATTCGATTTCAGAAGAAAATAAAAATGAAAAGATAAGCAATACGAAAGAATCTGAACATAAACATGCACAAACCGAAATCGGAAGCGTTATTGTTAGAGAAGGTATAATTGATGTTGAATCTATAGATATTAATAATGACGGCAAAGTATTTGAATGCCCTATGGATTGGAATGTGATTTCGGACGAATCAGGCAATTGCCCTTTATGCGAAATGAAACTATTGGAATATTCGGTTGAAGAGACAAAGGAAAATTTAACAAATAACGGGTTTAAGCATAAATAGCAGAATTAAGATTATAAAGTATTCAGACAAAAGAGATAATACACTCATGCTGTCAAATACTTTTTATTGAATCTGGGAGATTAGAAATGATTTCAAACGATAGTCAAAAAGATAGTTTCATTTCGAAAATAATCGAATGGTCTATTAATAATAAATTTATGGTGATTATTCTCACTGCTGCGTTAATCGGTGGCGGGATTTGGTCCGTGCAAAACACAGCGGTGGACGCAATACCGGACTTAAGCGATGTCCAGGTAATTATTTATACAGAATACGCCGGACAAGGACCTAGAATAGTTGAAGATCAGGTAACATATCCGCTTACCACTAAAATGCTTTCGGTACCTCACGCTCAAGTTGTAAGAGGTTATTCGTTTTTCGGTTACTCAATGGTATATATAATTTTTGAAGATGGAACCGATATTTATTGGGCCCGAAGCAGGGTGCTTGAATATCTAAGCTCAATGCAGAAAGAACTTCCCTCTGTAGCCGTTCCGCAGCTTGGGCCCGACGCTACGGGACTAGGATGGGTATATCAATATATACTTCAATCCGATAAAAAAAATTTGCAGGAATTAAGATCAATTCAGGATTGGTTTTTAAAGTATGAACTCTCCGCCCTTCAGGGGGTTTCGGAAGTTGCAAGCATAGGCGGATTTGTAAAACAGTATCAGGTTAATGTTGATCCGAACAAACTTGCTTCATATAACATCCCGCTTAAGAAAATTAAATCTGCCATAAAAGAAAGTAATAACGATGTGGGCGGGCGACTGCTCGAAATAAGCGAAATGGAATTTATGGTCAGAGGTTTAGGTTATATCAAGAATGTTGATGACTTAAAGAAAATCACTATCGGGTATTCCCCCGGTACAGGAACCCCGGTATACCTTGAAAACGTAGCATCAATTGATATTGGCCCTGAACTAAGAAGAGGTGTAGCCGATTGGAACGGCGAAGGGGAAACCGTTGGCGGAATAATAGTCATGCGGTACGGCGAAAACGCTCTAGAAGTAATTAACCGCGTAAAGCAGAGACTTGAGGAATTAAAAACATCTCTGCCAAAAGATGTAAAAATTATAACCTCTTATGATAGATCTGAGTTGATAAAAGGAGCGATAGATAATTTAAAGACAACATTAATTGAAGAAAGTATAATCGTTGCAATTATAATTATTTTATTTCTAATGCACGTCCGGAGTTCATTAGTCGCTATTTTTACACTACCTACCGCTGTACTCGCTGCTTATGTTGTTATGAAATATCAGGGTATAAACGCGAATATTATGTCGTTGGGAGGAATTGCAATCGCAATAGGCGCTATGGTGGACGCGGCAATTGTAATGGTTGAAAATGCTCATACACATATGGCGGCGGAACAGGAAAAATCAAAAGATAAAAGACGCGATCATTGGACTGTGATATTAGAATCCGCTAAAGAAGTCGGCCCGTCAATATTTTATTCGCTTCTTGTAATTACGGTCTCATTTCTGCCTGTCTTCGCATTGGAACAGCAGGAAGGCAGAATGTTTAAACCCCTGGCGTTCACAAAAACATATTCAATGGGAGCCGCTGCAATTTTGGCTGTTACAATAGTACCAATACTTATCGGTTTTTTTGTAAGAGGTAAAATGCGTTCGGAGAATGAAAATCCTATTACAAAATTTTTGGGAAAAATATATCATCCGGTAGTTGATTTTGTAATGAAAAAACATTGGCTTGTAATTATAACTGCCGTTATAATTATGCTTATAACAATATATCCTTATTCTAAATTAGGATCTGAATTTATGCCTCCTCTGTATGAAGGAGATCTTTTATATATGCCGACAACCTTGCCCGGGATATCCATAACAAAGGCGAAAGAATTATTACAGCAGACCGACAGAATAATAAAAACCTTCCCAGAAGTTGAAACGGTATTCGGAAAAATCGGAAGAGCGGAAACTGCGACCGACCCGGCGCCCATTTCAATGATTGAAACAACAATTCAATTAAAACCGAGAGAAGAATGGCGTGACAGAATAACAGTTGATGATTTAATCGAAGAACTTAACAACGCTATTCAAATTCCGGGACTAACAAATGCTTGGACTATGCCGATTAAAACAAGAATAGATATGCTTTCTACTGGAATAAAAACGCCGGTGGGTATTAAAATCGGCGGACCTGATTTAAATGTACTTCAAAAACTAGGGAAAGAAATTGAAGAATCGGTAAAAAAAATACCCGGAACAAGATCTGCTTTTGCTGAAAGATCAGTAGGTGGCAATTATATTGATTTCGAAATTGATAGAAACGCGATTGCCCGGTATGGATTGTCGGTTGCCGATGTGCAGGATGTTTTTATGTCTGCCGTAGGCGGTATGAATGTTACTAAAACGGTGGAAGGACTTGAACGATATCCTGTTAATTTAAGATATCAAAGAGATTTTAGAGATAATATTGAATCTCTTAAAAGAGTGCTGGTTCAGACTTCTGCAGGAGTAAGAGTTCCTTTATCCGAACTAGCGGATATTCAAATTAGAAAAGGTCCGCCGGGCATTAAATCGGAAAACGCGAGACCAAACGCATGGGTGTATGTCGACATAAAAGATATTGACGTTGGCACATATGTTAAAAACGCGAAAGAAGTTATCGCAAGAGAAATAAAACTGCCGGCCGGTTATTCTTTAATCTGGAGCGGTCAGTATGAATATATGGAACGCTCCAGCAAACGTTTGTTAATGGTAATTCCGATAACATTGTTAATAGTAATTCTTCTTTTATATATTAATACAAAATCCTGGACTAAAACCGGTATTGTTCTGCTCGCTCTCCCCTTTTCACTTGTAGGCGCAATTTGGTTTTTATATTTAGCAGGATTTAATATAAGTGTTGCGGTATGGGTAGGCATAATTGCATTGGTAGGAATTGACGCTGAAACAGGCGTAATCATGCTTTTATATCTTGATATCGCTTATGAAAAATTCAAAAAGCAAGGTTTAATGAATTCCCTTTCGTCTCTGCGCGAGGCTATTTTTGAAGGCGCGGTAAAAAGAATACGCCCTAAAATGATGACAGTTTTAACGACTATGCTTGGACTTCTGCCTATTCTTATAGGTACCGGAATAGGATCCGATGTTATGAAAAGGATTGCCGCTCCTATGGTCGGCGGAATTATCACAAGTTTTCTTATGGAACTGACTGTGTACCCGGCAATATTTTATATAATTAAAAAAAGAGAAATGAATAAAATGTTAAAAACAAACGAAGAGACCGGGCTTCTTAATTAAAATTAATTACTAATAATTATCACAAGGAGAAACAAAATGAAAAATATAAACATCTTACTTACATTCTTATTAATAACTGTCATGTTTATTGGTTTAAACGCACAGGAAAAGACAAATACTAAAATGAACCATTCTAATATGAAAGATGTTAAAGACAGTACATCTTCGCACGGAATGATGCATAATCATACGAGCATGCACGATTCAACAAAAAAAGAAATGAAACACGAAAAAATGCACGATATGAAACATGAAAAAGATTCAATAGTTAGAGAAGGAAAAATTGATTTATCAGAAATTGATATGAATAAAGACGGGAAAGTATATCAGGACCAGATGTGCTGGAATGTTATTTCAGACGAATCCGGACGCTGCCCACTTTGCAATATGAAGTTAAAAGAAGTCAGCTTGGATCATGCAAAAAAGAAACTTGTCGAAAACGGATTCAAAACAAAGGATTAGTCCTTTAAGAATAACAAAAATCAATTTTATATAATTGTTTCCTTGGCTTTTCAACAATAATACTTAATTTTGCATAGTATTTTTTGAAAAAAAGGATACAGAGATTTAATAATACTTTTACAGAGGTAAATTTATGTTGGGAAACGCAATTGTAGTTTTAGCACTTTTATCATCCTTATTTTCATTGTGGATGTACTTTAGAAGTTATAAAGGAGATAAAGAAGCTTTAAATAAAGCACGCATTGGATTTCATTTAACAACAGTACTAATAATATTCGCATCCGCACTACTTCTTTATTTTATTGTTACGCACCAATATCATATAAAATATGTATTTGATTACAGCGATAGTAATTTAACATTCGGATTATTATTGTCGACTTTTTTTGCCGGACAGGAAGGTAGTTTTCTGCTTTGGGTATTATTCTCGGTAATTTTGGGAGTAATTCTGCTTATTCAGTATCAGAAAAAAAACGAATCGGAAGCTGCTTTAATGCTTGGTTATTTGCCTACGATAATTTTCCTGCTGGTTTTAATTACTCCATTTATGAAAAGTCCTTTTAATTATTTATGGTCCGATACAAATTATATTGAAACAAGATTTATTAATCAGACTGTCTTGGGAATGTCCGCTGTTAAAAACTTTCTTTTTAATGACGGCGAAAGTCAAACTACATTTCTTAAATTTGGAGATGATTTAATACAAATATTAAAAGCAAACGGAGTCTCTTCAGATCAAATTTTAATTCAAGGCAAGGGATTAAATCCACTGCTTCAGAATTTCTGGATGCAGATTCATCCTCCGATTTTATTTTTAGGGTTTGCTCTTGCGGGAGTTCCTTTCGCGTTTGCATTTTCTTCATTAGTTAGAAATGAATATAAATCCTGGGTAGACAAATCACTCCCCTGGGTAATAGCTGTAGCCTTGGTACTTGGATTAGGAATAATGCTAGGCGGTTATTGGGCATACGGAGTTTTAGGCTGGGGCGGATATTGGGCTTGGGATCCGGTGGAAAACGCCAGTCTGGTTCCGTGGATAATCTGCATTGCTTTGCTGCATACTTTACTTTTGCAGAAACAATCGCAAATTGAAAATAAAAACGGGAAATTTATAAAGACAAATTTATTCCTTGCCGGTTTTACTTTTATACTTGTTATATACAGTACATTTTTAACAAGAAGCGGAATACTCGCGGACGCTTCGGTTCATTCGTTTACCGATCCCGGCTCATTGGTTTATAATGTTCTTTTGATTTCCTTATTAACATTTCTGTTTTTATTAATTTCCGCAATGTTTATTAGAAGAAAAAGTTTATCAGTTAATTCGGCTTATTCATATTCATTATTATCAAGAGAATCAGGATTATTTTACGGAGCTGTTGTATTAATTGGTTCAGCTTTATCCGTTCTTCTCGGTACATCTGCACCGATATTCGGCCAATCGGTTGAAATCGAATTTTATAATCAGATGAATCTTCCTCTCGCGGTAATAATGCTATTACTTATTGCATTTACATTATACCTGAATTGGAAAAATACCGATCAGAAAATATTCGTAAAAAAATTGTCTGTTTCTCTTGCCTTATCTATTCTGCTTACCGTAATTGTAAGCTTATCAGCAGCGGTTTCTAATGTATTATATATTCTTCTTATTTTTTCTTCATTATTTACCATGGTTACAAACGTTGAATTAATTATCAGGTCGAATAAAAACGTAATGCTTTTAGGCGGACATGTTGCGCATATTGGTTTCGGTATTTTTCTTATCGGCGTATTATTAAGCGCGATATTAAACAGCAGCGCCCAATTTGAATTAATTAAAAACCAGACATACGAATTTAACGGCAAGGAAATAAAATTTACAGGTTTTACGGCGTTTGACAGCGGCAGCAAATATCAATTTAATGTTGAGGTTAAGGACGGCGGAAGTTCAAAGATTGCAAATCCCGTCATGTTTGTCTCGAGCTACAATAACAGTATAATGCGCGAACCGCATATTATGGTCGGAGCCCTATATGACCTTTATATTTCACCGGTTTCTTATAATGAAGGCACTCATCAGAATACCGAAACAAGTTATTCATTCCGAAAAGGATATCCGGTTAAGGTAGCAGACAAAGAAATTATGTTTGTTAAATTCGATATGCCGGAAGACGCGATGGCGAAAATGATGAATAATGAGAAATTTGATTTAACAGGTGTCTTTGAGATTAAATCCGGGAGTGATATAATTACGAAAAACATCGTGATAAACGATCCTGAAAATAACATTATTGAATTTGATGATTCCGGAAAAAAATATGTTATCAACAGTTTCGATGTAAGCGGTGTAATTCAAATTACTTCAATAAATGAAACAGAAGATCACACCGGGCATAATCACAATGAAACCTTAGCAATTGAAATAAGCGAGAAACCATTTATAAATCTAGTATGGGCAGGCGTAATTGTTATGGCAATAGGATTAACTATTGTTTATGCAAGAAGAAAAGAATAGATAAAACATAAAACTAATAAAAAAACTCGGCTGGAAATTCCAACCGAGTTTTTTTTGTGGAGTAAAGGGGGATCGAACCCCTGACCTCGACACTGCCAGCGTCGCGCTCTCCCAGCTGAGCTATTACCCCAATTATCACAAATTTATACAGCTAAAAAATAAACAGAACCGGATAAATTTGGCATGACAAAAGTAAGTATCTTTTTCTCATTTGTCAAACAATTCATTTTAATTCGTTTTCATTTATTGAATAGTTCCAAATTTCTTTGCCGTCTTTATCTATAATTGTACATTTAAGAATTCTATTTTTATTTTTACCTGTAATTTCAAATAAAGCATAATTTCTTTCCTGAACATGTGTTCCTTCAACCATAAATTCATTTCCCCCGTTCCCTTTTGTATTCACGCCCGATGTTAACGGCGATATTGTAAAATCATATAGCGGATAATCATTTTCTCTCGGCATTTTTGTAAGTTCCGTATAATGCCTGTCGCCTGTTATAAAGATAACACCGGTTATTTTTTCCTCTTTAATTGCTTTTAATAATTTATCCTTTTCAATTTTATAAGTTTCATAAGATTCTTTATTAGCAACGGAAGTTAATGCGGCGGTACCCAACACAATAAATTTAAAAGGCGCTTCGCTTTTAACAAGCGCGTCAATCAGCCATTCGATTTGTTTTTCTCCAAGGAGTTCCCTGTCGATATTTTTCCTAAATTCCGGCGCCCGATAATATCTTCCGTCTGTTAAAAAGAAATCACAATCCGACCATTTAAAAAATGTATTAACACCCTCACTGCCGCCAATTCCGTACGTCGGGTTAGCCCAGAACAATTTAAATGCTTCCAAGGTTAAATCCTTATTCCAGAAACCTCTGTCGCTGTTGTCCGGACCGTAATCATGATCATCCCAAGTAGCGTAATTATGCGTATTACCGAGAAGCTGCTGTATATTATCAAATGATCGAGTATGAGTATATCTAGCAAGTATGCCGCTTCGCGAATCCCAATCGACTTCTCTTAAATAAATATTATCTCCCAGCCAAAGCATAAAATCAGGCTGCCGCTGTGTAATGGAATTAAATATTTGAAAACCGTCACCATATGGTTTTCCAGGTCTGTCATAAGGATCTTCATTCACATAAAAACAGCTTCCTGCGGTAAATGAAAAATCTGGAGCGTCCTCTCTCCATTGCCACAATTTCTGTGTTTGAAATTTAAGTTCATAAGGGAGAATTATTTTTTCTTCATTAATAAAAAGTTCATAATTATAAACGGTACCCGGTTTAAGATTTTCTATTGTAATATGAGCCGTAAATGCATCTTCTTTAAATGTAGCCGCAAAATCGGATTCAAATTTATTCTGTTTCCCTTTTTCCCAATATTTTAACTGCACGTCGGCTTCTTCTGTAGTCTGAACCCAAACTTGAACTTCGCGCATTGCGGAATAACCGTTCATTGGTCCGGACTGAAGCAAACTTTTTTGAGCGTTCAGTTGTACAAAATAAATTAAAATAAATAAAATGACATGATTTACACCAAGACAGGTCGAATTAATGGTTTTCATTTTTTCACCTATAATTTTGTAATGATAAAAATAATTCTTATTTATAATTTTCAAAAATTATTTTAATGTTATATATAAACAATAAATATTAATGTTGGGGAAAATGTTGAAAAAAATATTCTATAACTCTTTGATACTATCTTTATTTATAATAATACTTTTTTCGCAGGCATGCGATGACACATTAAACCAAATTGATAATTCATTTATTCCCGAACAGGACATAAGTTTTAACGATCATCTACTCCGTGTATTTGAACTAAAATGCAATAATGCCGGATGTCACAACAGTCAATTCCGCGCCGGCGGAGTATCCTTGGCAAGCTGCGCTGAGGCTACCGAAAGTCCCTTAGTTGTCTTTCCGCACGAACCGGATAACAGCAGTCTTATATGGTCGATTGAGAATCAATCTGGCGCAAGCCAGATGCCTCCGTTGGGATACCAGCCTTTAACGGAAAACCAGAGAAGAGCAATAAGGACATGGATTGAAGAAGGCGCAAAATGTAATTAAAAAGGAAACCGGCATGCCGGCTTCCCGAATTTATGCAAAAATTAAAGCCATTTCATTTCACGGTACCAGTTTACGGTTCGTTTCATTCCTTCTTCAATTGAAATTTTCTGCCTGTATGCCAATTGGTTTACGGCTTTCGACGTATCGCATGTTTGAGCTTCCTGAATAAAATCTTTTGCCTTTTCAAAATTAAATGTGGCCGGTTTTGAACTGAACATCGCAAAGAATTGAGCAACGGCGCCAATTATCAGAACCAGAAAATGTGGGATGCGAATTTTAAATGCTTTTTTACCGACTGCCTTTTCCGTATACCCGGAAAGTTCAGGCCATGTATAAAATTTTTCGGAAGAAATGAAATAAGTCTCTCCTTTTGAATTTTCATTAATTGCCGCTAAATAAATTCCTTCAACCAGATCAATCACATGAATCAGGCTTACCTGTTTATCATTGAATCCGATTAATGTCATTAGTCCGGCTTTGTAAGTTTTAAAGTATAAATAAATTTCAGTATCTCTTTCACCATAAACAGCAGGCGGACGCACAATCGTAATCGGAAGTTTTTCCATATATTCTTTCGAAAGTTCCTCCTGAGCAAGCTTGCTTTTACCGTAGTTTGTAAGCGGATGAGGAATTGTTTCTTCGGTACACGGCATATTTAATTTTGCCGGTCCGCAGGCGGTTAAACTGCTTACGATCAATACTCTTTTAATGCTTTTATTTACTTCAAGTAAAGTGTCTAGCAGAACCTTTGTAGGCTCAACGTTCCCCTTATAATAACCTTCAGGCTTTTTAGCTTTTACCACTCCGGCAACATGAAATAAATAATCAGCGTCTTTTAAAACATCGTTTAATTCAGGTCCGCCGTTTAATCCGCAATTAATTATTTCAACATTTTTATTTTTCAGCCACTGCAGATTACTTGATTTTCTTACTATACATTTTACATGATGACCCTTTTCCAGCAGCAGATCAACGAGGTGACTTCCTACAAAGCCGTTTCCTCCGGTAACTACAGAAATATTCTTCACTTGCATAACCTTTGTTAAGTTTATGTTAAATTTGATTTTGAACCCATTTAATTATAAATTTTCGGGTTAAATAAAAATACTAATCTGAAAATACGGAAAAAAGAAAGAATTTTATAATCTACTGGAGGCTTTATTGGATTTATTTAAAAAGTGCTACGATTTTACCCGTGCCGATGAAATCAAGGCTTTGGGAATGTATCCTTACTTTAGAGCAATTGAGGAAAATGAGGGGCCTGTTGTTGCTATTGAGGGAAGAAAAATTATTATGGCGGGTTCAAATAATTACCTTGGACTTACCGCCCATCCAAAAGTTAAAGAAGCCGCTATTAAAGCGATTGAGAAATACGGAACCGGTTGTTCCGGATCCAGATACCTTACCGGTACTCTTGACTTGCATATCGAACTGGAAGAGAGACTCGCAAAATTTTTCAACACAGAAGCCGTATTACTATTCAGTACAGGTTATCAAAGCGCGCAGGGTATAATTCCAACACTTGTACAGCGCGGTGAATTTGTTATTTCCGATAAAGATAATCACGCGTGTATTGTAGCAGGTAATTTGATGGCCAAAGGCGCCACCGCGGATCTGTTACGCTACAAACATAATGATATGGCGGATTTAGAAAGAGTATTAAATAAGGTTCCTAAAGAAACCGCTAAACTTCTTGTAAGCGACGGTGTCTTCAGTACCGGCGGTGAAATTGTTGATCTGCCTAGATTAGTTGAACTTGCAAAAGAATATAATGCCAAAATATTAATTGACGACGCGCATTCGGTTGGCGTAATAGGCAAAGGCGGAAGAGGTACGGCAAGTGAATTTAATCTTGAAGAAGAAGTAGATTTAACAATGGGTACATTCAGCAAAACTTTTGCTTCATTGGGCGGATTTGTTGCAGGCAAAGCAAAAGTGATAGATTATTTGAAGCACCATTCACCAGCTCTAATATTCAGCGCATCCCCTACTCCTGCTTCTGTGGCCGCTGCTCTCGCGGCTTTAGATATTCTTGAAGCGGAACCTCAAAGAGTTAAACAGCTTGTTGACAACGCTAATTACGTTAGAAATAATTTACGCAGCGCCGGGTTTAATGTTCTTGAAGGAAGAACAGGAATTGTTCCCGTAATTGTTGGGGACGACGGATTAGCATTTCAGATGTGGAGAAAATTATACGATGCAGGAGTGTTCGTAAACGTATTTATTTCCCCGGGTGTTCCGCAAGGAAGACAGATGATGCGCACAAGTTATATGTCAACTCATGAGAAGGTACATCTTGACGCGATAATTGATACATTTAAATCAGTTGGAAAAGAAATAGGATTGATTTAAGTAATCAATAATTTTATTAAATTAAGCATACCATTTCACCGGTATGCTTTTTTTTTGTAAATAACCGAACGGAGCATTAATGAACGACATAAATTTCAAAATTGTAAAATCCAAAAGTGATCTTAAAGAGTTTATAAAATTTGCATGGAAGATTTATAAAAACGAACCGTTCTGGGTGCCTCCCTTAGTAATGGACAAATTGAATTTATTAGACAAAGAAAAAAATCCGTTCTTTAAACACGCGGAAATTGAATTATATATTGCATACAGAAACGGTGAAGCTGTAGGAAGAATAGCTGCGATAAAAAATGACCTGCATAATAAAATTCATAACGACAATGTAGGTTTTTTCGGATTTTATGAATGCATAAATGATACTGATGTTTCCGTAGCGCTATTAGATAAAGCTAAAACATGGTTAAAAGAGAAAGGATTCAGCGAAATGCGCGGACCAGCCAATCCCTCCAGCAACGATGAATGGGGTCTGCTTCTTGAAGGATTTGATGATTCGCCACGTATTCTAATGCCGTATAATCCCAAGTATTATATCACGCTGCTTGAAAGTTACGGTCTTAAAAAAGTTAAAGATTTATACGCTTATAAACTTGAAAACAAAAAAGTTCTTTCATCCGAAAAGTTAAAAAGAGTTGCGGATATTGCAAAACAAAGAGCCGGCGTAACCGTCAGAGCGATGAACAAAAAGGACTTTAACAATGAACTTGAGAAGTTCAAATATGTTTATAATAAAGCCTGGGCGCCCAATTGGGGATTTGTCCCGTTAACGGACGCAGAAATCGATCATATGGCAAAGGATTTAAAACCTCTTATTGATCCGAACCTAGTATTGTACGTTGAGAAAAACGGCGAGACAGTCGGAGCAGCGCTTGTTATGCCTGATTATAATTTTATTATAAAAAAACTTAACGGCAAACTTTTCCCTTTCGGTTTTCTGAAATTATTAACTCAAAATAAAAAAATCTCTTGGGCTCGTGTGATTACATTAGGTTTAATACCTGAGTTTCAAAAGAAAGGACTTGATGCGGTTTTATATTATGAAATTGTAAACCGTGCTGCTCAAAGAGGCATCTATTTCGGTGAAGCAAGCTGGGTTCTCGAAGACAATGAAATGATGAAACGAGGAGCGGAAGTAATGAACGGAGAACTATATAAAAAGTACAGAGTTTTTGAAATAAATATTTAAAGATGGATTCTTATGAAAAAAATACTTTTCGTTTTATTATTTTACACATCGGTCTCCGCTCAATATACTAATAACGATTATGAATTAATTAAATCCACTTTTAACAGAAGTTTTGATAAAGAACTAATTAGAGATTACCTTGCTTCATCAAACGGTGATTCGGTTAGAGCCGCTTTGCTTAGCTTAGGTCATTGTAATGACCAAACTTGGATCCCGGAAATTATAAAATTAAATTTTGATCTTTACGGGAATTATATCTCTCTCGCTTTGGGTCAGCTTGGCCCTTCCGGTTTATCAACAAAATTTTTATTCAATAAAACTATAAATCCAAATCAAAATAAATATATTAAAGAATGTTTTGAAGCTTTGGGTAATACAGCCGATTCTTCGGATATTGTAAAGCTGCTTGAAATAATCAACGTAAATAAAGATCGGAATTTCATTGGACTGCCTTACGCTTTAAATAATTTCAACTCACGCTTCCCCCTCCCGCAAAAGGAAAATTTTATAAAATTTTTAATTTCGAAAATTGATGAGACGGATAATTTGGAAAGAAATTTTGACGTTTTATTTGCGTTATACAGACTTGTAGGAAGCGAGGATGCAAGACAAGTTTTAATAAATATTCTTAAATCAAAAAGTAATGATATTAATGCACTCAAATATTACGCCTTAGGCTCTTTAAGAAAGGAGTCCTTTTTCCCTAATGATGATCTTCTTTTTAATGAATTGCTGAAGGATAATGATCCAAGGATTAGAACAGAAGCCGCACGCACTTTATGTTTTTATGATTTTAAAGATTATGAAATGATCGAAAAATATTTGAGTCTGCTTTTTGACGTAAACGCTAATGTATCCAGACAGGCGGCTATTTCTATTTCAAATATAAAAATTGAAAAAGGACTGAAAGAAAATTTATATGAGAATATTTTGGAGTTAATAAACAACTCAAATATAACCGATAATGCGCGCGGGGAATTATTCGTAAATTACTGCAATTATAAAAATGATAAATATCTTGAATTAATTGAAAATTATGACAGCATAATTAGTCCCGACTTTATATATAGAATTCTCTCAAATTATCTTCTTCTTCCCCAGAATAATTTTGATTATATAAAAGGAAATATAAAAGATACGACTGAAACTGATTTCTTAAATATTGCTCAGGCCGTAATTCCATTGCAGGAATCTCTTTCCGGAAATGCGGAATTCAACAAATTCATTCTGTCGATTCTAAATTCTTCCTCTCCAATCGGAATATTATTAATAGCGGAAAATCTTGATTCTGTTATTGTAGAAAATAATATAAGCGCGCTTCAGCAGATAATTCTCGAACAGGTTTTTACATATATAAACAATAAGAATTACAGCGAAAGTCTAAAATCTTTATACAGACTTTCAAAAAATATCTCCGGTGATTTCGCTCTTGAATTACTCCAAATATTTAAAACATCGCAGGTAAATTTATTAAGCGCATTCGCTAAAAATATATTAAATGAGAAAATATACGCGGGTGCAGACAAAGATATTGATTTTAATATTATATGGGAATATTCATTTAAGTACAGTAGAGCAAAAATTAATACAGATAAGGGAAGTTTTGTAATTGAATTCACTCCCTCTTTTGCCCCTGTTTCAGTGGGCAATTTCTGTTATTTGGCGTCAGAAAAATATTTTAACGGGTGTTTGTTTCATAGAGTTGTACCCAACTTTGTTATTCAGACAGGCGATCCCTCGGGAACCGGCTGGAGCGGACCCGGATATGAAATAACATCAGAATATTCTCTTCAGCCATTTGATGAGGCTTATGTAGGTATGGCAAGTTCAGGAAAGGATACTGAAGGTTCACAATGGTTTGTAATGCATAGTAATTTTCCACATTTAGATTGGCGCTACACAAATTTTGGGAAAGTTATTTCGGGAATGGATATAGTGAATAAAATAGATCAGAAAGACAGAATAATTAATATAGAATTATTAAAATAAAGCATCCGGTATGGATGCTTTAATTATCATTTAGCGTCTAAAACTTCATTGTATTTAGTTATATGAGCGGGATCAATTATTTTTAGTTTTTCGAATACATCTTTTTCAGCAAGCTTCCCGAAATTGTCAATAATCTCGCCTGCTTTAGCTTCAAAAAATACTCTTAATAATACGCTTCTTGTCATCTTTTCATAATTCTCATAAATATCATCAACTAATTTAACAAGATTGCTTACTGCAAGCTCATTGTTTTCTTTAATTATATCTAATCCGTTGTAGTGATAATCAAAATAATTTTTTCTGAATTTTTCATATTTCGCATTAGCTATGTCTTCAACCAATCCACGTTTACTGAAGGAAGCTCCTATAGCCGACCAGCCGTCGGAGAAGCGGCTGCTTGCGCCCAATACGGCAATTTCATACGCTTTGGCGAAATAGGGTGACCCTCCGTATTTTTCGAATGAATCAGCGTCGAAACCTAAAATTAAATAAGCATAAAAATCCAGTAAACTCGTAAGCGGATCGAATGAACTTTGATTAAAATATAATGCCTGGTTCCGTTCATAAATGAACTGCCAGTTTTTATCCTGTACCCTCATCATAAGCGAACTGGATTTTGATTTGTATATCGGTCTTTGACTGGAGACAACCATTTGCGCGCTGTAATTTATTTCTTTAGAAGAACCTGTAAAAAAAATATTAAACTGGCATGGAATTCTTTCACCTTCCCATACTTTGTCGGTATAACGAGCAGAATTTAAATAATTCTCAACATCCTGCTGAAAATTTGCCAGTCTCTCTTTAGATGCATTATCCAATTGTTCAAAACTTACAACAACGGTTGCGGCAAGTTCTTGAGAAAATATAACAGCCGGCAGAAGTAAGAATAAAAAGATGATTTTTTTCATGATTGCCTACATATAATGGAGAAATTTAATTTTAAAATAAATAATTGATTCTTTTAAAACAATTCTTTAATATTTAAATGTATGAACCTGCATCGATTCATATTATTAACAATTGTTATAGTTTATGTTTATCAAACATGTTCCGCACAATTTTTACCGGGAGCCAAACAAATTGCTCTGGCTCACTCCGATATTGCTAATGTTTCAGATGTATTTTCAGCCTTTACAAATCCTGCCGGACTTGCTAAAATAAATTCTTTTGAAATGGGCGTATACTACTCTCCTTCTCCTTTCGGTTTAAAGCAGCTTTCAAACGGATTCGGCGGCGCTTCCAATAATTTTAATTTTGGAACTTTAGCGGCCTGTTTTTCAACATACGGATTTGATCTTTATAAAGAAAACAAAATTTCACTTTCTTTTGCCAAAGAAATTCAAACTGATTTTTACGCCGGAATCTCAATCTTTTATAATTCATTATCAATCCATAAATACGGTAATGATAATACTTTTTTGATTACAATTGGGACCTCGGCAAAATTAGCTGATAATATTACTATTGGATTTACGGCCGAAAATCTCACCCGCTCTACTTATGGAAATGACGGCGGGCAGATTCCATCATATTTCAGATCAGGTGTAAGTTATAATATTGCAAGCGAATTTATTGTCCATTTAGCTTTAGAAAAAGAAATTCAAAATCCTTTATCCGTTAAGTTCGGTTTGGAATTTGAGCCCATTGAATTTATCAATCTACGTTTAGGGGTGATGAACGAACCGGATACTTTTTCGGGCGGACTGGGAATATTATATTCATATTTCAGAATTGATTATGCATTTTTCACTCATCATGACTTGGGATTGACCCATCAGGCAGGATTAATAATAAACTTTTAGAAACAATGAAATTTTTATTTACATTTTTATTTTTTCTTCCTTTTATAATCCTGCTTTCACAAAACGATACTACATTTCAATCCAATGAAGGCCTTAACATTATACTCGAAGAATCAACCGAGGATGATGAAGATTCACAGCTTTTTAATCTTATTGAAGATTTTAAGAATAATCCGGTTGATTTAAATTCAGCTTCCGTAAATGATTTATTAAAAATACCGTTTATTGATTTTTATACTGCTCAAACAATCATAAGCTACAGAAATGACTTTGGATATTTTAAATCAGAAACTGATCTTTATTCAATTAAAGATTTAAATAAAGTTTCGCTCGATAATATAATTTCATTTGTAACTGTCAAAAATGAATTTGCCGATGAATCAGCCATATTAAATGCAACATCTTACCAAAATATAAAAATGAAAATTAGGTCAAGAGTAATTGAAGACATTCAAAACAGAAAAGGTTTTTCCGAAAAAATTTATCAAGGGAACAAGTATAAGTTTTACAATAGATTAAAAGGAGAATTGAAAGATTACAAGATTAATATTCTAACAGAAAAAGACGCAGGCGAAAAATCATTCTCCGATTTTTATTCCGTTAATTTAAATGCCGATAATTTTTATTTATTTGATAAAATAATATTAGGTGATTACCTGATTGAATTCGGTCAGGGTCTTGCTCTTTGGGGTCCTTATGCTTTTTCAAAAAGCGGCGAAGCAGTTTCGTCAATCGGCAGAAGCGGAAGAGGCATTGTACCGTATTCCGGAACCGACGAAAATCAATTTTTTAGAGGAGCGGCAGCAAGAATAAATTCCCGTAAGTTTGATTTGTCAATTTTTTTTTCATCAAATAAAATTGACGCTAATATTTCGTTTGACGGCTCTATCACTTCAACTCCGTTGGACGGTTATCACAGAAGCGAAAACGAACTAACAAAAAAAGATAAGACAAATTTAGTTATGACTGGCGGTATTGTTAATTATTTTGCAAACGAATCGACAAGTATAAACTTTCTTTATTTTCATACAAAATTTTCCAATCAATTTATTAAAGAAAAAATTTATGATTTAAAAGGAAGCGATTTTAATTTCTATTCACTTTCCTATTCGGGCGTTTATAATAAACTTTATATAAACGGAGAGTTTTCTTTTAACGGAATTTCCGCGGCCAGTATAAACAATGTTGAATTTAGGATTAATAAATCATTTTCGCTCGCGGCTTCATTCAGAAACTATCCTAGAAATTATTACAATATTTTTTCACGCGGCTTCGGCGAAAGTTCTAATACAATAAATGAAAAAGGTTTTTATTTCGGCTTAAAAACAAAAATAAATTCAACATCTATTAATGTTTATTACGATCAATTTAAGTTTCCGTTCGCTACATTTTCAAATCCGGTTTCAACTTATGGGAATGAATTGTTAATTGATCTATTTCATTCATTTTCATCCAAATTAAAATTCCGGATCCGCTACACAAAAGAAGAAAAAGAGATAAGCACCGAATCGAATAATATCAATTTAATAGACATTCAGAGAAAACAGAAAATAAGAATTGAAGGGATTTTTAATTTATCTAAAAATTTTAGATTAAAAACCAGAGCGGAATATTCCTGTTTTACATTAAAGGAAAGCAATTATAAAAGCAGAGGATATCTTTTATTTCAGGATTTAAGATACTCTCCTTCACCTGCGTTAAGTTTTTATGCCCGACTTATATTTTTTGACACCGATTCGTATGATTCGAGAATATATCAATTTGAAAATGATCTAATAGGAATAATGAACAATACCGCCTTATTTGGTAAAGGTAGCAAATGGTATTTTATAATAAACTATGATTTATTAAACAACATAATAATTTCGGCAAAGTATTCGGAACTTTATCAACCTGAATTAAGAACATTAAGTTCAGGGTTAAATGAAATCAACGGAAATTTGAGCAGCAGAATTAGTATTCAAGTCGATTTGAAATTTTAAATTATTTTATACCTAAATCCGCTTTTCCTTGCTAATTACAAAACAACTATCTAATTTTGAGGAGAATTTTATCTTCTTTATTTATTTACGAAAACGCCTTTAATGCGTTTTTTTTGCGGTAAATTGTTACAGTGAGTATAACATTAAAGAAATATGAAAAAATTACATAATAAATCTAAAAAGGATGCTCAATATGAGAACAATTGTTTCTTTACCCGGTGATGGAATAGGAAAAACAGTTTTACCCGAAGCAATAAGAGTTTTGGAAGCGGCAGGTTTTAACGCCGAATATGTTCACGGAGATATTGGCTGGGAATTCTGGCAGAAAGAAGGAAATGCGCTTCCTCAGCGTACAATTGAATTGTTGGAAAAACATAAAATAGGTCTTTTCGGTGCAATAACAAGTAAACCAAAAGACGATGCCGTAAAAGAACTTGCTCCTGAATTACAGGATAAAGGTTTTGTTTATTTCTCCCCCATTGTTGGTCTGCGTCAGCATTTTAATCTGGATATCTGTATTCGCCCCTGTCAAGCTTTTACAGGAAACCCGCTTAACTTTATTCGCAAGGACGGAAAAGGAGGATTTGAGGAACCAAAAGTTGACGCTGTAATATTCAGACAAAATACTGAAGGAATGTACGGCGGAATTGAATGGACTAATCCTCCAAAACAAGTAAGAGACGCTCTTGAAACTCATCCTAAAATGAAAAGTTTTGCTAACGTTCCAAGCGAAGAAATGGCAATTTCGACAAGAATTGTTACTAAAAATGCTACAGAAAGAATTATTAGAGCAGCATTTGAATACGCAAATAAATTCGGTTATAAAAGCGTTACAGTTTGCGAAAAACCTAATGTACTTCGTGAAACATCAGGAATGTATCTTAAAATCGCCAAACAAATCGCTAAAGAATACCCGGGCATTGATTTGTGGGATACAAATATCGATGCACAGATGATGTGGCTTACAAAAAATCCAGAAACTTACGGAGTATTAGTTTCAGAAAATATGTTCGGTGATATTATAAGCGACGGCTTCGCCGGATTAGTTGGCGGATTAGGATTTGCATGTTCAGCAAATATTGGAGATGAAGTCGCGGTCTTTGAACCTACTCATGGCTCTGCCCCTAAATATGAAGAACTAAATCCTTCTATTGTAAATCCGATAGCTATGATTTTAAGCGCCGTAATGATGTTAGATCATATCGGTGAAAAAGAAAAAGCAGATAAAATAAGAACCGCGATTGCAAAAGTAATTGAAGAAGGCAAGGTTAAAACTTACGATATGATGAAAATTAGAGGCGGCGCTGATTCAATTAAATACGGCGCGGCAACGACACAACAGATGACAGATGCGATAATTTCTTTTTTATAATATTGGGATATGGAGAAAGAAGTAAAAAGTTAGAGGTTAGAATTGATTCAATTAAGTCACAAGAAGCTTGAAGTATGGAAGAAAAGTTTGGAATTGATTTTAGAAGTTTATTCGATTACTAATAAATTTCCTAAAGAAGAATTGTTTTCATTAACGAATCAGATTCGAAGAGCTTCTATTTCTATAATATCTAATTTATCTGAAGGGGCTTCGAGAAAATCAAGTTTGGAAAAGAAAAGATTTTTTGAAATATCAAGGTCGTCATTAGTAGAAATTGATACTCAAATAGAAGTAGCATTAAAATTAGATTATTTGAATGATAATGATATCAAAAAACTTGCAAAACTTTCCAATGAAATTTTTGCGATGCTGACAAGTTTAATAAAAAAATATTCGAAATAAATAAGAAGTACTTCTAACTTCTTACTTCTAATTTCTTACTCAAAAATTGGAGAACCAATGCGGGAACAATTAAAAAAAATCTGGCCGGAAATTGAATGGATTAAAAATCCGGATCTAAAAGAAAAAACATTTAAATGCTGGGAATACGCAATTGAAAACAGCGTACTTTCAGCTGAAGACCTGGAAAAAATTCCGTTTTCGCTTCTTATCAAAGACTGCAATATAAGTTTTATGAACCATAAAAGAACTGCTGTGCAGCTTTCTGTGGAAATAGCAAAAATCATGAAAAATAATTTCGGTGAAGAAATTACGATTGATATGGACATTCTCATTTCAGGTGCTATATTAATAGATGTCGGAAAACTTTTGGAATATGAAATTGTTGACGGAAAATTAAGTACAAGCCGCGAAGGTAAATTAATTAGACATCCTTTCAGCGGGGTCGCGATTGCTGACAGATTTGGTATTCCCGCGGATGTGCAGCATATAATTCTTTCTCATTCTGTTGAAGGCGATTTAGGAAAAAGAACAATAGAATCAATAATTGTGCACCATGCGGATTTTGTAAGTTTTGAACCATTTAAAGCGGATGTTCTTAAGCTATAATCAATTTATGAAAAAGTACCTAATAATATTATTATTTTTATTTTCTTTACCCGCAGCGGGACAAACCGTATCCAGCTTCCCTTCCGGATTGGGACTTGAAATCGGTTTCGGAAGTAATGAATTATTATGGGGACTTAGAGACAGCGAAGGCGACAGATCAGTTTTTAAACTTTCGCTTTCATCCAGAATTTATTACAAAATTAATCTTTCGCAATCAATAAAACTGAAACCGTTTTTTGGTTATATACGGTTCGGCGGTGTTAGTGAAGAACAGGACAACGGTTATAAAGATGAGTTCTATTTCGACGCATTTGAATTCGGTGGTCTTGCGGTTCTTGAGGAAGAATCCCTGCCTCTAAATTTCAGTCTGGGATTAAAAGTTAAAAAATATACAAATGCAGTTAGCAAAGCATACGGCGGAATTTTTGATGAACCGGGTACCGAAAGAAATTGGATTGAGCAGGATGCGTCATTTTTTTTCGATAAATATTCTTTTAATATTGGCGCCGGTGTCGGCACTTCGTTTTCAAATTTTTATATAACAATGGAATATTGGGTCGGGTTAAATGATTTCAAAAACGATGATTTATTTAATTCCGATGATCCTAAAATTAAAGAAAATCATTACAGACTCTTTTTAGGTTATCAATTATAAATATTATTGGAGCTTTAATGCCTCAGAATTTAATAGAAAAAATTGTTCAGAAATATGCCTTCGGACTGGATGAAGGGCAGATTGTCCAAAGCGGTGATTATGTTTCAATAAAACCGGCTTATGTAATGACACACGACAATACAGGAGCTGTAATTCCAAAATT
>Ga0180009_10000308_pt1 | contig 68665 bp, 64 predicted proteins | sample OS_PC_MetaG_FD_123537 | JGI IMG/M metagenome (GOLD analysis project Ga0180009, IMG submission 123537) | Groundwater microbial communities from the Aspo Hard Rock Laboratory (HRL) deep subsurface site, Sweden - OS_PC_MetaG | ecosystem: Environmental > Aquatic > Deep subsurface > Groundwater... | reverse complement strand
ACCATTCACCATTCACCATTCACCATTCACCATTCACCATTCACCATTCACCATTCACCATTCACCATTCACCATTCACCATTCACCATTCACCATTCACCATTCACCATTCACCATTCACCACTCACCATCCACCTTTCATCTTTCATCTTTCATCTTTAATCTTTAATCTTTCACCTTATCCACTCATGCAACCGGCCGGTTCTGCCGTTGAGCATACCAACGCATGAAATAACCTTTAGGCAAATGCACACCGTTGCGCACATAGAATAGATTATATTCATTATTAAGCGTTGCATTCAGCAAGCGCCGCGACGCTCCTGTACCGCAAAACAAAATTTGATCGCCGACTTTAATTCGATAGTCGTCGGGGGGAAGCACGCTTATCACCTCCCCCGATTTAACGACAAAGGCAATCAAATCAAGTTTTCGATTAAAATTATCGGGATGCTTTAAAATATCTCCCAACAACACCTGCTCCCCTTCCTCCAGGCATGCAGCAACTGCGCTACAGCGGTCTCTCTCAATATCCACTGTGATTAAATGCGGCTGCCTACGCCCGATTTTTTGCTCGAGCTGCTGAATCACCTTCGCCATATCCTCCTTTCTACCCGGTTCGTCTTTCAACAAATGCTGAAAAAAAGGCTTTAATAGCGGGGCAACCAGCAAAAATAAAACACGCCGCGCGGTCACCAACGTCGGCTGCATAATCATATCGATTTGCGACGCCTCGAAAGCAATTCGATTTTCATGGCGATTTTGCCGAACCAAGGTAAACAAGTTGCCATTCAGTTTACGCGCATTCAGCAATATTCCCAGATTATGCCCGTCATCGTCGGTTCCCGCCAAAATCCCTACGGCATTTTCTATTCCGGCCTGCGCCAAGGTTTTAGCCGTGGTCCGTCCCACGATGTAACTATCGATCCCCTCTTCTTCGCTACAGTCATGCGGATCAATAACCACCGTCTTCATGCCTTGCTTGACCAAGGCATGATTGATTTCATGTCCCATCCGTCCGTAGCCGCAGACAATCCATTTTCCGAACGGCGGCTTAATAGCATCGCTGAGGCGAACCCGGGGCGCCCTGACTAGCCAGTTATTCAACGGATAAAAGCTAGGATGCGTCATCGTCGTCACCAACACCTTCGCGAACATTTTGAACGGATCGACGATATGAACCTCGCCCCCCAAATTCGCTAGCGTTTCTTCGAAAACATCGACCTTTGACAACGTAATAATTCTGATACTCGGATTCAACAAACGCGCCAATGCAGAAATTTTTAGATTAATCTCTTCGTTATTGGTAATCGCAACAATCGCTTGGCAATTGCGTCTTCTGATGCCTGCTTCAAGTAAATGCTTAGGCACGCTTGCATCTGCGCATAAACCCGGCATCGGCACCCGGTAATCCCTCAACGTCAACGCCCTAATCCGATCCTCATCGCCATCGATGAAAACTGCCGGAACACCATAATCGCTTAAACCGCGAGCCAGTACGCTACCGGTGTCGCCGAAACCGCAGATAATAAAATAAGGCTCGGAAATCCTAAGCACCTGCCGAGAAAACTTTCGCTCCTCCACCGCTCGCACAAAGAAAGGGTTCTGGAAAAGTCTTACGATACTTCCTATCGCATAAAACCAGGTAATCACGCTCACATACAGACAAACCATCGCCCAAAGCCTTTGAGCATCGTTAAATTCAAAAGGAATTTCTCCAAAACCGGTCGTCGTCGCGGTATAGGTCATAAAATAAAACGCGTGAAATACACTTAAGTATTGGGGCTTACCGCCGACTTCATGACCGGGAATAAAGACCATTCCCAAAATTGACACGGCATAAACCGTAATCAAAGCCATCACGGGCCTGCGCATTTCGCGCATGACAATAAAACTGACTCGGCTTAAATCGGTACTTTCCGCCATGCGCTACCCCTCTGTTAAATCGTTCATTACAACCGAGACATCAGCGTATCGGATACCAAAATAATGACGGATATAAAATTAGCCAGCAAAGCCCCGCCGCTTAGCGAAATAATGCTTACCATTACATCGGGCGTCAATCCGGTTTCGGTTACATGAATAACAACGGTCCAATATGTAGCAGCCGCCACCAAGTGCAGGTCGGCAACCAGACTAGTCGCCAGTAACACAGCGCCAATTTGCGAGCGATCGCCCAACTTTAAGCCGGTCGCAATAAAATTAACGACGATAATCGCAAACAGCTCAAAAACATTATGATGCTCGGGATTATCCATCTCCCCTAGAAAGAATCCGAAATTCAAGGTTAATGACAATACGATAAAAAAACCGAAAACGACTTTCTCAAAATTCATCTAAATTATGCTCCGGAATATAAATCAAACTGTGAATGTTATCCTAATCTGTATTAGAATTAGAAAGATATTAACAATCGATAAAAAATCACAACGCTGACTGATATTTATTGTTAAAATTGTAAGCTTTGAATTACAAACCGGAGAATTACAATGGCATTAACCGCAATGGACCTTGTTGCTGCCGCTAAGAAAAACATCAAAGAAGTGGATGTTGCGTCGGCAAAATCAGATTTTTCCAAATATTTAGTTCTAGATGTCCGAGCGCCCGGTGAATTTGTTGCCGGTTCTCTGCCCGGAGCCATCAACATTTCGAGAGGTGTTTTGGAATTTAAAATTGCTAGCCACCCGGATTTCGAAAATAAACAAGATACCGATATTTTAGTTTATTGCCAGACCGGCGGACGCTCGGCACTAGCTACCGAAGTGCTTAATAAAATGGGTTATAGTAAAGCCGTCAGCCTAGAGGGCGGATATCAAGCTTGGCAAAAAAGCGACTCAGCCGACGAGTAAATGCCCGCTGTTGAATCGTTAAGATTGGATAAATGGCTATGGGCTGCGCGCTTCTTCAAAACGCGCAAGCTCGCCGCCGATGCAGTGTCCGGCGGCAAGGTTCACCTGAATAATCAAAGAACCAAACCAGGCAAAGAAATTGCCACCGGCGCCAAGCTTTCCATCCATAAGGATCAATATAGCTGGGACATTACCGTCATCGGCCTAAACAGTCAACGCCGCCCTGCATCCGAAGCGGCGCTACTTTACGAAGAAACCGCGGAAAGCCGAGAAAAACGGCAACAATTAATTATTCGTCAACGCGAAGAACAGGCCAATTTCGAACGCTTCGAAAGACCCTCCAAACCGAACAAAAAAGACCGTCGCTTGATTCACCGCTTCAAACGAGGCTGACCCCTATGGGCCGCCTCAATCACAAACAAGTTGGAGGCTTGGGCAGCCCGGCCAGTTTACACGCAGACATCAACGGCCCATCCGGAAACAATCGTTGCAAATAACGGCTATTGCCCTTTTCCGAACCTAAATGCTTAGCTACTGCCTTAGTAAAAACCCTGGCGTTTGGCAAATGTTTAAATTGAAGATAATAGCTCCTAATAAAATATATGATTTCCCAATGAGCATCGGTTAATGTAATCGAATTGGCCTTAGCAAGATCGCGCGCCACAGCCTCGTCCCAGTCATTCATATCGACCAAAAACCCTTGCTCCGTTAGGGCGGGAAATTCTTCTTCGGCATTCAGCACCATGACAAAGACTGCTGATGCGTAACGGCTAATTCGACCCACTCGGCATATTCAATAACCCTGATTCCGTCAACTAAATCAGCTTGGTCGATACCGAACAAGGCCAAATCATCGGATAATGAACATAAATAACAAATTTTAGCCGATTGCTTTAAAATCTTCGCCTTACTCCCTCCCTCGATCAGACGAAGTATTGACGAGCCTATAAAAACCACAGCATCGCCGACCTCAATACGCTCCAAAACGGCATCCACTTCGGATGACTGAAAAATCAAATGCAACATACTGATTATTCGATATGTGTTAACTTAAGACCCACCAATCCGACAACGACCAGGACAATGGAAAACAACCGCAAAATTTCGGCGGACTCCTTAAAAAGCACGATGCCGATAACGGCAACGCCGACCGCGCCCATGCCGGTCCATACCGCGTATGCAGTACCCAGCGGTAACGTTCTAATAGACAACATAAGCAAATAAAAACTGGCCGCACCAAAAACGATTGTCATTAAACTTGGCCAAAGACGAGTAAAACCTTGGTTATACTTTAAGCTCAATGCAAAAACAATTTCCGCCAAACCGGCACATAACAACAAAAACCAAGCCACGCGCTTCAATCCTTCATAGACTTATTAATTAAATATTCTACAATATCAAATCGTTTGATAGACCGACTGCACATCGATTTTCAGCCTACCACATTAATACTCAGAATGTTTTGACGGGTTTCTGCTCCGACAAAAAACCCGCCATCTCAGACCCTCGATGCTTGCAGCGACTCAAACAGCACATCGGCGCAGAACCATGCTTCGCCATAAAGGCTGTACTTTTATAACTTATTTACACCCCATTATGAACAAGCAATCGGATCACATCGTACGCGACCAACGACAGATCATCAATCATCTGGCACTGCTGATTAACGAGAAGGCCCTAATCAATCTAAACATCGGCAATAACGAATCGTTCATCACCACATTAATTGCCATCAATAAGGACACACATAGCCTTCTGTTCGATCTCAGCCCTAAGGAATACCAAAACAGACAATTACCGGATACATCAAATGCGGTCTTCCGCACCGTATTGTCGGGCATTAAAATAAAATTCGAGGGCAAAGACATCGTCAAAACTCGCTATCAAGGCGACACCGTTTTTGCAATGCCGATACCTGAAAGCATGCTGTGGCTGCAACGCCGTCAATTTTACCGAATTAAATCGCCGCTTTCGAAAGCCAGCCATCTAAAACTCAGCGTTGAAGATCAAGTCATTCCACTTCGTCTCTACGATATTAGTATCCCCGGCTTTTCCTTGTTAAACGATTCGGAACCGCTTAACCAAATATTAACGCCCGCTCAAACCTTTAAAAATTGCCGATTGACCTTGGCCGATCTAGGAGAAGACGCGGTCGATTTTATAGTGCTATACCGCATACCGTTAAACCCGAATAAGCCGGACAAAACCATGAAAATAGGCTGCCGACTCACCTCGATATCACCCGCCTTCGAATCCTGTATACAACGCTATATGCAACAAATCGAACGAGAACTTAAACAAAAAACCTAAACGAAAATGTCCTTAACACTCGACAGTAAACTCTATACGGTTTCACAACTCAACCGGGAAAGCAAACGAGTGCTTAACGAGCATTTTTTCTCGGTGCGAGTAGAAGGGGAAATCTCTAATTTAAGTACTCCCTCTTCCGGCCACATTTATTTTTCCTTGAAAGATAATGCCGCGCAAATCCGTTGCGCGATGTTCAAGACCCAACTGCGCCGCCTCAAGTTTAAGCCGGCGAACGGACTGCAAGTGATTGCAACCGCACAAGTCACCTTATACGAGCCTCGCGGCGATTATCAGCTAGTCGTCGAAAACCTCGAGGAAACCGGGGACGGCGCACTGCGCATGGCCTTTGAAGCGCTTAAGCATCAATTATCGAAGGAAGGACTGTTCGACGCCTTGCGCAAAAAGCCTCTACCGACACTGCCTCATCGCATCGGCATCATTACCTCTCCTAGCGGCGCTGCAATCAGAGACATTCTGACCGTGCTAAAACGGCGCTTTCCGGCTATTCCGGTCGTTTTGTATCCGGTTTCGGTGCAAGGAGATAACGCCAAACACGATATTGTCCGGGCATTGAATCTGGCCAACACGCTCGACCAATGCGACGTATTGATCCTCGGCCGCGGCGGCGGCTCTCTGGAAGATTTGCAAGCCTTCAACGAAGAAATCGTCGCGCGCGCAATCGCGGCAAGCGCCATCCCGGTTATCGCCGGCGTCGGCCATGAGATTGACGTGACGATCGCCGATTTTGTTGCCGATCTTCGCGCCGCAACACCTTCCGCCGCCGCCGAGCATGCGGTTCCCGATCAGCGAGAATGGCAAAGTCGTTTTATTGCGCTGGAAACCAAACTTTCGCAACATCTCGGCAGACAACTTACGCAAAAAACACAAACTTTAGCCTGGCTCGATAAGCGGCTAAAACAACAACACCCCGGCCAAAAACTAGCTGCTAACGCCCAACGCCTTGACGAACTGGAATTAAGACTCACCCGTGCGACTCGGCGCAAACTGCTGCAATGTCACTCGAACCTCGACACTCAATCGGCAAAGCTACATAACCAATCGCCTGAACGCATAATCAACAGCCTTACCCTACAACAACATTATCTTCAGCAGCGTCTCAATAACGCCTGGTAACGAAAATTCGAACACTTACATCAGCGACTCAACCAAGCCGGCCAAACGCTTCATGCGGTCAGCCCATTGGCAACGCTGAACCGCGGCTATGCACTCGTCACCGACACGGAAACCGGCGCAGTAATTCGCTCGACAGGGCAAATCGAAAAAAACGCTGTTGTATTGACTCGTTTAGCCAATGGACGATTTACCAGTCGCGTGGAAACGATTACCGAGGATTAAAAAAACTCCGCACCAAAATTAATCCGCGGAACGAATCATCGACACTTTCCTCTCTTTTGATCGAAAAACCGTCTAAGAATAAAAGGCATGGGTTGTGTCTATCGAGGACCGCCGTAAACCCATCCATGGGGGCTTGACGGCAGCTCCCTGCTGCCGACATCCTCGCTAGCCACACCCCACGCCTTCACAAAATTAGCCATTTTTTGAGTATAAAGGTTGTATTAGCCAAGCAACGGCCACTGCTGAATAACCCGATAATCAACGCCTCCAGGCGCGGAACAGGATTCAACTAAACAAAAAGTATTGGAATGCCAAATAATCGGCTCGAATTCCGTTTGTACCGATTGCTTGGCTTTTCTTATTAGTGTTACATGAGGCCGATACGAACGCTCATCAATCGGATGGTCGAACGATGAAACCATTGTCGACAAATGCTCGGCCAAAATCATCGCCTTATCGTCCGGATTAGTGCTAGTTAAGCATATTATGCCGGGCTTTCGCCAAAAACTAAGCTCATCGAAATGGATCGTGACCGGCTCAAGCTTTTTCATTTCGTCGGCGGCCTGAACCATCGCCGACTCGAGCGCGTCGTCAACAGCCCCTAAAAATACCAATGTGACATGAAGGTTACCCGGATTAACCGGCCTATCTCCAGGCTTTAATAAACGATGCGCCAACTCTTCGCATTGCCTTCGGATTGCCTCATCCGGCCACAACGCAAAAAACAATCTTTTCACGATTATTCAGCCTAAAAACAACTAAAGTAATCCAACATCAATTCTTCGCAATTGAAAAACTGTCTGGGCAATTTAAAATAGATATAGAGTCTCATAACGAATTCAGATAAAACACCGAATACAGCTAATCTGGACATTGCGACCCACAAGCGTGAACTGCTTTTTGGTGAACTTCGCCATATTCCGACAGCCCACCAAAGCACAGGCGCTGCCAGAATAAAATGAATATTCCACCAACTCGAGACACTAATGCCCCCGGTCCAAACCCAATAATCCGCTCCATATAAAGCTCCATTCAGGACCACAAAAAAAGGCCAAAAAATCCGCCACAATTGAAATTCGCCTAACCACCCTGCCAATAAATACTGGTAAGGCTCGTCGGTCGAAAGCGGGGGTTCAGTAGCATCCTGCTCCGGAAACGGTGCGCTAATATACAATACCGCATAAAGACAAACAGCTACGATACACAGCTCGACAAGCCCGATCAGGCTGCCTTGTGCGATAATCAACGCTAAAGTATTGATGAACATGAGCAAGCAACCTCGAAATAAATTGACGGCTAGACGATAATTAAATGACTTAATAAATATTGCTGCAGACCGAATTGTTTAGCGGGACGGGGTTTGCTACCCATGCGCATCAAGCTAAGCGGAGCACACCGCTGCCAAATCGCTACCGACCTCTTCCGGCAAGTCTAAACAGCGTAGCCCGAATGCAGCGTAGCGCAATCCGGGCTACATGCTTTTACCTTTCGCACTTGAAATTTCGGCATTGCCTAAGGAGGCACCGGGATGTTCGGTCCTCACCTAACGCTAGGAGAGGGACCTACACGGACGTATTCACCCAGCACCTAAATTCCATAGCTCGTTGGCTATGGTTAACTTCCTTTGATAATTTAGGTGCTGGGTTCACGGCGTCCTGTCAAGCGAGTTACCGAACCTCAGCAATTCCCAATTTGAGAATAAAAAAGGGTGCGGAGTGTACTTGGCGAGGATGTCGGCGGCAGGGGCAGATTTTTGCTCCTCGGCAATTGCTGAGTTACAAGGATGCAATGAATGCAGAAAATGCAGGAGCATTTTTCTGCCCGGATTGCCCTAATACACGCCATACTTGGCGTTTAGCCGCCGTCAAGCCCCCATGAATGGGTTTACGGCGATCCTCGACAGGCATACCCCGAACACGGAGAAATTTCTCAAACTGGGAATTGCTGACCGAACCCGCTACAAAATTCATAGCTCCAGGAAGTTATTTTTCACGAAATCCTTAGGCTAAACCGGAACGTTGGGGATGGGTTAAATAACCCGCCCCGCATGAGTATAAAGGTAGTAAAAGATGCACGAAGCGCATTCTACGATTCGCGCTTATGCCCCAGACTCATCCGGCCATGCAACGATTTCTGCCCATTTGCTTGGCTTTATAAAGCGCCTTGTCAGCCCGATCGAAAATCGATTCGGCCGTGTCCCCTTCTCGGAATTGACTAATGCCGCAGGACAAGGTGATAGTAAGAAACCCGTTACCTGAGTTGAAACGTGTTTTTTCGATAATTTTTCGCAACTTATTGGCCAGTGTCAATGCTGATTCCTGATCGGTTTCAGGAAGCAACATTGTAAACTCCTCCCCCCCGAAGCGCGACAAAAAATCCAAGTGCCGGCAATTTTCACTCAATAATTTAGCAATGATTTTCAACGTCTTGTCGCCGGCTTTATGGCCCAATGTATCGTTAATTTTTTTAAAATGATCGATATCCCAGATGATCAGCGTCAATGGGCTTTTATGTCTATTCCAACGAGTTATTTCAAGCTCGAGACGATTATCGTAAGCCATCCGATTACCGAGCCCTGTCAAAGGATCGCGTAATGCCCTATCAAGGGCTATCGATAATTTTAATTTCAGATCGCTCGATTCGCTTTCCATGCGTTTAATTTTATCGGTCAATTCATTCAGCTGTCGCTCGGTTTTTTGCCTTGCATTTTCCTCATTTTCCCGATGGTGCAAAATCTCCTTATTGATTAGAGCAATACGGGTACCGATCAACTGCTTAAGCGGTTCCAATGTGGTTGCTTTAGCAGAGCTGTCTTGTAATTCCTGCATTTGCGTCGAAACAAAGCGATCGAGTTCGTTACGGTTAATCTGGGTTTGTCGATTCGCGTCATTCGCACCGATCGCTTGCAAGCCTAACTCGGTTAATTGCTCGGTTAATTCGGACAAAAAATCCTTAATATCTTGTTGTTCGGATTGAATATGGTTTTTAATTTTAACTAGCAGCGAAACATAATCGTTCAATAATTGCTTGAACGAAGAAGCCGAAGACTGATTTTGCAGCCGCACTTTTAACCGCTCGGTCGATTCCTCGAACTCGAACGGAATCTCAATATCTTCTAACAATAATAAAAGCTGCTGACTGAGTATCTCGGTTTTGATTTTGTCGGCGTGACCCGATGGCGCGAAGGAAGACGCTATAGATTGAGGCTCAGTTGCATTGACCAAGGCCAAAAATAACTCATCGTTGGTTTTAAATTCACCGCTTTCGAATTTTTGCTGCAATAGCGTTAAAGCCTTTACGGTCTTGTCATCGGAATATAATTTGAGCAAATAATCAAACAAAAGCGCTGCATCGAAAGCACTCATCCCGGAATCACCGATATTGAATGAAAACTTGGTCAAGCCTTCGAGTTCTATTTTTAATTGCGCACTCTTCACCCCGGATTTAACCGTTTTATGAATCCGCATCAAAAAAGGGTCGAGTTGATGATTCAACCCTTTCGCCGCTAAAGTCAGCCGGGCTATTGTTTTACAAAGCAGTACTTCGTTTTCTTGCGTTTGCTTGTCGGCAGTTTCTTGCTCGTGCAGCAACTTAAAATACTTACCTTTCCATTCGCTATCGAAATCTTTCCTAGACCAAACAACCATCGAACAAACCTCTGATTTAACCCATAGCCATCGGGCGGTTAATATTATTGACTGGAACTTTCCTTTTCTATTAGACGATTCATAACTTCAATCATGTTTTGCTGAGTCTTGGCCAGCGACCCGCTTGTACGGTACTTACCGTTAATAATCAAGGCTGGAACTCCATTGACGCCATAACGAGCCGCCATGGTTTTAGCTTGGCGCACTTTGTAATCGACAGGAAAGGAGTTATAAGCATTGCGGAAATCAACCTCAGTAACGCCATGTTCGCTAAAGAACTTAACCAGCTGATCCTCGCTTTCCAATTTTTGTTTTTTGTTCTGAATCGCATCGAAAAAATCGGCATGCACCTTATCGACGACACCTAGCGCTTCCGCAGTAAAATACGCCTTGGCATGTTTTTCCCATAAACTACTAAAGATAGCCGGCTGCCGGATAAAATCAACATTATCGGGCTTAGTTTTTAGCCATTTGTTCAAATGAGGTTCCAAATGATAGCAATGCGGGCAGCCGTACCAAAAGAACTCGATCACTTCGACCTTATCGGGGTTTTGAGTCGGTTGTGGCGTAGACAAGACTTCGTAACCCGGAGGTTCTGCATTTACCAGACCGGCTAAACCAAATAGCACAAAAAAAACACTAACAACAATTTTATTATTTAACATGATTCAAGTTCTCCTTAAAATACAGGCTCGATAAAAACATATTGACGCCAAAAAAGGCAAATAACGTGACAAAGAAACCGACAATCGCCCACCAAACTATCAAATTACCATTCAAACCTTTACCCAGCTTTAACATCTTCCGGTTATAAAATATTAAAGCTGGGCAAAAATGACATATCAGGAAATTTAATTTTACCGATCCGCTAAGGATTTCGTGAAAAATAACTTCCTGGAGCTATGAGTTTTGTAGCAGGTTCGTTAACTCGCTTGACAGGACGCCGTGAACCCAGCAGCTAAATTATCAAAGGAAGTTAACCATAGCCAACGAGCTATGGAATTTAGGTGCTGGGTGAATACGTCCGTGAGGCTTGACGGCGGCGACCGATTGCCATGGATGGCATGAATGCAGATTTTGCATTACGCCATGGATGGCGTGTATTAGGGCAATGCGGGCAGAAAAATGCACCTGCATTTTCTGCATTCATTACATCCTTGTAACTCAGCAATTGTCGAGGAGCAAAAATCTGCCCTGTCGCCGACACCTGCCAATCGAGTTACCGAACCTGCTTACCTTGCATTAAAAATAGGGAGGTTATTTATGACCAAATCCTAAATAAACGACCGAACGGACTTGCCGTTCGGTCGTTACACAAGCACACGGATCGTAAAAAATGCGCTTAACCGGAGGATTACATCAGCGGTCTAAGTCGCCTTATAAAAGCAACGGGGCATTGCTTACTTCATGACCGAAATATGATAAGAAACCGCTTTGATTTCGCGTTCAGTCATTTTTTTGGCAATCATATGCATCATATTTTCCGAGTTATTACTCCTCTCGCCGCTTTTGAAATCGATGAGCGTCTTGATCAAATAATCGGCATGCTGCGACTTAAGCGTCGGAAATGCTGCCGGCCTGTTCCCTTCTCCAAACGGACCGTGACAAGCGATGCAAGCAGATACCTCGCTCGCCAACACCCCATTCCGGTAGAGATCGCTACCTAAGGCCAATAGCTCTTTGATGTCTTCACTTGCAGAAGCCTCGCTGTCATCTTCATCGTCATCTTCGTCTTTTTGTAAGACCGGCAGACTATTCGTAGAAATCTTTTGCTCGGCATAATAGGCGGCGATATCGGCCATATCTTTATCGCTCAAGCCCATCGCGATCGGACTCATCATCGGATTATTTCGCTCGCCGCTTTTGAAGGCATTTAGCGTCTTGATCAGATAAGAGGCATGCTGTTGAGCTAACTTCGGGAAATTGGTTACGGCACTATTGCCGTTTTCGCCGTGACAACCCGCGCAGGCGGTCGCTTTTTCTTTTCCTGCCTTACTATTGCCTTCTGCATGTAGAATGACCGGCTGACTCATGAACGACAGAGCAATTGAAAGTGCCAATAGTTTATTTTTCATTAGATTCCCCTTCCGGAATAGTATAATTCTAGCGTTTACATTTTAATTATCTAACCGGCTCTTTTGTCCGATAGCAGCATTGCAAAAAACAGTTATACCCATGGTTAAATCAAAATTCGGCACCAGGACACTTGCAAATGACTCACAGCCTCAATTGCCTATCATTTAAAATCATAGCAAATTGAGGGACGAAAAAGAGAGCCAATAGCATTATTGTCAAACAAAATAGCTTCGTCACAAAAGCCAAAAACATGTCCGCTCGAAGTATAAATCAAAAAGCCGATACTAACGGTTTTTCATGGACCGTGCCGACTTGCGAATCCAAAAGGCCGACAACTAAACCCCTCAAGCGGTACACGCCTATCGTGTCTATCCGGAAATTTTACTCTAAATACCCTAGCTAAGCGAGATAACGATGAATCCAGTGTATCATCAAGCAAAATTCATAAACAGCGCCCCTCACGTTAAAGACGCCCCCGAGGATATAGGACTCGAAGTCGCATTTGCGGGCCGCTCCAACGCGGGTAAATCCAGCGCAATCAATACACTGACCGGTCAAAAATCTTTGGCGCGTATCAGTAAAACCCCTGGAAGAACTCAATTATTGAATTTTTTCTCGATAACGGAAACCACCCGCTTTGTCGATTTACCGGGCTATGGTTATGCCAAAGTTCCCTTGGAAATCAAAAAACAATGGCACCGCATGATCGAAACCTATCTAAATAATCGCAAAACGTTATGCGGCATTGTGCTGGTGATGGATATTCGCCATCCACTGACCGAATTCGACCGCCAAATGGTAGACTGGTGCAAACAAACCCGTTTGCCTTTACATATCCTGCTAACTAAAGCCGACAAATTGAAATTCGGGGCTGCAAAAAACACCTTATTAGCAGTACAAAAAGAAATTTCCGGAAATCAAGTCCCAGTTACTGTTCAATTATTTTCGGCATTAAAAAGACAGGGCGTCGACGAAATCCATCAATTACTCGATCAATGGCTGAACTTTGAATCGTCATAAACTCGAAATAATTTCGATGCTTCTTACGCTTTTTCAACATGAATCTGAATTCGGCAACTTAAAGATGTAGCACACGAAACTCTTGAATTAAGATTTTCGTCGTAAATAACTTCCCTATTTTACGGAGGCTTCGGTTACTCGATTGGCTGGTGTTGACGGCAGGGAAACCGCCGTCAAGCTTACAAGGACGTATCCCCCCAGCACCTAAACTCCATAGCCCATTGGCCATGGTTAATTGCCTTAGATAATTTAGATGCGGGGCCTGTCAAGGGGAGTTGCCGAACCCTCGGCAATGCGCCCATATATCTGACGTTATTTATCACGAAACCTTAAACTCTTTTTCTTCTTGTTCTTCATGGTGAAATACTTTTTCTAGGATCAAGACGACATCGACTTCAGATATTATATTAAACACCTTCGCGTGCCATGTTTATCTCTATACCTAAATTTTGATTCTGTTCGAGCAATTGACTATAGATGTTATCCAAATCCATATCGGTGCGATTAGGTTCGTGATGGGTAAAAAACAAGCGCTTAACATTAGACTGGACCGCCAAGTTTAGCCCTGATTGATAGGTTCCATGCCCCCACCCCCTTTTAAACACATACTCTTCCTCGGTATAGGACGCATCGACAATCAATGCATCGACACCATGCATAAAGGCGCACACTTCGATGAACCTTTCATCGATCATGGATTGAAAAGGCTCGTATTCCTGATCTTCGGGCTGGTAAATATTAAACAACGGCTCGTAATCGCCGGTAAAAAAAACTGACCGGCCGTCACACTCGATGCGATACCCGAAATTTAGAACAGGATGATTCAACAATAACGGTGTAATTTGGGCATCGCCCACCATAATGCTTTTACCTGGCATCAAAGTCACATAACGAACAGTTGCTTTTAACTCGGCCTCCCGAATCGGAAAAAAACTGTATTGTAATTGAACAGCCAACGCCCTTTGTATGCCTTGTTGAGTCACTGGATCCAAGCCGCCGTAAATTGTAATCTGATTACCCGAAATAAACGCCGGCGTAAAAAAAGGCAGTCCTTGAATATGATCCCAGTGCGTGTGGGTAATGAAAATATGCGCATCGACCGGCTTGTCCTTATCCAGTTGTTGCGATAACGAATAAATACCGGTACCCGCATCGAGAATAATTAACTCCCCGCTATCGGTACGAATTTCTATGCAGGTAGTATTCCCGCCATATTTGACAGTATTAGGCCCCGGTGTCGGAATGGAACCACGGACGCCTCTGAACTTCAATTGCATGCAATTCCTCGATTCAGCGTTGAAAATATATGTTTCGCACTTCAAATGTCGGGAGTACTTAGGGTTTGATTATAAAAATACCCATATCATCATCGTAGATCAAAATTCGGCACTGCCGGAATTTGAAGTGCAAAAGCTATAACCCCCCTATTTTAAGAAGGATTCGATCGCTCGACTGACTGTGTCTGTCGCATAAAGCGCCTACTGAAGGCACCCTAATACACGCTGCCATACAGAGCGTAATGCAAAAATTATGTACACTCCCGAACCTAAATTACAATTGAGCTATCACTTGCAACTAATCATCATTAAAGCCTCTGTTCTAATCGTGCTCAAATCACCTAACGAAACGATCAGTTCCTCCAAAGACAAACCGAACAACGAGAACTGCGCTTCCGAATACTTATCGATTACCGGATTACCGCCGTCACCAAAACGCAAGATTTTACTGATTTGATTAGCTACAGCAACACTATCGCGCAAGACGTCGGAGCCGTCCTCATCGTGATGATGCTCGATCGCAGCACCGATGTCTTCAGAAAAGCACCACTTATCAATTAGCAGCTTACCCAAACGAGCATGATCGATACCTAAATACTCCCGCTCCATCAAATGTAAAGAAACACTCCGCTTACGGCTTTCCATCAACGCATTACTAAAGGATTCGGGCAAACACTGCGCAAAAACCAACTTTCCAAAGTCATGCAATAAACCGGTAACGAAATAATCGCTGCATTTATTTGGCGATAAGCCTTGTCGCTCGGCGAGTAATTTTGTGATCAATGCGGTAGTCAAAGAGTGCATTAAAAAACCATTGGCATTTAAGCCCGATTTTTTATCGGGCTTAAGAACACCTATTGCCGCAATGGCTAACGCCATGTTCTTGACCGTATTGATTCCAAGATGGACAACAGCGCGCATTATCGAATTGATTTTATGAGGCAACCCGTAATAAGGGGAATTAATGATTTTCAAAATCTTGACCGTCATCACCGGGTCGCATTCGATAATTTGCACAAAATCCTTGGCGGAAGATTGATTGTCACCGGCTAACTTTAAGATACTTTGCACGCTTTTCGGAAAAGCAGGCATACTCTCCACAAACATGAATAACTTGTTGTCGACAGCGGCAACCATTGGGAATACTCTCTTTAGATAAATGTCATGATGTGAGTACCAACACAACTTTTTAAGGCCGTGTCATGCCGGCATAGACTAACGAAGTCTTGTCACAAGGACACGAAATACCGAAAAGCGTGCTATATATGGGGTCAGAACTTAGGATTTCGCGGCAAATAACATCCTGTAACTATCCGCTTTGTAGCAGGTTCACTTGTTTCCTTGACAGAACGCCGAAATTTGACCGGCAAAGAGTATAGTTACGATAAGTTAAGCATAGCAGAGAAACGCTATCGAAAAGAAATACCGGAAAGAGAGCCCCAAAGATAAGAATTCATTCAATGGGGCTTGAGGAAAAGAATCAGTCCATTTAAGAGGGGGAGGGGAATGGACTGACCCAACGTCATAACTGACGTATAACATTATGATTTAATAATATTGGAAAAGTTCAATCCTTATAAAAACGTAATGCGCCTAAAAAAGACTAATGCGCCTCATCCCAATTCAAACCGGTACCGATATCGACGATCAACGGCACATCGAGCGTTGCCGCAGAACTCATCAAATCCCTCAATCTTTCGATACAATTGGTCACGGCCGATTCGGCGATTTCAAAAATCAGTTCGTCATGCACCTGCATGATCATTCGGGCATCGGGCGAGTCTGTTTGTAGCCAGCGATCGCAAGCAATCATCGCTCGTTTTATAATATCGGCGGCTGTACCTTGCATCGGTGCATTGATTGCGGTTCGTTCAGCGTATTGACGGCGCGCGGGGTTGCGCGAATTGATTTCCGGCAAATAAAGCCTACGGCCGAATAAAGTTTCGACATACCCCTGTTTTTTCGCCAACTTCCGGATGTTATCCATGAACGCCTTGACACCGGGATACCGCGCGAAATACAAATCGATATAAGATTGCGCCTGCCCTCTAGTCAAGCCCAATTGCTGTGCCAAGCCGAACGAAGACATGCCGTAAATCAATCCGAAATTGATCGCTTTAGCCGAACGCCGCAAATCGGCGGTAACTTGCTCGGGCTCGACTCCGAAGACCTCGGCCGCGGTCGCGCTATGAATATCCTGCCCTTGTTTGAAAGCTGCCAACAGACCGGCATCGCCGGACAAATGCGCCATGATGCGCAGCTCGATTTGTGAATAATCGGCCGCAACCAACACATAGCCCGGCGACGCAATGAAAGCCTGCCGTATTCGCCTGCCTTCGGGAGTGCGAATCGGAATATTCTGGAGATTGGGATCGGACGAAGACAAACGGCCGGTCGCCGCGACCGCTTGATGATAAGAGGTATGCACGCGCCCGGTTTTCGGATTAACCTGTTGCGGCAATTTATCGGTATAAGTCGATTTCAGCTTGCTGGTTGTGCGATGCTCGAGAATCAAACGAGGCAACGGATAATCGGCGGCCAATTCCTGCAGCACCGATTCGTCGGTCGACGGCTGCCCGGTCGGAGTTTTTTTCAGTACCGGCAAATTCAACTTATCGTAAATAATACTTTGAATTTGCTTTGGCGAGCCCAAATTGAATGCCTGCCCTGCCAGGTCGTGCGCATGCTGCTCGATCGAGGCAATCTGGGCGGCCAACTCCTGGCTCTGCTGCGCCAGCATTTCGGTATCGAGCAATACCCCGTTTCTCTCGATACGCGACAACACCTCGACCAGAGGAATTTCGATTTCTCGATACAATTGCACCAACGGCGGATTTTGGTCGAGTTTTTCACTCAGAACTTCATGTAAACGCAAGGTGATGTCGGCATCTTCGGCAGCATAAGGCGTCGCCTGTTCGATAGCGACTTCCTGAAACGGAATCTGTTTCGCGCCCTTCCCCGCAACATCTTCGTAATGTATCGTCGTATAGTTAAGATATTTCTTCGCCAAATCATCCATGTTGTGCTTAGTCGCGTTACTGTTCAACACATAGGATTCGAGCATGGTATCGTGAGCAATACCTCGCAGTTCTATGCCGTGATTAGCCAGCACGTTAGCATCGTATTTAAGATTCTGTCCCAATTTGGCTTTATTCGGATTTTCCAGCAGCGGCCGCGTTTTTTCCAATACGGCGGATCGATCCAATTGCTCCGGTGCATCCGAATAATCGTGCGCGACCGGCAAATAAGCGGCATGTCCCGCTTCGACCGCAAACGATATTCCGACGACTTCGGCGCGACTGTAATCAAGACTGGTCGTTTCGGTATCGAACGCAAACAACTCGGCCTTGTCGAGCCGCTCGAACCAACGTTCAAAATCGTGTTCGGTCAAGATTGTTTCATAGCGCGCCTCAATCGCTTGTGGACTTTCAACAGCTTTCGCATCCCGGCCGGAGCCGACATCGCCGGACTGTTCCAGTATTTTCAACCAAGTCGTAAAACCCAACTCGACAAGCATCGACTTGAGTTCGCTTTGATCGACCGAATTCATTTTTAATTCCTCCGCCGAGCATGGCAACGGAACATCGCAATCAATCGTGGTCAATTGCTTCGACAACGGCAGTTGATCGAGCGCATTTCGTAGGTTTTCGCCGATCTTACCCTTAATTTGATCGGCGCATTCGATCAATCTTTCCAGCGTTTGATATTCGCTTAGCCATTTAGCCGCCGTTTTCGGCCCGACCTTCGGCACGCCGGGAATATTGTCGACCGTATCCCCCATCAAGGCCAAATAATCGATGATTTGTTCAGGTGTCACGCCGAACTTTTCGATCACGCCTTGGCGGTCGGTGCGGCTGCCGGACATCGTGTTTTCGAGCGTGATATGCTCGGTAACCAATTGCGCCATATCCTTGTCGCCGGTTGAAATGACGACCTGAAATCCGTCTCGCTCGGCTTGCTTAGCAAATGCGCCGATAACATCGTCCGCCTCGACATCGGGCTGCATAATCAAGGGCAGGCCCATCGCACGAATCAAGCGGTGCAAGGGTGCGATTTGTACGCGCAAATCGTCCGGCATCGGCGGTCGGTGTGCCTTATATTGATCGTATAAATCATGTCTAAAGGTCTTTCCGGGCGCATCGAAAATGACGCCGATATAATCGGTCGGATGGTCAGCCATCAATTTACGCAGCATATTGGCCACCCCGTAAATCGCATTGGTCGGCGCGCCATCCGGACTGGTCAATGGCGGTACTGCATGGTAGGCGCGAAATAAAAAAGACGAGCCGTCGATTAATACCAAATATTTTTGTTTGTTTTGGGTCATGCCGATGTGTTTGTGATTTAAATTAAGTTTTACGCTTGACTTCCAATATATTCGGTAATTGACTGATTCTGCCGAGCACCGAGCTTAGCTGGGCGGTGCTTTCGATATTGATCGTCATCGTCAGTATTGCCGATAAATCCGGATGCGTTTTTAATGAGGCATCGATAATATGTGCCTTAGCATACATCATGATCCGAGTCACGTCGCTGAGCAGGTTTTGCGCATTGAAAGCATGGATAATAATCGGTACATTATGGCGCGATGGCTGCTCCGAACTCCATTCGGCGTCGATCAATTGCGGCTGCTGTTCGGGACTGAGCGTCAAAATATTTTCGCAGTCGCGCCGATGGATTGTGATCCCTCGCTTATGCGAAATGAAACCGATGATATCGTCGCCTTTGACCGGACAACAGCATTGCGCCAAACTGGTTACCACATTATCGATACCGGCAACGGTGATGATCGATTTTGCCGTCGGCTTGCTCTCGCTCCCTCTGGCGGAAGGATAGGCTGGCTCGGCGAATTCGGGAATTTTCAGCGCGGCGACCAACTGCCGATTGGTGATATCGCCGCGACCTATCGCTTCATAAAAAAGCTCGGCATTGTTAAATTTGAAATAGCTGAGCAATTCATCCAGCTCAACCGACTTCAAGCCTAATCGTTTACTTTCCTTATCCAGAATTTGTTTGCCGAAAACAACATTTTCGGCTTGCTGCTGTTGTCTAAACCAACTCCTGACCTTCCCGACCGCGCGCGGTGTTTTCAAATAACCTAAGTTCGGATCGAGCCAGTTATGATTCGGCTCGCCGTTTTTAATCGTAATAATCTCAACCTGATCGCCCGACTTGAGCTTATACGTTAAGGGTTTGATACGTCCGTTGACTTTCGCGCCGCGACAACCGTGACCGATCTCGGTATGTATCGCATAAGCAAAATCGAGAGGCGTCGAGCCTTTGATCAGATCGATTAATTTTCCGGCCGGCGTTAACACAAAGACCCGGTCAGAAAAAAGTTCGGTTCGGAAGTTATCGACTAAGTTGTCACCGCTATCCTTATATTCGAGCAATTGGCGTAACGAAGCGATATTCTTTTCGGTCGCAGCATTGTGCTTACTGCCTTCCTTGTAACGCCAATGCGCGGCAACCCCTAATTCGGCAAATTCATGCATAGAACGTGTGCGAATCTGAATTTCGATACGATTACCTTTTCGGTCGACGATCACGGTATGCAAGGATTGATAACCATTTTCCTTGGGGTTGGCGATGTAATCGTCGAATTCTTTAGGAATGTATTTCCAGTGACTATGCGCCAAACCTAATACGCTATAACAAGCCGTCAAGCTATCGACGATTACGCGCACTGCGAGTAAATCGTAAAGATCATCGATAGCTAACTGTTTGCGGCGCATTTTGTTCCAAATGCTGTAAATATGCTTAGGCCTTCCATAAACCTTTGCTGAAATACCTTCTTCCTTAAGAATTCGGCGAAGATCCTCTATGAATGTTTGAATACAATCTTCACGATGAATTCGCTTATCGGCAAGCGACTCGGCAATGCGCTTATAATTATCCGGCTCGAGATAGCGAAACGCTAGATCCTCAAGCTCCCATTTAAATTGACTCACCCCAAGCCGGTTCGCCAACGGAGCATAGACATCCAGCGTCTCTTGCGCGATAAATCGCCGAACACCGGGCTCTTCCGCGGACATACCCCGCAAACGTTCGATACGATAGGCCAGCTTGATCAGCACCGAGCGCACATCGTGCGTCATCGCCAATAGCATTCGCCTTAGTGTTTCATTTTGATTGGGCTCGCGCGTTAACTCCGGGCTGTAAACCCGTAAGTTATTGAGCCATTTGACATCCTTGACTAACCCCGCAACCGTTTCGCCGAATTGTTGCTTAATTTCGGCCTCGGTTAACCGACCGGCTAATCGTGAATCGCTTAATATCGCCGCCAGTATGCTGGCCAAATCGCTATAAACATTGCCCAAAATCATCGCGACCGCAATCCCTTTTGGTCTAATATTAAGCGGATTACTATCAGCCTCGTCGACAATAGCCAAGGCCTTTTCAATTTGAGCGGCGTCTTCGGCAACAAAACCTGAAAATAACTGCTCAATTGACGGAAGTTGTTTTTTCATTGGGTGATTGTAAAGGATTCGAAAAAGTTGGCAATCATGATAGGCTATCGCTCGTTAGTGTTGAGGCTCATTCGCTCGAAAATCGGAAATTCTGTATTTATATTGTAAGGGTAACTCAAAGATTATGAAAATCACTGTATTTGGAAGCGGTTATGTCGGACTGGTGACAGGAACTTGCTTGGCGGAAGTGGGCAATGATGTGATCTGCATGGATATCGACGAAACCAAGATCGAAAAACTCAAGCAAGGCATCATCCCGATTTATGAACCTGGACTGGAAGCCATGGTCAAAGAAAACCAGGAAGCCGGCCGTTTACGGTTTACCGCCGATGTCAAAGAAGCGGTCAGTCATGGTTTATTTCAATTCATCGCAGTCGGAACACCGCCTGACGAGGACGGTTCAGCCGATTTGCAATATGTTCTTGCGGTCGCTAAAAGCATTGCCCAACACATGGAAGGTTATCGAGTCGTAATCGATAAATCCACGGTACCGGTCGGCACTGCCGACAAAGTCAAAGAAGCCATAATCCATGTACTTAAAGAACGAGGCAAGAATGATTTGGAATTCGACGTCGTGTCGAATCCCGAATTTTTGAAAGAAGGCGCCGCGCTCGACGATTTCATGAAGCCGGACCGAATCGTTGTCGGAACCGATAACCCAAGAACCGCCGAATTACTCAAAGCCCTTTACGCTCCGTTTAACCGTAGCCGGGAAAGGGTTATCACGATGGATATTCGGTCTGCCGAATTAACCAAATATGCCGCGAACGCTATGCTGGCAACCAAAATCAGCTTCATGAACGAGCTGGCTAACTTGGCCGAAAAACTGGGCGCCGATATCGAACATGTTCGTCAAGGCATCGGCTCAGACAGTCGCATCGGTTATAGCTTTATCTATCCGGGCTGCGGCTACGGAGGCTCATGCTTTCCAAAGGATGTCAAAGCATTGGAACGGACCGCAAAGCAAGTCGGATATCAAGCCGAGTTATTAAATGCCGTTGAGAATGTCAACGACCGACAGAAAAAGCGTTTATTCGAAAAAATCCAGCATCATTACAACGGCAACTTGAAAGGCAAGGTTTTCGCTATATGGGGATTATCGTTCAAACCAAATACCGACGACATGCGCGAAGCGCCTAGCCGAGTGCTACTTGAAGCCCTGATCGATGCCGGCGCCACCGTTCGAGCTTACGATCCTGAAGCGCTGGAAGAAGCTAAGCGTATTTACGGCAATAAAAAAGGCTTGATTTATACCGACGACCAAAACGAAGCGCTGGAAAATGCCGATGCGTTAGCGATCGTTACCGAATGGAAGCAGTTCCGTAGTCCGGATTTCGATTACTTGAGTCAAAACTTGCGAGACAAAGTCATTTTCGATGGCCGCAATATGTTCGAGCCAGCATTTGTCAAACAAAACGGTTTGGCTTATTACGCGATCGGGCGTTAAGAGACACAATCGGTTTTTTTAGTTATGTTTGCGTTAATAGTTTAGCGTCGCCCAGGCATGAACTAATGGGGCCCATAGACCATGGATGGCGAGAGGCTTTCAAGTCCTTGTAATCGAGATCCCGGCAATCCCTGCCGGGATGATGCTTTCGATGTCTTTTCAACTACCAACGCTAACATAACTTTTTTCATAATTTCGCTAGAGATGCTTGAATTATCCAAATGAACGACTACCATTACTAACGAATAGACTAAGGCGATCGTGGTTGGCTATAAACTTAGACTGTTCAAATGTTTTATCCTATTTTTAAGTTAAACTTAATGAGAGAGAAAAATATGAACAAAATCCTAGTTTTATTAGCTTTACTGTCGTTTAACGCACTTGCAACTCCGGTCAACATCAACAATGCCGATGCTCAAACGATTTCTGAAGCACTGAAGGGCATTGGTCTGAAAAAAGCCGAAGCGATCGTGCAATATAGAACCGATAACGGTGACTTTAAATCCGTCGAGGAATTAGCCAATGTTTCCGGAATCGGAGAAAAAACGGTTGAAAACAATAAGGGCGATATTTTACTTAGCGATCCCGCTAAAAAATAACCCGACTCGTTAAACAAAAAACAGCCGGCTGGCAATCAAGCCAACCGGCTGTTTTTTATTCATCGCAAATCACAATTCGCCGCCAAGATTCCTAATAAAACTCGGCGAAAAACAATTGACATCAACGGAACAAAGATTGAATAAAATATTTCGTTATACATCCACTAACACTACAAATCAGACTGCGAAAATTTCAGAAATAGTGACAAAATGACTTGGCATGTTATCCACACTAAACCCAAACAAGAAAAACGCGCGCTCGAAAATCTACAAAAACAGGATTTCGAATGCTTTTTGCCTTCCTGTTCCATCGAAAAAATCCGGCGTGGACGCATTGCCGTATCTTCAGAACCGCTTTTTCCACGCTACCTATTCATCAATCTCAAACAGGGAACTAATTGGACGCCGATTCGCTCCACACTCGGCGTCCAAAACTTGGTCAAATTCGGCACTGAAGCGGCTAAAGTGCCCGACGATTTAATTGAAACTCTCCGCACAATCGAAGACCGTATACAAAACATTGAACCTGAACGATTGTTCTCCGAAGGAGACAAAGTCCAAATCATTTCGGGACCATTTGCAGGTCTTGAAGGGATCTATCAAATGACCGATGGAGAAACCCGAGCCATGGTGTTAATCGAATTACTCAGAAAACCTGCGAAAGGCCATTTTGAAATCACACAATTAAGAAAAATCGGGTGACGATAATATACGGATTGAGATACCAGGCATTAATTCATAGCAGCAATTAGACGTCCACCGGCTATATTTTTGGTTTTCTAGCTTGTTAGAGGATAAACATGCGCTATATGCTCGCTTAATGATCCTAAATCCACGTCATTAGCTGTTATATCTTTTAAACCCTTGCCGCCTAAACCGCCAATTATTTTATTAAAGCCCTCCACTCCTTCTTGGTAGGCTGACAAATATTCTTCAGAAGAAGACATTTTTTCCGGGTGCTGCCGACAAATAGTCATGCCGTGCTTCGGAAACAAGCGTTCAAAAAAGTGTAGATTGGTAAGCCCGTTAATCTTAGGATTCGTTATGCCCGCAAAACTCGCGGCCACTGCTACCGACCCCGCCAAATAGCCGATCAAATAATCATCCTGCAATACCGATACCGGCAAAGCCCCGTCATTACTAGACTTTATGTCGTGAAGAATCGGATGAAACAGTCGTGCGACTGACTCGGCAATTTTAACGTTTTTCGGTTTTAAAAAATCCAGCATTAGCCCTCCGGAACGATCGCTGTTTTGTTTTTTTCTTTACGCCTGAATAAACTGCTGTATTGATGCAGCAGCAAGGCGCCCATGATTAAGCCGGCGCCAATTAGAACCTTTTCATTAAGTGGTTCGCGGTTGACCGCATTGCCGATTAATAGCGACATAACCGGCGTCACTAAGGTGATCAAGGCAACATTTGTCGCCGGAACATGTATCAGCACATAATAATACAGAGCAAATCCAATCGTCGTGGCAACGGCTCCCAAATACACAATCGATAACAGACTCTGCACCGGAATGACATCAGGCCAAACGCCGTCGCCTCGATACCAGGTAATCAAATACAACGGCACTGCTATTAACAAACCGCCGGTCACTTGCGTTATCGACGGCAAGGCCACACCAATGCGTTTGACTAAAACCGAGCTGGCCGATTGCAAAAATGCCGCAAGCGTCACGCCGCCGATACCCATTGCGGCATCCCGGCTAATATCCATAGCCGTGCCGAACATCACGAATAAGCCGGCAAGCCCCAATCCATAAGCAATTAATTGCAATAAGCCAAGACTGCGTTCATTGAGCCATAATGCCGACATGAACGCAGTCAGCATCGGTGTCAACCCGAAAATAACCGAGATCCAACCGGACGGTATAAATTGTGCTGCCCAGTAAACCGACAGCATCGCTCCGTAAATTTGCAACGTGACCGCAAAATAAGTCAACCATGCCTTTCGATCGACAGGAAATTTACGCCGGGCAAATAAGACAAAAGGCAACAAACAAGCCAGCCCAATAACCATACGCGCGGCAACGCCGAATAAAAACCCTGGACCTTCGCCACTCCATTTAATCGCTAAAGGCGTTGTCGACCACAGTACGATGATTAAACAAAAAGCCAGAAAAATGCGCATCTAAAAAAAACACGGGCTAAACTTGCAATTTAGTGACAAATAACACCTTGAAGCTACGAGATTTCCCGAGAAAGGAACTAGGAACCACTCCCACAGAACACATCCTTCATCTTTCCCCTTTCATCTTTCACTTTTTTCCTCGTTCCCAAGGTCCACTGTGGGAACCCACACCCTGGTTGCAATAACAAGACAGAGATGCATTCCCACGCTCCACCGTGGGAACGAGGAAAAAGGAAAATGATTGAGAGCCCAATCCTAAATCTCATTCAATACCGTCAATTCTTCAGGATAAGGCGACATATAATAGGATTGCTCGATAAATGGGTCAGGCTGTCTGCGAAAATGATGACGAAGCAGCGTGACCGGCACGATCAACGGCAACAACCCCAAGCGATAACGCTCTATCGTTTCGGTCAATTCGGCTTTATCGTCCGCATCGAGCGATTTTTTCAAATAACCTTGAATATGCTGCAACACATTGACATGATTACCCCGGCTTGCCGTTTTTTTAAGACAGCGCATTAAGGCAGTTCCATATTGCCCTGCAATTTCCTGGGCGTTGCCTTTAACGGCACTGGCGGCTAAGCGCCCGAGGTCCCTCGCCTCGTTCTGATCGTGGCTCATCGCAATCAGTTTATGCTGGCTGTGAAAGATAGTTAGCCGACTCGGTGTTATCGGCTCAGCACACAACAATTTCCATCGATACATCACATAGACCCGTTGAATAAAATTCTCGCGCAACCTCGGGTCGCCTAAACGCCCCTCTTCTTCCATCGGCAACAGCGGAAAATGGTCTTTGACGAATTGCGCGAAAATACCCGTGCCGACCCGATCGGCATGAGCCTCTCGATATATTTTGACTCGCGTCATTCCGCAACTCGGCGAATCCTTCTTCAGGATATACCCGCATAATCCGGCAAGCCAGTTCCGCTGCTGTTCAGCACAGCCAAGTAACTGATCGGTCACATCGATACTGTGGTCCTTGACGCCGACGCAGCGGACGCCTCGATCGGTATATCTGAGCTGAATTGTCGGGCGCGGAATGCTCATGCCGCTCTCAACCTCCGGACAAAAAGGCACAAACTCGAAATAATGGCTCAAGGTTTTACGAATATAGGCATTGCTTTTATGACCGCCATCAAAACGGACTTCCTCGCCAAGCAGGCAACTGCTGATGCCAACCCTGATTTTATGTGCGTGTTCGTTCATCATAGTCACTCCATGGTGCCATATCCAAGCGCTATCAATCTGCTGCTTTCGACAACCGCTGATAACGGTTTTTAATAGATTCCAGACGCCTACGATTGGTTCCAAAGTCGGAATAACCGACACGCGATGCGGAACGCAAATGAATTTGCCGATTACCGGAATCGAGTCTGGCTTCGACGTCATCGGTAAAACGCAGCATCGGCGTTTTGAAAATCGCCCAGAGATAGTCGCCGGAAACACTTTTCAACTCGCCGCCTTCGCCGCTAATTGCCTGCTGCAGCTTTTGCCATGCTTCATCCACCGAAAGATCGCCGAAGGCTATCGGTTCGATATCGTCCTGCTCACTGTTCACACAGTTAGGCGAACCCGGGCAATTTTTCAAGTGACCGTCGACCAAGCCAGGCGCGCTTTCCGCCTGAGCATTTTTAATGAACCACGCAAAACATAGCATTATCAATATCTCCCGTTTAATCATCACTCCCCCATTTTGCCTTGATATAGTCACGCCGGACCGCAAAAATCCGGTCGAGCCTGTCGGCAATCAAGAATTGATTGAGTATAGCGCCTAGCCAACCCAAAGGCATCGCGTAAAACATGATATCTTCTAAAACAACGCCTTGACCTTGTTCTGTCAGACGCACTTCATGGCTCCAGAATTTGAAAGGCCCGATTCGCTGTTGATAAATAAAATAATTCGGTTCATCGCAGTGGCTAATTTCTGAAAGCCATGTCATCGGAAAGCCGAATACCGCCTTCATTCGATAAGCGATCAATAGACCGGCATAAATTCGATCCGGAACGTCGGATGTAATCCTCACGTTGAAAAATTCCGGCGTAATGTCATTCAGATGATGGGGCGACGAAAAAAAATGCCACGCTTCCGACAAAGAAAGCCTCAATGACTGACGTCGATAAAGGCGATATAGCTTCACGGTGTTTGTGTTTGTTCGGTATAAATCAACTGATCAACCGCAAAATCTAACTCCTTCGCTTGAGCAACCAATCGCTCGACAATCTCAGGGGCTAGCATCGGCGTCCGCGATAAAATCCATAAATAATCGCGATCGGGACCCGCGATCATCGCATAACTATAGTTTTCCTTATCCAATGCAATGATGTTGTACCCGCCGTAAAACGGTCCGAAAAAAGAAACTTTCAGGCGGCCGATATCGGGCTGGTCAACGAAATAAGCCTTGCCTTCGGCACTATCCCATTCCTGGTATTCGGTATTGTAGCCCTTGTTGATTACCTTAAGGCCACCATCTTCTCTCAAACTGTACTCGGCGGAAATATGGGTCAAACCTCTTTCAAACCGGTGATCGAGTCGAGCTATCTCATACCATTTTCCTAGATAGCGCTCGACTTCGAAATTGCCGACCGGCGTAATACCTTCCGGCAAATCGACGCATCCCGTTAAAAATAACAATCCGATTAATATGATACGTTTCATGGTTTTCCTGTGTTCAAACATTGAAATTTGAATAGTGTAGGCACCGTCTTGTCGCCTATTACGCAAGCATTCCAAAGCCACCAAGCTAAAAAAAGATTGCGATGCGCCTCCTACGACTTCGACTCTACAAAGTTTACCGTTTCACCTATACCTTTCGTACTTCAAATTTCGGCAGTGCCTGAGGAGGCGCCGGGGTGCTCGGCCTCTCACCTAACGCTAGGTGGGCCGCGTAGGGTACGCTTTGCGTACCATGGTAACCCCGCGATATTCATGTGCCAACCGAACCGCCAGGGCACGGCTTTGGTACGCGCAGCGTACCCTACAATTTATGTATAACGATGAGAGCTGGAGCTTGGGTAACAGCATATTGTAGTTTTTGCTACTACGACTGGCCCCTGCTTGGACACTTGGCTTCAGCAAGCTGAAGCATCTTGCTAATCAGGAAATGCTTTGCATAGGCTTAGCTTTACAGTAACGCCAATTTGCCGTTTCATTCAATCCCGCGAAACATCGCCTTGGCCTTTTCGCTCTCGAGCCGGTGATCGACGATCGGTTTCGGATAGTCGCAGGCCGCAAACTTTTTATCCCAACGGTGGATAATACTCGGTACGAACGAGCGTAATTCGGGTATCCATCGATAAATATAGGCACAATCCGCATCGAACTTCTGTTGTTGCAGCCAAGGATTGAAAATTCTGAAATACGGCTGGGCATCGCAACCGGTCGACGCGGCCCACTGCCAGTTGCCGTTATTCACGCAGGGATCGTAATCGACCAAGTGCTGCGCGAAATAACGCTCGCCCCAGCGCCAGCTAATATGCAAATCCTTGACTAAAAAAGACGCGGTAATCATCCGCACACGGTTATGCATATAACCGGTTCGATTCAATTCGCGCATCCCGTCATCGACGATCGGAAAACCGGTTCTTCCCTCGGCCCAGGCATAAAACTGTGTCTGATCATTCTGCCACGGCAATGCGTCGTATTTGCGCACGAACGCATGCCCAAATACCTCGGGAAAATGGTAAGCGATATGCGTAAAAAAATCGCGCCAGTAAAATTGACGCAGCAAGGGATGATCGTCACCCAGCACGCATTGTACGGCATAGAAAGCCTCGCGTATCGAAACGGTGCCGAATTTCAAATGCGCCGACAACAGGCTGGTCGAGGCCAAAGCCGGGTAATCCCGCCGGGCTTGATATTCTTTAAGGTTTTCCAGAGCATCGAAAATTGCCAACGCCTGTCGACGCCCGCCCTGCACGTTCGAACCGGCATTTGTTTTGAGCGGCTCGTAATCGTACAACGGGCATTCCGGCGGTGCGCAAAAACAGCCTTCCGCCAAAGTTTGCGGCAAGCCGACAGGAATCCTTCGCGCATTATTGTAGAAAGCGGTAAATACTTTATAAGCCGAGCCATCGCTTTTGAGGGCCTGTTCCGGCTCGTTCAATAACACATCCGCGCAGGCATGCCATGCGATGCCGAGCTCGATACAAACTTGCTGTAAGCGATAATCGCGATGCCGACTGAACGGCGTGTAGTCGCGGTTGACAAATACGGCCTCGATACCGCAAGCAAGCACCCAATCTTTTACTATTTTCTCGGGTTCGCCGCGCACAATAGTCAAATATGCGCCCCGCTCTCGAAATTGCTCCCGTAAATCGTCCAGGCTTTGTAGCATGAATTGCAGCGCCGGCCTACTTTGATAAGGATGCTCATCAATCTGAGACGGATCGAAGATAAAACAAGCCTGCACTTGTTCCGACAAGCGCAATGCCTCATTGAGAGCCGTGTTGTCATCGATACGCATGTCGCGACGAACGATATAAAGTGATTTGTTATAGCAGGTCATCAGTTGGCAATATCATTTTCTACTTGCCAGTTTATCCTTAAATTTTTCGAACGCCAGTCTCGGACGATAATATATACTTCGGACTCAGTAACCCGAACCTCTTAAGCCAGCGAAACCATGAATACGACATCCACGCACAACACTATTGATAGCTCCGAAAACCAAGACGGCCAACCGTTACATGTCGTCATCGTCGGCGGTGGCTATGGAGGTTTGTCGGCCTTGATAACGCTGAGAAAAGCGGCTCCCGATGCACGCATTACGTTGATCGACCCGAAACCTTGGCACTTGATCATCACGAGACTACACGAAACCATACATAGACCTCTGGAAAGCATTCGCATTTCCTATAAGACATTGGCCGAACGTTTTCAATTTGACCATCGGCAATACGCCGTCGATATCAATGAAAACCGGCTAAAAGACTGGCAAGATCAACGGGCTATTAAGACCGACACGGAAATACTGCCCTTCGATTTTATGCTGATAACTACCGGAGCTTCTTCCGGTACGCCGCTTCGCCGGCCTAATTTTTATGACTTGACTGCATTGACACTGAATTCAGGGGCCGAAATTCTTGAACGCTTTGTTAGCAATGGCGGACCGGAAAAAACGATCAACCTAATTGGAGGCGGCCCGACCGGCATCCAATTAGCATTTGAAATAGACCATGTCTTAAAAGCGATGCATGTCGAGTTTCGGCTAAATGTGTACGATGCGCATGCAAAATTGCTGGGCCGATTTCCGCATGCATTCGGTGATTATGTCGAACAACGTATGATCGAAAAGCGAATCGCATTCATGCCGGAGTGGCATTTTGAAAGTAGCCCCGAACAGACGGCGTGTCTTGTACAGAAACAGGGCGAACGTCGTGAAATTTCGGATTCGCAGCTAACCTTGCTGCTCACAGGGAAAAAACCGCAAACGCTATGGCATGCCAATAGTTCAGGACAAATTCGCTTAGACAAGGAAACTTTGACGCGGATATTTACCGCCGGCGATTGTTCGCATTACGATATGATGGGGTCGAACTCGATGACGGCTCAATCTGCTCTGCGTAAAGGACGGGCAGCAGCCAAAAACATTCTGTTGGAAGCCGGATTGACCCGTTTTTGTTTGCCTTACATGCACCGCGATATCGGCTATGTCTTAAGTCTTGGCCCCTCGGATGCTGTCGGCTGGGTCGGTACCCCCGGCAACATCGTCAAAGGCGTGCCGGCTTACTTAATCAAGGAGACGACCGAAATGCAATACGACCTATTGCTTTCCGGCGTGGATAGCTATATCGGTTAAATGAGTGGGATAACTGTTGTCTTATCTCGATAAAGTGGTAAGTTAATTTTTAAGCCACGGTTAAGATTGGCTTCAAAATAAAACAAAAATCAACCGGTGATTGCCCCATGAATAATCACGGATATCCGAAATCGGCGGTCGGATGAACAAGTTATCGACCTTCGAAATCAAATGCGTCATTTTTATAATCGCTCTGATTCCTTTTCTGCTGATGCTATGGAATGCCTTGACCGACTCGCTCGGGCCTAACCCGGTCGAAGCGCTGGCGAAAGAAAGCGGCATCTGGTCGTTAAGGTTTCTGCTGATTACGTTGGCGTTTACGCCGGCTAAGATGATTTTCAAACAACCCGGCCTGCAAAAATACAGGCGCGTCGTCGCTTTGTTCACTTTTTTTTATTGCTCGGTGCATTTTCTCATCTTTATCGGTTTCGAACATTCGTTCAGCTTTGCCCTTATTATTGAAGACCTCTACAACAGTCCCATTGTAATGGTGGGTTTATTGGCTTATCTACTGCTCGTCCCGTTGGCTGTTACATCAACCAATAACATGATGAGAAAGCTCGGGAAAAACTGGAAAAAACTGCACAGCGCAGTCTATGTAATCGGCTTACTCGCTATTTTACATTTCGCCTTGACCGTAAAAGCCGATCTGACCCGACCTTTGTTTTACGGTTTCATTCTATTAGCATTGTTTGTCATCCGAGGCATCGTCAGGAACAACAAAAAAACTACCGCCAGCAAAACAGAAGCCGTTAAGGATTAACGATTGCCAAAGCGACCGCTTCCGCCACCTTGATACCGTCGACAGCCGCGGACAGAATGCCGCCGGCATAACCGGCGCCTTCTCCGGCAGGAAATAAACCCTGAGTATTCAGGCTTTGCAAGCACTCATCCCGTTTGATACGGATAGGCGAAGACGTTCTTGTTTCGACACCCGTCAATACCGCATCATGCATAGCAAAACCTTTGATTTGTTTGTCGAATGCCGGCAACGCTTCTTTGATCGCCTCGATCACAAAATCCGGCAGTGCCGAAGCCAAATCGCATAAATGCAACCCCGGCGTATAGGACGGCAATACCGAACCTAAACGGGTTGAAGGCCGGCCCGCCAAAAAATCGCCGACCAATTGCCCAGGCGCATCGTAATTACCGCCGCCTAATTCAAAAGCTTTTCGTTCCCATCGACGTTGAAACTCAATACCGGCCAAAGGGGTGCCGGGAAAATCGGCCGGAGCGACATCAACGACGATCGCGCTATTGGCGTTTCGTTCGTTGCGCGAATATTGGCTCATACCGTTGGTCACGACATGACCAGGCTCCGAGGTTGCCGCGACCACCGTACCGCCCGGGCACATGCAAAAACTATACACTGCGCGACCGTTACGGCAATGATGCACTAATTTGTAATCGGCCGCACCCAATAACGGATGCCCGGCCTGCGGACCGAACCGGCATTGATCGATCATCGATTGTGGATGTTCGATCCGAAAACCGATAGAAAACGGCTTGGCCTCGATATAGACACCCCGTCGATACAGCATGCCAAAAGTATCCCGCGCACTGTGACCAACCGCCAACACGACATGCTCGGTATCGATACGCTCACCTCCGGCAAGCACTACGCCCTTGACCTGACCATTGTCAATTTCGACATCCTCGACCCGGCTTTGAAAACGAATTTGACCGCCCAAGGCTTCAATCTCGGCGCGCATCGATTCAACCATTGAAACCAGCCTAAACGTACCGATATGCGGTTTATTGACATAGAGTATTTCAAGCGGCGCACCGGCTTTGACGAACTCGGTCAAAACTTTACGACCGCGATAGCCCGGATCCTTGATTTGGCTATAGAGTTTGCCGTCCGAAAAGGTACCGGCACCGCCTTCGCCGAACTGCACATTCGACTCCGGGTTAAAGTCTCGCTTACGCCACAACCCGAAAGTGTCGACAGTCCGCTCACGCACCGCTTTGCCTCGCTCCAGAATAATCGGACGAAATCCCATTTGCGCCAAAACCAAACCGGCAAACAAACCACAAGGCCCGGTACCGATGACAACCGGCTGTTTGGCCAGACCATCGGGCGCCTTCGCAACAAAGCGATAAGCCATATCCGGCGTCGGACGAACCTGCGGATCCTTGGCTAAACGTTGCTTAATTTCCGCTTCTTTCGTGGTTTCGACATCCACCGAATAAATCAGCATGATTGCGCCACGCTTGCGGGCGTCATAACTGCGTTTAAATATCGTATATTTCAGTAGCTCGGAAGGTTTAATGACTAATTTTTCGATAATCGCGGTTTTTAGCTGGTCCGGTTGATGATCGAGTGGCAATTTTAGTTCGGTCAGTCGCAGCATGCTACTTCGGCAAGATGATTTAAAGCCGCGGATTATTTCATAAATATCATTTTCGCACTTGAAATTTCGAAGCAGTCGGAGCCAGTTTTGTTATGATTTTTTCGATAGATTTCTTATGCCGCTCAATACTCTCGCAAAATCTGAATTGCGCTACAGCCCGCCATAGATTTTGTTTCGGCTCGGAAACTTTAAAATAAACATTACCTGACAAATAGTCGGTAAAAAACCGCAAACCTAATTCAAATGGAATCAGCCGTATCGCCGGATAAAGATAGAAATAGTCGTGTTCGGTAAAAAACGCTCGCGTTTCGGTCAAGTAATGCGTTAACACCGCTTCGCAAATCGCCGTATCGAAATCGTCGGAACTTTCGATATGGCATAACGAACGGATGCAATCGCCTATGTCGTAATGGACCAGACCGGGCTTGACGGTATCTAAATCGATCAGACTGACAACCCGATGCGTATCGCGGTCGAACAAAAAGTTATTCAACTTAGGATCGCCATGAATCACGCGCTCGGCCAATACTCCTCTTAGTTTTGCCTCTTCCAACACTTCCGGCAACGCTTGCAGTCGATCGATAAAATCAACGCAATACCGAACTTCTGCTGAATCTTGAATTGCCGTCTTTTGACGAACTTGTTGATATTGCCGCAAATAAGCCGGCGCGATATGAAAACCGGGCAAGGTATCGTGCAAACGATTGATACTCAAACCACTGGCTAAACGATGAAAATAGCCTAACGCAAATCCTGTTTGCTCAGCTTGCTTAATGTCTTCGACCGTTTCGAAACTCATCGTATTTTCGAGATATTGCAGCGCTCGCCAGATCTCGCCCCGCTCATCTTGATAATAAGCTTCTCCGGAAATTGTTTTGACGATGGCAGGAATACGCAGCTTAAGGTCGGATTCAGCTTGTTGCGTTATATAGTTATTAAGTTCGGTCAAGTTGGTCACAATCAACTTAGGTTCGGCAAAAACCCGACGATTGATCCGTTGCAGAACAAAACGCCCGGATACCGTATCGATTAAAAAAGTATCGTTGATTAGGCCGTTACCCAACTCGATGATTTGGATGATAACCGATTGCGTAAACCGAGACGCTATCTTATGCATGAGTCTTTACACTAAAAAAGGATAAATATTAGACGCTCTGAGTAGAACAAAATAAAAGAAATCGAACCAAAAAGGGATATATCCAATCTTAAGTTGATAGACATTTTTTCTGCTTTCGTAGCCCCGTAACACAGTTGCAGGTGATTAGTAATGGTGTTAATTTGCGTTTTAAAGCTAACGTCCCTAAGCCGGAAACAAAGAGCTCAGCGAGCCCCCTAAATCGCTAATCGCAGCAGCCGGCAATATAACTTATTTAACTATTTCAACGATTTACACTACACGACAAAATAAGCGAATCGTTTCAAAATAACAAGCAACACGTGGTACTGACATGATCATTTTTATGAGAAGAATTCCGTCTGACACCAACAAATTTGAAATCAAATCATTCATCGAGCCGGCACTGAACGGAGGATTGTTTACCAAGAAAGGCTACATTAACACGATAAAAATATTACAAATAACAGACAGCACTCGTAACACCCATGAATATCACGGGCTAGTCAGAGTTGAGCCCGATTCAGCCGGAGCAAGAGTGATAAAAAAGCTTAACAAACAACCAATTAACGGAAAAATGATTATCGTGCGTGAATATTTTCACCGCTGCTGGCAAAACGATCCTCGGATCAGAAAAAACCATTCTGATATTGAATTTGCAGACCGAAGAAAAGGCGATAGGCGCCGCAAAACGCTGGAAGTCGCAGAAATGCCATTTGAACCGTAACCAACTTACGAAAGATTTTCGGCAATTGAGCCGGGAGCTATCATTTTTGCTCGCGGCTCAATAACTCCTGTAACAGACTCTGCAATGCTTCCCTTTGTTTATCGATGTGGAAACGATGCGAAACGACGATACTTATTAACGAATTCAGTGCGCGTTCGAATACATCATTAACAATCATATAATCGTATTCGCCGTAATGGCTCATTTCCGTCACCGCATCGCGCATGCGCCGAGCAATTGTTTCCTCGCTATCCTGTCCTCGATTACGCAAGCGCTGCTCCAATACGCTAACCGAAGGAGGTAAAATAAAAATAGCAATACAATCCGGCAGTATTTTTTTAATTTGTTGCGCCCCTTGCCAATCGATTTCGAGTATCACATCGATCCCTTCATTAAGACTTTCCTCAACGGTCTGCCGAGCGGTTCCATAATAGTTATCGAATACCTGAGCATGTTCAAGAAATGCCTGCTCGGAAAGCATTGTCTTAAATTCATCGACCGAAACAAAAAAATAATCCTGCCCGTCGACTTCTCCGGGACGTTGTTGCCTCGTCGTATGGGAAATCGAAACGGTCAGCTTGTCGAGCTCCTCCGTTAACTGTTTAACCAAACTGGTTTTACCAGCTCCAGAAGGTGCGGAAATGATGTAGAGATTGCCGGTTGTCATGACTCAAAGGATGTTAAATGAAGGGAGTGCATTTAACTGAGCATTATATGTTTTTCACTCTTTCTAGGGAAACTTACTGTGAAAGTTCGTAGATTAGGGCTCTTTATCTAATTTTTCGATATGAAAAACAATGTTGGTTCCGAAGAGGGTGCGGTTGCTCGACCGGCAGGCGTCGGCGGCAGGGCAGATTTTTGCTCCTCGGCAATTGCTCCTGCATTGCTCTAATACACGCCGTCCATGGCGTAATGCAAAATCTGCATTCATGCCATCCATGGCAATCAGATTCCGCCGTCGAGCCTACACGGACGTATTCACCCAGCACCTAAATTCCATAGCCCATTGGCTATGGTTAACTATCTTGGATAATTCATCCAGCACCTAAATAAGCCATGATTTTGAATCATTGCCAAAGACCTATGGAATTTAGGTGCTGGATTTAGGTGCTGGGTTCACGGCGCCCTGTCGGGCGAGTGACCGCACTCTCACCCGCCCCTCGTACTTTCATTTGCCGGGGTGATTGCCCGGCCTTCATGAGCGTTAGGAAAAACTGATAGCAACTCCCGCCGATGCTTAAATTAGGGACTTCTGATAAACTCGCCCTTCTCGATAATTTCAACCAACACTACACAAAAAGCGCCCAAGCAAAAGATAACATTAAAAAAAACGACTTAATAACAGTAGGTCTGTTACAATGCCGCTAATTCCGGCGCACTTCAGTCTGCGCCGCACCTCGCGGTCACCTCCCCGGTACACTTCGATTTTCTTCACTTTATGCGAATCCCGCCTAGACTGACCCAGGGCATTCCCGGGTAGGCCATTCCAGGAGCATTTTCCAATATGTTATTTTCCGAACTCGGCCTAGCCGCCGAATTAGTCCGTGCTGTCTCAGAACAAGGCTACAGCACGCCAACACCTGTTCAACGTCAAGCGATACCCGCAATTCTCAACGGTCGTGATGTTCTGGCCGGCGCACAAACCGGTACCGGCAAAACCGCAGGTTTCACATTACCCTTGCTGCACCTGCTGCACACCCAAAAACCCAAAAGTAATCGACGTGCGGTAAGAGCACTGATCCTAACGCCTACTCGCGAACTCGCCGCTCAAGTCGCCGAAAGTGTCGATACTTACGGAAAATATTTACCATTAAAATCGGCGGTAATCTTCGGCGGCCTCAGCATCAACCCGCAAATCGCGCAATTACGGCGTGGTGTAGATATTCTAATCGCGACGCCGGGCCGTCTGCTCGATCATATCGCACAGAAAACCGTTGACTTATCGCAACTGGAAATACTGGTACTCGACGAAGCCGACCGCATGCTCGACATGGGCTTCATTCGCGACATCCGAAAAATCCTAGCATTACTCCCGCCGAACGGTCACGACGGCCGACAAAACCTACTCTTTTCAGCAACGTTCTCCGATGAAATCCGTCAACTTGCTAACGGGTTGCTGCATAAACCCGAGCAAATCGAAGTCGCGAGGCGTAACACAACCGTCGAAACCGTAGCTCAAACGGTCCATCCGGTCGACCGCAATCGCAAACAAGAACTCTTGTCGCATTTAATCGGCAGCCAGGACTGGCGTCAGGTATTGGTCTTCACGCGTACCAAACACGGCGCCAACAAACTCGCCGAAAAACTCGAACGCGACGGAATCGGTTCGGCCGCGATTCACGGCAATAAAAGTCAAGCCGCGCGCACAAAAGCATTAGCCGACTTCAAAAGCGGCGCGGTACGTGCCTTGGTAGCAACCGACATCGCAGCGCGCGGGTTGGATATCGATCAATTACCGCATGTCGTCAATTACGAACTCCCCAACATACCGGAAGATTATGTCCATCGTATCGGACGTACAGGTCGAGCGGGCAATGCCGGAGAAGCCATATCGCTTGTCTGTATCGACGAACATAATTTTCTGCGCGACATCGAACGATTGATCAAACGCGACATTAACAAAATCGAAATCGACGGCTTCCAACCTGACCCTACCATAAAACCCGAACCGGTCTTCAAGCAACGCCAGCAACGTTCGCCTCGCGCAGGGAATGATGCCAGAAATAACGGTCAACGCAACAACGGCAAGACGAGCGAGCGCCAAGCAGCGAAGCCTGCTCGTAGTAAACCGCGCCGCGGTAACGGAGCAAATTCCAGCTCAGGCCGCCCGCAACAAGGACGCTCAGGGCAACGACGTCTCAGTGCTTAACGCCATTCGTTAAAAAATGGGGCTACCCACTTAAGCCGGGACGGTTTGAGCCTTGTTCGCTGAGCGGAGTCGAAGCGAACAAGGCAATTGGCTTCGACTCCGCTCAGCCAGCAATTCGATTAATCCGCTTAACGAATAGTTAATCTGTCCCGTTTAAAATGGGAGACCAAAAATGGGAGACCAAAAATGGGAGTGCCGACTCTGACTGCGGACATGTATACTTCGCGTATCATAGAGGAGCTCCCACAATTCACCGAAAATCGGTGCTGACAATTCAGATTCCAACACTCCGTCATATTTTTGACAGGCAAACCCGATTCCGTTGAACAACAAAGTTGCAGAACATTGACGTTAACTGTTAAAAAGGACCTCAAAAGACTCTTTACTACTTAGGAGTCGCTGAAAAAACGGGCCCAAAAGGAACAAACAATGGCTGTAACAGATACTCCCGATAACGAAAAAATTCCACTCTACAAACCTAACCAACTCCCCCGCCGAAAAAAACGCTCGGCAAAAAAAGCAAAGGCGCAGCGGGTGCTCAATAAATATACCTTGATTGCAAGCGGCATCGGCTTTATTCCCGGCCCCCTAGCCGGCCAAATTGCAGTCGGCGGCTTACTAGCAAAACTAATGGACGACCTCTGCAAAATATACGGCCTGTCATTTTCCGATCATCAAATCAAAATCACCGTCACGGCGATACTTGGCGGAGCTCATTATGACTGGATTAGCCATTATCTAATCAAATACGTCAAAGGCTACACCCCCATTTCCGTATCGACCGGCTCGCTGCTGCTCCGCCCGGCCGTTTCCGGCCTGCTCGTCTATTACATCGGCAAGCTCTTTCTGCTGCACCTGGAATCCGGCGCCTGGGTTAGAGTCAAGGAAAAAGGTTTCAATCCATAAAAAGCCATTGTCTGCGAAAATCACAGCATCCGGCGGGACGGGTTATTTAACCCGTCCCCAACGTTTCAATGAGCTTCGACCGGATTAAAACGTTTCGGACGAGGTTGCAAACCTCGTCCTGGCAAGGACAATTTCCTAGTAAGCGGACGCTACCCGTTATAGCGGCAAATCGGCTAAGATATTGTTCAAAATAACAATAATCTTCAGGGGAGGTCGGCGATGCAAGACTTAAACAGCCCCCAATCGCTACCCGCTAAGCTTCTACCGCCCAATGTCAAAGGCGCATTACCGCGCGAGCGATTATTCGGCGTACTGGATTCCATTAGACAGAGCCACCGAATGATTTGGCTGCATGCACCGCCGGGCGCCGGTAAAACAACCCTGGCGGGCGGTTATGCGCAACGCTTTTCAATACCGCCGCTTTGGTATCGTTTTGACGAAGGGGACCGCGATCCGGGGCCGCGTTCTTTCAGAATTTTCTCGATGCGGCCGGCGCTTGTTTCGGTCCTGTCCTTATGCTGCCGGTTTTCGGCCCAGGTTACTTGGCCGAACTCAAAGCCTACGCGCGCCAATTTTTTCGGACCCTGTTGCATCATGACGGCTCGCCTCGCTTGATCGTGTTCGACGATTACCAATCCGTTGAAAGCGCGGAATACCTCGGCGGCGTTCTATCGGTGCTATGCGATGAAGCTCCCTCGGATTATTCGATATTGTTATTAAGCCGATGCGAGCCGCCGCCGGAATTGACGCGAAGCGCTTATGCGAAATTGATGATCCTGCCTGCGCATAAGCTGGCTTTCGACAAAGAAGAAACCAAAGCTTTAATCGCACAAAAAAACGATACGGCCGATGAAGCAGAATTGGCCTTGTTGCTGGCCGAGTGCGGCGGTTGGCCTGCCGCATTGACTATTGCCTTGCACGGTAAACGGACCGCCGGCGTATCACGCCGTTTGCTGCATGGTCTTGCGCAAACTGCTTGGCAAGGCTTGCCGGAGACCGATCAACGCTATCTTCTGGATTTGGCCCTACCAAGAACCGTCGATGCCGAATTGTCCGAACGTTTGACCGGAACCAGCAATGCCCTGGATACCCTGGATACCCTGGAACGATTGGCCGAAGATCGCTATTTGGTCAGTCGTAGCGAATCGGTGGCCGATTTCAAAATCCATCCCTTGCTGCGCGATTATTTGATTGAATACTTGCTGAATCTCCACGGCGAGACCGGCTTGCGGCAAAAAAAGACCGAAACCGCACGCATCCTCGAAGAAGCCGGACGGATCGAAGAAGCCGCCGATCTCTACACTCAAGCATGCGCCTACCGAGAATTGCATAGGATTAATTTGTATTTGGCCCCGATTATCGCAGGGCCATAGGTCCGATTAGCAAAACGTAATCAGACGAATAAAGGCGCTTGTTCCTCGGAATAGGCTTCGCTATTCGGAGCTACGCGTGCTAGTCTTTTACTTGTCTTTTATAAATGATTGATTGCAAGACTTGAACCCGATCCATCCCCTATTAGATAGACTATGACAATAAACAATATTCAAAAAAAAATTATTTCGGACTTTGAATTATTTTCTGATTGGTCAGATAAGTATCAACATCTTATTGACCAAGGTAATAAAATTCCTGCTCTTGATAAAAAATATAAAATCCCTGAAAACTTAGTAAAAGGCTGTCAATCTCAATTATGGCTAATTGCTGAAATAATAGATGATAAAGTATATTACCAAGCAGATTGTGATTCACCAATACCGAAAGGAATTGTAGCTCTTCTAATAAGAGTTTTATCTTCTCAATCTACCAATGATATAAAAGATTCGGATTTATTTTTTGTACAAGAAACTCAACTGATTAACTATTTATCTCCAAATCGTGTACAAGGAATAACCTCTTTAATTTCTCGAATGAAACAATTAGCAGATATATAGATGAAAAAAAAGATCAAATATATTATTGATGAAATTATTGATCAATATCTTTATGCTGACGAGACATCAAGACCTTGGATTATTGGTTTTAGTGGTGGCAAAGATTCAACGGTTTTATTGCAATTAGTTTGGGAAGCTTTAACTATCATAAAAAATAATATTGCTGATAATTTGCAAAGAGAAGTTTATGTAGTCAGCAATGACACAATGATAGAAAACCCTATTATTACTGAATATGTACATAGAGTTTTACATGATGTAGAAAAAGCGGCACTTAATCAAGGATTGCCTTTTCGTATTCAAAAAACAACTCCAAGATTAGAAGATTCTTTTTTTGTTAATTTAATTGGCAGGGGCTATCCAGCTCCGAATAGTACATTTAGATGGTGTACGGAAAGATTAAAGATAAAACCAACCTCTCGCTTTATTCTCGAACAAGTTAATTTGAATGGCGAAGCTATTATTTTATTAGGTACTCGTTCTGATGAAAGCTCTAATAGAGCTAAAAGTATCAAAAAACATTCAACACGTGGAAAGAGATTATCAAAACACGCTTTACATCCTAATATTTTAACATATATGCCTATTAAGGATTTAATGCTTGAAGAGGTTTGGTTTATCATAAATACTATGCCTTCGCCTTGGGGTTCAAGTAATACTGAACTTTTTCAAGTTTATGCGAATGCCAGTGCAGATGATTACGAATGTCCTACGACAATTACCGAAAATAAACATTCCTCTTGCGGTCAAAGCCGTTTTGGTTGTTGGGTTTGTACTGTAGTCCCTAAAGATAAGTCAATGACAGCCCAAGTCGAAAATGGTGTAGCATGGCTTACTCCATTACTAAAGTTTAGAAATGCGATTGTTGAAGAAAGAAATTTAATTGAAAATCGTATGCCGACTATGCGAAATGGCAGAGAAGCGATAAATGGTATGGGAACTTATACACCAGAATATAGAGCTATTGTATTAGAAAGGCTTTTATTAGTACAAAAAGAAATACAACAAGAAAAGCCTCATGTTGAATTAATATCAAATCAAGAATTAATTGCTATTCAAGTTATTTGGTATAGAGACCTTATCTTTAACCATAAAGTTTCAAAAATCTATAATAAATTCTACAACAAGGAATTTGATATGAAAAATCAAGATGAGAAAATTCGTCGAGAAACAGAAATTCTACAAAATGTTTGCAAAGATTGCCCTGATAATTTTGAGTTAATTCAAGACCTGCTTTCATTACAAAAAAATAAGGCTTTACTGACAAAAAAGAGAGGTCTTAAAGATGATATTGAAAGAAAAATAGAAAATTTTATTAATTCTTAAAATTAAAGGATATACAATGTATATTAAGGAAATAGAGCTTAATAACTTCAGAATTTACAAAGGGAAAAATAAGATCAATTTATCGCCTGACAATGATAAAAATATTGTTATTGTTAGTGGAAAAAATGGATTTGGTAAAACGACTTTTCTTATGTCTTTAGTTTGGTGTCTTTATGGCAAACAAATGAGTAAAGTAGATGATTTATATAGAAAGGAAATAGATGAAAAGGGAGGTTATGGAAAATATATTGGCAACAGTTTAAATAGGCTTTCTGCAACAGAAGGCGAATCACGATTTTATGTTTCAGTTGTATTCAAAAATGTTAAAATTCCAGATATTAACTGTAACGAAATACAAATAACACGTTATTTTGATACAAGAACAAGCGGCTCTGATAAAGTTGATATTTTAATTGATGGCGCTCAAAATGAACTGATACAAGACTTATCCAGAGATAATCAAAGTGGAGAGGAAATATTTATTAGAGATTTTATTTTACCTTTAGAAATTGCTAAGTTTTTCTTCTTTGATGCTGAAAAAATTGTTTCTCTTGCTGAAGAAAGTAGTGTTGAGCAAAGACAAGCCTTAAGTAAAGCTTATTCTGAAGTTCTTGGTATTCATAAATACCAAGAATTAAAAGAGCAATTAGAAAACTTACAGGATGATTACAGAAAAGGTGAAGCAAAACCTAAGGAAAAACAAGATTTTTTTGATATTGTAGCTAATATTAAAAAGAAAGAAATCGAAATTTCAGAACTGGAAAATGAAATAGAAAAACTTAAAGAGGAAAGAGCTGATAAAAAATATCAATCCGACAGAATACAAGAAAAACTAATTCGTGATAAAGACTGCATGACTATAGAGCAGTTAGAAGAATTAAGACTAAAGGAATCTGAATTAGAATCTAAGGTAAATGAAGCTCAAACCGAGCTGAAGGAACTATTTGATTTAATTCCATTTGCCTTGATGAGCGAATCATTATTAGCTGTTGAAAATCAAGTTAAAAGCGAACGCAATTATAAGCAAATATCGTTTAAAAAAGAGGAAGTTGATGATAAAACAGATACAATATTGGAAGATTTAGAGAATGCAAGAGTAGACGCGAAAGTTTCATTTACATTACCAATTAGAGATTTTTATGAATCAGAAATTAGGAGGCTTATAAAAAAATATTTTTATAATGATATGCCAGAACTCCCCAGTGATTTCCAAAATTTACATAACTTTTCGGAAAATCAATATCGACAATTATCTAAAATGATTAGCGATTTGAAACACGAATTTAAAGTTAAGCTGTCAAAAATTCATGCAGATTACGCTCAGTCTAAATACAAAATAGATGCTATTCGTCGAAAATTAAGAGACGCTGAAAAAAATGCAGAAAATCCTTACATTAAAGGCTTAAGAGATGAAAAAGCATCCTTAGATACAAGAATTGTTACTATCAACTCTAATATTGAAAATAGTCAACGAGAGATAGGTAGTTTTAGCAATGAAATTAAAAGCTTAAAACAAAAACAAGCAGAACTAAGAAAGAAAATGGATGTTTCGGATATAAATAGGAACAAAGATGCAAAACTAGAAGAGCTTACAAAAATAATAAAATCTTTCACTATTCAGTTCAAAGAAGAAAAGAAAAAATCATTGGAAAAAAGCATAAAGGAAAACCTCAATATTCTAATGCACAAAAAAGACTTTATTTATCAGGTAGAAGTTGACATTTTAGGTGATGATGACATAGATATAAATCTTTATGATAAACGTCAGCACAAGATTGATAAGTCTTCTCTATCAATGGGAGAACGGCAAATGTACGCATCAGCTCTATTAAATGCTTTGGTAAATGAATCGGATATAGAGTTTCCTGTTTTCATAGATAGTCCTATGCAAAAATTTGACAAAGACCACGCTGAAAATATAATCAAAAACTTTTATCCAAACGTGTCAAGTCAAGTAATTATATTTCCTTTGATTCACAAAGAGCTAACTGAATCTGAATATAATTTACTTAAAAAGAATATGAGTCAGGCTTATATTATTAATAATATAGATCATGACAAATCAGAATTCTTAAAAGTGGATTGTGAAAACTTAATTACGGAATACAACAAACTTTATGACCTATCAAATTAATATACGGACATCGGATACCAACCAAAACGTTGTTACAGAATTAACAAACAAATTACCAAGTGGAGCAAAAGAAAATGTTATCGCTCGCATTGCCTTAGGATATTCTGTGCAATCAGGCAAAAAGTTCACATCAACTGAATTTGGTTTATATAACTCTAAAGGTAAAGAATATAAGGATCACGTTTTGTTTGATTCAAAACATCGAGATTTTTATATTGCTGTTATATGTCAATATTATGGAATACATAAAATGGATGAAAATATCCCAAAATATATCAAACTTCATATTGATCATGGGTTAGAGTTATTAGATAAAACTTTCTCTACAGACAATCAACTTAATCTTTTTGATTTTTTAATAGAAAGTTTAGAAAAAAACATAGCAATTCTTGATAACACAGAATCTGATTTAACACACGTTAAAAATAATAATCAAAATATTCAAAAAAGCTATTTTAGTTCATTAATAAAAATTGAAGTTGGCAATAATTTGAAAAGTAATGAACTAATTTATTTGAACTTAAATGATATCTCTTATGGAAACTTTCATATTGCAGTAGCTGGTAATTCAGGTATGGGTAAAACACGATTTGCCTTGGAATTATTAGCTCAAATCAGTGAAAAAACAAATGGACAAACAAATTTTATTTATCTTGATTTCAAAGGATTAAAACCAGAAGATGCTGAAAAAGATAAAGAATTTTTTACCAGAACAAAAGCTGAATATATTGACATCCCACAAATGCCATTTCCTTTAAATCCATTAATGTTTATTGATAATATTAATGATAAAAACAAAAAAATGGGAATAGATAAATTTGTAGATATTGTTTGCAAATACTCTAATCTAGGGATTAAACAAAGAGGAAAATTACGCACAGCAACAACAGAAGCTTTTTTGGATAAAAAAGGATCTGTGTATCCATCAATTAGCGATATTAACGAAAAGCTACTAGAAATAATGGGGGATGATAAAGACTCATTAACTGAAATAATTAGTGAGTTAAGTCGGTATAACATTTTTGAACAAGAATCAAAAAATATTGAATCATTTTTAAATAAAAATTTTTATATTTCATTATCGGGTGATTTGTCTAACGCTATTCGCTTTACTTCATTATTCTTAATAATCAATTATTTATATAATACTTTCATGAATCTTGAGGACAGTCCTATTGAAGACGATTATAAAGCAATTCGTTATGTGATTTTAATAGACGAAGCTCATGTTATATTTAAGGAAAAGAAATATCAGGACTTATTAGAGAAAATTTTGCGAGAAATACGTTCAAAAGGCGTTATTGTTGTGTTACTTTCACAAGGTATTGAAGAATATAATCAAAAAAGCTTTGATTTTTCAAGTTTATGTGAAATAGCGTTTCTACTGGATATAAAAAATAAAGACCTTAAAATGATTAATAAATTTTTAGGATTTTCAGAAAAGGAAACGGTGAAAGTAGCGCGTAGTATGGAAAATATTAAAAAAGGAGAAGCTATTTCTAATATCAAAGAATTTGAGGCAGCAGAACTCTTTAAATTAAAGCAATTTTTGAGTTAAAAAGCAGCACGATAGGATGGTTTCGGCGTAAGCAAGCGGATAGATTCATCAAGGCGTCTTGAAGGTTAAAACCTCTGTTAAGCGATATATCAACACTTTTCTGGACACATTATTAAGCGGCTTTCAGCCTCGATGCAAAATCAACCGGCGACAAATACTCATTTTTGGAATGAAGCCGCTGGCGATTATAGAAATCTTCGATGTACTCAAACACGTATAATCTGGGTCAATCGGGTTATTGGAGCATGCGGAAGTCAGTACTACCATGATTTATAATCATTTGCTCAATAATGGAGGCAAAGGCGTAACTAGTCCGTTGGATCAGTTAATCAGCGGTGGATACTGATATTCAGAGATTGTAAACGCCGGACGTATTTTACAACTACCTTTCCCTTTTTTTACCTGCGTCACTACGCGGATCGCTGTAAGAGTTTTGATTCTGCATTATCTCAATGCTTTCCGCATAGATAGACCATTCAAAATCTCCCCAGACCAGACTTGGTTTTCTCCAAATTCAAAGCATCAAGAAACCAAACAATCAATTCTTCTGATCATTGGACTCCATAGTTTTATCGATGCCTTCAAAGGCTTTATGAAGCTTTTTGGGATCGCGTCTGCAATCAAGAACTCAAAAAACGATGGCGTTGTCATCGATAATCCTGTAGTAAACAGCCTATAGAAAACGCTTTGCCAACAATCGATGAAACCCGAAATGCACTGAATGAATTCCACCGTATATCGTCAAAGAATCTATTTCGGCAAAAAGACTATCGAAGAAGTCGTCTCCTACACCCGCTTCTTGGCGCTCATAAAACTCACGAACCGCCACGAGGTCTTCAACAGCGGAACGAAGAATTCGGATTTTCATTCAAATCGGGATCGTAATTCTTTCTTGCTTGTCGCCAATCCAGTATTTCGATTCCATCAGATTGAAACTTTTCTTCGGTTTCTTTAAGTTCGATTTCATGCCAAGACAGCTTTGGAAGACTGGCTTCGTCGTTTACCAAATCGCTCCAAAGTTCTTCAATTATCTTCAGTTTCTCAATGGCGGGTAATTTTTGTAGTTCGGTTAAGCTCATGGTGGAGAAATACCTGCTTGGATGATTGATATTTTTGAATTTGCCTCAGCACCGGCGCCTAGTCGCCAACTTAATTCAAAAGACACGCTTAGTCAATTATTCCACCTAATCATGACGATCATGGACAATCCTTACATTTGTCCTTTGCCCTTCCCTTTTCCGCCTATTTCATTGCGCGGCTCACCATGGCATAGATCACCCCAAGAAAGGATGAGGGATAGACCTCGGAAAGATCAGGGAAAGCAAATTTAAACCTAAAAAGTAACTACTCGCTTTGGCAGGACGGGGTTTATAACACCTTCCGAAACGTTTCAAACGCGGCCGAAGCAAGTCGAAACGTTAGGGACGGGTTAAATAACCCGTCCCGCAGGGGATTTGACTTCAAAAAGTCCGTTTACTCGCAAACTCTGCTTGCCTGCTTCGGGAAGCAGAGCTTCCAAGACTTCATGCCCAAGCAGAGCTTGGGCAAGAGCCGAAGCTTACCCTCAGCGGGACGGGGTTTGTAACCCCGTCCTGAACGTTTTGACAATTGCCCAGATTAACCAAGACGTTCGGCGGGTTTAGTTTTTTTCAACCCACCCTTTTATTCTTGCAATACGTTTTCCAAATTGCCGATGCTCGGTCTAACGCCATAACGTTGACCAGTCCGGCGCCATTTTTATAATCACAGGTAAGAAAACGAAAATTATCTGCGCAGGACGGTGTTGCAACTGTTGGGTTTACTTGAGCGTGACGGGATTTACAACCTCGTTATATATTTTTCGACCATGTCCCAAGCTTATCTAAAACTTTTGGAGCGGGTTGAATAACCCGCCCCGCTAAGTAAAAAGTATGATTGAAACGAACCGGCATATTGGCTAGGTTAAGTTCGATTTGCTAAAATCGCGGCAACTAACGATTAAATTATGGGTGTATGCCACTATGGACCTTGCCGAACAAGTTTTTCAAACCATCAAACCCATGCCGGAACCCCTCGTGCAGGAAATTTTGGACTTCGCGTTGTTCTTGCGCCAACGCGAAGCTCAAGCTGAGTGGCAAAACTTGATGAGCGCTCAGACGCGCTCACTCGCCGATTGGGACAACGAAGAAGACGAGGTGTGGAACGATGTTCCGTCCGTCTGAAATCGTTTTACTGCCCTTTCCGTTTTCCGATCTTTCATCGCACAAAAAGCGTCCTGTCTTAATTCTCACCGCTGCCAACACACAGGCCGACTTTTTAGCTGTTCAAATAACGTCACAACCCGGCCATGCCAATGCAATCACATTGCACAACGAGGATTTCGTTCTCGGCTCTTTGCCTAAAACGAGCTATGTACGTCCCGATAAAATAGTGACATTGAATCAATCGTTGATCATTCAACGTATCGGCAAACTTTCGGATACGGCTTCCAAACGAATCCTGCAAGCGGTATGTTCAAACTTGAATTGCGCATCTTTGTCCGCCTCGGATGACACGCCCATTTATAAAATTGAATCTCCTCGATCGACATATTCACTAGTGAAAATGTATTGATATTTTGGAGAATCATGAGCGTTTTCTTTTGTTAAACGTAGGAAAAAACCTCTAAGGATTTCGCAAAAATAACTTCCGGGAGCTATGAGCTTTGTCGACCGGATAGGAGTATAACAAGCCGACATCAACCTTGCGGAACAAGTTTGTTTCCGGCGGTCGGCAATGCTGACGCTTGATCCGTGGCCAATTCCTTACAAGCTACAAAATGGGCGTATCTAAGCCGACTGGGAAAATTGAATACCATGACGACCTTTCACGCCCTAGGCGGGACGGGATTTGCAATCCCGTCCCGAACGTTTCGACGCTGTTGTGTGGTGCTTTCAAACATCCGAGGCCTGTTAAATAACCCGCCCTACATCTATAGCCTATCCAGTTTTATCTCCAAATTTCCCGCTTTTTTTGCTAGCTTCCGCCGAAGAAATTTCACCTTATCGTATCTGCGCGTTTTCCATGTTGCGGTTTTTCCCCGTACACCCTTATGATGACCGTGTTTAAAGTTAACCGGTTGATTCTCATGACTCCGCTCAAAATACCTTACGGCCTTGCCGACTTTCAACGACTCAGGCGCGAAGGCTTTTTCTATCAGGACCGTACCGACCGCATCGGGCAACTCGAGGCGGCCGGGCATCAATTGGTGTTTTTGCGCCCGCGCCGCTTCGGTAAAAGCTTGTTGCTGTCGATGCTGGAAAATTATTACGACGTCAACAAGGCCGATTCATTCGGCGAGCTGTTCGGCGATTTGGCGGTGGGACGTAATCCGACGCCATTGCGGAACCGGTTTTTCATTTTGAAATGGGATTTTTCGCGGATTGCCGCCTATGGCGATCTCGACGCTATCCAGTCGGCGATTCACGGACATCTCAATTTGGCGATCGCCGACTGTGCCGAACGCTATCAGCTCGACGTTAAATTGAACGAGGACGATGCTTTATATTCATTCGGACGACTGCTGCAAGCCGTTAATAAAACGCAACGGCCTCTTTATCTTTTGATCGACGAATACGACAACTTCGCCAATGAAGTCATGATGAGGAACAACAGCCATTACGGTGCTTTACTGCAAGGCGAAGGTTTGTTGAAAACGGTTTTCAAAAACATCAAGTCGGCGGCCGGCGGTTTGGGGCTCGAACGGGTCTTTATCACCGGTGTCTCGCCGGTTGTGATGAGCGATATGACCAGCGGCTATAATGTGGCGATCAATATATATTTCGATCCGGAGTTCAACGATTTGTGCGGCTTTACCGAGCCGGAAGTAGAGGGTTTGGTCGTACAGTGCTTGCCCCAATCAGCTTGCGAAGCAGAATTCGAGGACGCAATGAGTACGCTGCGCACCTTTTATAACGGGTACCGCTTTAGCGAACATGCCGAATCCGGTATCTACAATCCGACACTAACGCTGTATTTTTGCCGGCATTTACAGCGGCAAAGACGCTTTCCGAACAACCTGCTGGACGAAAACCTGGCGATGGACCGCAACAAGCTACAATACCTCGCCGGATTGCCGCACGGCGAGGATATCATCGTCAAGGCCCTGGGCGGAGACGAGCCGTTGGCGGTCGAACAGTTATCCGAGCGCTTCGGCGTCGAGGACATGATCCACGGCGTCAAGGATCAAACCTTCATGCTCTCGCTGTTGTACTATTTCGGGATGCTGACTCTTTCGTCCGATATAAGCGGCCTGGGTAAACAATTATTGACTATCCCCAATTTGGTTGCCCGTAAGCTTTATATCGAACGCTTGCGCGAATGCCTGTTACGGCCCGATTTCGATGCGCGTGAAGACATCGATCGTGCCGTCGAGCGTTTCATCTCCGCCGGCGACTTACAGCTCCTCTGCGATTTCATCGAACAGCGCTATTTCACGATACTATCCAACCGCGATTACCGTTGGAGTAACGAACTGACGATCAAGGTCGCATTCATGACCTTGCTCTACAACGACCATCTATACATGATGGTCTCGGAAACCGAGACTCGGCGGCGTTATGCCGACTTGAGCCTGATCGTCCGGCCCGACATGCGCAGGTTTCAGGCCTTGGACCTGGTCTTGGAATTCAAATACGTAAAACTCGCCGAAACGGGACTGACCGCCGAACAAGTTCGCGCATCGACTACTGAACTACTCGCCGGCCTGTCAAAGGTCTCGGACCGCTTGGCCGAAGCCGAATCCCAGGCACGGGAATATATGCACGACCTGCAGCAACGCTATCCTGAAGCACAATTGCACGGTTTCGCCGTAGTAGCGATCGGCTTTGAGCGCTTGCTGTGGCGCAAAGTGGCGGCGACGCAAATCAGCAATAATTAATTGACAGACGACAGTGACACCCTGTTTGTATCTGGTTCCACCGTTTTAGCGTTCGCCGTTATTTATAAACCTATAAAAAGTATTTTGTCCACGAAAATCACGAACATTTTCTATTGGTTATAGCTTCCAAGTTGCTCACCCAATGAGTGATTCAAGGTAAGTATACAGTCCCCCTCTTTGAAAAAGACGACTGCACGGATGCAGCGTAGCGGAATACGTGTATGCGTGGCTTCGACCTTCCCGGATTGCGCTAAGCTCCATCCGGGCTACGCTGCTTCATGGCTGAACTTGCGTAACTACCTGCCTAAACGCGCGGCGTGGCGCTCGCGGTTTTCGATTCGACGCTGTTCGCTCTTGCGCAACAGCACATAGACGGCCGCGACGCCGCCATGATGCTTCAGTGCGGTGTGGCTGGCTTGCACTTGTTCCATTTCGGGCAACCATTGCGCCAAATAACTTTTCAATGTGGCGTCCGTGTTTCGTCCTCGCCCGAAAACGAGCAAAACGCTACGTATGTTGCAGTCTTGGCATTCGTGCACGAATTGCAGTAATTCGTCCCGGGCTTCGGAAGGCGTTTTGCGGAACAGATTCAAAGTCGCTTCCAGCGGATATTTGCCGAGCCTAAGATTTTTATAGACACCGTCTTGTATGCCATCGCGCTTGTAGGTAATCCACGCATCGGCAGGCAGAGGCTTTCTGAGCACCAGCGACAGGGGGCCGTTGATGTCTTCTTTCGAAAATTGCGCTTGTTGCCTGCGGTATTGCTGACCGGGCGTTGCCGACTGGGCGGTTTTCACAATGGTTTTGACGGGGGCTTTCAGAGGAACCACATCGGCCATTTCCTGAAAAAAGAGATCGATTTCTTGCTCGGACATCGCAACCTCCTGAACGGTTAAATAAATATCGACTGGACACAGGCAAAAAAGGGCCTGAAGCCAAAGAGACACTTACTCTGAATTTTCGTTCTATCTTTTATTTTCGCAGTAAGGCTGTTTTATACTGCCATTCTTGCTCGGGTTCAACCGTCTCGACAAAAACCACGTCGTTTTTTTTCGACGACGCCAGCAATACGCCGTCTCGGTAAAGCAAACGATTGGCCGCCTGCGGACCGACCCGATCGCCGCTACCGATAATGCCGGTCAGATTGAGCGGATCGACGGAACTAATCGCTATCAATTCGCCGGTTTTCGATTGTTTGCGGCTATCTCGGAGCATCGAGACCGCTTGCGGCAAAGCGAAGTGCTCGCCGGCCACCCCCTGCACGAAGCGGCCGCCGCGCACTTCGCCGCGCGCTTCCAGTCGCCGATAGACATAGAGCAAATCGCGCCAAGAAGGAATGCCTTCTTCGTTATCGAGTAATTTGCGGAATACCACGCCGTAGCGGTTCAATAAAACGCGCGCAATATGCTCGACCGGCTCGTAAGCATCCGCGCCGGCTTGCACCGGCCGCAACAAAGACCATCTGCCGGCTGTCGCCGAGGTATCGTGCGCGGGATAACGCCGGCTGCGTCGCTGCCGAATCGCGCTACTTTGAATCAAGGTTCGAAGGCCTTGAAAGCTGTCCGCGGTAATCAATCCTGCGGCGACCAATTCGCCAAGCGCCTCAAATAGTTGCGCATTCAACAAACCGGTTTCATCGCTGATTTCCTGAAAAAAACTGGCGCCCCAATTTTTCAAAACCGCATGGACTTTTTGCGCGCCGCTCGATAGCTCGATCGCGCCATGATCCGGCAAGGGCGCATAGACGCGCCAAAAGGAAAGATGAGCTCGCGGGAGCAGCGCGATCGATGTGCTTTTACCGGCCGGCCTCGGCGTTCTGGCGGCACTTTTAAATTTCAGTCGCAGCCAAACGAAACGTCCGGTGCTGCAGCAAGTATCCAATTGCGATGCAAAATAGGGTTTTAAGCGTTTCGGCAGAACATCGCCTTCCCATGCGGCGGCGGGCAAATTGCAGCCTTCCAATTGCTGCAAGACTTTTTCCAAGGCGGCTTCGCCCTCTCGCGGTTCGTCCAGGCCGTGCCAGTGAAACAAAAAACGCATGAAGTCGGCTTGCGCGACCGGCTGTATCTCGTTGCGTAATTGTTTGAGCGTGTAGCGATGAATCCGAGCCAACAGTCCGCGCTCGCACCATTCGGTCTGCGCGGTACCGGGACTGAACCGGCCTTGTATTGCAAAACCTCGCTGTTCCAATACGGCAAGCGCTTGTTCGACTCGTGCTTCCGGAAGGTTCAAGGAAGCCGCCAAATTCCGGGACGTAACCGGGCCCAAACCTTCCAATCGGCTACGCAAGATGTTTTGCAACGCGGCATCCTTCGTCAATTGGGGATCGGCGTCCACGGCGTCAATCGGCGGCTGCACCGCTATTCCGGGAAATAGCAACTGCAATTCATGCAAGCGTTCGGCGGCGGTTAGAATGCGGTTTCCGTTCGGCAGCACCAGTAATGCCGCTCGTCCGGTCTGCTGCAGTTGCTCGAACAAAGGGTATTGTTCGCGCGTGCATTCTTTTTCATCGATAAAACTCAACACGACCATCGCATCGTGCAATTCGTCGGCGGTGTTTGCTTCGGGCCAGGCTTCAAGCCGGACGCGCGCGATCGCGGCCGGATCGAGCCTGCCGATTTCGGCGGCTTCTTCGGGGTTAGCAAAGCGGCGTTGTTGAATCGCCAAGGTCCTTCTTTCCTCGGCCGGCGCGTCGTCCAAAAAGGCGTAAGGCCGAGCGTTCAAAATTTCCTGCGCCATCGGCGACGGCGCGCTCAAATCCCTCGCTACAATCTTGATCCGCCCGCTTTCTATGCCGTCCAACAGGGCTTCGAGCCCGTCGATGTCCATCAATTCGTGCAAACAATCCCACAAGGCTTGATTGACCAGAGGGTGATCCGGAATTTCGCGGTCTCCGGCGATGTTTTCGAAACAGGCCAATTGATCGGGGAAAATCACCGCGATCAAATCCTCGGCATTGTTGCGTTGAAATTGTGCAGGCACCCTTTTGCCGGCCCGATTACGCGGCACCGCGAGTGCGGTATTGGTCACCCAGCGCCAACGGGTCGGGAACATCGGCGCGGCCAACAAGGCCTGAATCAATACGTCTTTTACGGTCGAAGCTTTCAAATAGCCGGCCGGTTCCGTAAGCGGAAAGCTGTGCGTCGGCCCGAGCGATAAAACGATATTGTCTTCACCCGCGGCAGCTTGTAATTCGAAATTAAACTTGCGGCAGAAGCGTTTGCGAAGCGCCAGACCCCAAGCCCGGTTGATCCTCGAGCCGAAAGGCGAATGAATCACGAAATGCATGTCTTGCGTTTCGTCGAAGAAGCGTTCGAACACGATCGTTTCGAGTGTCGGTAACACCGTCAAGGCAGCCTTCGCAGCCGCTAAATATTGTGATAACTGCTCGGCGGCGACATGCGGCAAGGCTAAATCGATCAGATAACGATAGGCCGCGCCCTCGCCTTGTTCGAGCAGACTGTCGATCATTGCGGATAATCTTGAGACCGCTTCGGATAATTCGTTACTTCGCCCCGGCGCTTCGCCGAACCAAAACGGAATATTCGGAGGCTGACCGTGCGCGTCCTCGACATGAACCCTGCCCTGCTCGACCTTGAGCAATCGGTAGGAATTGTTGCCGAGTTGAAAAATATCGCCGGGGAGGCTTTCGAACGCAAAGTCTTCGTTGAGTGTTCCGACGAAAAGGCCTTCCGGCTGCAATATAACGTCGTAATCGAACAGATCCGGTATCGCCCCGCCGTTCAGCAACGCGGTCAAACGCGCGCCTTTGCGGGGCCGTAGCATGCCGTGTACGGCATCCCTGTGAAGATAGGCGCCCCGCCGGCCGCGTCGAGTATGAAATCCGTCGGCGAGCATTTTGACGACGGCTTTGAATTCCGTTTCGGTCAATTCCCGGTACGGCCAGGCCCTGCAAAAAGCCTGATACAGTTCGGTTTCGCGCCATTCGCGGCAAGCGACTTCGGCGACGATTTGTTGGGCCAGCACGTCCAAGGGATGCCTAGGGATCAGTATCGTATCGAGTAAATCCTGTCCGACCGCATAGAGTAAAGCGCTGCATTCGAGCAAATCGTCCCGCGACAACGGAAACAATCGGCCTTTCGGCGTAGCCCCCAATCGGTGACCCGAACGGCCGACCCGCTGCAGAAACGCCGATATCGAATGCGGCGAGCCCAACTGGCAAACCAGGTCAACATCGCCAATATCGATACCGAGTTCAAGCGAGGCGGTTGCGACCAGTGCTTTCAACAGGCCTTGTTTCAAACGCTGTTCGGCATTCAGGCGATGCTCTTTCGCGAGACTGCCGTGATGCGAGGTGACGGTTTCTTCGCCGAGCCGCTCGGCTAGCGCGGCTGCTACTCGTTCCGCCTGGCGCCGCGTGTTGACGAAAATCAGCGTGGTGCTGTGTTCGACGATCAATTGTTCGAGACGGTCGTAGATTTCGGTCCACACTTCGCCGGCCATGACCGCTTCGAGCGGCGAGCCGGATACTTCGATTTGGAGATCGCGGCGACGGACATGACCAGTATCGATAATCATACAAGGCTCGGCACGGTTGCCTATTAAATAATGGGCGATACCATCGAGGGGTTTTTGCGTTGCCGATAAACCGATGCGGACCGGTTCTGTTTCGGTCAACTGCGTCAACCTTTCCAGTGACAGCATGAGATGTGCGCCGCGTTTGTTGCCAGCCAAGGCATGTATCTCGTCGACGATGACGCTACGCACCGATTTCAGCATCTCGCGGCCAGATTCCGAAGTCAGCAACAAATATAACGATTCCGGAGTCGTGACCAGGATATGAGGCGGGAAACGTTTCATTGCCGCGCGTTCGGCTTGCGGCGTATCGCCGGTGCGGACCTGGGCGCGAATCACGATATCAGGCAAAGCCGCTTCGAGCAGCGCCATGCCGATACCGGTCAACGGGTCTTCCAGGTTTTTATGAATGTCGTTCGATAAGGCCTTGAGCGGCGATATATATAAAATTCGCGTTTCATCGGGCAACGGCGCTTCAATGCCCTGCTTGACCAATTGATCGATCACGGCCAAAAAAGCGGCCAAGGTTTTACCCGAACCTGTCGGCGCGGCGATTAATGTCGACGCCCCGCTTTGAATCGCCGGCCAGGCACGAACCTGGGCTTCCGACGGCTGTCCGAAACGCTCGATAAACCAGTCGGCCACGACCGGATGAAAGGCAGACAAAGAGTCGGTCACTGATATCGACTAGGGTTTAGCGAAAATAAACCCGCAAAGGTACACTTGCTCATTTGAATTGACCGCATCGATAGATATAGATACTTGAGATTTATAGATCTTTGGGAAGTTTTTACTTTAATCTTAGACAGGCTAGAGCACGGCAATTCAAATTGTATCCGATTAATTGCCGCATATATACTTCGCGCGGCCATGTTTGGGGATTTTATGGCAATGCTATTTTGTTCGGTAGCAAGGCGCGAAAACAGGCGCATAGCAAGCTATGTAACTGTTTTCGCAAAGCTACCGCTCCTGCTCACGCCCCTTACCTACATCCATGTAGGTAACGCAGCTACCGGACAAAAGAGCGCGTCAGAAAGCCGCAAATGTGGCCGTGCGAAGTATAACCTTTGCTAGTCGGATTCGGCGCCGTCGCCCAATCATGCGAGTAACATAACCTGCTTCAAGGATCGTTGTTTCAGGGAATTATTGAGTGCCGAAACCCAAGCAAAAAGCAGTCCGCCGAGTTGAAAAACTAGGGCATTTGCCTCATTTTGCGTGAAATGCCATAATCCTTTCACTTAATCATTTGTAGTCAACAAATGATCTAGAGCAACGCTGTTGCAATACTTCGCTATGTGAACTTCCTTTATTTACAATGTCTGTAGACAGACGAACATCATAAAATATTGCACAACAGAGAACGATAGTTAGACTAAACGCTAGACAAACCAATAAAACTCAGCAAAAGCCTTGCCAAAAACTGCGACATATTGTCGCGCGGCAATATGACACATTCAAATAGTACCTTAGTACTAATACAATGACTCCGGCTCTTGAAATACGCTTCTTAACGCCTCAGCTTATTCAAGATACTCCTCAATTATGCGATAGTGTTATCGCATTCTTTCCACTCGGGGATTACCATGAAACGAAACTACCAAATAGACGAACCGATACCCTTAAAACACCGACAACTTGTCCAACAAACTGCATTTCATGAAGCCGGTCATGCCTCGGCGATTTACTTGTGTAACCGACAAAAGAATCTACCGCCCGTTTACTTCCAAATAACATTTGGAGGCTTGTGCGCCTCCACACCCGTAGCAGACCGTCTAAAAAAGCTACCGCATTACAATTGGGTTGCTACCGTCGAAGGTGGAAATCTGATTCACAGCCTGCCTCTCTCGGTAATCGAAAGCAGCGGCTATTTTTCCGATCACGAAAGCCACGCCTATCAGCTAGCTTATGAAGCCGATATCATCAACCTGTTGGCCGGCCCACTGGCTGAAGCGAAATATGTCGCGGAACGTGATAATGAAACATTCAATCCTCGCCTAGTCAATGTTGAAGCTCTTAGATATTATGGCGGCACTTCCGATCTCGAAAAAGTTGACGAATATCTGGAAGCTTTAATAGCAACTCAAGATAAACGTAGCAAAAAATTAAACGAGCTTTTTTTGGCCGCATTCCGATTTATCGAAGACCCTAGCCATTGGTATGCCATCAATCGACTAGCCCATCATATTCTCGAAAACGACAATGAAATCATCGGCTGCGAAGAGATAATCGATGTAATAGACAACGCCCTATTGCCGTCCTTAACCTATGACAGGTTAAGTGCTAATTTCCGTTGTTAATTGAACCGGCCTGACCATTACCGCTTATGAAACTCGACTCCATTCCTTGCCGAGGTCGCGAAAAAAAAACAAAGCCTACGCGGCCTTGGCTTTAACCTCTCCACCCTGCAATACCCTCCAAACAACGAAAACAATTAATGAACTGTTGAAATTGATTCATTATCAACCCTTCCAGAAACACCTTTAAATACCTAAAGATTTGCTATCTCGCACCGTTGTATTTGACTGTAACTTAAGCCGTTGATCCCACGTTTATACATCGATTGCCCGAGCGAACAAGCCAAACCCGAAGCCAATACCCGCGCATAAAAGGGTAAGGTTTCGCTATAGATGGGCAAGGCTTCTTCGATGTGGTCAAATACTTGCAAGTGTCGGTCGAAATCTTCGCGTTGCCTTGCTATTTCGATCATCAACACCGAATTACCGAGACACGCCTCCGATAGCTCAAGCGACCAAGTCAGGTCGTTTTGTAATTCGCATTGACCGACATAAAGGCCTGATTGTGTCTCCGGCCATTGCTCCGGCGCGATCAATGATAAGCGGTAGCCGTCCGGCTTACGATAAAGCCAATAACATTGACCAAGCACCGGTTTGAATTTAATGGCGCTACTCAACACGAATAACGAGGTAAATAGCTCATCGGCAATCCGGTTTAAAGGCTTGGCCGGGACATTAAGGCCGCTGGTAAGGGTATACAAAGCATCAAGCACAGGAAGCAATCCTTTGCCTTGCGGATTAGGCGATTGAACATGCGAGCTCATTGTTAAAAATAACCCTTATGAATAACCTTCGTCGACACGTTGCGCAAGATGCTTGAGAGCATCTGAAATAACGACCGGATAATTTTCTTCGCGCGTCAATAACTTCAATTTGCCGGGCAGCGTATGCAGTTGGTCTTGCGTTTCGAGGCGAATACGCTCAAGCGACCGCTGCATTCCGGTAATCTGACGACCGTTTTGCATTACTGGCTGCAATAACGGTTTACCGTCGAAAATTTCATCATCTACAGCGATTGTATCGCCGATCATGATTCCGTCAAGATCGAAGCGGCGATACACTTGTTTTCGCCCCGGCCAGGTAGCCTTGCCTTCCGAGCGTTTGCGTCTCGGCACGCCGGCATATTCCTGCAATTTATACGCACAATCCATGTAAGGTGCATCCGCCGAGGTATCCAGATACGTGCCGATGCCGTATCCGTCGATCGGCGCTTGCCGCGAACGAAAAGCTTCGAGTTGATATTCGTCGATGCCGCCGCTCGCAAAAATCGTGACTTTTCGCAAACCGCCTTCATCGAGTATTTTTCTGACGTTATGCGCATGCTCGGCAAGATCGCCGCTATCTAAGCGCACGCCTTTGATCCTTATGCCGGCCGCTTGTAATTTGGGCGCGAGAGCCACGACTTTTTTCGCGCCTGCCTCGGTATCGTAGGTATCGATCAATAATACGACATTATCGGGATTGGCTTCGGCAAAGCGTAGAAAGGCATCGCTTTCATCGTCGTGAGCCTGCACAAACGAATGCGCCATCGTACCGTAAATAGGTATGCCGAACTGCCGACCGGCGCAAACCGTTGCCGTCCCGCTAAAACCGGCCAAATAACTCGCTCTTGCCGCCAAAACGCCGGCCTCGGCGCCATGCGCGCGCCGAAAACCGAAATCGACCAATAGCTTGTCTCCAGCAATCAAAACCGAACGCGCGGCCTTCGACGCAATTAGCGTTTGAAAATGCAACAAATTGATTACACGGCTCTCTACCAATTGCGCTTCAGGAAACGGCGCGATAATTCTCAGAATCGGTTCATTCGGAAAAAACACGGTGCCTTCCGGCATCGCGTCGACACTCCCTGTAAATGTCATCTCGGCCAGGTAATCCAGAAAATCCGTCTTAAAATAACCGGTTGTGCTAAGCCAATCGATTTCGGCCTGGCTAAAACGCAGATTTTCAAGAAAATCGAGGACTTGCTCCAACCCCGCCGCAACCAGAAAATTTCGACTTTCCGGTAACTTACGCACAAAAAACTCGAATACTGCAGTCTCTGTCATCGCATGCCGATAATAGCCCTGAAGCATCGTCAATTGATAAAGGTCGGTCAATAAAGCATTGCGAGCAATCATGCTAATTCGTCCAATGTAATAAGATGCGCCCCTTCGTCCGCCATCATGCGTTCGGACTCTAAACCGTCTTGTGGGTGAACGTTCGCGGCCGCTAGCGCATCTTGTAACAAAAACACCCTATAGCCGAGTTTAAGCGCATCGCGTACCGTCTGCAACACGCAATAATCGGTCGCAATGCCGCACACAAACAAACGCTGTATCGATGCCTTATTAAGTCGGCGCTCGAGTTCCGGATTTTCAAAGGCCGAATAGCCTTCCGCCTCGTTCGTATCGCCTTTGGACACAATGGGGACAGTCTCCGGGAGTACTAAACCGGGAGCAAACTCGGCGCCTTTCGAACCGGCGACGCAATGAATCGGCCAAGGACCGCCTTGATCGGCGAATGAACGATGATGGCTAGGATGCCAGTCGCGTGTCGCAAAAACCGGTAAGTGACTGCTCATGAATCGCTCGATATAAGCATTGACGACCGGAACGATTTTATCGCCGCCGGCAACCGCCAGCGCTCCGCCCGGCAAAAAATCGTTCTGAATGTCGACCACTAGCAACGCATCGCCTTGCTTGAGTCGTATTGGAAAAAAATCGATTTGACTCATCGCTCACGGACTCGACTGATGATGAGCCGATTCCATATGTTTACCGGTAAAGGGTACAAAACTGACCCCCAATACCGTCCGCGAATCGAGGTTGCCTTGCGAGTCTTTCTCTATAACCAGCAATTCCTGATAGCAAAAGGGAAGACCGACGGGAATCACCAAGCGCGAGCCATTCCGTAATTGATCGATCAAAGGCTGAGGAATATGCGGCGCGGCTGCGGTAACGACGATGCCGTCATAGGGGGCGTGTTCCGGCCACCCGAGATATCCGTCGCCGTTACGGACTTCTATATTTTGATAATCGTAGTCTACAAGCCTTTCCCTCGCTTTATCGGCCAGGGTTTCGACGATTTCAACCGTATAGACCTGTTTGACCAGCCGGGATAAAATCGCCGCTTGATAGCCGGAGCCCGTACCGATTTCCAATATCGTGTCATCCGGCTTGGGAGCCAATAAATCGGTCATCAGCGCGACAATATACGGCTGCGATATCGTCTGCCCCAAACCGATCGGTACCGGACCGTTGGCATAGGCGTAATGCCGAGACTCCTCGGGCACGAACAAATGCCTCGGGACTTCGCGCATCGCATCGATAACCCGCTCATCCAAGGCATTCTTACCAATATAATGCCGCGTCAAGCGTACTTCGGCTTCAATATCATCGAGCATCTGCTGAATGTTTTCTTTCAAAACGCGCCCCAATTTTGAGTAATAAAAAAGTGTTTTGCACGTTCCTTATTCCCAGAAAAATCATTTCACTATGAAGAATAAAATTTTAATTCAATAGCTTATTAGCCTATGCACATCCTTTTTGCTCCCCTAAAAGGTTATTCAAATTTTTAGAGCAAGCCATTGAAAGACTACATGTGGTTCATGGTCAAACTGACGAGTCTAGGTTAATGTATATGCACTTCTCGAGACTTTACCTTATCACTTCTTCGCAAAACATAACGATCCGATTTATTATCCAACCTTGTGCCATCGTCATCTAATTGAACCAAAGCTCCATCATTCTCTATAAAATACCGCCGTATGTTTCCCCCACCTTTACGTGGCGTTAATACAACGGTTTGACTATCCTCATTCCAGCTATATTTCCCTTTTTCATAATACTCCCTTGAGGACTCCCTTGCCGGCTGAGTTACCATCAAATAATTATTTTTTTGTTTTAAAGACAACGTGACCTTGATGCCATTGCAATCACTGCACGGGAGATAACCGTAAAATACTCCGCGAAAAATTTGACTTTCATCGACATGATTTTCATGGAGCGCATGATCGTTATCCTTTTGCAAATGTTTTACTCGGGCTTTTGCAAGATTTTCTTGAGCTTCAAAATCTGTCGCCGCAATTACCGGCATCGCGGTAATAAGGCATCCGATTAGCAACACGAAGCGACGAGGTTTTAATTGTTTTTTTACTATTCGCATGGCAAATTTCCGAAAAAAAGTTGTGTTTAGAAAAAGAAGGATCAATTGGGACAACCGGTTTCAATTTTAAACCCGATACTTATGATACTGTACCGGTAGCAGATCGTAATTTCCGCCCAGATTACAGAGCGGCCGGTTTGAAGATCGATGTCGAGGTAGGTTGGCCTTTTGAGTTTAGCAAGCGAATTGCCGGAATCAAGCCTTCGGGGTTATATCGAGACCACTAATTCCCGCAACTTTTCATTCTTGTGAACATTAATCGAAAAGGTTTTGTAATATTACTGACGTTAATGAATAGAGGGCTCGGACCGACCCATTCTTGCCGGTCGCGTTTCTCCGTAGCTGCCAGTCAGCCAAATCCAGATTCTGCGAACTTGATGGCCAGAAAGCAATCATTGGTGACCTTACTCAACGTCGAATTGCTGTCGCACGGCACTTCCATAAAGCCGCCATCTGAGCGACCGCCAAACTTCGAGACCTGTCGAACGACTCATAAGGGACGGCCGCAGAATTCGGAAAAAATAGTACGCTAAGCTTTTATGGTAAGAGTTTAAGCGTTGTAAAGGCAATTAATGCATCAAGTTGATAAGACCGCGTGTTAGCACCTAGTTAGTCCAAACATATATTGATGTGTTATGCCGAAAAGGGGTAATCGTCATTGCTGGAGCGCACATTTTTCTTTAGAAAAATCCGTACGCTTAGATCAACAATTAAGCCATCCTAATCTCCCACAGAATAATTTTCCGCTTGCATAATTTGTTTATTACACTAAGATAGTAATTAATTACTATCTTTTTGAGAGCAATCGTGAATACCCATGTAAAACATCTTCCTGCGGATGAACGTCGGGCCGTAACAGTCGAGGCGGTGGTTAAGTTGGCGGGTTCGCAAAACCCCAGCGAAATCACAACTGCGGCTATCGCTAAACATATGAACCTGACCCAGGGCGCGTTGTTTCGTCATTTTCCGACCAAGGATGCCATTTGGCAGGCGGTCATGGAGTGGGTGGCGGAACGTCTCCTTGCTCGAATTGATTGCGCCGCACAAGGTATTGAATCGCCTCTAGCCGCGATGCAGGCGATATTCATGAGCCACGTCGAGTTCGTGGCCGAGCATCCAGGGGTTCCCCGAATGATGTTTGGAGAATTGCAACGTACCAAGCAGACAGCGCCCAAGCGCATAGTACAAACCCTGATCCTGCGTTATGGAGAACGCTTGCACCGACTGATCGAGGCGGGCAAGGCTTGTGGCGAGCTGTCCGCCGCACTCGATACCGAAGCCGCGACCACACTGTTCATCGGCACGATCCAAGGACTGGTCATGCAATCGCTTCTGGCCGGCAATGTGGAGCGTATCCGCGACGATGCGCCACGCGTCTTTGCCATTTATCAGCGTGGCATTCGGAGTGCGCAATGAATCACATGCCTCTACAAAAACGAACCTTGGCGCTTCTGGCCGTTATTGTGCCGTTGCTTGTGCTTTTCGTCTACGTCGCCTTACGGTCCGGTCCGCTGGCACCAGTAACCGTGACGGTCGCGGAGGTGGAGGCCAAGTCAATTGCCCCGGCGCTATTCGGTATCGGCACGGTAGAGGCGCGCTACACCTACAAAATTGGGCCCACGGTTGCCGGTCGTGTGCAACGTCTGGAGGTGCATGTGGGCGATCGAGTGAAGGGCGGTCAAGTGTTAGGCGAGATGGATCCGGTCGATCTCGATGATCGCGTCCGCTCGCAGGAATCGGAATTCAAGCGTGCCGAAGCGGCATTGCGCGAAGCGAAGGCACGGCAAGCGTATGCGAAGGCCCAGTTGCATCGATATGAACAATTGTTTGCGGTACGCTCGACCAGCGAAGAAATAGTCGCCACCAAGCGACAGGAATTGCAGATTGCGGATGCCGTACTTACAGTCGCCCGTGAAGACGTCGCCCGTGCCCGGTCTGACCGGGAAGCACTAATTACGCAGGGGGATAACCTGCGTTTGATCGCGCCGGCTGACGGCTTGGTTAGCTCCCGCGATGCCGATCCCGGTACAACTGTCGTTGCTGGTCAAGCTGTGGTGGAAGTAATCGACCCCGAAAGTTTATGGCTGAACGTACGCTTCGACCAGATCAGTGCGGCAGGGCTTGCCGCTGGGCTGCCGGCCCGCATTGTGTTGCGTTCGCGCAATGACCATGTGCTGGCCGGACGTTTACTGCGGGTGGAACCCAAAGCTGACGCCGTGACCGAGGAAATGCTTGCCAAGGTGATTTTCGATCTGCCCCCCGATCCATTGCCGCCGCTGGGTGAACTGGCCGAAGTCACGGTCGACTTGCCGGCGCTACCTGCCGCCCCAGTGATTCCCAATGCCGCCATCCATCGCGAGAATGGCCAAGTGGGAGTCTGGCAAGCTATGGACGGCGACCTGCGCTTTACCCCCGTTAAATTAGGCGTCGCTGATCTCGATGGCCAAGTGCAAATACGCGATGGACTCAAGAACGGCGACCGGGTAGTGGTTTACAGCGAAAAGGCGCTGACCGTACGCAGCCGAATTCATGTGGTTGAACACATTCCCGGTGCAGCGCGATGATCAGCTTGGCGGGCCGCGATATTCTCCATTCTTGGGGTAAGTTCGTGTTCACCGGCGTCGGCCTGGGATTGTTGATCGGCGTGACGCTGAGTATGGCCGGCATTTATCGGGGCATGGTCGACGATGCACAGGTGATGCTGGACAACACAGGCGCGGATCTGTGGGTAGTGCAGCAGGACACTCAGGGGCCTTATGCCGAGTCGTCCAGTCTGTACGACGATCTTTATCGCAGTCTGCTGAATATGCCGGGTGTGGAATACGCAGCCAATGTCACCTATCTGATCATGCAGGTAAGTCACGGCGAGCAGGATGTTAGCGCCATGGTGGTTGGCGTCGCGACCGGCACACCGGGTACGCCAGGACAGCCCCAGTATCTTGTCGCTGGGCGACATATCACCCGTAGCCATTATGAAGCCGTTGCCGATATTTCCAGCGGATTCCAGCTCGGTGAGCGCATCCGAATCCGCCGTAATTTTTACACTGTCGTCGGATTGTCTAAACGCACGGTATCTTATAACGGTGATCCGATGGTCTTCATTCCGCTCAAAGATGCACAAGAAGCGCAATTTCTGAAAGATAACGATGCTCTGGTTCAGCAGCGCCGCCGCAATGCCGAGAACCCGGACTTCAATCGCCCTGGCATTCCCGATCTGCTTGCTGTGGTAAACGCATCGCAAAGTACCAACGCCTATGTTAATGCGGTTCTTGTTAAGCTCAAACCCGGCTCACTCCCTGAGGATGCAGCCGAGCCGATACGTCGCTGGATGCGCCTGCAAGTTTATACCCGTACCCAGATGGAATCGATTTTGATGGACAAGGTAATCGATAAATCAGCCAGGCAAATCGCCTTGTTTTTGGTGATTCTGAGCATCGTCAGCGCGGCCATTGTCGCCTTTATCATCTATACCTTGACCTTGGGAAAAATCCGGGAAATCGCGGTGCTTAAACTGATCGGCACCAAGAACCGCACCATTGCCGGCATGATCATGCAGCAGTCGCTCGCGCTTGGCGTTATCGGTTTTGTGGTGGGAAAAATCACCGCCACCTTCTGGGTACCGATTTTTCCTAAGTACGTATTATTAATGCCGCTAGACTCCGTCGCAGGTTTTTTTGCTGTGCTGGCGATCTGCGCATTGGCCAGCCTTGTTGCTATCCGTATGGCGCTCAAGGTCGATCCGGCCGAAGCCATAGGAGGCTAATGTGAGCGGCAAAGGCATTCACATTGAAGGCTTAAAAAAACGCTACGGCGAGGGCGATACCGCTGTCCATGCCTTGAGAGGCGTGGACATGCAGGTTGCCCCGGGTGAAGTGGTAGGGCTTATCGGGCCGTCCGGTTCCGGCAAAAGCACCCTGCTCAAGTGTCTGGGGGCGGTGATCGATCCGACTTCCGGCCGCATGGTTCTCGGTGATGAGGCGATCTTTGACAACGACTGGAAAGTACATGACTTACAAGCCTTGCGGCGCGACAAGATCGGCTTTGTATTCCAGGCGCCCTATCTGATTCCGTTTCTCGATGTGACCGACAACGTTGCACTGCTGCCGATGTTGGCAGGCATTCCCAATAGTAAAGCGCGTGCGAAAGCTCTGGAGCTTCTCACCGCGCTGGATATACAACACCGCGCCCGTGCCATGCCGTCGCAGCTTTCCGGCGGCGAACAGCAGCGCGTAGCCATCGCCCGCGGGCTGGTCAATCGCCCGCCTGTGATTCTTGCAGACGAACCCACCGCGCCGCTTGACAGTGAACGAGCCATGGCCGTTATCCGTATACTCAACGACATGGCACGCCAGTTCGAGACCGCTATCATCGTTGTCACCCACGACGAAAAAATTATTCCCACCTTCGAACGTATCTACCATATCCGCGACGGCGTGGCCCATGAGGAAGTCGGCGAAGGACGGAGATTTGAGTGAATAAACTATTACATTAAAGGCACTTTATGACACACCAAAACTTCCCTAAAAACCTCTTTACAGCAATCACAGCCAGCGTATTGCTTGCCGGCATCTACTCGCAGGCTTGGGCCAATGACGATGCCGATGCCGATGCCGATGCTAAGCCGTTAGAGCTACACAGGATCATGCAAGAAATCGGTAAGAACATGCAGACCATCACTGACGCCATTTCTCGAGAAGATTGGGCTTTGGTCGCCAAAATTGCACCGCAGATCGCCGAGCATCCAGAGCCGCCTGTAATCGAGAAGATGCGTATCCTGACGTTCATTGGCACCGATATGGGCACATTCGAAAGTCATGATCAAAGAACGCATCAAGCTGCGCGGGCGCTGGAACAAATTGCCGCTCGGAACGATGGGCAAGGCGTGATCACAGCCTTTGCGAATCTGCAAAGCAGTTGTCTGGTTTGCCATCAGAGTTTCCGTCAATCGTTCGTGGAACATTTTTATGGGCAACGTTGAAAGAATACACTGTCACGGCACTGATCGCTCGAAGACCGATCATATGACGGTCCGGACATATACAGCCATCATTTTTGCCGGATTGCTGGCGGGTTGTACCGTAGGGCCCGATTTCAAACCACCGGCCGCCCCCGATACGCCAGCCTACACCGCAACCCCTTTATCGACTCAAACGGCATCCGCGGCCACGGCTTTTGGGGGGGCGCAACACTTTAGGATCGGCGCCAACGTAAACGCACAGTGGTGGCGTGATCTGGGATCTTCCAAACTCGACGCGCTGATAGAACAGGCTTTTCAGGCCAGCCCAACGCTGGCTTCTGCACGAGCCACGTTACGTCAGGCGCAGGAAATCCATGAAGCGCAGGAGGGGGCGATGATGTATCCTCAAGTCGATGCCGGTTTCAGCGCGCAACGGCAACGCTTTAATCCCATCGTATTGGGGCAAGATGGCCAGGCGAGGGAATTCAGTTTGTTTAACGCCGGTGTTAACGTCAATTACCAACTCGATCTTGCCGGCGGTAACCGCCGCGCATTGGAAGCTTTAGCCGCGCAAACCGAGTATCGTCGTCACGAAATGGACGGTGCGCAGCTGACCTTGGCGGGCAACATCGTTACCGCCGCGATCACCCAAGCCAGGCTCGCGGCACAAATACAGTCTACGGAGGCCATTCTTCGCGCTCAAGAGGAACAACTGTACCTTACCCAAGAACGCGTGCGCCTTGGCCAGGGCGCACCGGATGAGGTATTGGCGCTGCAAACCCAAGTGGAACAGACTCGCGCCGGCCTTCCTGTGTTGCGCCAACAGAGTCAGCAGAATGAACATCTGTTGGCCGCACTCAGCGGCCGTGCCCCGGGAGATGGACGATTACCTTCTTTCAAGCTGGAAGAATTCACATTGCCGTCCGATTTACCCTTAATCGTACCTTCCGAGTTGGTGCGCCGCCGCCCCGACATCCTGGGCGCAGAAGCGCTGTTGCACGCTGCCAACGCGGAATACGGCAGCGCAATCGCCAAGTTGTATCCTCAACTGAATCTCAGCGCCGATCTCGCTACGCAGACCTTGGTTGCAGGCGCATTGTTCGGCCCTGGTTCGGCAATATGGAACGTCCTTGGACAACTGACCCAGCCGCTCTTTAATCCCGCACTGCCCGCCGAAAAGCGCGCGGCATTGGCCGCGTTCGATGCGGCTGCTGCCAATTACCAAAGCGTCGTGCTCGAATCCCTGCGCAATGTGGCCGATGTCCTGCGCGCACTGGAGAACGATGCCCAGGCATTGGCGGCACTGGCCGCCGCCGATGCTGCGGCACAGGGTTCTTTGCAATCCGTGCAGAGACAATATGCACTTGGCGCGGCCAGCTACGTTCAGCAACTGATCGCACAACAAGCGGCGCAACAAACCAGAATCGACTTGATCGCGGCTCAGGCACAGCGCCTCGTCGATAGTGCGGCTCTGTACCAAGCCATGGGCGGAGGTTCCAGTTAAGGCTATACCTTATCGTGATGTCAGGCTGTGCGCTTCTTTGGCGTCTGTTTGGTAAAACATACTTTATATACCATTAATCAGTACTGAATTTCCTCTGCGACTAACCCTTGTCGGGAAAAAATTATTGACAAAATATACGACCGGTCGTATATTTATACCCACTATGAACAGCAAACTCTCCAAACGCACAAAATTACTAGATCAGGGTGTTTACCTGCTGATGAACCAGGGCTATCATGCAACCGGTATTAACGAAATTGTAAATGCCGTACAGGTGCCCAAGGGTTCATTTTATAGCTACTTTGATAGCTGCGTATTCTGATTAATTTGAACACTGATTCTGGACGAACGTGAACACCTAAAACCTAACGCATCGGTGGACGTGAATTTTTACGCCAAGTGTTCAACTTGAGTCAAGGAATTCATTTTTTT